>ENA-UOOI01000551-UOOI01000551.1-fermentation-metagenome-genome-assembly--contig:-NODE-551-length-47036-cov-12.795130_pt1 | contig 47036 bp, 44 predicted proteins | sample MGYA00245779_ERZ724027 | MGnify/ENA primary metagenome ERZ724027 (study PRJEB28704, sample SAMN03018318) | fermentation metagenome | biome: anthropogenic terrestrial biome; feature: soil; material...
AGAGGGGTAATGAAATCGGCTGATTTGGCTAAAATACTTGAAACGTCGGAAAGAAATACGGAAATGGAACAACAGATTAAAAATACCATTATTAAACTTGAAAATAGTGTATCGGAAGAACACAGAAAAGAGATTATTAATGCTAAGGAGAAATTTTTTGTTGATTCAGATCCCTGGTGGGGCAGGGAAAGCGGAAATAAAAATGTGGACATAATTAAAAAGTCTGTAATTGATCTTAGAAAGTTAAAGATAACGTATAGAAAATATGATGGGGAAACATCAGAAAGAATTATAAGACCTTATGGGATAGTGATAAAAAATCTTCAATGGTATGTAGTAGCTTTTTGTGAGACCAAAAAGGATATTAGAACGTTTAAGTGTAATAGGATAGAAAGTATTGAAGTAATAAATGAAAATTTTATTATGCCTTGTGGTTTTTCTTTAGAAAATTTCTGGGAAAAGAACAAAGAGCAGTTTGTAAATCAGTCATTATCTAATGAAGTTTATAATGCATATCCTGTAAAAATTAAATTTTTTGAAAAAATGGAAGCTTTGCTCAAAGGTTTTTTTATACTTTCTCAGAATGAAATAGAGGGATATGAAATTTGTGATGTAGATATGATAAGCTTTGAAACTGCTTGTAATATGCTTTTTACTTTGAGTGATAGGCTGGAAGTTATAGAACCTGTAGAGGTGAGAGAATATATAATCCGAAAAGCTCAAAAAATTTTAAATTTATATAAACCATAATAAATTCCTGACATACAGATGGCAAGAATTATTTGATATAATTGGGTTACTAAATGAATGGAGGGAGATATTATGGAAGGAAAAGCAGTGAAAATCAATGGTTTTAAAGCTGTAGGGCTTACTTATTTTGGAGATAATAGTAATGGAGAAATCCCAAAACTCTGGGATGTATTTAATAAAAGATACAATTATATAAAAAGAAAGAGCCAATCTATGCTGTGTTATGGCATATGTGATGAAGTGGATTCTGAAGGAAAATTTCATTATACCGCTTGTGCAGAAGTAGATAGTTTTGAAGATATACCGGAAGGAATGGAAGGAAAAGTCGTTCCTGAAGGTAAGTATGTCGTATATACTTATTGCGGAGACTTAAAAAATTTAGGTGAATTTTATAACAGCATATTTACAAAATGGATGCCGGATTCAGGCCATGAGATGGATTGCAGACCTCAACTTGAACTGTACGACCATAGATTTATGGAAAATGGAGAATTTGACATATATATGCCAATAAAATAAAATTACTTTAATTTCAAATTATATTAAATAAAAAATTGAAAGGTTCAATGAAAATTAACTTATGGTTATAAATTTTCATTGAACCTTTTTTATAATCCATAGGGAAGCCATATTTGATTTAAAAATATATGTGCATAAAAATAATAAATATTTGAGTTATTATAAATATATTGGTATTCCTTGAAGCAAATCAATGGGAAAGGTCGAAGAATTAATAGAATAAAGTAAAAATATATAATAAGTTTTTATATTTAATAGTAAAGATTTATGTGACATATGACAAAATAATGAATTACTTGACATGAAAAATATTACGTTATAATATTTTATTGGTAATATAAATTTTTTTAAGGAATTGTGCAAATTTATGGAATTAAAAGACGAAATATATTTATATTATTTTGAAAATTCATATATAGAATGAACTCTATTATTGTACTAAGTTACGTGTTGATCGAATTGTTAATTTGAGAATTATTCATAAATCAGGGTGAGGTTGGTGTATATGGTTAAAAATAAAAGAGACATCGTGACATGTGAATATGGAGATATATTGGCTGAAAATATCGTAGATAATGTAGGGCAGCTTCTTATAAAGGAGTCTACAATAATTGATAAAAATATTAAAATGAAATTAATGGAGATGGGAGTTCAATATATATATGTTTATAAAAATCAAGAAAGTGAAAAAGAAGAAAAAATAATGAAAATCAATGATATATACGAGAAGGACAGGGTTATAATTAAAAAGACCTTTGAAAGATTATCACAGGGGAAAATGCTTGAGACAAGAGAGGCAAATGAAATTTCGGACGGATTATTTGAGAAAATAGTTAATGAGCCATTTATTAATAATTATCTTACTGACCTATATGAAAGGGACAGTTATACATATATTCATAGTTTAAATGTAGGATATTATTGTATGGTGTTGGGAAAATATTTGAAATTTTCTCATTACAATATGGGCGAAATTATTAAAGCCGGAGTTCTTCACGATATTGGTAAGATAAAAATTTCCTTAAAGCTATTAAATAAAAAAGAAAAGCTTTCAAAAGAAGAATTTGAAATAATTAAGCTCCATCCCCTTTTAGGATATGATATTGTTAAAAATGCAGACAGCATTTCGGAAGACGTAAAATTAGCAGTGCTAATGCATCATGAAAAGGAAAATGGAAGTGGATATCCAAATGGCCTAAAAGGGCAAGATATACCCCTTTATGCAAAAATCTGTGCTATCGCGGATATATATGATGCCTTAACCACAAATAGAGCATATAAGAAAAAAATTACTCCTACCCATGCTTTTAAAATTCTTAGATCAATGGCAGGCGATCATTTAAATGTTGAACTTTTGCTTATATTTTTGGAAAATGCATATAGATGCTATTTTTAGTGATAAAATAGATTAACTTTTTATATGATCGATGATATAATATAAGTTATGTGATATGTATAAATTAGCCAATAAGGATAAATGAAAACCTAATATTTATAAAATGATTTGTTGAAATGGATAAGTTCAACAATTTTTCTTAAATGGTAATTAAAATCTTTATTGAAATAATTTAAGATTGGAGGATTATAAATGAAATCACTAAAAGGTACAAAAACTGCTGAAAATTTGATGAAGTCATTTGCCGGAGAAGCTCAGGCCAGAACTCGATATACTTATTATGCATCTACAGCTAAAAAGGAAGGATATGTCCAGATTTCTAATATTTTTATGGAAACGGCAGAAAATGAAAAGGAACATGCTAAAAGATTTTTTAAATTTCTAAATGAAGATTTTAAAGGAGAATCGATAGAAATCAAAGAAGCTTCCTATCCTGTCAACTTAGGAAATACTAAAGAAAATTTATTGTCCGCGGCTAACGGAGAACACGAAGAATGGTCTCAATTATATTCTGAGTTCGGAAAAGTTGCAGCCGAAGAGGGATTTCCAGAAATATCTTATGTTTATGAGAAAATTGCAGAAGTCGAGAAACATCACGAAGAGAGATACAGGAAACTTTTAAGCAATTTAGAGAATAATTCTGTATTTAAGAAAGAAACAGTGAGAAGATGGAAATGTAATAACTGCGGATATATATACGAAGGCACGTCTGCTCCTGAAAAATGTCCTGCCTGTGCTCATCCTCAAGGATATTTTGAGTTATTAGCTGAGAATTATTAATTGTAAAATATAACAGGATATTATGTTGCTGACCTCATATTATTTGGATAATTTATATATGAGGTCTTTTTGCATAATTTGATTTATTTTTTATTGTGTCCTTATAAGATAAGTGGTACTATTAGTATAACTTTAAATTAAATAGAAGAGGTGTAGTGATGACTTTTAAAATTGTTGCCGATAGCAGTTGCGATCTAAACGAGGAATTGAAGAAAGAAATGAATATTTCTTTAGTGCCGTTGAAAATAGATATAGGAGAGAAATACTTCATAGACGATGAGAATTTGAATATTGAAAATTTTCTTTATACTATGGGGAATAGTAAAACCGGTATCCGTACCTCAAGCCCATCTCCGGCTGACTTTATGAAGGCATATGAAGGAGGGGATGAGATCTTTGTGGTTACACTTTCGTCTCAATTGAGTAGTACTTATAATAATGCAGTACTTGCTAAAAAACTTACCCTTGAAAGTACAAAGAAATTTATCCATATATTTGATTCTTTGAGTGCATCCATAGGTGAAACATTAGTCAGTATGAAAATATTTGAATTGATACAAAAAAAATATGATAAATATGAAATAGTAAGAGCAGCTGAAGAATATATAAAGGAAATGAAAACTTATTTTATATTAGAAAATCTTGATAACTTAATTAAAGCTGGAAGACTTCATAAAATAGCAGGTCGCATTGCATCTCTGTTGTCGTTTAAACCTATTATGGGTTCAGATGGTTCTGGAAATGTTAAGCTATTTGATAATGTGAGGGGAGCTAAAAGAGCATTTAACAGACTTGTTGAAATAATAGGAGAAAATGGATATAAATTTGAAAATAAAATTTTGGGGATTGCCCATTGTGATGCATTAGAAAAAGCAGAAGCTCTTAAAGCAATGATAGAAAAGAAATATAATTTTAAAGAGATAATAATATTGAGAACAGGTGGATTAAGCAGTGCTTATGCTGATAAGGGAGGAATAGTTTTAGCATTTTAATAATGGATATGGCGAATGTCACCTCTATTTCAAATAGATTCTAAAGGAAAATTATAATTTTGGGTATTATAAGATTAAAATAGGTTGAAGGGGAGATTTAACATTGAATAATATAGGTGCCTTTTTTGATATAGATGGTACTTTGTATAGAAATTCTTTAATGATACAGCATTTCAAAAAATTAATTAAATATGAAATTATAGATCCCTCTGTATGGTATAACCATGTAAAGCATACATATACCGAATGGGAAAAAAGATACGGGAATTTTGAAGATTATCTTGAGGAATTGGCTGATTTTTATTTGAAAGGACTTAAGGGTATAAATAAAAATTACATAGATTTTGTATCAAGTCAGGTTATAAAATTAAATGGAGAAAATGTCTATAAATATACCAGACACAAAATTGAATGGCATAAGCAAAAAGGACATAAAGTATTTTTTATATCGGGAAGTCCTGATTTTTTAGTAGAAAAAATGGCATTAAAATATGGAATTACGGAATGCAGAGGAAGCAGATATATAGTAGATGAAAATAATAATTTTACCGGGGAAATTATAAAAATGTGGGACTCGGAAAATAAGCAAAACATTATTGATGAATTTGTAAGAAAATATGAAGTGGATCTTGATAAAAGCTACTCCTATGGAGACACAACGGGTGATTTGTCCATGCTTAGAATGGTAGGAAATCCGACAGCGGTTAACCCAAATTGGGATTTGCTTCAAGTACTTAAGAAGGATAAAGATTTATATAAGAAAATTTCCATTGTAGTTGAAAGGAAAGATATAATATATAAAGTAAGTCCAAATGTGGAAACTGTTTTTATATAGAAATTTTTTTGTAATATAGACTGTTAGAAAAGCAGGTGTTAATATGAAGAAGAAAGTTATAGTAGGGATGAGTGGAGGAGTGGATAGTTCCGTTACAGCTTATTTACTTCTCAAAGCAGGATATGATGTAATAGGAGTTACTATGACGGTTATTCCTCATGATGAGGTATATGATGAACGAGAAGGAGGATGTTGTTCTATTTCTTCAGTATATGATGCTAAAAGGGTAGCCGAGCAACTTAATATTCCTCATTATGTCATGAATTTTAAAGGAATATTTGAGAGAAAAGTAATAGATTATTTTATTAATGAATATCTGGAGGGAAGAACTCCAAATCCATGTATATCATGCAATAAATATATAAAGTTCGATGAATTCTTAAGAAAAGCTCAAGGGCTTGGGGCAGATTATATAGCTACAGGACATTATGCTAAGATAGAAAAAGACGAAAAAACCAACAGATTTCTTTTGAAAAAATCTGTGGATCCTAAAAAAGACCAGACCTATTTTTTATATACAATGACTCAATATCAATTGGAACATACTCTTATGCCCTTGGGATATTATAATAAAGATGAAGTAAGAAAGATAGCGGAGAATATCGGGCTGAAGGTCTATAATAAGCCGGACAGTGAAGAAATATGTTTTATTCCCGATAATGATTATGGAAAGTTTTTAGAAAATAGGATTCCTGAAAAGATTACGGAAGGGTACTTTGTGGATACTAAGGGAAATATATTGGGAAAACATAAGGGAATTGTTCATTACACCATAGGGCAGAGAAAAGGACTGGGAATCGCGTTGGGCAAGAGGGTATTTGTTAAAGAGATAATTCCTGATAAGAATTTAGTTGTCTTGGGAAATGAGGAGGATATATTCAAAGAAAGGTTATATGCAGATGAGCTAAATATCATTCCGGTGGAAGAGCTGACAAAGAAGGAAAATATTACCGCTAAAGTAAGATCAACAATGAAAGAAGGGGAAGGAACAGTTACTCCTCATAATGATGGGGTAATATTGGAATTTCAGTGTCCTCAGAGGGCAATTACAAAGGGACAATCGGTTGTATTTTACAAAAAAGATTTAGTATTAGGCGGAGGCATTATAAAGCAGGTGTTTTAAATATGGATTTTTCCAACACCTAACAGGTGTTGGAAAAATCCATATGTTTTGATATAAATATTAATTTTTCTTTTATATATTCTTTGTATTCTTCTTCAGATATTTTCCCACTGATTTTTAAATCATTAAGAATCACTATTAGGTCTATACATAGTTTTTCAATATCATTTTCTATTTTTCCCATGATATCACCCCAATTGTATTTTCATAATTATAAATTAGACAAATAATCTTAAAATCCTCCTTTTGTGCAAAAAATACATTTACCACTTTAATAAGTGAAATTAAAAGAATTTACTACGTAGAAATATAAAGGGCTGATTAGTTTTACGAAAAATTAAGAAATATTAAAAAATATTATTTTTTATCTATTTTATTAATATATATTCATTTATACCCATTATATAATTAAATTTTCATTAAATTAATATATTTAAAAGAAAAATTGATAAATATTAACAAGAAAAAGTTACAGATCATAATATTTTTAATATTTATATTAATATAAAATAATAAAAAATAAATAAAAATCAGAATTATTTATACTTTAAGAATATTAGTTTATGTGAATGAATAATAAATTAGTGATGCGCTTGATTGTAGTGGGATATTCAAAAAAACCTAATAAATATTATAAATACGGCAAACAAAATATTCTTATCAGATAAGAATATATATGTGTATATTAGTATAAATATACTTTTATTATTTTAAATTTAAATGTACTATATCTACGTTGCCCGTTGACACCCATGAAAGTCGGATGATATAATACATTTAATTATAATTAATTATTATTAAGTATAATTAATAAAAGGGGGTATATTTTAATGAAAAGAAAGATTTGTTTAATTCTTTGTTTGGTTCTGGTTTTATCGGCAGTGTTGTCAGGGTGTGGTAAAAAAGAAGAACCCGCTCCTGTAACGGGCGGAGAAGATGAAACGGAAGAAACTGTTGTCAATCCGGCAAAAACAAGAGACGGCGCATCAGATACTTTAATAATAGGGACCCATGAAACAAAAGGCGATTTTGTTCCCGGAATTGCAGGGGAAGTATATGACGGGTATGTTACATCTTTAATTTTTGATGCACTTATTTCCAATGACAAGGAGGGAAATCCTACCTCTCATTTGGCTAAAAATTGGGATATTTCCGAAGATCATAAAACTTATACCTTTCATTTGGTAGAGGGAGTTAAGTTTACCGACGGTACTCCATTGACAGCTAAGGATGTGGAATTTACTTATACGTTTTTATGTGACCCTTCTTACGACGGGCCCAGGTCTTCATATGTGGAGGATTTGGTAGGATATGACGAATACCATAATGGAAGCGCTACCAATGTGGCAGGAATAAAGGTTATTGATGATCATAACATTTCATTTACATTTAAAACCGCAATGATTACACATATTTGGGATTTAATAATAGGGATTATGCCTTCCCATATTTATGCTTACGAAAAGGGAAATATTCAACCTATAAAGGATAAGATGAACACTCCTATAGGTTCGGGAAGTTTTATCCTTGCGAAATACGAACCGAAACAATATGTAGAATTTACGGCAAATGAGAATTATTTTCTCGGAGCACCCAAGATTAAAAAATTGATTTTGAAATTTACGACTGCTGAAACTCAGATGCAGGAGTTGGAAAAGGGAACCATTGACGTTCAGTTAGCCGTTCCTCCAAAAGAAGAAAATAAAAATATGGTAGACGATGCAGAATTTTTAAATATTCACAGTTTTCCTGACAACGGATATGGTTACATGGGATTTAACTTAAGAGATGAAAGACTTTCCGATAAGAGAGTTCGTCAGGCTTTGACCTATGGATTCAACAGGCAGCAGTTTGTTGACGTTTATTATCAGGGGTATGCCGAGGTTTCAAATGTACCTGTTTCTCAGGTTTCATGGGCTTATACCGAAGATATAAACAAATATGAATATGATCCGGAAAAGGCAAAGGCTCTTCTTGACGAAGCAGGATGGAAACCGGGGGCAGACGGCATCAGGGAAAAAGACGGCAAGCGTCTTGAATTTGTATGGGATACCTATACGGACAGTAAATACGTTGAAACTTTAATACCTATGCTTAAAGCCGATTGGGAGAAGATCGGAGTTAAGGTTGAACCTAATTTAATGGAATTTGCCGCTCTTACGGAAAAAGTATATGATAAGCAGGATTTTGAAATGTTCAATATGGCTTGGTCTTTAAGTATAGATCCGGATTCAAAGGAAGTATTTCATAGCTCGGCAGATGTTCTCGGCGGATTTAATTCAGGGGGATTCCGCAATGAGGAAAATGATAAACTTATAGATGAAGGAAGAATGGAATTTGACCAAGAGAAAAGGGCAGAAATATATCATAAATGGGTAGAACTTATAAATGAAGAACTCCCATATATGTTCATGACACAAAATTTAGTTTGGGATGTGGTGAATAATCGAGTTAAGAATTTCAACACTTCTCCATACGAAGATTTTACTTACCCAGTGACCATTTTAAATGTTGAATTGTAACAATAGCTGTTTTGATAATATAAAGTGATATAAACCCGGTCGGTAAATACCGGGTTTATATCATAGAAGAACAACTTTATTTCATTAAAGGAGGGAAATTATGCTAAAATATATACTGAGAAGGTTACTACATCTGATTCCCGTAATATTTATCATATCGGTTTTGATATTTGGAATTATTAAAATGGCTCCCGGAGATCCGGTAGGGTCAAGGCTGGATCCTAAAGCTACGGCTGAGCAGAAAGCGGCTGAGCGCGCCAGATTAGGTTTGGATAAACCTATACCGGTTCAGTATTTTAATTGGCTGAGGCGATCTGTAAAAGGCGATTTCGGGGATTCTTACATGTATAAACAGCCTGTAAGCAAAGTAGTGCCCGGATTTATAAAAAACAGTTTTATTTTAAATATTGTAACTTACTTTTTGGCATTTGCCATATCCATACCAATCGGTATAGTGTGTGCGGTTAAACAGTATTCGACTACGGACAATTTTTGGACTGTGTTTTCTATTATAGGGATATCTATGCCGTCATTTTTTTTCGGTTTACTCTTGATATATATTTTTTCGGTCAAATTAAATATGTTTCCTATAAACGGCATGATAACGCCGGGGAAAAACGCCATAGGATTGGCAAGAGCAAAGGATATTATATATCATATGGTTCTTCCGGCAGTAGTTCTGACATTCGGAAGTATGGCAAGCTTAATAAGGTATACAAGGACAAGTATGCTGGAAGTTATTAATCAGGATTATATTCGTACCGCAAGATCTAAGGGATTAACGGAAAAAATAGTTATATATAAACATGCTTTCAGAAATGCCTTAATACCTATAGTAACCATAGTGGGATTTTCTATTCCGGGATTATTTTCGGGGGCCGTAATACTTGAAAGAATATTTGTATGGCCTGGAATAGGAAATGTTATGATGGATGCTATCAGTGCCAGGGATTATAACATGATGATGGCTTTAAATATGTTTTTTGCACTCCTTACTCTTCTTGGCAATCTTTTGGCGGATATAGGCTATGCCTTGGTAGATCCAAGAATTAAGGTCGATTAAGGGGGGAACATGATGACTGATAAAGATGCAGATGTTAAAATGGAAAATGATATTGATGGTGATATTACCGACGATGAAAATAAAAGAAAGCAGGAAATTATTACTCCTTGGAAGCTGGTTTTTAGGAAGTTCATAAAGAATAAGGTAGCCATGGTGGGGCTGTTTATATTTTTAATTTTGGTGTTGTCCGCTTTACTTGCTCCTGTTTTGACTCCTTATGACCCTTATACTATGGATTTTACTCAAATAAATAAGCCGCCTTCCAGAGAACATCTTATGGGAACTGACGAGGTAGGAAGAGATTATCTGACAAGGATATTGTATGGCGGCAGAGTATCTATGAAAGTTGGACTTTTTGCCGTTGGAATAGAAATAGTAATAGGCGCATTAGTCGGAGGAGTAGCGGGATTTTATGGAGGATGGATAGATAATTTATTGATGAGAATTGATGAAATATTCATGTCGTTCCCTTTTCTGCCTTTAGCCATTACTATATCGGCAGTAGTTGGAACCAGCGTTAAGCCGGAACAAAAAATGTATATAGTTATGGTTATTATAGGAGTATTGAGTTGGCCAGGACTTGCCAGAATGATAAGAGGCCAGATACTTTCGTTAAGAGAACAGGAATTTGTTCAGGCTGCAAGAGCTTTGGGGATCAGGGACAGTAAAATCATATGGAGACATTTAATACCCAATACGGTTGGTTATATAATTGTCAGCGCCACAATGGGGATGGCGGCAGCAATAATGAGTGAGGCGGCTTTGTCCTTCTTAGGACTTGGCGTAACTCCTCCCGTACCTACTTGGGGAAATCTTGTTCAAAATGCAAGGGATATATATGTATTGAAAAATCGTGTATGGTTGTGGTTACCGCCGGGAATTGCTATTTTTTTAGCGGTTATGGGAATCAATTTGTTTGGCGACGGATTAAGAGATGCCATTGATCCTAAGTCTAAATAAGGGGGATAGAGGTATGGATAAACTATTGAAAGTAAAAGATTTAAAGACTTATTTTTATACTGACGATGGAGTAGTGAAAGCCGTAGATGGTGTGGATTTTGATGTCGAATCGGGGAAGACCATAGGAATAGTAGGAGAGTCAGGCTGTGGCAAAAGCATTACGGCTATGTCTATATTGCGTTTAATACCAAGTCCTCCCGGAAAAATTGTCAATGGACGGATAACATTTAATGGGGAAGATCTTTTAGAAGTTTCCGAAAATAAAATCAGAGATATTCGCGGAAATGATATTTCAATGATATTTCAAGAGCCTATGACGTCGCTGAATCCTGTATTTACCGTAGGATTTCAAATATCCGAAGTTCTGATGCTTCACCAGCATATGACTGAGGAAGAAGCCAGAAAAAGGACTATTGAGATGATAAAAATTGTAGGGATTCCCAGAGCTGAAAAGATAGTTGATGAGTATCCCCATCAGCTTTCAGGAGGAATGAGGCAGAGAGTAATGATAGCCATGGCTTTGGCTTGTCAGCCTAAGCTATTAATCGCAGATGAACCGACTACCGCATTGGATGTTACTATACAGGCCCAGATTCTCGAATTGATGAATGATTTAAAGAGCAGGTTGAATACTTCTATTATGCTTATCACTCATGATTTAGGAGTTATAGCCGAAATGGCTGACCATGTTATAGTAATGTATGCCGGAAAGGTCGTTGAAGATGCTCCCGTATATGAATTGTTTGATAATCCCAAACATCCTTATACAATAGGCCTCATGACCTCCATTCCGTCTCTGATTGAAGAGGGAAAAAGGCTTGAAAACATAAAGGGTTCTGTTCCGAATCCGTTATATCTTCCGAGGGGCTGTTATTTTAACCCGAGATGTAAATGGGCAACAGATGAATGTAAAAAATCTCAGCCGGCTTTAAGAGAATTGAGTTCAAATCATAAGGTTAGCTGTTTTAGGGCTGAGGAGGTGACAAAATGATCGAGAATGCACTTCTTGAAGTGGATAATTTAAAAAAATATTTTCCTATATATAAAGGAATTTTTAGAAAAAAAGTAGGAGATGTAAAAGCAGTTGACAATATTTCATTTTATATAAAAGAAGGAGAAACCTTAGGGTTGGTAGGAGAGTCGGGCTGCGGAAAGTCTACGACTGGCAGAACAATTTTAAGGCTACTGGATGCCAATGAAGGGAAGGTATATTATAAAGGAAAAGATGTTCTAAATGCTTCCAAGGATGAAATGATGAAATTAAGGAGAGAGATGCAGATAGTATTTCAAGATCCCTACAGTTCTCTTAATCCGAGGATGACAGTGTCTCAAATAGTCGGAGAATCATTAGTCGAACATGGATTGTACAAAAAGGGGAAGAAATTAGATGATTATATAACAGAAGTTATTGTATCATGTGGATTGGCTAAATATCATTTAAACAGATATCCTCATGAATTTTCCGGAGGACAGAGGCAAAGAATAGGGGTAGCAAGAGCTTTGGCCCTTAATCCTTCTTTTATAGTTGCCGACGAACCGGTTTCTGCCCTTGATGTTTCGATTCAATCTCAGATTATAAATCTTTTGACGGATTTGCAGAAAGACAGAGGGCTTTCATACTTGTTTATTTCTCATGACTTAGGGGTTGTTAAATATATAAGCCATAGAGTCGGAGTAATGTATTTGGGTTCTTTAGTTGAAATGGCAAATAAAAAGGACCTGTTCAATGATCCTAAGCATCCTTATACTCAAGCATTGCTTTCCGCGATACCTGTACCCAATCCTAAGACAAAAATTAAAAGAATAATCTTGGAAGGGGATATTCCAAGTCCGGCTAATCCTCCTTCGGGTTGCAAATTTCATACAAGATGTATTTATGCAAAAGATATATGTAAGGAAGAAATTCCTGAATTTAGAAATCTGGGAGGAGAACACTTTGTGGCGTGCCACTTTGCCAAATAAAAAAACTATAAAAGAACAGGAAAGGGATTTGAAAAGAGAAATTGACAGAAAAAATGCTGAAGAACCATACAAATTCACTAAGAAAGATATTTTAGCAATGATAATAGCAGCTTTTCAGATAATATTTCCTATAGTAGTATTAGGCGCTATTGTATTTGGTTTATTTATTCTGTTTTTTACCAAAGTATTTTTAAAATAAATTTCAAATATTTTGAATAAAAGCATTAAAACTACAGTTTTGGAATAACAAAGCTGTAGTTTTTTATGGAAACCAAACACAAAAAATAATATTGACAATTTAATGTGAAATGTTATAATGAAAAAGGTAATCTATACAGATAAGCGGGAATGGCGGAATTGGCAGACGCGCTAGACTTAGGATCTAGTGTCATTGACGTGGGGGTTCAAGTCCTCTTTCCCGCACCAAGATGAAACCAGTGGTTACTCCAGTGGCTTTTTTATTTTTGACATTTGACAGTTCAAATATTTACTTTTTATGATATAATTTTATAAGATAGTGTATATTAGCTTTGAAGAGTCAAATATTAAGTTAGGAGGGAAAACATGAATTTTAACGTAGAAAAAAAGGAGAATAATATAGTTACTTTTAAAGCCGAAATTGAAGAGGATAAATTTGAAAGAGCTATAGATAGAGCATACTTAAAGATTAGAAATAAATTTAATGTGGCCGGATTTAGAAAGGGAAAAGCTCCAAAAAAAATTATTGAGCTAAATTACGGAGAAAGCATATTCTATGAAGAGGCGTTGAATATATTATTACCAGAAGCTTATGAGGAAGCAGTTAAAGAGTTAGAATTGGAACCTGTAGATCAACCTCAAGTGGATATTGAACAATTGGAAAAAGGTAAACCTGTTATACTAAAACTTGATGTGACCGTAAAACCCGAAGTAAAGCTTGGAGACTATAAAAGTATAGAAATAGAAAAGGCAAAGTATAATGTTACTGAAGAAGATGTAAAAAAAGAAATTGAAAATATGCAGGATATGAATTCCAGGCTTATTGATGCTGATGATAAAGAAGCGGAAAATGGAGATATATTAACAATAAATTTTGAAGGATATATGGATGGAGAAAAATTTGAAGGTGGAACGGCTGAAAATCAAAATTTGGAATTGGGTTCAAAAAAATTTATCCCTGGTTTTGAAGAACAGCTTATAGGGAAAAAAGTAGGAGAAAAAGTGGATGTTAATGTAAAATTTCCCGATGATTATTTTGAAGAAAAATTAAAATCTAAAGATGCACTCTTTAAAGTTGAGATAAAGGAAATTAAGATTAAAGAAAAACCAAAATTAGATGATGAATTTGCAAAAGATGTAAGTGAGTTTGATACTTTAGATGAACTTAAATCGAGTATAAAAGAGAAACTTGAGAAGGAAGCAAAAGATAAAGAGAAAGTTGAAAATGAAACAAAAGCTATTGAAAAATTGATGGAGATTTCAGAAGTTGAAATTCCTGAAGTTATGATTGACAGACAAATAGATGATGAAGTATCGGAATTTGATTATAGGCTGAAAATGCAAGGATTGTCTCTTGATAAATATTTTGAATTTGCAAATACTTCTTTGGAAAAATTAAAAGAGCAATTTAAAGAAAGATCTGGTAACAAAGTTAAGTCTGACCTTGTATTGGGTGAATTGGCAAAACAGGAAAATATTCAGGCTACAGAAGAAGAGATAGATAAAGAAATAGAAAAAATTGCTGCGGAATATAATCCAAAAGATACAGAAAAGTTTAAAGAAGACGTAAAAAAGGGAGATTTAGAATGGATTAAATCGGGTATAATTAAAGATAAGGCAATTGAATTGCTTATTAAAAATGTAAAATTCGTATAATGTTATGAGAGGGGTGTTTTGATGGCTTTAATTCCAATGGTAGTAGAACAAACTAATAGGGGTGAAAGATCTTACGATATATATTCAAGATTATTAAAGGAAAGGATTATCTTTCTTGGAGATGAAATAAATGATGTTACTGCAAATTTAGTTGTAGCACAGTTATTGTTTCTTGAAGCGGAAGATCCCGACAAAGATATTCAACTTTATTTAAATACTCCTGGTGGTGTTATTACATCTGGTTTTGCAATTTATGATACTATGCAGTATATAAAGCCCAATGTTTCTACTATATGCGTAGGAATGGCTGCAAGCATGGGAGCGTTTTTACTTGCCGCAGGTGCAAAGGGAAAAAGATTTGCTCTTCCGAATTCGGAGATTATGATTCATCAACCCTCAGGAGGAACTCAAGGGCAGGCAGAAGATATTAAAATTCGAGCAGAAAGAATAATTAAAATGAGGGAGAGAATAAATAAGATATTAAGTGATAGAACCGGAAAATCCTATGAACAAGTATCGAAAGATACTGATAGAGATTTTTTTATGAATGCAGACGAAGCTAAAAAATATGGTATAATAGATGAAGTGATTGAGTTTAAAAAATAACTTTAAGTGAGGTGTCACAATGGCAAAATATGATGACAAGCAGCTTAGGTGTTCTTTTTGCGGAAAGCCTCAGGACCAGGTGAGGAGACTTATTGCAGGACCTAATGTATATATATGTGATGAGTGTGTTGAACTTTGCCAGGAGATTATAAATGAGGAATTTGAAGATTCCTTTGATTATGAAGTAAAAGAACTTCCTAAACCTTATAAAATAAAAGAAACTCTTGATGAATATGTTATAAAACAAGAGAGGGCCAAAAAGGCCTTAGCTGTAGCGGTGTATAATCATTATAAACGTATTAACAGAAAATCAAATAAAAATAATGATATTGAATTACAAAAAAGTAATATTATTATGATTGGGCCTACTGGTTCAGGAAAAACTCTTCTTGCTCAAACTCTTGCCAAAATATTAAATGTACCTTTTGCTATTGCGGATGCAACTTCTTTAACAGAAGCAGGTTATGTAGGAGAAGATGTTGAAAACATCATACTAAAATTAATTCAAGCGGCGGATTATGATATTGAAAGAGCGGAAAAGGGTATAGTTTATATAGATGAAATTGATAAAATAGCAAGAAAAACGGAAAACCCGTCGATTACAAGGGATGTAAGCGGAGAGGGAGTACAACAGGCACTTTTGAAAATATTGGAAGGAACTGTAGCTAATGTACCTCCTCAAGGAGGAAGAAAGCATCCCCATCAAGAATTCATTCAAGTTGACACAACTAATATTTTGTTTATAGTTGGAGGAGCATTTGATGGATTGGAGAAGATTATCCAGAACAGAACCGGAAAGTCTTCCATGGGATTCGGAGCAAAAATTGAAAGTAAAACCAATTTGAGCGTAGGAGATATACTTAAATATATTCGACCTGAAGATTTAATTAAATATGGTTTAATTCCTGAATTTGTGGGGAGACTTCCTGTCGTTGTTACATTAGAGGAATTGGATAAACCATCTCTTGTTAAAATCCTTACTGAACCTAAAAATGCTTTGGTAAAACAATATAAAGAATTATTTGCAATGGATGATGTGGAGCTTGAGTTTGAGAAAGATGCTTTAGATCTTATATCCCAAAAAGCCATTGAAAGAAAAACCGGAGCAAGAGGACTCAGAAGCATTATAGAAGAAACAATGTTGGATATAATGTATGAAATACCTTCAAGGGATGATATAGAGAAATGTGTTATAACTAAGGAAACAATTATGAATGGTGGAGAACCTACTCTTGTGATTTCTGATAGAAAGAAAAAAGCAAGACAGAAAAAATCTGGGGAAAGAGAGACTGCATCATAATGAAAAAGGCTCACATGTTGGTGAGTCTTTTTCATTAATTTTTTCATAATATTAATTTAATAAGATAAACTATATTTAGTTATGTACATAAAGGAGTGAAAAAATGAAGTTAAACCCATATAGTATTTTAAAAAGAACCATACCTATCATAGCTTTAAGAGGAGTATCTGTTTTTCCCTATATGATTATTCATTTTGATGTAGGCAGAGATAAGTCTGTGAATGCACTGGAAAAGGCAATGGTAGATGATTCTCTAATTTTACTATGTTCTCAGAAGGATCCCAAAATAGATGAACCTGGGATAGATGATTTTTATCATATAGGGACTGTCTCGAAAATTAAACAAATGCTTAAACTTCCGGGAGGGAGTATAAGAGTTCTTATAGAAGGATTGAACAGAGGACGGATAGTAGATTTTACAGAAACGGATAAATATTTTGAAGCCGAAATAGAAGAGCTTACTTATGATCCGGAGAAAATAGGAAAAGATAAGGAAACGGAAGCCATAATGAGATTGGTACTGGATGATTTTCAGGAATATACTAACTTAAGCAACAGAATATCTCAGGATGTAATTGTTACTGTTGCCGAAATAGAAGATCCGGGAAGGTTTGCGGATATTATAGCTTCTTATATATATTTAAAGCCTGAATACGATCAGAAAATATTGGAAGCATTTGATTTTTATGAAAGATTGGAAATACTTCATAAAATGCTTCAGGAAGAAATAGAAATATTGAGAATTAAAGTTGATATCAATCAAAGAGTTAAGAAACAGATCACGCAAGTGCAAAAGGAATATTATTTGAGGGAAGAGATGAAAGCAATTCAAAAGGAGTTGGGTGAAGAAGACGAAGTATCTGAGGAAGTGGAATCATACAAGAATAAAATTAAAAAAGTAAAGATGCCTAAAGAAGTAAGAGATAAGGCAATAACTGAAGCAGAGAGATTATATAAGCTTTCTCCAGGTTCACCTGAAACGGGAGTTATAAGAACTTATCTTGATTGGATTATAGAACTTCCCTGGGATAAAGAAACTAAAGATAAGGTAGATCTAAAAAAGGCAAGAGAAATATTAAATAAGGATCATTATGGACTGACGGATGTAAAGGAAAGAATATTGGAATATATAGCTATAAGAAAGTTATCCGGAAATATGAAAGGACCTATACTGTGCTTTGTAGGACCTCCTGGGGTTGGGAAAACTTCTATAGCTAAGTCCATAGCCAAGTCTTTAAATAGAAACTTTGTAAGAATGTCCTTGGGAGGGATTCAAGATGAAGCAGAAATACGAGGACATAGAAGAACTTATGTAGGAGCGATGCCCGGAAGGATTATAAGTTTAATTAAAAAGGCAGGTTCAAAAAATCCTGTATTTTTATTTGATGAGATAGATAAATTAAATAGAGATTTCAGAGGAGATCCGGCAAGTGCATTGCTGGAAGTCCTGGATCCCGAACAAAATAATTCCTTTACAGATCACTTTTTGGAAGTACCTTTTGACATGTCAAAGGTGTTCTTTATAACTACTGCCAATACTACTATGACTATACCGGATGCACTCCTCGATAGAATGGAAGTTATAAGAATATCGGGGTATACGGAAGAAGAAAAATTAAAAATTGCGGAAGGCTATCTTCTTCCCAAGCAAATTAAAGAAAATGGTTTGAAAATGAAAAATTTATATATCTCCGAGACAGCATTAAAAACTATAATCAGCAATTACACCAGAGAAGCGGGAGTTAGAAATTTGGAGAGAAATATAGCCAATATTTGCAGAAAGTCGGCTAAAAGAATAGTTGAAGAAAATATCAACAGGGTGAGAATAAATAACGGGAATTTGCATAACTACTTAGGAGTAGAAAAATACAAGCACGAAGTAGTAAAAGAAAAGAATCAAGTAGGAATAGCAACAGGCCTTGCATGGACAGTATTCGGAGGGGAAATACTCTTTATAGAAGTAAATTGTATGAAAGGTACAGGTAAACTCCAACTTACGGGACAGCTCGGAGATGTAATGAAAGAATCCGCCATGGCGGGGATAAGTTATATAAGAGGGAATTTTTCTGATTTTGGTATAGACGAACAGTTTTATAAAGATACGGATATTCATATTCACGTGCCGGAAGGTGCAATACCTAAAGATGGTCCGTCGGCAGGTATTACTATGGCTACGGCAGTTATATCGGCTCTTTCCGGAAAGCCTATAAGAAGGGATACGGCCATGACAGGAGAAATAACATTAAGGGGCAGAGTCCTTCCTATAGGAGGAATTAAAGAAAAAGTCCTTGCGGCAAGTGAAGCGGGGATTAAAAGGATAATTCTTCCTTATGAAAATAAAAAGGATATGGAAGAAGTCCCCAAGAACATAAAGAAAAGGACTCAATTTATATTTGTGAGAAGTATGGATGAGGTGCTAAAATATTCTTTGCTGAATAAGGATGATAAAAATGAAAATAAATAAGTCTGAAATTACTGCATTAGCAGTTAATGAAAAACAATATCCGAAAGATAATAAATTTGAAATAGCATTTGCAGGAAGATCCAACGTAGGGAAATCGTCTCTAATAAATACATTGACAAATAGAAAAAGTTTAGCAAAGACAAGCAACAAACCTGGGAAGACCAGAACTATAAATTTTTATAATATAAATGATCAATTTCGACTGGTAGATTTACCCGGATATGGTTATGCTCAAGTGTCTAAGGGAGAAAAAGAAAAATGGAGCAAAATGATTGATGATTATCTTCACAACAGAGAAAACCTTGTGGAAGTAATTCTTCTTTTAGATATACGTCATGAACCTGGGGAGCATGATTTAACCATGTATAAGTGGATTAAATCCTATGGGTTTAACGGCATAGCTGTATGTACCAAATCCGATAAGCTATCTAAAAGTCAGATTACAAAACAGATTTCTGTAATAAAGAAGAAATTGGGAATTGCTGATGAAAACTTGATAATTCCATATTCTGCAGAAAAGAGAATGAATATTGAACTTATATGGGAAATAATAGAAGAAATACTTGAAGTAAATGAAAAGCAGCAATTAAAATAATTGCTGCTCTTTTATTATTCTTCTTTTTCAAAAAGATCCTTTGTAGCGCCACAGACTGGGCATACCCAATCATCAGGAAGTTTTTCAAAGGGGGTTCCCGGAGCTATACCTCCGTCGGGATCTCCTACTTTAGGATCATAAACATAACCGCACGGACCACAAACATATCTATCCATTTTATCACTCTCCTCATAAATTTGTCATAATGAGTTAAACATAATAAATAATACCCGCTTATTGCTTATTTTAAACCACTTTTGTTTATACAATATTGTAATGGTTTTGTAACCCATTTATGATATTTTAATTATATAATATTTTTAAGAAATTTGATATGGAAGGAGAGATATAGTTTTATAAATTAAGTAAAAAACATTAGGTTGAAGGACAAAAATATGGGTAACTATTAAATAGTTTAAATAAAATCATAAAACGTAAAATATATATTAGATGGATGTGATTTAGTTGTCCTTTATATTTAATGGTTATGTGTGCAGTGATTTGTATATTATTAAAGATTTTTTACAAAACGTGTTGAATGAATTGAGCAGAATAATTTCGGATGAAACGGTAATGTTCGATGTTAAGCTGATATTAAATGAGCTTGTAACTAACGGAGCCATACACGGAAATGATTATGACAGAAATAAATGTGTTAAACTCCATCTGGAGGTGATGGAGAAAGTAATAAAGATTGAAGTATCAGATGAAGGAGAAGGTTTTATTTTTGACTGCAATAAATATAATCCTTTAGATTTAAAATGCAGTGGAAGAGGACTGATAATTGCCAATGGCTTAAGTGATGAGTTTTATGTTAATAAAAATAAGATTATAGCTATTAAATACTTGTAATACCAAGGGGGGTTATTTATGAGAAAAAAAATATTAAAAGTAGTGTCTTTTATGCTGATGATTTCTCTGATGTTGCCTTTAGCAGTATTTGGAGAAGAACAATATGATAAAAAACTTCAAGATGCAATATTAAGATCTAAAGAGCTGTTTAATATTACAGATACTTATGATAAATTTGATTATAATGTAAGCTCTTCGGGAGAAAAAGTTACATTCTATCTAAATTGGACTAATTCCAAGGAGGACTCTAAGGGAGTAAATGTGACTATTGATGCTGAAGGAACGGTTCTTAATTACAATAAATATAACTCCGAGAATACATCAGATAACAAACTGCCTAAACTTTCAAAGGAAGACGGATTGAAAATTGCTCAGGAATTTTTGAAAAAAGTCAATCCTAAAGTAGTTGAGTCTGTAAAATATGACAATGAAAATACATCTTTGAATCCTGGATCAAATGAATATGATTATGAATTCATAAGGATTGTAAACGGAATTCCTTATAGTGATGATAATGCAACCATATATGTAGATAAAAATACAGGAGAAGTTACAAATTACAATTTCAATTGGGACAGTAGCTTGAAGTTTCCGGATAGCAAAAATATTATATCTTTAGATGAGGCAAAGAGCACATTTAAAGATAAAAAAGGAATAAATTTGGTGTATAAATATACCTATGAAAAGGATAAGCCAAACTATTATTTAGCATACTCTTATATAGGAGAATCTAAGGGAGTAGATGCACTGACGGGAGAATTGATGCCATACGATTATTACAGACTATATGGAGGAGCAGAGGAAAAAAGTATGGCAGATGCAGGCGGTAACGGAGAGAATTTATCTCCCGACGAGATTAAAGCCGTTGAAAGTATATCTTCAATTATAAATGGTGATGAAGCCGTAGATAAAGCAAGAAAAATGTTAAATATAGGTGAAGAATTTGAAGTTGTTGATAAGTCTTTAAATTCCTATTGGAAAAACGAAGGCGAATATGTATGGATGATTAGTTTTAATAAAAAATCCGAGAATAACAATTATGAAACTTATGAGGTGTCTGTTGATGCTAAAACGGGAGAACTGATAAGTTTTTATTACGGGGATCCAAATGCGAGTACAGGTTCCGTAAAATATTCGGATAAAGAACTGTTAAAGAACGCTCAGGATTTTATCCAAAAATTCAATCCTTCAAAGTATAAAGAAGTGGAATTGATGGAGCAGGGAAATGTACAAAAGAATGATATTTATAGATATTTTAATTTTGTAAGAAAATCAGGTGAAGCTTATGTCGACGGAGATGATATAAGTGTAGGAATTAATGGTGTGAACGGAAAGATAACATCGTATAATATTGATTGGTATAAAGGAGAATTTCCGTCTCAAGATAAGATAATATCTTCAGACAAAGCTTACGACGTTCTGTATAGTAATATAGGGATGGAACTTAGATATGTGACTGTATATGATTATACGACTCCTAAATATACTAAGTCCGTAAAATTATGCTATACGTTAAAGCAGGATAAACCTGTAAATATCAGTGCGACTACGGGACAGCTTTTGGATAGTAACGGGAACGTTTATAAAGAAAAGGTAGCCCCTGTTTATAAGGATATTGATGATAGCAATGCAAAGGTTCAGATTCAGACTTTAGCTGATTATGGCATATATTTTTCATCGGATGAGTTTAAACCGAAAGAAAATATTATCCAGAAGGATTTCCTATATTTAATTTGTAAAGCGGCTTATCCTTATTTTGAGCCGGACTCTAAGGATTTTGATAATTCTCTTTATAAATATTTAACGGTTCAAGGAATAGTAAAAGAAGGGGAAAGAGATCCGGAGAGAGTCGTTACAAAGGAAGAAGGAGTCAAATTTATTATAAGAGCTCTGGGATATAGCAAAGTCGCAGATCTGGAAGGAATATACAAAGAAATATTTAAGGATACAAAGGATATAGATCCAAAATTATTAGGATATGTAAATATTGCATATGGATTAAAAATCATTCAAGGTTCTGATGGTAAATTCAATCCTAAGAGCAATTTGACCAGAGAAAGTGCGGCCATAATGATTTACAATTATCTATTTAAATAGAATTTGAAAAAATCTGCTTTGAAATTAATTTCAAAGCAGATTTTTTATTGCTTTAAAGATAAATTAAAGCAGAAAAACAATATGGACAAGAAGATATAAATTTAGTATTATAGATAAAAAGGAAAACAATTTCATAATAGCTTATGATAAGGTGAAAAAAATGAAAAAGTTTAAGCATACGGTTTTTATTGCAGTATGTATAGCGATAGGCGCTCTGTTTCATATAAACTATTATTCTCAAGGGTTCATCATAACTCTTTCGATTATAATACTTCCTGTCCTTTTATATTATTATGAGGATGTCAATCCTATAGGGGTAGGTTTTGCATCGGGGATAGTTTCTCCCGTTTTTAGAAGCATAGTTCTTTATATAACAATTAAGGATATACATCAAATATATATAATGGTAATGCCTGATGTATTTTTTTATTTTTCATATGGTATATTTTTTTATTTATTTTATTATAGAAAAACAGAAAAAAATCTTACAAGTTTTATAACAGCCTCTTTTTCCTGTGACTTTCTTTCAAACGTGGTAGAAATGAGTATAAGGACCGGAATAGTTGATATGGATATAGAGATTATCAAGGGGCTTATATTAATAGCATTGTTAAGGTCCGCTGCTGTTCTGGGAATAGTAATAGGAATAAAGAGATACCAGTCATTTCTTATAAAAGATGAACATGAATTCAGATACAGAAGATTGATGATGCTTACTGCCAGTTTTAAAAGTGAGATTTACTTTATGAATAAAAATATGGCAGAGATTGAGGAGGTAATGAAAAAATCATATTTTGCTTATAAGACAATTTCGGAGAACAATTATCCTGAAGAACTTAAAAATTTATCTTTAGACATTGCTAAAAATGTCCACGAAATAAAAAAGGATTATATAAGAGTTATAAAAGGATTGGAAGAAATGTCTGAAGATAAATCAGATGTATCTTGTATGAACATTAAAGATATAATAAAAATTTTAGAGATCGATATGAAAGAATATATAGCAAGAAATAAATTGGATATAATTTTAAATTTTAATGTCAAAGTAAATTTTGATGTTAAGGATCATTTTTATCTTATGTCCGTATTCATGAATTTAATAAATAACGGAATCGAAGCCATGGAAAATAAAAAACGAGGCATATTGAAAGTGTTAATAGATGAATATACGAATGATTATGTATTTTATATTTCAGATAACGGTATGGGAATAAAGAAAGATAATTTGGATTATATATATAATCCGGGATTTTCCACGAAGTTTGATAAGGATACAGGCAATATAGAAAGAGGAATAGGTCTTGCATTGGTAAAAGATCTTGTGGAAAATAAATTTAAAGGAAAGATTTCTGTAAAATCTGAACTGAATAAGGGGACTGTTTTTACCATAAATATACCCAAAGAAGTTTTCGGGAGGGATTTGTTTTGAAATATTATATTGTAGATGATGATATAAATATTGTAAAAATACTTGCCAACATTATAGAAGAAAACAATTTGGGAGAGGTAGTCGGTTCTTCCAATGACGGAGATACGGCTTTAAAGGAAATTATCATTATAAATCCTGATATTGTTTTGGTCGATTTGCTTATGCCTAAATTAGATGGAAATAGTTTAGTAAAAGAAATAAAAAAAATTAAACCGGAAATAAATTTTATAATGATATCTCAAGTTTCAGATACGGACCTTATAACAGAAGCCTATAATTTGGGAATAGAATTCTTTATAAACAAACCTATAAATATAATTGAGGTTGAAAAAGTTGCAAATAAAGTAGCCCAAAAAATTGAGTTGGAAAGGATGTTGAAAAGAATAAAGAGGGTATTTAAGGATTCGGATTCTCATGAAGAAACTGAAAGAGAAAACAAAATCAACAAGATAAAAAATGCTCTTAGTATGGTCGGAATGCTGGGAGAAAAAGGGACAAGCGATATTATTAAAATTTGTATGTATATTATAGAGTCCGAAAAATCCTATGAAGATTTTAATTTAGATAATCTATGCTCATATATAAGCAAGGACAAACCCAAAACAGTAAAACAAAGGATAAGAAGAGCAATTAAAATAGGGTTGTCTAATATTGCCAGCGAAGGATTAGAAGATTATTCTAATGAAATTTTTCAAACATATTTCAATACGTTGTTTGATTTTGAAAATGTAAAGGCAGAAATGGATTTTTTACGAGGGAAAAGAAATATAGGGGGAAAGGTCAACATCGATAAATTTTTTGAAGGGTTACTTTTCTTATGTGAAAAGCCCTATTAGAAGTTCAGATAAATAATACAATAATGTTAAAATAGGAGGAATTTTTATTCCTTCTATTTTTTTATAACTTTCTTATAATTCAGCCGGATACATCAAATGCAAGTAAAACTCTGTAGGGGTAAAGACAAAGGATTAATTATAAAATAGTATATGAAATTAAATTTTAAAAATATATATTGAAAATAAATTAAATTTCTGATATATTAATAATAAAGAATTATTTCACGATATTTAATTTTAAAAATTAAATGATCAAAATTTAAGGAGGGAGATAAGTTATGCCTATAGTTTTTAGCAGAGTGGAAGAAAGGTTGATACACGGACAAGTTAGCACCGCCTGGGCACAGGCTATAAATTTTGATACTTTTGTTGTAGTGGATAACGATTCGGCAAAAAATGAAATGCTTAAAGACTTATTGGAGATGGCTTGCCCGAGAGGTAAGAAACTATGCGTTTTTGATGAAAACGATGCCATCGAACAGATAAATAACATCTCGAGGAAAATGTTTATAATAGCTAAAAGTCCTATAACTTTTTTAAACCTAATAAAAAACGGAGTGAAAATTACCAATCTCAATATTGGAAGCATTCATTTCAAACCCGGCAAAAAAGAAATCTTTAAGACAGTGTATGTTTCTGAGGAAGAGTTAGATGCTTTACGTGAAATAACTGATATGGGAATTGTATGTGAAATACAAAAACTGCCGACAGAGTCAAAAAAGAATATTTTAGATTTAATTTAAACAGTGTCAGAAGATATAAAAAACAAAAATTTAATTTTAAAGGGGGTTTTTTTATGTCATTAGCAACTTCAATCGTAATTGCATTAATTATGGCGCTTCTCTTAACGGAAAATTTGGGATATGGACATATCCAAATTAGCCGTCCGGTATTTGCGGGTCCAATAATTGGTCTTTTAATGGGTGATTTACGAACAGGATTAATAGTAGGAGGAACGGTAGAGCTAATGTTTATGGGTGTATTCCCGGTAGGTGGAAGTGTTCCTCCCAATGCACAATTTGCAGGAATGATGTCAACTGTTTTGGCCATAGCAAGCGGCGGAAATGCAGAGGTAGGTGTAACATTGGCGTTTCCCATAGGCGTATTTGCACAATTTATATTATTACTGGATTATAATATAAATCTGTTTATTGCACATAGAGCAGACAAAAAAATAATGGATGGCAATGTTGATGCTGTTAAAACACATCAAATGCTTTGCCTAATTTGTATGTTTGGTTGTTGGGCGCTTTCGTCTTTCTTAGGTATATATTTAGGAAGTGCATGGGTTGAAAGGCTATATAATATTTTACCGGAATTTATAAGAACAGGTCTCAGTGTAGCGGGAGGTATAATGCCGGCAATGGGTATGGCAATGCTTCTAAAAATGATGAATTTGAAGAGGTATTGGTGTTTTTTAGCAATAGGATATGTGATGACGGCTTATTTAGAGATGAACGTCATATCCATAGCTATATTCAGTATTGGTGTTGCAGTGGCCATCTATACTCTTGGCAAAGAAGAGGAATCCCAGGAAATCGGTGGAGAGATTAAAGAAGACAGTTCACAAAGGATTCTGACAAAGCAGGATTTAAAATCCATATACCGTCGTTCGTACTTTACCGGTGCATGTTTAAATTATGAAAGATATTTGGGATTAGGATATTGTTATGCAATTTTACCTGCTTTAAAGAAATTATATAAAGATGAAGACCTTAAAGAGGCAACTATACGTAATACTGAATTTTATAATTCACATCCTTTTATGCATAATGTAATCATGGGCGTAACTATCGCATTAGAAGAGCAAAGAGCTTTGGGGGCACCTATCGAAGCACAGTCCATTTCAGCTACTAAAGCAGCCCTAATGGGACCTACAGCAGGGTTTGGCGATTCTTTCTTTAAGGGGGTTGTAGTCACTATCACCGGTGCTTTTGCTGCAGCTTTAGCAATTGAAGGAAACCCGATTGCTCCTTTAGTATTTATTATTCCCAATTTAATAGTTTGTATTTTAGTAAGATACTATGGTACCATGATGGGCTATAAATTTGGAACTAAATTCATACTTAAAATGAAAAATAGTAATATTATACAAAAATTTGTTGAGGGTTCTACTATTGTTGGTATGATGGTTACAGCCGGTTTAATTACCAACTATGTAAAGGTTAATCTATCACCGGTGTTTAAGTTTGCAGAGAAAGAAATTGTGTTAAATGATGTAATTAACTCTGTAATACCAAAATTATTACCTTATTGTACAGTATTTCTATTTTATTATATTATAAAAAAATATCCCAAGAATGGTTTGTATATAACATTGGCTTTGTCATTTGCCATGGGAATATTTGGAGTATTATTGAATATATTATAGTTCCAATTGACGGATATCTCAAGGCAAATTTGATTGTAGATTTTATAAATCAGTGTTTATAGAAGATAACTGTAAATGCTAAAATTGGAGGGACAGAATATGAGTTTTATGTTTAAACCGCTAGCGTATGACGATATGAGTGCTGTAAATAAAATAGATTTACCGAGAGAAGTAAAGGAGTCTTTGGTGGTTGGCAATGATAAGGTAGGAATATCCATTGCAAAACATTGTATTGAAAATATGAAAAACAATGGATATTCTTTAGCCATCGATGGATATGTAAGTGCAGAGTTTGATGTAGTATTAAAAGGAATTAGAGAATACTGCAAAAAGAGAAATATTAAATTAACTACTATTAATATAAAAGATTACTATAAATCAGAATCGGAAATTGACGAGTTAACAAAGAAAAGCCTACCGCTAAATTATGATGATGATCCGGTCCTGCTATTTGGTAAACTTTTCGAAGGAAGCATGGATGATTTAATGGATCAAGATAAATTAAATTCATTATGTGGGGTGTTAAAGAAAAAGAATGAAGGTATAACAGCAGTATACGGACTGGGAAGCGCCATAAAAAACATCCGCAATCTTTGTGATGCGGTAGCCTACATTGATGTCACACCAAAAGTTGCAGCTATCCGCGCCAGAGAAAAGAGATTTGCCAATATAGGTGATAAAAACCCTCGTGAATTCAATTTACTTATGAGAAGGAATTATTTCGTTGATTTTGAAATTGTATTTAAATTGCGTGAAGAATTACTTAATGAATATGGTATTGATTTTTATATTCTTGGAAATGACGATAATAATTATATGTTAATGGATGGTTCAAGTTTAGAAACCGTTTTGGAAACTTTAGTCCATTATCCTTTCAGGGCAAAACCGGTTTATCTGGAGGGAATCTGGGGAGGCGAATATATACGTAAGATTAGGAATATTCCCCAGGATATTTCTTCTAATATAGCTTGGATTTTTGAATTTATACCAATGGAAACAAGTATAGTTGTAGATATAGACGGTAATTATGTTGACATTCCTTTCTATACATTTGTACAGAAAAAAGGGCTGTCAATGATGGGACAAAAATGTTTTGATGAATTTGACGGATATTTTCCGATCAGATTTAATTATGACGATACGTGGCATAGCGATGGAAATATGTCTATTCAAGTTCACCCGGATGAAGATTTTGTTATGGATAATTATAATGAGTTAGGACGTCAAGATGAAGCGTATTATGTTATTGCTACAGGGCATGGAGCTAAAACATACGCTGGATTTAAGGGAGATGGCAAGGAACTTGTAGAACTTGCTAAAAAATCAGAAAGAGATCATCAAGACATAGACTATCAGAAATACGTAAATTCAGTTGAGTCTGTTCCGGGGAAGCAAATTATGATACCGGCCGGTACCATTCATGCTTCCGGTAGAAATCAGTTTATTTTAGAATTAGGCAGCTTAACACTTGGATCATATACTTATAAAATTTATGATTATAATCGTAAGGACAAAGAAGGACAATTTCGTCCTATTCATACCAAGAATGCAGAAAAGGTATTACATTTTGAACGGGATTCAGAATGGGTAAGGCAAAATATAGTCATAGAACCCATATTAATTTCAGAATCCCAAGATTATAAAGAATATATCGTTGGAAGAACAGATTTGATGTACTATCAGACTAATCGTATAGAGTTGAATACACATGGAAAGTATGAAGGTAATAATAGCGGACAGTTTACTGTCATAACATTAGTGGATGGAGAAGAAATTGAGGTTTATTCAAAAAGTAATCCTGAATTCCGTTTTACACAAAAATATCTGGAAATTGTTACGATACCTGCAACAATTGATGATTATATTATTGAAGCAAAAGGATACCAGCCTGTAGTTATCCACAAAACATTTTTACGTGATAACTATACTCATTACAAAAATGAAAAATATAAAAATCGTTAGGAGAAGCAAAAATGAAACCATTAAAATTGAAACCCGTTTATATGAAGTGTATATGGGCGGGCAATAGGCTGCAAAAAATAAGGAATTTGAATGAACATGGTTTTGGTATTTCCAGAGAAGTATGTGCATATAAGAATTCGGAGAATTCAATTGCCGAAGGCGGATTTGCAGGGAAGAATATTAAAGAGATTATTGAAAATCATCATGAAGAAATAATGGGAGATGATCCGAATACACAATTAATACGCGTAGCGTATATTGACGCAGCGGAAGACCTTTCAATACAGGTGCATCCTAATGAAGAGTATGCTCAAAAAATAAATGATTATGAGAAGTCGGAATCATGGTACGTCTTAGAAGCAGATGAGGGAGCATACATTACAGCCGGTGTTAATATAGGAGATAAAGCCATATTGCGTAAAGCGGCTGAAGATGGGACTTTAGAGAATTATGTCAACCGAGTACCTGTAAAACAGGGAGATTTTGTATTAATTCCTGCCGGTCTTTTGCACGCTTGCGGTAAAAATATGTTAGTGGTTGAAATAGGAAGTTTTGGTGGCATTACTTACCGTATATACGATTATGGCCGCCCTCGCCCGTTAGATTTAGAGAAAGGCTTTGAGGCATTAGACATTAATGCTAAATATGAAATTAAGCATTTTCCTTTAACTCAAATTCAAAGCAATAATTGCCATGTAGGGGTTGAACATATATTATTTCACGCAGATGTGATTGACATAGAAAATGAAATGGATATTTTGAGTAATGGACAATATTACATTCTTACATGTGTTAAAGGGAACTGCGTATTACAATGTGAAGACGAACTATATAATTTATCATATACAGAAACAATATTTGTGCCGGCTTCTTCAGGTAATATAAAAATAAAAGGAAGATGCCGCATTCTTAAAATTTACTATCCACGACGATGAATCCATAACACATTATAATAAGCAATTACATTTGGAGGGGTATAAATGATAGGATTATTAGTGACTTCCCATGGAGATTTATGCCAAGGGATGCTGAATAGCTTAGCAATGATTGCAGGAGAAAATCATAATGTTTTTGTTTTAAAATTTGATGACTACAACAATTATAAAGAGGAACTGACAAAGAAGCTGAATACATTGACTTCCCACTATAATGGGGTATTAATATTTACCGATATTATGGGAGGAACACCTTTTAATGAAAGTTATAAATATATCCGGGAAAATAATAAAAGCAATATCAAGATTATAACCGGCGTAAATCTTCCCATGATTATAGAGACAACATTAGCTTTAAGCCGTGAGGAGAATCTGAATAATCTTGTTAATATAGCAATAGAAGCAGGTAGGGACTCAATTAATTGTGTATGTTAGTATTATGGTATAATGAATATGGTAACCCTGTAAAATTTATCATAAAGCCAGACAATAAAATTAAGTGTGTGGATAATGATAGAATACTAATTAATTAGTAAAATGGAAGGAGATATACCGTTGCAAAGCCTAAGATTAATAGAAAGAAATTATGATATGATGACGGATACCGAAAAAGTTATCGCAAATTATATTTTGAAGGATACAGATAAATTTGTAAAGGCAAATATACATGCAATGGCAAAAACTTTAAATGTTTCATCGGCATCTATATCAAGATTTGTTCGTAAGTATTGTAAATTATCTTTTGGTGAATTAAAAATTGAGGTTGCTTCCGGTAATGACAACGACGCTTATGATAATGCTAATAAAATTTTTAATTGGGCGGATTCATTTAACGAAATGCCCAATAATATAATAAGCAGCATATCAAAAACATGTAAGGATGTCATAGGTGTTAACGGTATCAGGCCATTTAAACAGGCTATAGAGTGGATAAATGCTGCCAATACTGTATTCTTCTTTGGAGTAGGATCATCCGGTATCGTAGTAATGGATTTTATGCAAAAGTTGATACGCTTAGAAAAACGTTGTGTATATAGTATTGATAGTAATTTTGGAGTACTGAATTCAAGAATTGCAACTAAAGAAGATGTAATAATAGCAATATCTTTTAGCGGCAAAACTAAGGCGGTAAATTTAGCTGTCAAAGAAGCCAAGAAAAACGGGGCAAAATGTATAGCGATAACGAGAAATTTCAAGAGTGAGCTTGAAACTTTAGCAGATTTAAAGCTTTTAGTTCCAAGCACAGAACTTAATGCAACGAGATTAGCTCCGATTTTTTCCAGATATGGGCAACTGTTTATAGTAGATATTTTGTTTTTAGGATTAGCTAAGCAAAAGACCGATTCCGTAGATGAATTTATGGATCAGTATTATGATTTATTATCAAAGTTAAAGTAATGTTGAGTAAGTAATAACTGCCCCTATACAAGGACAATGTTCTTGTATAGGGGCAGTTATTATGAGAAATATAAAATTCATTTAAAAATTTCGAATATTCTTGAAGCATTATGAAGTTTTTTGAATATTGAATATTATAATAAAAAAAATTCCATTTTATTTTAATATTTAAGGAGGAATGAATAAAATGCAAAAGAGAGCCTTATCATTATTGTTATTATTTGTAATGATTTTTTCTGTAATTACTACGGGATGTTCTAAGAACGAAAAAGAGAAGACGGAGAATGAAAACGTTATAAAAGTAGGCTGGATGGGATCCCTGACGGGAGATCAAGCAGTATGGGGACAATGTGAATTGAACGCGGTAAAGATGATATTTGATGATATTAATAAAAAGGGAGGAGTTCTGGGTAAGAAATTGGAAGTTATAGGATATGACACAAAAGGTGATGCTCAGGAAGCTGTAAACGTTGCCAAAAGGCTTACGGGACAGGACAAGGTGGTTGCAATATTAGGGCCTAATACAAGCGGTACTGCTATACCCATTTCTCCCGTACTTGAACAGGCAAAAGTTGCGGATATTGCTACAGTTGCAACGAATCCAAAGGTCACCGTTGTTGATGGAAAAGTTAAGCCCTATAATTTCAGAGTTTGTTTCATAGATCCATATCAGGGAGCGGTAGCGGCAGGGTTTGCAGCAGACGAGCTGAAAGCAAAAAATGCGGCTATACTTTATGACGTGTCCGATGACTATTCTCAAGGATTAAGTGAATTTTTTGAGGAAACCTTTGTTAAAAAGGGAGGAAAAATTGTTGCCAAGGAAGCCTTTAAAACCGGAGATGTTGATTTTAGACCTCAATTGAGCAAGATAAAATCTGCAAATCCTGACGTAATATTTATGCCATTTGTTTATAAAGAAGTTGCTCTATCTTCAAATCAGGCCAGAGAATTGGGAATAACAGCCACTCTTATGGGCGGAGACACTTGGCCTTCGGAACAACTTATAACTATGGCCAAGGATGCGGTAGAAGGTTCATATATAGTTAATCAGGTAAATTATGATGACCCTGACGTGCAGGATTTAAAAAATGAGTACAAGGAAAAATACAACAAAAATATGGAGATCAACGGATATTTGGTTCACGATGCTATAATGATGCTTGTTGACGCTATGGAAAGGGCAGGAGAAGCAGATTCCGAAAAAATTGCCAAAGCTCTTGAAACTACGGATATAGTCGGAATAACCGGTAAAATAAAGGTTGGTAAAGATACGCATAATCCGGAGGGAAAAGAAGCAGCAATAGTTAAGTTAGTCAATGGAGAATACGTATTCCAGAAAAAATATTCCGCTGCGCAATAAAAACTTAAATTTATTGGGAGAGAAGATAATTTTTAAAGGAGAGAAGATTTATGACTCAATTTTTGCAACAACTTATTAACGGATTATCCATCGGAAGTGTATATGCATTAATGGCTGTCGGATATTCTTTAGTCTATAGTATTATGAAATTCAGCAATTTTGCTCATGGCGGAGTTATAATGTTCGGAGCTTATTTTGGGTACTTTTTTTTAACAAAATACAATCTTCCTTTTGCTTTGGCATTTTTATTTGCAGCTCTGTGTACCGCAATAGTTGCGGTAATAATCGAAAGAACCGCATATAAACCGTTGAGAGACAGAAAAGCCCCGTTTCTGTATTTTATTATTTGTGCCATGGGGGCATCCATATTCATGGAAAATATTATAATAGCAATACCGTCCATAGGTCCTACTTTTAGGACCTATCCTCCTGTACTTGATAAAACGCCTTTTACTTTGGGAAGTATTTCTATCGGAAGGTTAGATGCTCTTATGTTTGTCATATCTGCCATATGCCTGCTACTTCTCGTTTACCTTATAGATCATACGAAGATCGGGAAAGCAATTCAAGCTACATCTTACAATATAAAAGCAAGTGCCCTTATGGGAATAAATACGGATTTCATCATAATTGCCATATTTGCATTAGGGGGTTTTTTTGCAGGAATAGCAGGAGTATTGTTTGGTATGAAATACACGGTTTATCCTCAGATAGGGGTTATTACAAATAAATCCTTTATAGCGGCAGTTTTCGGGGGACTGGGAAGCCTTCCGGGAGCCGTTATAGGTTCCGTTTTACTTGGAATAATCGAAACCTTTACATCGGGATATATATCATCTCAGTATAGAGATTTAATAGCATTTGTACTATTAATAGGGGTTTTGGTTGTAAAACCTTCTGGGCTTATGGGTAAAACTACTGAGGATAAAGCATAGAAAGGAGATTTTCTAATGGATATGTATTATATAGAAGGAATTTTGATATTATCGGGAATAAATCTGATGACTGTATTGGGATTATCTCTTTTGACAGGATTTACGGGGATGTTCTCCTTTGGACATGCTGGGTTTATGGCAATAGGAGGATATGCGACAGCCATGATGACCGTAAAATACGGCTGGCCTTTTATACCTGCCTTGCTGATTGGGGGATTGTCGGCCGCTGTAGTTAGTATTTTCATAGGGAGATTGACTCTTAATCTTAAAGGAGATTATTTTTGTATAGCGACATTGGGATTTGGAGAAGCCGTAAGACTGATTCTTGATAATGTTCAATATTTCGGCGGTGCAAGAGGCTGGCCCGGAATTCCTAATTATACGAACTTGACCAATGTTCTTGTTATAAATATAATCGGAATATTTCTACTTGCAAATTTAATTCGGTCAAAATACGGAAGAAATATGATTGCTATAAGGGAAGAGGAGCTGGCGTCCCAAACAGTCGGCATAAATGTTTTTAAATATAAACTCATTTCATTGATGATAAGCGCTGCTTATGCAGGTATTGCAGGAGGACTTATGGGTCATTATATGACGTTTTTGCAACCTAAAATGTTCAGTCTTGTAAAGTCCACTGAACTCACAATAATAGTTATATTCGGAGGCCTCGGAAGTATATCCGGAAGTGTACTTGGAACCCTTATATTAACTGCTTTACCTGAAATTTTAAGGGCATTTTCAAGTTGGAGGCTTGTTTTTTACGGATTAGCCGTAATCGTTATTATGATAACAAGGCCCGAAGGCCTTATGGGCGGATATGAATTTACTCCTTCAAGTATGAAAAAACTGTTTTCGAGGATAGGCAAACATAAAAAGAACCCTGCTGAAGATACTGAAGGAGGGAAATAATAAAATGGCTATGTTGGAATTTAAGAATGTCACAAAGCGTTTCGGCGGACTTACGGCGGTAGGAAATGTGGATTTTACCGTAGACGATGACAATATCGTAGGGCTTATAGGTCCTAACGGTGCCGGCAAGACAACCATATTTAATCTTATAACGGGAGTCTACAAGGTTACCGAGGGAAATATAATATTTCAGGGAAATGAAATTACAAATAAAGAGCCTTATTTAATAGCCCAATGCGGTATTACCAGGACTTTTCAAAACATCAGGCTTTTTAAAAAGCTTACTGTTTATGAAAATGTTCTTACGGCTTGTCATTATAACGGAAATTATAATATTGTCGAAACTTTTTTGAGACTTCCTAAATGCAGAAAAGAGGAAAGAAAGTTAAAAGGCCAAACAGAAGAACTTCTTGAAATAATGGGGCTTATGGACAGAAAAGAAATGATAGCCGATAATCTTCCTTATGGGCTTCAGAGAAGGTTGGAGATAGCAAGAGCACTGGCATTAAATCCTCAGCTTTTATTGTTGGATGAACCGGCTGCCGGCATGAACCCTGACGAAACGGAACAGTTGATGAGCCTGATATCATATATACGGGAAAAATTCGGAGTATCTGTTTTGATTATAGATCATCATATGGATCTTGTTATGGGTATATGCGAAAAAATAGTGGTTCTAAACTTCGGCTGCAAATTAGCTGAAGGAACTCCTTCGGAAATACAGGGAAATTCTAAAGTAGTCGAAGCCTATTTGGGAGTGGAGGGATAGAAATGCTGAAAGTAGACAATTTACATGTATATTATGGAGGGATACACGCCTTGAAAGGAGTGTCCATAGATATAAATTCCGGTGAGATTGTAACTATAATCGGAGCCAATGGAGCCGGAAAATCGACTTTGCTTAATGCCGTATCCGGATTTTTAAAGTATAAAGAAGGGAAGATAACATATAAAGGTGAAAATCTTCCGTCTAATCCGAGCAAAGTGGTAAAAGACGGCATATGTCAGGTACCGGAAGGAAGACTTGTGTTTGCCAATTTGTCCGTGAAAGATAATCTGTATTTAGGAGCCTATTTGAGAAATGATAATAAAAAAATAAAAGAGGATTTGGAGAAGGTATATACTCTTTTTCCAAGATTAAAGGAAAGAGAAAACCAGATTGCGGGTACCTTGAGCGGCGGAGAACAGCAGATGCTTGCCATGGGAAGAGGACTTATGAGCAATCCTGATCTTATGCTTCTTGATGAACCTTCTTTGGGATTAGCGCCTCTTTTGGTTCAGACAGTATTTGATATAATAGTGGATATAAGAAAGATGGGCAAGACCATACTATTGGTGGAACAAAATGCATACAAAGCCCTTTCCGTTGCCGACAGGGCTTATGTCCTGGAACAAGGGAAGATAACGATGAAGGGTTCAGCGAAAGAAATTGCCGAAAATCCAAATATTAAATCGGCTTATCTGGGAACGGCAAAACAGAAAATATAAAAAATACTTTTAGAGCCCCTGCAATTTTAATTAAAATTGCAGGGGCTTTTCCTGATATATTTCATATTTTTCCATAAATTCTACATAATTTTTACATAAAATATATTTACTTATATATATAATAATGATATAATTTAAATCAAATAGAAATATATGCTTTTATTATGATAAAAAGGTAAATATTGATATTAAAAAAGCAATACATAAATAATCCGGCAAACCCTTTAGAACAAATCCTACAGAAAATTGTCAGGATAATAGCAAGTCATCTCTTAAGATCAGACATAAGAATTCCAATACTCAATCCAAAATTTATTCCATAATGTATCCTGCGTTTATTAAATAAAAAATTTTAAATAGATATTTATTATCAATTATAGTCATTTTATTTATTTACTTTTAAAAAGGCGGTGGTGATTATGTTTGTTTTTCATGCAATTCAGAAGAATATTTCAAGGCACAGAAAAAAGAGTTTTCTGTCTGTTCTGATTTCATGCATGATTGTTTTATTTCTGCTGTTGTACATGGGAAATATAGAAAAAAATCAAGCCCAGCTTTTAAGGCTCGGAAGGACCATTCCCGTTACGGGGAGCATATGCAATATCGACGGCAGTCAGGACGTAGGGCTTCAGATTGATTTCGGGATGCTGAAAAAAATGCGCGACACTGGGCTTATAAAAGACGAAGTGACTGCGATGGAAATATGGGCTGCTTTACCCGGTACATACAGCGAATCGGCTATGGGAATTTTATTCAGGTTTGAAGGCACCAATTCTTTTTCTATATTTTCATCATTTACACCTAAGGATGTTTCATATATTGATAACTACGATGAAAGTTTTTTAAAGGGTAGTGAAGCCGTATGTATTGTAAGAGACAGGTTTATGAGGGAGCAGAATATTAAATTAGGAGATGAATTGGAAGTTGAGGCTTATGCACCGAAATATGATGATGAAGGACAAACCATAGACGATTTTGAAAAAATAGGCCTTGTTAAGATGAAGGTGATCGGAAGCTATAAGTCCAAAACCCAGAGCCGCAATGAAGCGCCCTATATTATAAGCTCAGACAAATTTATGGAAAGCATCTATGAAGGAACGAATGTTAAGAGCTATGCAAGCGCCGCAAGGTTTACCCTCAGGAATTCTCTCAAAATCAACGAATTTAAAGATGAAATGGAGAAAATCGGATTTTTACCTACCAATATGCGTTCCGGTTTTTCAAGGGTGGGAAAAGCCCTGACCATAAACGACGAAACATTCATCATGTCAGCAACTCAGCTTACGGAAAGCCTGAACATGCTCAAAAGTTTTGCGCCGCTGATTTTTATAATCGTTGCCGCAATCGGATTTATATCGTCTTATTTATTGATGCAGAGCAGGCAGCATGAATTTGCCATTATGCGTTCCTTAGGGACAGGCAGGGGAAAATGTTTTCGGATAATCTTTTTGGAAAGCATGATACTTGCACTTTTAGGAAGTATCATAGGAGCTTTTGTATCGGGTTTTATTGTAAACCTTATGTTTAAAACTACTGTAACTGTTTTAGCAGTATTCCTGATTTTTTACATGATGGGGACAGCAATTGCCCTGCTTTTACTGAACAGATTCAGCGTAATGGCGGTATTGTCTAAAACGGACTAAAGGGAGGTATGGTGAAATTGAGTATATTAAAAGCAAAGGAAGTAAGCTATGTATATAAAAGCAAATATCAGACCGTCGAAGCGGTTTCCGACGTTTCATGCACCTTTGATACGGGGAAAGTCTATGCTATAGTAGGCCATTCCGGAAGCGGAAAGACCACATTTCTTTCCCTTTTGGCAGGCCTTGATCTGCCCACGAAGGGAGAAATCTATTTGGAGGACAAACCCATGAGCACATTGGACAGGGATAAATACAGGAGAAATACGGCGTCCGTTGTATATCAGTCTTTTAACCTGTTTCCCCTTTTAACGGCTCTCGAAAATGTGGCTTATCCCATGGAGCTTAAAGGAGTTCCCACAAAAGAAGCCAAAGAAAAAGCAAAAGAGCTGATTTCAAAAGTAGGGCTCGAAGAAAGAATATACAATCAGCTGCCCCTTATGATGAGCGGAGGAGAACAGCAGAGAGTTGCAATAGCGAGAGCCCTTGCCGTAGGAGGGAAAATCCTCCTTGCCGACGAACCTACGGGAAATCTTGACACCGCAAACGGAAACATAGTAGTGGAACTGCTGGGGAAATTGGCTCACGACGAAGGATATGCAGTGATTATCATAACCCACGATATGAGCATAGCCGACAGGGCAGACGTTGTTTACACCATGAAAGACGGGAAGCTGGCAACAAAAGGGGGAAGTTTTAATGGAACAACAAGTTAAACAGTCTAAGCCACTGATTCTGCCTTTTAAGACTCCGTTGGGGTTTTATTTCTATGAAACAAATAGGAATGAAATAGTGGCAGTAAATGAACAATTATATAAATATATTGATGCCGTAATTAAGGATAATGAGCAGGAAATCCACCAGTTTGGGGAGGAAGTTGTCCGTCAGTATGGTGATTTGAAGGACTGTGGATATCTTTGTACAAATCATGTGAAAGAAATAAAACATCCTGCAACGGATGAATTGGAACTTTTTTTGGAACGAAAAATTGACAGCATTACTCTCCAAGTGACACAGAAATGTAATTTACGCTGTTCATATTGCGTATATTCCGAGAACAGTTATCCCAGCCAGAGAAGTCATTCGGAGAAAATGATGTCTTTTGAAACGGCAAAAAAAGCAGTGGACTTTTATTTCATGCATTCTATGGATACAAAGCAGCCTAATATCAGCTTTTATGGCGGCGAGCCTTTTTTAAATGAAGAGTTGATCAAACAGGTAGTTGACTATGCAAGAAGAGTGTTTGAAGGGCGGAATATTACTTTTACTACGACAACCAATGCCACATTGTTAACCGACGACCTTATAGATTACCTTGCTGAAAACAAATTCAATCTTATGATCAGCTTGGACGGCCCGAAATCAATACATAATCAGAATCGGGTTTTTGCTGCTAATAAGAAAGGTTCCTATGATACGGTAATAAGGAATATCAGAAAAATATGGGAGAATCATCCGGAATTTGCGAAAACCGTATCTATAAATATGGTAATCAATCCGGAGAACAGCTATGAAGAAATAAACAAATTATTTAATGACAGGTATATAAGGAAAATGAGATGCCTTCATTCGATTGTGGAAAAAGATGAGGGAGAGACGGTGAACTATTCGGATGAGTATGTGAATGAAAGCCTTTACAATCAATTTTTGGGTATTTTGTCTACAGTCGGGCGATTCAAGAAAGCCGGAGTCGGAAAGACAACAATTGATGAAATTGAAAATATGGAGCATGAAATACAAAAAATCAGGTATGGAGTATTGGGGGATGTGGCGGCACCGGGAGGCCCGTGTATCCCCGGCAAAATGAGGCTGTTTATAAACTGCAAAGGTGAATTTTACCCATGCGAGAGGGTAAACGAAATATCGGAGTGTATGAATATCGGCTCTTTGGATAGGGGTTTAGATAAGGATAAGATCAATTCCTTGCTTAATATCGGAAAACTGACGGAAGATGAGTGCAGAAATTGCTGGGCGTTTACCCAGTGTATTCTCTGCGGAAAGAAAGCCGACAAAGATGGGAAGTTATCGGCGGAAAAGAAAAGAAAATATTGTCAGGAATCAAAAAGAATGGCTTTCTCCAAAATAAAGAATAAGGTTCTGCTCTTTGAGTTAAAGAGGCATTTGTCGGGAGAAGGGAATTCATTGAACGATGTAAATATATTCCGGGAGGTGAAATGATTATGGGAAAATCAGCGATATGTGCTGTTCCCTTTTCGGCGGAAGATATACCTGTTATCGTAAATCTGACAAATTTTATGCCTGAATATGTCGTTGATTTCGTCGTTGCCCCGGGAGGATTGGGCTTGGAAGGGAAAGATATCGGTGCTGCTGAAAACAGGGGTGAATTAGGATATACGGTTACTTCAAATCTGAATGACAGTATAAAATCATGTGATACAGTACTTATATTATCAAAAGATAAATCCGGCCATTTATATGATTATGGGATAAAGGCAGTGGAAGAAGCAATCAGGCAGAGAAAGGATATCATATGTCTGCTGGATCTGGACAGAGAAACAATGAATCGGTATAAAGAAATATGTCATGAAGAAAACATCGGCTTCCGCTGTATCCTTGAGGACGAACTTCCCCGGGTTTCATACAGGGACATTTCGGAGCCCTTGTATCATCCCTATGCACCTGTTGTTTTTATCGGGGAACTGGCAGAAAATGTTCAGGGATACGAGGTATTTTACAATTTGGTTAAACTGTGCCAAGATAAGGGTCTTAGAGTGTCCGCCATAGGCCCGGAAAGGGCAAACGGTTTGTTCGGTTTCCACACAATTGATTTTTCGGATATGAGAGGTGAGTTGGGCAGCCGTGTCTATAGGGTAAATAAATATGTAAGGAATATTGAAGAGCAGGAAAATCCGGGTATTATCATCATCAAATTGCCAAAGCCGATGATGAAGTTTGATGAAGATGTCAGGTATGATTTCGGATTATCCGCATATATGGTTTCTCAGGCTGTTCCGGCAAGTTTTTTTATTGCCTGCAGTCCATACGGATTTTTCTCAGAGAAGTTTTGGGAGCCGATGAGCGGCAGTTTTCAGGCAAAGTTCGGATATGAAATAGATGCGGTTCATATCAGCAATAAGATGATAGACAATACGGATGAAATGGATAAAAATAAACTTTGTTTTGTTCATATGCCCGGCCGGAAAGTTCAGGAAGTTATTGAAGAAGTGTCTGATGAGTCTTCGTTTATATTAGGCAATCTTACCGAACCGAAATATATGGAACGTGTCGTTGAAGAAATAGAAAACAGCTTAATTCACGTACCGTACGGGCTGATTGTATAGGGGGAGATTTTATGGAGAAAAAAGAAATTGTCCGAGGGCTGGAAAAAATTTTTTCGAAATATTTCAATATAAATGAAGAATTCAGGGAAGAAAATTTTGATAAAGCTTTAACGGGGTATTTTTCCTTTGATTCTTCTGACCTTGTATATCTTTATATTCTGGTTGAAGAGATATTTAATATCGCCATTGACGGTAAGAAGCTGAGAGAATACAGATTCAATACCGTTAACGGCATCATAAAAACAGTTACGGAGTCAATGCCTATATAGATTTCATATCAGTGCATCTTGGAATTAATTCAAAATAAGGAGGCGATAGAATGAAGAAGATTAAAAAAATAGATCAGATATCTGCCCAGTCGGTGTATTCTTTTGCATGTCCATGCAGTGGGTACTGTGCGACAACGTGTGATTGTAAAGCATCTGATTCGTATAGTGGTAATCATGAAAATGAAATGAGTGCAAATAATCCACACTTAACAACAGGAGTATAAAAATAACGGATGATAAGATAAACGGTTTCTATGGGATGTACTGATTTTGAAATACGAGAGCCGTTTGCGGTAGCGTAAACGGACTCTCCTTCATTAATGAAAATAAAAGCGGAAGGTGAGAAATATGCTGTTAAAAAACAGTCTGAAACAAATGGGAAGGACGAAGGCAAGAACAATTGTTTTTCTTTTGCTTACGGTACTGACGGTTACGTTTTTGTCCTTAGGTATCAATCTTTGGCGGACATGTAATGATAATATGGAAAAGTACGAAAAGGTTTTTACCACTGTGGGGGTAGTCAATCAAAAGGAAAATTCCGTAGAGTTAAAGCAGAGCTGGAATTCCGCAAGAAAGGAATATACTTATTGGGATGAACCTATATATGATTATATTTTGCCCGTTTCACTTCTTGATTTCAAAGGGGCTGGTTACATAATTAAACCCGAGCAGAGGCCATACTACGGAGCTTATTCTCCCGGTATAAAAATCAGGTCTGCCAAGGATGAAGAAGATGTTGAGAGTAAACCGAGCGGTATTGTGGAAATAGTACCTTATGAAGATTGTATTCCTTCAGATCTTGTAAGAGTGAAAGTTAAAAGAGTACTTTATGGAACATCTGATTTGGAAGGGACCGACATTTGGTTTTGCGACGAATTTAACGATAATCCGGGATTGATGGAGAGGGGAAAAACATATGTAACATTTATTGAACAAATTCCTAATGAACATAAGGATTCCTATATGAAAATATCTTATGAGTCTATTCCGCACGATTTTACTGTTTCAACTCAAAGAAGCAAAAATGGCAAAACGGTTGTTGAGGAAGATGTACCTTCTGAAAAATGGGGAGAGGTTACGGATAACTTTTATGAAACTGAGGAAGGCAAAAAGTGGGGGAACTTAGGGGTTGCATTAGACAGATTTTTTAAGCATACATTCCCCGTTGTTCCTACAAGCAAGACGGAATTTTTGATGGAGTTTAACCAAGGGAATGCATCTATTTGTGACGGACAGGATATTACAAAGGAAGAGTACGAAAAAGGTGAGAAGGTATGTATTATACACCGGAAATTTGCCCAGATAAACGGATTAAAAGTAGGAGATAATATCAATCTTAAACTGTATTATGCGGATTATGAAAAATCGGCAAGTCAGATATTTGTTTCGGAAAGTGGGTTACTTGACTTTGGGATTCTTAATGATGAAGGAGAAGCATATCCGGTTTTTGAAGACAGCAATTATAAAATTGTAGGATTTTACAGCAATACCGCCAATCCGGAAGAAAAATCCACAGGGTATGAACTGGGGAGGAATGCGGTGGTTATCCCTTCGAAATCCGTAAAAAACAGCGACGAAAACAACATTGTAGGCTACGGTCCCATGAAGGGATACAACACATCTTTTCAGATACCAAACGGGACGACAAAGGAATACATGGAGAAATTCAAAGCTTTAGGCATCAGCAATTTGGAGGTGGAATTTTATGACGGAGGGTATGAAAAGCTGTCTTCGGGGATGCAGAATTTGAAAACCGTAGCCGTGGTTTTGGTAGCCGTAAGCGGGGCGACAACACTGGCAATACTGTTTTTCTTCGTATTTTTGTTTATTTCGAAGCAGAAAAAGCGTACGGCAATAGAGCGTTCTCTCGGTATGAACAGAAAAGAATGTACATTATCCATGCTCTACGGTATTCTTATAATTATATCTATAGGAGCAGTTATAGGGAGTTTTGCCGGATTTAAGACAGCGGATTTTATTATGTCGAAGTCGACAAACATGGAAACGGAACTGTACAGCACGGCTTTCAGCAACTGGGTAAACAATTCCGATAAGATGGCGAATTTAAGTGAAATCAACGTATCGGCGAATCCCATGACACCGGTTGTAGTATGCCTCGGGGTGGTTATTGTATCTTTTGTTATTTCATTGGTATTCATTAAAAATAATTTAAAAGCGGAACCTCTTGAACTTTTAAGTAAAAGCGAGGAGTAGGTATGTTATGGCAGAAGGCAAACTGAAAATAGCGGTTATAGATGACGGAATAAATATGGGGCTGATACATAGGATGAGAGATAAAAAAAATGAAATTACTTGTCTCCAGGCACGGAAGGGTGCTTGCGTTGCCCAGTATACAACTCCTCTGCAGATGATTAATCACGGAACGGTATGTACGCTGATTTTACTGGAGAGTCTGGAGAAGGAAAAAATTTTAAATGATGTCCAAATCGTAAGTATCTCGGTTTTGGACAGGGAGAAGCGGAATAATCTCCGGAAACTGAGCGGAGCAATTCAATGGAGCATTGACAATAAAGTGAATTTGATTAGTTTGAGTATCGGTTCGAAACAGTTCGTTTCCGCGGACAGGATAATTGAAGTATCAAAAAAAGCCGAAAAGAACAATACAATTATAGTTGCCGCCGGGGCAAATGACGGCATCGTCACTTATCCCGCATGTTTGCCTTCCGTGATAGGGGTAAAGACAGCTGATTCGGCTTCAGAGGAAGAAACATTTTATATCAGTCCGGCAGACGGCATAGATGTCCGGGAATATGTTCCCGAATTAAATGTGCTGAAAAAGCTGGAACGGGATTTCGGTTATTATTTGTCATCGGCCAACAGTATTGTCGCACCGGTTGTTGCCGCACAGATCGCAGAAATTATTTTGAGGGAAGAAAAAATTGCCGATATCAAGCTTATAAAAAAGCTCCTTGCAGAGAAAAAAAAATTAAAGGTTATAAGTGACAGTTACGGTTGTTTTTTATCAAGAACCTTACCAGAAACAAAGGATATAGAGGAAATGCAGATACCGATAATAGCTGTTGAATATGATCCTTTAAATAAAAAAAATATTGAAAAATTGTCAAGGGTGCTGCAGCGGAAATTCATAAAAAATGAGTACAACTGTGTATGTATCAGCGATATGATTTCGGAAAACCGGTTCGAAGAAAACCGGTTTAGATTGCCGGCAGAAAATACAAAGGAATGGTTATGCTTTTATGAAAGTTTTTTAAATGCAAATATCATCATCCTGTTGGTTGATGAAAAATGGCTGAATTTTTTTGTATCTTCCCGTTTTATCGATGGAGTTGTTTCGGAAAAGGAAAGACACTTTGACTGCCCATTCTGTCATTTGGAATCTACAGATGATGATTCGGCATCTCAAGATATTTTTGAATGGGTTATCGGATTATTCAATGCTTAAGATTGATATGAGAGGCAGAGTGAAATTTTATATGAAAAGCGAAAAATTCGATTTTGGGCTGCTCAAAAGAATATTAAAATATCTGGAACCGTTTAAAAAAAGGTTATGGCTTATTATAGCCGGTTTTGGCCTGTCCACACTAGTTGGCTTTTTTCAGCCCCTTACCATCCGGAACATTACGGATAACGGTATGTCACAAAAAAATTTGCGGGTTATTGTTTACTCCGTATTTATTTTATTCGGTTTGGTTATTGTGAATCAGCTTATTGAGGTGATGCAGACAAAGCTTTTTACGGATATTCATAACGAATCGGAGTTTCTGCTTTCACATCAGGCTTTCAATAAGCTCCTTCATCTTAAAACTGAATACTTCAGCGATAAGAACAATTCCGAAATTATAAACAGCCTACAGACAGATGTGGATAATGTATCATCCGTAACAAGCCGTTTCATAGCAGTCAATATCAGTTATATATTTAGGGTAATCAGCGGTATAGCGGGATTGGTTATTATCAGCTGGAAGTTAACCCTTGTGGTTCTGGCAATGGCGCCAATCAAATACTTTACCGTGCTGAAGCTTTCCAAACGAAAAGAAAAGAAAACGGAGAAATTAATTGAGATATACCGTGATTTTTCCGCATGGTTTGACGACAATATCGGCGGAGTGAAAGAAATAAAGCTGTGGAACCTTTATGACCGGCGTTATAAAACTTTTGAAAAAAAGCAGAAGGATATTCTGAAGATTAATAAAGAAAGCACGATACTGGATACTTGGAATGTATTTTATGAGGTTATGCTTGAATGGTCGGTGACGGGGATTCTATATATTCTCGGCGGGATTCTGATCGTCAACGGTTCCCTTACAATCGGAGGAGTGTTTGCATTTCTTTCGTATAGCAGCTATGTTACCGGCCCGATTTCTTCAATACTCAACATCAGGTATTTTTTCTCGAAAATTTTTCCGTCTGCAAAAAGACTTTTTTCGTTTCTTGATATGGAAGAAGAAGTAAATCCCGAAAACGGTAGGGAAGTTGAGAAAGAAAATCAAATGATTCAATTCAGAAATGTGTCTTTTTCCTATGAGGAGAACAGGGAAGTCTTAAAAGATATCAGCTTTACTTTCTCAAAGGGAGAGAAGATTGCCATCATCGGAGCAAACGGAAGCGGTAAGACAACTATATTGAATCTCTTATTGCGTTTTATTGAACCTACAAAGGGTGAAATATACATTGGCGATAAAAATATAAACCAAATCAGCATAGATAAATACCGCTCACTGTTTTCTGTTGTCAGTCAGGAGCCTTATCTCTTTCATGATACTATTCTGAACAATATCAATCTTGACGGCAGTGCAGATGAAGAAAAGGTGGAAAGGGCCTGCCGGCAGAGCGGAGCAAATGAGTTTATCGATAAATTACCCAAGAAGGAAAACAGCAAAATCGGGAAAAACGGGGCAAGGCTTTCCGGCGGAGAAAAACAGAAACTTGCGGTTGCCAGGGCAATTGTAAAGGATTCGCCCATTGTCATACTTGACGAGGCAACTTCGGGATATGACGTGGAGTCCGATTCATACCTCCATGATGTAATCCTGAATGAACTTAAGGATAAATCTGTGATTATGATAACGCACAGATATGATAATTTGGAAGGTATGGATATCATATATCGGTTATCTGGAGGCAGATTGGCAAAGGTGAATAAATCAGAAAACAGATTTCATATTAGTGCATCTCAAAATTAATCCAAAGGGAGGCGATAAAGTGAAGAAAATTAAGAAAATAAATCAAATATCTGCCCAGTCGGTGTATTCTTTTTATTGTCCATGTGATGGATATTGTTCCAGTTGTACTTGTCATGCATCTGATTCATATAGTAGTAATCATGCCGATGATATGAGTGCAAATAATCCACACAGAACAACGGGAGTATAAAAATAATGGATGATAAGATAAACGGTTTCCATGAGATGTACTGATTTTGAAATATGAGAGCCGTTTGCGGTACCGTAGACGGACTCTCCTTCATTAATGAAAATGAAAGCGGAAGGTGAAAATATGCTGTTAAAAAACAGTCTGAAACAAATGGGAAGGACGAAGGCAAGAACA
>ENA-UOOI01000552-UOOI01000552.1-fermentation-metagenome-genome-assembly--contig:-NODE-552-length-47033-cov-5.908170_pt1 | contig 47033 bp, 46 predicted proteins | sample MGYA00245779_ERZ724027 | MGnify/ENA primary metagenome ERZ724027 (study PRJEB28704, sample SAMN03018318) | fermentation metagenome | biome: anthropogenic terrestrial biome; feature: soil; material...
AACTCTTATACGTTGTATTCGTTCCGACTGCTATAAATTCAGGCATACATCCATGTTATGGATACATGTTCTGATTCCTTTAGTGACGGTGGTCCTGTTTTTAGTCTATTATTCCGTAGCCCCGTGGAAACAGGATTCAAAAATCAGCGGGTATTTTGAGTTTATCGGTATTTCCTTTCCATTAATTATAAGTCTTGTATGCAGCAAAGCGATTGAGCAGGAAGGACAGGCGGGCAGTTTTCAAACTATGCTATGCGGTATAAAATCACGTACGATATCGTATTCGAGCAAATTGATTGTCATGCTTTTGTTGGGAATCCTTTCAATTGCTCTTGCGATAGGCATTTTTGCGGTCGGGTTTAAAACGGCTCCTACCCTTATGTACCTAAAAGCGGCAGGCTTGCTGATTGCCGGAAGCGTTTTTCTTTATATTCTGCACCTGTTTGTAAGTCTCCAGTTCGGACGGGGCGCTTCCATAGGACTCGGAATTGTGGAAAGCCTGATTTCCGCTCTGGCACTGACAGGGCTTGGTGACGGTAAGTGGTACTATCTCCCATGCACATGGAGCGCACGACTGTGCGATTATCTGGTATACAACTGGCTGAACCCGTCAAAGCCCTTCGGGTACGCAGAAATGCAAAAGGGTTTGGTAATTGCAATACCAGCAACTATCATTGCTTTTGTTTTAAGCCTTCTCTGGTTCAGAAATTGGGAAGGGAGAAAGACCTTTGATTGACGCATTTCTGCCGGTGCCTTGTCTCAACACGGTTTTCCGGTTATACTAAATTCAGATCCGCGAAAAAGAGGTGGTTTGATTGGCAAAAATTCTTGCGGTTGACGATGAACCGGAAATTCTCACTTTGATTCAAGATGCATTGGAAAAGGATCATCACCTTGTAACGACTGCCTCGGATGCGGATCAGGTGAATCCCGACGACCTTGCAAAATACGATTTAATCCTGCTGGACATCATGATGCCGGGGACCGACGGCTTTTCGTTCTGCGAGAAAATCCGGGCGCTGGTCGACTGTCCGATTCTGTTTCTTACCGCGAAAACAATGGAAACGGATATTATGAATGGATTAAATCTGGGTGCGGATGATTATATCACGAAGCCTTTCGGCACCGGAGAACTGCGGGCGAGAGTGAACGCCCACCTGCGCAGGGAGAAACGGGAAAGGCACAGCCTCCTCTGCGCGTCCGGCGCGCGGTTCGACTTGTCCGCAAAGGAAATAAAGGTGAAAAACCATGTGATTCCCTTGACAAAAAGCGAATACAGCATCTGCGAATTTCTTGCCAGAAACCGGGGACAGGTTTTTTCAAAAACTCAGATTTATGAAGCTGTCTTCGGTTATGACGGCGAAAGCGACCCTTCCACCGTCGCAGCTCATGTGAAGAACCTTCGCGCAAAGTTAGCGGTCTACGATCTTTCTCCGATCATAACCGTATGGGGGATCGGGTACAAATGGCAGTAAAGAGGCATGAACATTCCCTGAAATTGGTCTTCCTGCAATATTTGCTGGCCACCGCTTTGGCACTGGTGCTTGCTGTCGTGATTCCTTTCACCCTTTTTTCACTCGGGGCGCAGGCGGGGCTCTACAACTACGCAAATTCAAGTGAAATACAGGCGAAAAATGCGCAGCCGAAAATTGCTGCCGCCGTTCCATTCGACAGCAAGCTGGTTCCACCGTCCTGCACCTATGTTTTGCTCTCACAGAGCCATACGGTTTTGCAGAGCAATATGAAGAAAGACGAAATTCAAAATGCGGTCGGCTATTTGGAAGGAACCTATGCGCCGGCAAGGCCGGACGACTGCTTTCTGGTTATCAAGCGCGGCGACGGTGTCTGTATTCTGCATTACCAGATCGGTTCTCACTACAATATCGAATGGATGCGTCGAACTCTGCCCTTACCGGACAAGTTCCTTACCGTTCTGAGTACAATCAACTGTTTGCTCGGATGCGTTATCGTGATTGCTTTATTTGTGCGAAAGCTCAAGCGGCATCTGAATCCCCTGCTGGAGGCCACGCAGAAAATCCGGGAGCAGGACCTCGATTTTGAAGTGCAGTATTCCGGAATTAAGGAATTCAACCATATCCTTTTGTCCATATCCGAAATGAAATCGGAACTCAGTCAGTCTCTTGAAAAACAGTGGCGGATGGAGCAAGCGAGGCGGGAGCAGACCTCTGCATTGGCTCATGATATCCGCACACCTCTGACCATTATCCGCGGCAATGCGGAGCTGCTCGGCAATTCGGAGTTAGCGGAAAAACAGCAGGAGTATGTACTTCACATTCTGAAAAATTCAAAGCGGATGGAACAGTATTTGAGTACGCTTATCAGTTTAGCAAAAATGGAATCCGGCTCTTTCCTTCATCCGGTGAAGATACAGACGGAGCGATTTGTAAAGGATTTGGCGGAACAAACGCAGGGCCTTGCCGAAACGAAGCAGATTCAAATTGAATTCAGGTATGGTAATTTGCCGGATGATTTTGTGGCGGATATCGATTTGCTGAGCCGCGCCGTCGTCAATGTTGTGTCCAATGCGGTTGAGTATGCCCCTGAGTATGGGAAAATCAAAATGACTGTCGAAAGCGGCGGCGGCTTGCTTCGCTTTCAGGTTTGCGACAATGGGAAAGGATTCTCCCCGGAGGATTTAAAACAGGCTGCCGCACAGTTTTATATGGGAGAGAAAAGCCGCTCGTCGAAAAATCATTTCGGGATGGGGCTGTTTATCGCCAAGTCCGTTGCCGAACAGCACGGCGGCACTCTTTCTGTTGCAAATTCAAAGGAAACCGGTGGCGGGATGGTGACGGTTGAGATCCCGATTTCCGCAGACGGTTTGGAATCGATTAAGAATTAAACACGCCCGTATTCTTCCGATGTGTCATTCCCCAAACACTTGAGCAAAACTTTCACATCATTTAAATCAAATTTGGATTTTTCGTTTAACAGTGTATGGATGCCATCCTGAATGTCTTGGGTGCCTCGATAGGGCCTGTACGATGTCATGTTGTCTAAAACATCTGCGATCATGACCGCTTTGGCGAAATCAGAAATCTGGTTTCCACGGATCTTATGGGGATAACCGCTTCCGTCTAACCGCTCATGGTGCTGCAACACAATCTCGGCACAAGGCTTCGGCAGGTTTAATTCGGTTACCATATCATATCCAAGCTCACAATGTTGCTGTACAATATGGTTATCCTGACCGTTCAACCCATCCTGCTGATTCAGTATTTTTTTGGGAATGAGCAGTTTCCCAATATCGTGCAATAATGCGCCAAGGCAGATTTGTTCCTGCTTTTCAGGGCCTTCCTTCAGTTTAATCGACAGCAGAGTCGAGATTAAGGCTACATTAATGGAATGGGTATACAGCCAATCCAAATAATTACTTAACGCGCAGATAAAGATCTGCCAGGGAGTTAATTTAGAGCCGAAAATAATCCTGTTTAACACTTCACTTGCTTCTTCCAACGTAGAACTTTCTATGTGGGAAAATTTTTTGGCGATCTTCTCAGAGCAGTCCGAAACCAAAATGTTCTTATTTAGGGTTGAAGACTGCGTCTTTCCATCTTCTGAACTCGTATTGAGTTTCCATAATTTTTGTTTCATTCCTTTTGTAATTTTCTGGCCCTTGGCAATCAATAAAACTCCATTTGAATTATAGATATTTTCATTTGCAACAATATCAGACATTTCATCAACTTCTTTAAATTCCTTTATTTCGTTTTTTTGTAAAATGTAACAATATGCTAATTTTGTTACTTCCGTATTTCAAGAATAATACTGTAGTATTGGCATTTTTTATTTTCAAAAAAATAGAGTATGAAATATTGCATGTAACATTTTGATGTATAATCAAAATGTTATTTTTTTCATAATGAGGGATGCATGTGACCGTAGAACCTATTAGAGATAGAAAAGCAATCAATACAATGTGTTATTATTTGAAAGGAAAAGATCCAAAATATGGCTTACTCTTTAAATTCGGTCTGAATACCGGGCTTCGGATCAGTGATATACTTCCTATTAAAATTGAAGATGTTTTGATCTCGGAAAATAAATTCCATGAATATTTGATTATTCGTGAAAAGAAAACGAGAAAAGAGAAGAAAATCAAACTGAACAATACTCTTAAAAAAGAAATTATCAGTTATATGACATTAAGAAAATGCGCGGACAGCCCTTATCTTTTTTACAGCAATAAAGGTGGTTACATCAGCCGGATACAAGCGTATCGCGTACTCAAAGAAGCAGCTCAATGCTGTGGCGTTGAGAATTTTGGAACGCACAGTTTAAGAAAAACGTGGGGATACTGGACTTATAAAAAATCAAAATATAATATAGGATTAATCATGGACATGTTCAACCACAGCTCGCAAAGAATCACTTTGCGCTATATCGGAATTAGTCAGGATCAGAAAGATGAATTATATTCTCTGGTACAACTATAATAATTCTATTTATGAACCTTGTTTGAAAGAAATACGGTATAATATAGAAAAGAAAAGTAACAAAATTAGCATATTGTTACATGACCCTGAATTTTGCCAGTTTGTAAATTCAAGCGACCGTTCGACCGGGTGCGATATTGAGCCATTGGGTGAGTTCCAATGGCCCTTTTATGTTTTGGTAAAAAGGCTGCTTTATCGTATGGCTCCATGCCTCCCTTTTCGAGCGGCAAGAGTCTCTATTGGCTCTATCAAGCAATCTATTGACAGCTGACAGCGAGCGACCGGCATGTCCCACAAAAAGCAATTTAAACAATATTTTGTTTTGCCGATTCCCCGTCCTTGTCAAATCGGTTGCATTGTGTTAGTCTATAATTGGTTTTATAACTGGGGGAACAAACAATGCAAATTCATGAATCCGCGGAAAATTATCTCGAAACCATCCTGATGCTTCGGGAGCGGCAGGGACAGGTCCGGTCAATCGATATCGTCAATGAGATGGGGTTTACAAAGCCGAGTATCAGTGTGGCGATGAAACGTCTGCGCGAAAACGGATATGTCGAGATGGACAGCGACGGGTATATTACTTTGACCGATGCAGGGATGAAGATTGCCCGGCGTATTTACACGCGGCATGTTTTGCTCACGAAATTTCTTATCCGTCTCGGCGTAAACGAGAAAACGGCGGAAGCGGATGCCTGCAAGATGGAACATGACCTGAGCGATGAAACTTTCAACAAAATCCGGGAACATGCCGCGAAATACCTTGAAGAATCTTAAACCGATGCCCCTTTTTTAGGAACCCCAAAAAAGATGGCACCCGATTTTGCGGGTGCCACACAAGTTTTCAGGAAATCAGCAGCGGCAAATGGGCCCGCAGCATTGACGCCAGCAGCAGCGACGAGGATCCCAAGTCCAACCACAGCGCCAAGGACGGCAGCAGCAACAACAGCAACAGCATCTGCAACACATGGATGATTCAACTCCTATCCTTTGAAGTTGTTATATAATATGATGCCATGACAATATTTGCCAATCTTCGATAGAAATATATAAAAAATGAATATAAAGGAAAAGGGCCATCTGCCCCGGACGAACCCTTTTGATGTTATGAAAGGCGGAATAGGGAAGGGGAACGCAGAATGCCGAAAGCGATCCGGCGTGGATATGCGCCGACGGATGAGAAGGATTTTTCAGCTCAAAATTTAAAATTACTTTGCAGCGCGCAGCAAGATATTTTTTATCTGCTTTGTCGGGGTTATGGTTTGGAGCGCGCCGTTACTTTTGTGGGCGACCGGTTTCAGTTCAGCGCCCGGCAAAGGATGGCGCTGGCCCGCGCAACCTGTTCGCGGAAGGAACTTCTGAGCCGCAGGGAAAAAGAACGTACCAGAGATTTCTGCGGAGCTGCTTTGCTGATCGACGGGTTCAATGTCATTATTCCTCTGGAAATTGCCCTTTCGGATTCCACTTTGATTCGCTGCATGGATGAGACCTTGCGGGACTTGGCGGGCCTGCACGGAAGCTACCGGCTGATCTGCCAGACCGATGCGGCGATCGGGATGATTGGCAGGGAACTGACGGCGATGAGAATCGCAGAGGCGACCTTTATCCTGGACGCTCCCGTCTCCAATGCAGGCAGGCTCCGGCAGAGAATCTTGGGATTGCTCCAAAGCTGCCCGTTTCGGGCAAAAGCTGTTCTATCCGACCATGCCGACGGGATGCTGTATGGCAAACATCTTGTCGCGACGGGGGACTCGGTGATTTTGGACCGATGCGGAAGCTGGGTGAATCTGGTTGCTCGGATCCTTGAAGATTCTTCTCTCTCCTGCCACCATGTGATTGATCTTTCCCTGCCGGGAGCTTTGGGCGGGCAAGATGAAAATTCCGGCGCTTGTCCTTTGGCATCGGGAAAATAAACTTGACGAAATTAGAATATAATGGTATAATCTAATTTATAGTTCTGTTTGTGATGCATGGCGCTATGAGTGAAAATTGTAGGCACATAAAAAACAAAGGCGATTCAGAAGGATATCTTCTGAATCGCCTTTCTTTTTGCCTGCTTTGCATGTACACAGCCATCGTCGGTCTTTCTTATCCCAACCGAAAAATTCAGGGCATATTTTGTGCAGCACCGGGCTCACAGGCGGCGGGGAAATTCTTTCCAAATCAGCCCCTCGGCCTTCGCTTTTTTAGGATAGTGGCTGCAATTTCAAAAGTCAATCAATAAGCCGTGCAAAATCATCCTGTGACATTTGTTCATTATTAACAAATGTCATTTGAAATTATCAAAAACGATTGACAAAATATAATCAAGTCGTGTAATATAGTACTAGCCTTTCAGGGCTTTCTACGGAATTTGGCTGGCTACAATAGCCTTCGGGGAAAAGTAAATACTTTTCAAAAAATATCAGAGGAAAAGTCTGGCGGATTTTAGAGAGATAAGGTTTATGAATATGAACATCAGTCAAGAACATAAGAGAAGCGGAATTCAAGTCCAGTCGGTCGCGAGAGCGCTCAGCATTATCAAATGTTTTCAAACAGCGTCGGAACTGGGGATTACAGAAATTTCCGAGATGCTGCATCTAAATAAAAGCACTGTTTTCGGTTTGGTGAATACCCTTTCTGGCTATGGTTACCTGGAGCAGGTGCGGGGGAGCCGAAAATACCGTTTGGGGCTTGCTCTCTTTGAGCTGGGTCATTTGGTTTTGTCGAGAATGGACATTTGCGGTGAGGCCAAGGAGGCCTGCATTCCACTGGCGGCTAAATATCAGGCAACGGTCCATATTGCAACCCACACGGAGGGAGAGGTCGTTTACCTTGATAAAATCGACCGGGGCAATTCGCTCGTTACAATCTCCAATGTAGGGAAGCGCTTGCCGATGTACTGCTGTGGCGTAGGAAAAGCAATGCTTGCTTTTTTGTCGGAAGAGTACCTAGAAAAGTATATTTTCAATAAACCACTAAAAAAAATAACCCCGAATACCGTTACCCAAAAGGATGTTTTGTTGAAGCAACTTGCCCAAGTAAAAAAAAGCCGCATTGCATTTGACCGTGAAGAAATTGAAGAAGGCCTTTGCTGCATTGCATCGCCGATTCTTCAACGTGACGGATTTCCTGAAATTGCGATCAGTTTATCTTTTCCATACGGTAAAATTAAGAAAATCGATCGGAAGGAAGCGGAAGAAGCCGTGCTGGCCTGTGCGGCAAAACTTTCCGCCAGGCTGGGATATCATCCGCCAAGTTCAACGCCTCAGAAAGAAAGATTTTGAAAGACAGCGATGGGGAGCCTTAAGTTCCCCATTTGTTGGGCATAAATATGAGAACAATGTTTGACAATATAGAATAATAGTCGCTGAATCGGGAGGGCTGTAACGATGCAGGACATCAGAGATGTCATTTTTCATGAGATCAGGGAACGCAAATACCGTGCCGTTTTGTTGCCGGAGGCGGACGGGGTCCTTTCCGGCGTGGAAGATGCCGCCCGCAAGGCGGCAGAGCTTGGTCTTGAATGGCAGAGCACTTCCCGGGAGGGCGGCACCCTTTCTAGGAATCAAAGTTTTGCAGAGCTTGTCGGCACGCCGAAACAGCTTGCCCTGGCGGAAGAATGTCTCATCGGCTTTTTGGCAAAGCCTTCCGGCATTGCCACGGCGGCCCGGCGTGCGGTAAGCGCTTCCGGGGGACGTGTGCGGATTGTCTCCGGCTCCTGGAAAAAAATGCCCCCAGTCATGAAAACGTCGGTGCGCCGGGCTATTGTGTCGGGCGGTGCCTCTTTCCGCATCTGTGAGCAGCCCATGCTTTACTTGGATAAAAATTTTATTCGGATGTTCGGCTCGATTCGCGCTGCGCTGGAAGCCGCCGCCGGTCTGAAAGAGATGACGAAGGTGGTTCAGATTAAAGGAATCGACCGCTCCGTCGAAGAAGAAACCCGGCAGGCCGTAATGGGCGGGGCAGATATCCTGATGGTGGACACCGGGAATCTGCAGGATGTAAAAGCGTGCAGAAAGCAGATGGCGACCCTGCTTCAGGGAAAAAAGAGACGCGTTGCGTTTGCCGGCAATGTAAAAATTGCACAGATTCCATCTTTAGCAGAAAAGGGCATCAATATTCTCTGTATCGGCAAAGAAATTGTGGATGCGAGACTTTTGGATATGAAATTGAATGTATTGGGGGCAGTTGAGAAATGAGCTTGAACCTTTTGGAAAAGACAGAGCTGTGGGTCAACAACATCACGCTGCAGCAGGCAAATCTCACGGAGATGGCGAAGACCGTCGCGAAAGTTCTGGGCCTTCCGGAAGACAAAGTTATGGTTGTGGATGTCCGGCCGAATCACATCACGTTTGACGTTCTGGAAAAAGAAGTGCAGCAGGAAAACATCATGGGCAAGGAAGAAGAACTTCTCCATGCTCTGGCAGCCATTCCCGGCGTAAATCTGACGCCGGACACCTATCTTCATTCTAACGGAATTCTTGGGCTGATCTGCGTCAAAGAGGGAAATCCGCAGGAACTTCTGAGTAAGGTGGACAAGATGCGCAATGAAGTCGTGGAAAAAGTTTCCCACCGCGCCATTGTGTACCCCACTGGCTTTGAATTGGAGCAGGGCCTGATTCAGGACACGAATTCTCCCTATATTAAAAAAGTGCTGGAAGAGCATGGTTATACCGTGACCCTTGGAGACATTATTCCGGACGACGAGGATGTGCTCTATGAGACGCTGTCCGATGCGGTTTCTCAGGGGTTTGGGCTGATTATGACATCCGGCGGTGTCGGCGCCGAGGACAAAGACCACACGGTGGAAAGTATTCTGCGGGTGGATGAGACGGCGGCGGCCCCTTATATTGTAAAATATCAGAAAGGTCAGGGCCGCCATGTGAAAGACGGCGTGCGGATTGGCGTGGGCCGTGTGGGGCTTACCACTTTGGTTTCTCTGCCCGGGCCGCACGATGAAGTGGAGATGGTGATTCCCGTAGTTGTTAAAATGCTGGAGGAAGGGTGCGCGAAGGAAGAAATCGCCAACGCCATGGCCTCCGTTCTGGGCGAAAAATGGAGAACCAAAAAAATTCATCATGGGGCTTAAATTTGAGTCCCAACAAATCAGAAACGAAGAAAGGGGTCAGCAAAGAAATGAATCTTCAGCAAGCGGCAGACAAGCTGTATGAGGCGGAGAAAAAATGCTGCCAAATTGACATGATCAGCGCAGAGAATCCAGGGATGACCATTGACGATGCCTATCAGATTCAATTGATCAACGTCAAACGGAAACTATCAGAGGGTGAAAAGCTGATTGGAATGAAAATCGGCCTGACCAGCAAGGCCATGCAGAAGCTGTTGAATGTTGATGTGCCGGATTACGGTCATCTGACCGATCGGATGCTTGTACTGGAAGGGGAGACCTGCCATGCGAATCAGCTGATTCAGCCGAAAGTGGAAGGCGAAGTGGCATTTTGCCTGAAAGAGACCCTGAAAGGCCCAGGGCTGACCACCGCAGATGTTTATGCTGCGACGGATTACGTCGTACCCGCTTTGGAAATTGTGGATTCGCGCATTAAAAACTGGAAGTTTAAGCTGGCGGACACTATCGCGGACAACGGTTCTTCCGCCCGTCTGGTGGTGGGAAGCCGTATGACGCCTATCCATGAAGTGGATATGCGCCTGACAGGAATGAACTTTGAAAAGAACGGAGAACTGCTCAGCAGCGGTACAACCGCTGAGGTTTGGGGGAATCCTGCAGCGGCGGTCGCCTGGCTGGCAAATCAGCTCTCTGTCTATGGAATTGAACTGAAAAAGAACAGCATCGTGCTGGCAGGTGCTCTGACAGCCGCAACTCCGGTCGTCTCGGGCGATTTTGTGACTGCAAGCTTTCAGGGGATGGGAAGCGTAGAAGTCAAATTCGACTGACCCCGGCCCCGCCGCAAGCGGGGGAACTTCCGTGTTATAGAAGGCAAGCAAATCAATTCATATATAAACTTTAAGTTCAGAGCTAAGGAGGAGAAGTAATGAAACATATTACGCTGAAAGCGGTTGTCGACGAAGACAAATGCATTGGGTGCAAAATGTGCGAAAAAGTTTGCCCAGTGAATGCAATCTCCGTTGTCAACAAAAAGGCGGGATTTAAAGACGACCATGCCTGCCGCGGTTGTGCCAACTGCGCGGATCGCTGCCCCAGGCATGCGATCACGATGGTTGAGCGGGACGACCCGTTCGACGTCGGGGTGGATGTCAGCAAGTTCGATTATGACCAGATCCGTGCGCTCTGCGAAAAGGCGCACCTGAATCCGGAGCAGGTGGTTTGCTACTGCGTCGGCACCCGGGCAGAAGAAGTTGCGGCGGCGCTTCTGAGCGGAGCGAAAACTCCGGAGGAGGTCTCGTCCATGACAGGCATGCGGACAGGGTGTACCATCGAGTGCATTCAGCCGCTGCTGCGCTTGGTGGAAGCGGCCGGCAACAAGCTGCATCCGAATCCCAAAGGATACCAGTGGTACGGCAAGACCGTGACGGCCTGGGATATCCCGGAAGAGGTTAAAAAGAAATATGATTCCCGTGGATTTTATTTCGATGAAGACAGAAAGCTTTTAGACCAGATTGTTCAGATTGATGCAAGAAAATTGGATGAAAAGGAGGACAAGTAAAATGGATACGAAAATTCATGCGCCGATTATGCCGATTGCGGCGAAACCTTCCCAGTATGGCATCGATCCTTCTTTGGTGCACAAAAGAGTGGCAGAGATGCCCGGAATGGTTTCCGTGCGGCTGCAAGAGCTGTTTCCGGATCTCCCGGACGTAATTTACCCCGGCCCGGAAGGTGCTTTGGACAAATTGTATGAGGCGGCCAAAACGGAACTGCGGAAAATTGATATGAGCATGATCAAGCCGAATCAGTCCGTGAACGTGCTGGCATCCCACCACGGTTTTACGCTGTTCGGCGGGCAGCCTTACGCGATTCTGCTGAAAGCAATTCGAGACATCGTCATCGAAAAAACCGGCTGTAAGGATGTCCGCCTGCGGGTCGGCCCCGGCATGCGGTTCCGCGAGCCGGAAGAGTATATCAAACGGTATGGCCTGGACACTTATTATGAGGGTAAGGCAAAAGGAATTGCGCCGGTGGATGAGGGCGTTCCAATCGAGACGGAGATCGGCACACTGTATGGTGTAAAAGCGGCGTATGACGCCGACTGGATCATCCATGCGCACCACACTGATGTTCGCGAAGTCCATTTTCACAGGCAGGTCGACAAGGCGGTCAAGCCGTTCGGCATGTCTTATGCCCGGCTTGAAACGCGCTCGACCTATCACCAGAACCTGGGTCCCCGCGCTGCCAACTTTACCGCCCGCGCTATTTTTGATTCCAAATTCGTCCAGAGCAAGTTCGCTTTCGCGGCGTTTCTGAAAGTGGGCCCGCACGGCGTGATCGGCGTGGATGCCGATAACGATCTGTATGCGCTGAATGACCGCGCAACTTTCATCGGCTGCCAGATTTATGGCAAGATCATGACCTTGTTTGGAGAAATCGACAAGTGCATTGCGGTTCTGGATTTTCCGTGCCCGGTTCCCTATGTGTTTTCAGGCGGCGTTATTTATGCTAATTTTGCAGGTGCCAACGCTGATTTATACGACATGGACAACACGCCGCTGCCGCCTTATACCTGGTATACGGAAGCATTTTACGCCAAGAACGGCAAACCTCTGCTGAGCAGTATTCCTCCTTTGAACCCGGCAATCAAAATGTGCGTGCACAATTATGCGTGGACCGGGTATCCTTCCGCGTTCTTCTCAGAGCATATCCCGACTGTGGTGGTCGGCGAAGAACAGGCAAAACTGTTCGACATGGAGCCGATGAATCTGAAATATATGAACCATGCAGTCATCGCCAAGACAACGGATACCGCCATGGAATTTGCCTATCGGGTGACCGGTACCGACAAGGTGATTATTTTCGATGGCGCCATGGGCGGCATCAACTGCTCAAAATCACTGGCTCGGCTGCTGATCGACCGCGCGCCTGCTGTCAGTGAGCGGGTGGAGAAGAAACTGTTGCCAAAGTGGTTCCGTCAGCGTGGCGTAAGCATGTCTATGGTGAATAACCTCAAAAAAAAGGCATAATCCAACCTAGGGTTGGTTTGTGAGAAGAGGAGCAAAAGTATATGAAACTGTTTGAAAAGGGGCCGGGAATCGGATCTGGTCTTCGAGATTTGCCGCGCCATCTGAATGGGAGTACGATCGCTTCCGGCTTGATTTCTACCATCTTCGGGTGTACGGGGCCCGCTTTGGTAGTCATCAGCGCATCTTCAAGTGTAGGTTTTTCCACGGCTGATACGGTCAGCTGGATTTTCGGTATTTATGTGTTCGGCGGCCTGCTGGGCCTCATTTTATCCCTGTATTATAAGGTGCCTATTTCCGGTGCTTTTTCCATTCCGGGCGCCACTTTGATGGGGACGGCCCTGGCTGGCTATACATTCCGCCAGGCCGCCGGTGCTTTCCTTATTGCCGGAGTCATTGTCCTGATCGTCGGCCTGACTGGACTGATCGGGAAAGTGATGAAGGTGCTGCCGCTGGAAATCGTAATGGCGATGGTTGCTGGCTGTATGCTGAAATTCGGGACCAACATTATTACATACACACAGAAAAGTGTTGTCGTATGCGGTTCCGCTGTTTTGGCATTCCTGCTGATTCCCCGCATCTTTAAAAAATTCCCGGCTGTTTTAGCAGCCCTGATTGTCGGCGTGGCGGTGGCAGCGGCCACCGGCAGTTTTGGCAATATGAGCAGCGTGACCTACATTTCGCCGCGGCTGGTTGCTCCGGCTTTCAGCGGCTCCCTGATTCTGTCCTGCTCCATTCCGCTGGCTGCGTTGGTCATCGGCGCGGAAAACGCGCAGGCGATGGGCGTGCTGAAGGCGCAGGGGTATAATGTCCCCGCCAATACCATGACGATTGCAAGCGGGATTGGCGGCATCGTTTCCGGGCTGTTCGGCGCTCATAACGCGAATATTGCGGGCCCTATGACGGCAATTTGTTCTTCTGATGAAGCGGGCCCCAAAGAAGGCCGTTATGCTGCTTCCGTGGTGAACGGGATCACCTTTCTGGCATTTGGCCTGGTTGCCGCCTATGCGATCGGTTTTGTCAACTTGATTCCGGTCGGTCTCACCTATGTACTGGCGGGCCTTGCCATGATCAATGTCTTAATTCAGTCTTTCCGGGATGGATTCAAGTCCGGCAAATATAAAACCGGCGCTTTCTTTGCGTTGGTTGTCGGAGTTTCCGGCATTTCCATTCTGCACATCGGCGCCGCTTTCTGGTCGCTGGTCTTTGGAGTGATTGTCTCTCTGATCTGTGATCGGAAAGATTTTGTAAAAGAAGCTTAAAACTTTGTAATCCTTGGGAAAAATAATAGGTCCTGACAGCCGGGTCGCGGATATGACATTTTGATTTTCCTCCTTTGGAATATCCGCGCTACCGGCTGCTCTGCTTATATAAAATCAGGAGGATGAAATGAAAGAACAAGTCAAGTGCAGAATTGCGTCGCTGCAATCGGCACTGAAAAGTTCCGGGCTGGATGCCGCGCTGATTTATGATCGGGAAAATTTAATTTATTTTGCCGGCGTGGATGACCTGGAAGGCGGGGTCCTTTGTGTTCCGGCAAAGGGTTGCGCAGAACTGTTTTGTCTGGCCTGGGATGAAAAGCACATGAAAGAGACCTGCGGGGTCGACAAAGTGACTTCTTATCCTTTTCCGCAGAAGAGCCAGAGCGTTATGGCGGCGCAGTGGCTGAAAAACCTGAACCTCAAAACGCCAAAAGTCGGTTTTACAAGATATTTTATCAGCCTGAAAGATTACCAGTGCCTGAGAGAGGCTGTGCCGGGGATAGTGGTCGGTGACATTGCGACCATTTGCTATCAGATCCGGTCCGTGAAAAGCAGGGAAGAAATCGAACTGATTCGTAAGGCATCCCGAATTCTGAACGTCGGGATGGAAGCGGCCGTGCAGTTTGTCCGGCCGGGCGTCAAGGAAACAGAGGTGCTGGCCGAAGCGGATTATGCCATGCGGAAAGCCGGTTCGCAAGGTTCGCCTTTTCGAATGCAGGTGCTGACTCACAAGCGCCAGATGCTGATGCATCCTTACGCAGGAAATTATGAAATTGAAAATAATGAGCCGGTCGTCATCCATTTGGGTGCTTCCGTAAATGGCTATACGGCCAAAATGTGCCGTACCGTGTTTTTGGGTGATGTGCGGGAAGAAGTCCAAAAAATCTATCGAACGCTGATCAAAGCCCAGGAAATCGCGGTGAAAGCGGTTCGGCCCGGAGCCTTTTGCGGCGAAATATATGATGTGGTTTATCGGTTTATCGCCGGTTTCGGGTATGGCGATTTATGGATGGATCAAATCGGCTACGGAATTGGGATCCGGCAATCGGAATTTTATCCGGTTCTTGCAAAGGGCAGTAAGGTCCCCTTGCGGGAGAATATGGTCATTGACCTGCTCTTGCCCACGATCTATCAGAAGGGTGCGGGGGGACCGCGTATTACCGATACCGTTTTGGTTACGGCGGACGGCGCGGAATACCTGACCGGCTACAGCAGAAAAGAAATTATAAAGCGCTTTTAAGCAGGAAGACCGCTCAAAGCGGCTTCTCTGTTGAAGATATATGGAACCTAAAGCCTAAGGAGGTATTTTATGTCTGATTCAAAAAAAGTAATGAAAACCATGGACGGCAATGAAGCCTGTGCCACGGTTGCGTATCATTTCACGGAAGTGTCTGCAATTTTTCCCATCACGCCCTCTTCGCCTATGTCTGAAAAAGTGGATGAATGGGCTGCTGCCGGGAGAAAAAATATGTTCGACCAACCGGTGACACTGGTGGAAATGCAGTCTGAGGGCGGTGCGGCAGGCGCGCTGCACGGAGCGGCGGAAGCGGGTGCCATGGCGACGACTTTTACTTCTTCCCAGGGCCTTCTTCTGATGATCCCGAACCTGCACATTATGTCGGGGCACAGGATGCCGGCCGTATTCCATGTGGCGGCCCGAAGCGTTGCAACCCATGCCAATAATATCTTTGGCGATCACCAGGATGTGATGGACTGCCGCGCCACAGGAGCCTGCATGATGTCTACCGCAAGTGTGCAGGAAGTCATGGATCTTGCGGCCGTTGCCCACCTGACCACGGTGAAATGCCGCGTTCCTTTTATCCATTTCTTTGACGGATTTCGCACTTCTCATGAAATTCAGAAAATTGAAATGATTGACCTTGACAAGGTTGCCGAACTGCTGGACCGCGATGCGCTGGAGCAATACCACCAGATCGCCATGAACCCTGAGCATCCGCTGATGCGCACCACCGTGCAGGGCCCGGATGTCTACTACCAGTCTCAGGAGGCCAACAATACCACCTATCAGGCCATCCCGAGCATTGTGGAAAATTACATGCAGGGAATCAATCGGATCACCGGCCGCGATTATCACATTTTCAACTATTACGGTGCTCCCGATGCCGAGCGCGTGGTAGTCCTGATGGGCTCGGCGTGCGAAGCAACCCGTGAGGTGGTGGATTACCTGAATGCCCACGGCGAAAAAGTGGGGATGCTGCAAATCCATTTGTACCGCCCGTTCGATATCGGATTTTTCCTGAGCCAGATCCCGAAAACCGCCCAAAAAGTCACGGCTTTGGATCGCTCCCGTGAACCGGGCGCCATTGCCGGGCCGGTCTATCTGGACACCTGTGCGGCTTATGCCCATGAAAAAAATGCGCCGGAAGTGTATGCGGGCCGTTACGGTCTGGCTTCCAAAGACGTCACGCCCGCTCAGCTGAAAGCGGTCTTCGACAACATGAAGGAAGCGGAGCCGAAAAAATACTTTACCATTGGTGTGGTGGACGACGTGACGCACCTTTCCCTTGAGGTCAAAGAGCCTCTGGTCACCGAGCCGAAGAGCACGGTTTCCTGCAAGTTCTGGGGCCTGGGTTCCGACGGAACCGTCGGCGCCAACAAAAACAGCGCGAAGATCATCGGCGACCATGCCGGCATGTACACGCAGGCCTATTTTGAATATGACACCAAAAAATCCTATGGCATCACAAAGTCGCACCTGCGTTTCAGCAAAAGCCCGATCCATTCCACTTACCTCATTAAGGCGGCCGACTTTCTGGCCTGTCACGTTCAGTCTTATATCAGCCGCTATGACATGATCCATGAGGTCAAAGACGGAGGCATCTTCCTGCTGAACACCGCTTGGGCTGAGGATCAGCTTGGGGAGAAACTGCCCGGCGATGTTAAAAAGTATATTGCAGACCACAAAATCCGTTTTTACATTGTGGATGCGAACAAGATCGCGCGCAGCCTGGGGCTGGGAAATCACGCCAATATGATTTTGCAGGCAGCCTTCTTTAAACTGTCTGGCGTTATGCCGATCGAAGACGCTGTTCGCTATATGAAAGACGCGGTGAAAAAGACCTATTCGAAAAAAGGCGAAAAAATAGTTAACATGAACCTCGCCGCCGTCGATGCAGGCATTGACAGCCCGGTTCAGGTGAAAGTACCTGCAAGCTGGGCCGGTGCCAGGGACGAGCGGACCGTGGACGAAAATCTGCCCGAAGTGGTCAAAAAAATTGTCATTCCCTGCAACCGTCAGCGCGGCGACGATCTGCCGGTCAGCGCTTTCGTGGGCCACGAAGACGGCACCTATCCGCTCGGCACGTCCAAGTATGACAAGCGCGGGATCGCTTCCAGCCTGCCCGTATGGGATCCGAACAAATGCCTGCAGTGCAACCAGTGCACCTTTGTCTGCCCTCACGCAGCCATCCGCGCTTACCTGATCAATGACAAGGAAGCCAAGGCTGCGCCCGCGGGATTTGTCATGGCGGAAGCCAAAGGAGCCAAGGACCTCAAGTACAGAATTCAGGTCAGCACCATGGACTGCACGGGCTGCGGCAGCTGCGCCGCTTCGTGTCTTGCCAAGGATAAGGCTTTGACCATGAAACCGGCCGACGACACGATGTATGATGAAACCAACTGGAACTATGCCCTGTCTTTGTCGGACAAACCCGATGTGTTTGACCGCAAGACCCTGAAAGGCAGCCAATTCTATCAGCCGCTGCTGGAGTTCTCCGGCGCTTGCGCCGGCTGCGGTGAGACACCCTATGCGAAGCTGATCACGCAGCTTTACGGGGAAAAGACTTACTGGGTGAACGGCGTCGGCTGCTCCCTTGCGTGGGCCGGCGCATTCCCGTCTTTGCCTTACACCAAGAATAAAGAGGGCCGCGGCCCGTCGTTTTACGGCACCCTGTTCGAGGATCAGGCGGAAAACGGCCTCGGCATGGCTCTGGCGGTCAAACAGCGCCGGAACGGCGTGAAGATGCACGCGCAAAAGCTGCTGCCGCTGGTGGCCGGAACAACGCTGGAAACCGCCATCCGCCGCTGGCTTGAAACTTTTGACAATCTGGACGAAAACGACGGCGCGGCACGCACACTGGTCGCCGCTCTGCAGACGGCAAATCTTTCCGGCCAGGCTGAAGCGGAGGCGGAGGAGCTCCTTCTGCACCGGGATCAGCTTGCCAAGAAAGTGGTCTGGCTGTTCGGCGGCGACGGCTGGGCCTATGACATCGGTTACGGCGGACTGGATCATGTGGTTGCCTCCGGCGAGGATTTGAACATTTTCGTCGTGGACACCGAAGTCTATTCCAACACGGGCGGACAGTCCTCCAAGGCGACGCCAGTCGGCGCCAGCGCAAAATTTGCCGACAGCGGCAAGAGAACGGCGAAAAAAGATTTGGGCCGCCTGATGATGATTTACCCGAACACTTATGTGGCTTCCGTGGCCATGGGTGCAAATCCGGGCCAGCTTGTAAAAGCCCTAAATGAAGCGGTCGCCCACAAAGGGCCTTCCATTGTTATCGCCTATGCACCCTGCATCAACCACGGCCTGAAGGCGGGGATGAACCAGGTTCAGGCCGAGATGAAAAAGGCGGTCGACTGTGGCTTGTGGCCTTTGTACCGCTATAATCCGGATAAAACGGAAAAACCGTTCAACCTGGATTATAAAGCGCCTGCCCGCCCTGTCACTGACTTCTTTGCAGGGGAGGTCCGGTATGCCGGCCTGAAGATTAAATATCCGGAGATTGCCGACCGGCTCTTTGCAGAAGCGCAGCGCGAAGCGGATGAGCGTTACAGGGTCTATCAGAAGCTTGAAAAGAGTTACAACGAGGGCTGATCCTTAAAAACGTCGAAAAGCCTTGTAAAAGAGCCTGCGGAACTGTACTGGTTACAGTTCCGCAGGCTCTTTGTCTTTTTTATGGGAAGGCTGCCGCAGCCTTCCCGCCTCAGGCGGGAACGTGCCGTGTTCCGGGCGTTCCCTTCAGAAACGTGTCGATCAGCCGGCGCATGTCTTTCCAGGAAGGCAGCTGATATCTTGCGTGGGTCTTGCCCGTCCCGATTTTGACAGAATAGGAATTCTGAGGCAGCGACAGAAACAGGTCTTCGTCCGTATAATCGTCTCCGGCCCCGAAAATGAAATCAAAATCGTTATTTTGAATGAAGATGGAAGAGGTAATTCCCTTGTTGACTCTTTTGTCCTTGATTTCAATCACCTTGTTACCCTCTTGCAGGCCGAGGTTTTTAAACTGACCCATTGAGCATAAAAGGGCTTCTTTGATCAAAGGATATTTAGCCAGAATGATCTGCGGGTCGCACTTTCTGTAGTGCCAGGCGAGTGAGACTTCTTTGTCCTCGATAAACGAACCGGGCAGATTGTAGGTATAAAGCTGAAGAATATGGCGGATGGTGTCTTTCCAATTTACATCCAAAGACGTTTCCGGAATGGCCGTCATCCATTTCTCATGAGGCCGCCGGAAGTACATTCCGTGCGATGCCACAAAGCTCAGATTGAGCCCGCCGAGCCATTGATCCAGCGTATTCCGGTCGCGCCCCGAAGTGATGACCACGGTGTTTTTGGGATTGACGGCGAGGGCCGTCAGGGACTGCAGCAGTTTTTCGTCGGGTGTGGCCTGGCTGGGAGTGGAGTGAAACGGGATGAGAGTCCCGTCGTAATCCAAAAAGAGCAGTCTCTTAGAAGCTTTGTCATAGGCGGATTTAATGCTGTCCTTTTCTTCCAAGTCCATGTCTATTTTATCTTTTTCACCTGTTTCCAAAGGAATATTGTTCAAAGTGGTTAAAAACTTTTCAGCCCAAAAGTTCACGTCGTAGTTTTTCAGGTGCCGGTGCATCATTTTATTTCTGGAAACCTTTTCCCCATCGGGCATCTCAAGCGCAGCTTTGACTCCGTCGGCGATGGCGTTGTAGTCGTTTGCGTTGACAACAATCGCTTCGTTCAGTTCCCCGGAAGCTCCGGCCGTTTCGCTGATAACGGGCATGCCGCCGTAGTCGTTCCGGGAGGCGATGTATTCTTTGCAGACCAGATTCATCCCGTCCCGCAGAGGGGTGTCCAGCAAAACGTCCGAATGGCGGTACATCGAAATCAGATCTTCCTGCGGAAACGAATGGTAATAATACCATACGGGCATCCAGTCGAACGTGCCGAATTTTCCGTTGACCTCGCTGACAAGCTGATTGATCTTTTTCCGCAGATAGGAGTAGGAATTCACTTTGGTCCGCGAAGGGGCGACGATCAGATTCAGACGTACTTTTTTGTGGTATTGCGGGTAATTCCTCAAAAAGTGGTCAAACCCCATGATCCGCTGCGGAATTCCCTTGGTGTAGTCCAGCCGATCCACCGAAAGGATCATTTTCAGGTTGTTGGTCGGCTTGACAATCTGTTCCAGATTTTCCTTTGCCTCTTTGCTTTTTAAAGAGTCTGAAATCTGATCGGATTTTTGAAAGGAAAAAAAATAGTTATAATCGATTCCCATCGGGAAGGCGTCTACGATGACATGCCTTTCTTTATAATTGATGATATTGTAATTGTACTCCGTCCCAAGCAGCTTGTTTACGCAGTCCAAAAAGTGCCGAACATAATCATAAGTGTGAAATCCGATGAGGTCCGCCCCCAGAAGGCCTTCCAGAATCGGTTCCCGCCAGACCAGCAGGCGGTAAATCTCAAAAGACGGAAAGGGAATATGAAGAAAGAAGCCGACGTGGACATCGGGATGCCTTTCCTTAATCATTTTTGGAAGCAGCATCAGCTGATAGTCGTGAACCCAAACGGTGTCTCCCGGCCGGATCACGGAATCGACTTTTTCACAGAATTTTCGATTCACATTCTGATAGGCCTGCCACGTTTTATAATTGTATTCCACTTGTGCCTGAAAGTAATGAAACAGCGGCCAGATCGTCTTATTGCTGAATCCGTAATAATATCCGTCGATTTCCTCATCCGTCAGAAAAACGGGCAGGCTTTTAAACTTGGAGGAAAGCCTTTTTTCAATCTGCTGTTCTTCTTTTGGGCCGATTTTATTTTTGGAAAGTCCCGGCCATCCGATCCAGATGCAGTCTGCTTTATTGGAAACACTGTTTAAACCGGTTGCAAGTCCTCCGACGCTTTTTTCACAACTTAAATTTTTGCCGTTTTTTGCTACGGTTACAGGCAATCGGTTCGATACCAATATGATTTTGCCCATTTTCGACCTTCTTTCCTGAAATTAAATCATCACAACACCAGCACTTAATCCGTTCATTTTTTGGAAAATTTTGTTTCCATTCTTCTCCAATTTTATTTTAACTCAATTTTATAATATTTCAATGACAAAATGATAAAGAATGTTTTAACAAATAAGAAATTCCATGCCAGTGCGGCTGCCGGTCGATTCGGAACCGCCGCGGACATGGAACGGATTACAGGGATTAAAATGCTGAGAAATTTTCCCAAAAGGGAGGTGCGACAGGCCGCAACCGGCGGATCAAACAAAATGAGACCTTCCACGCCGGCACCGGCTGTCCTGATAACGTTTAGTTTAATCTTCGCTGTTCAGCGCGCTCAAATACCGGTATATCGTCGGCTCGGAGCAGCGAAGCTGCTTGGCCACCTGGCTGACGGCGCCTTTCAGCAGAAAGATTCCCTGTCTGTTTAAGAGATCCACAATATGTATTTTTTCTGCCTGCGTCAGATGCTCCGGATACATGCCGCCTTCCGGCAGGCAGCTTTTCATCACGTTTTCGATGGTTTCTCCAATGGTCTCTGGAAAACGCTCCACCGTGTCGGCAAGCGTGCTGGACGTTTCGGCGACAGTTTCCCCACGGAGCTGAATATTGCACAAATCGAGAATCTGGCGGCTGAGTTCCAGATAGCGGGATGCGTCAAAGTTGATGCACAGCATCCCGATCAGTTTGTTCCCTTCGTCTTTTAAAAAAATCGTGGAAGAGCGGAGAACTTTGCCGGATTTTGAGATCCCTTTGTAATTTAAGACATAATCCTGCGTTTCATAAACCTTGTTCCGAAGCATTTTCAACGCGAGGTCGGTAATCGGCGCACCAACTTTTCTGCCGCTGATCTGTCCGTTTGCAATGGCGATGATCGACTGGCTGTCTGCAGTGATTTCGTGAAGGGCGATCTCGTAGTCCGGGCCGAGCATTTCCCCCAAAAATTCGACGAGAATACTATAACGTTTCAGAATGTTAGAACTTGTTGATTCCATGGCTGCCTCCTGAATGAGATAAAAAAATGATGCAACTGCAACGATTTTCTTTAGAATAGCACGGTAGGTCATAAGATGCAACTAAATTATTGCCAATTTAAAACGATTCATTTGTAAATTAAAATCATTCATGAAAATGAACTGAATAATTACTGGTTTTTGCAAAATACATCCAAATAATTTGAAAAAAATCGAAATGCTTTTCTGCTTTTGTAATAAATTATTCTTAGGAAGGCAGCCTCGCGTCAGGTTCGAAGAAATCCGGAGCCGTTTTTTCCACTATTTTCCTTAACTTTACAAAACTTTTACAGTCTCAATATGGAAGCTTGCTTTTACCAGAAGAAAAGAGAGGTTAAAGTAAGTATGTAAACGATAAAACAAGAAAAGATTAAAGGAGAGAGAGCAAAAATGAAAAAATTGATACTGCCTTTTTTGGCTGTTACCCTGGCGGCCGCTTCCCTGGTGGGATGTTCCGGTTCCCCGGCGGCCGGTTCCTCGGCCGTTCAGTCGAAAGCCGCAGTTTCTGCTTCAGATACCTCTGCCGTATCCGGTCAGGTGACCTGTTCCGGCTCTTCTGCACTGCAGCCGCTGGTCCAGGCCGCAGCCGACAGCTTCCAGGAGAAGAATCCGGATGTTTCCGTCATGGTAAATGCCGGAGGTTCGGGGACCGGTTTGCAGAATGTTTCGGACAAAACCGTTGACATCGGAGATTCCGACCTTTTTGCCGAGGAAAAACTGGATTCGGCGAAGGCATCTGCGCTGGAAGACCATATCGTCTGTGTCGTCGGCGTTGCTGCGGTGGTCAACCCGAAGGTCGATGTGAGTAACGTGACAAAACAGCAACTTCTCGATATCTTCACCGGCAAGACGACAAATTGGAAAGAACTCGGCGGAAAAGATCAGAAAATCGTCATTATCAACCGCCCGGTCTCTTCCGGGACCCGCGCGCTTTTTAAAAAATATGCGCTGGAGGGGAAAGGCGAAGCTGCAGGTGTCGCTCTGACGGAGGATAATTCCGGTATCCTGAAGCAAAATGTGGCGCAGACTCCCGGCGCAATCGCCTACCTCGCTTTTTCTTACCTGACGGACAGCACGGTCAAATCGCTTTCCATCGACGGAGTCAAGCCGACCTACGACAATATCTACAGCGGCAGATACGGCGTTTGGGGATATGAACACATGTACACGTACGGAAAAGCGACCGGCGCGGCCAAGGCTTTCCTGAATTACATTCAGGGGCCGGACTGTGAAAAGGTCATTGCGGAGAAAGGATATGGACTCTCTCAGAAGATGACGGTGAAACGCAGCGCACCCGGTGCAAAACAATGAAAAAACGGACGTTGACAGCTTTGCATAAAACCCGCCGGAAGACTTCCGGCGGCCGAAGGATTCCGCCCGGCGGCGGGGCCCTTTCGGCAGTTTCCGGGGAATGCTGCTCCTTGCCGTTTAAAAATGCGGAGGTGCCGCAAATGCGGGGGAAATCCATGTTTCGAAAAGAATATTTCGGGCGTATCGTTGTGACGATCGCCGGGCTGTTTCTCATCTTTCTGACCATTTCCATCGGCGCGTTTCTGCTCTACCGGGGAGCGGCGACCTTTACCGCGGATCACCACAGTGTCGCCGAGTTTCTGTTTTCTTCCGATTGGGCCCCGGCACAGCAAGGGAGCGGCGGCAAAGTGGGAGCGGCGATTTTTATTGCCGGTTCCATTCTGATCAGTTCGTTTGCCCTGTTTTTAGCCACGCCGTTCAGCTTGGCGGCGGCGGTCTTCATGACGGAAATTTCCCCCAGACTGGGCCGCAAGGTTCTCCAGCCCGCCGTTGAGATTTTTGTCGGCATCCCGTCTGTCGTTTACGGTTGGGTTGGGCTGACGGTTCTGGTGCCTTTTCTCGCCGGCGTTTTTCACCTCGCTTACGGCTACAGCGTCCTCGCCGGGGCCGTGGTGCTTGCCGTGATGATTTTTCCCACCATCACGAGCGTTTCCGTGGATGCCATCCGAAATGTTCCGATCGAGTACAAAGAGGCTTCCTATGGCCTCGGTTCCACCCGCTGGCAGATGATCCGCCGCGTCATTGTTCCGACCGCCGTGCCGGGAATCCTCACGGGTGTTGTGCTCGGACTGGCCCGCGCGTTCGGCGAGGCGCTCGCCGTCGCCATGGTGATAGGGAAGATGCAGGCTTTTCCGGAAAATCTTCTCCTTTCGCCGACCACAAACCTGACGGCCGAAATTACGGCGGATATGGGAAACACTACGCTGGGCAGTGAGATCAACAACGCGCTCTGGTCCATGGCGCTGCTGCTCCTGCTGATCTCTTTCCTCTTTATTTTGATGATCCGAGCCATCGGAAAATTGGGGGCCGGGCAAAAATGAGACAAATCCATCAGAAAGCAAAAGCCGCGGACCGGGCGGCAACGGCGGCCCTTTATGCCGTCGCGGGCTTTTTTCTGGCGCTGCTCGCCGCGTTCACCATTTATATTCTTTACAGAGGAGCCCTGGCGTTTCGCCCGGAGTACCTGAGCTTTACCCGGCAGGGGATCGGGCCGCAGTTTTTTAATACCGTCTATCTTGTCTTTCTTTCCCTTCTGATTTCGGTTCCGGTCGGGGCCGCGGCGGGGATCTATATGGCGGAATATGCGGGAGAAGGCAGGCTGACGCATTTTCTGCGCACCTGCATTGAAACGCTTGCCTCTCTGCCTTCCATCGTCGTCGGGCTGTTCGGTTACCTTGTCTTTCTCATGATGACAGGTTCGCACTGGAATCTGCTTGCCGGCGCACTGGCTGTTTCCATTCTGAACATCCCTTCCCTCACAACGGTGACGGAAGACGCGCTGGAGGGCGTTCCGGTTCAACTTCGGGAAGGAAGCCTCGGCCTGGGCGCAACGCACTGGCAGACCATTACGGGCGTTCTCCTGCCAGCGGCGCTGCCCCGCATCATCACGGGCATTGTCATGGCGGCTGGCAGAGGCTTCGGGGAAGCCGCCGCCCTGCTCTTCCCCTCGGGGAGGATCTCCGATGTGAATTTCCATAACTGGAACCCGTTCAGTCTCCGTTCCCCTCTGAATCCCCTCCGCCCGGCGGATACCCTTGCCGTGCATATCTGGGCGCTCAAGACCGAAGGGGTAGAAGCGAACGCCGCTCAGCTTTCCGATCTTTCCTCCGCCGTGCTGATTCTCATGGTGTTTGCATTCAGTCTGGGGTCGCGCTGGATCGGCGGCAGGCTGGAGCGCCGGATGACCGGCGGTTTCAAGGAGGGGAAAAAATGAGCGTTAAAATCAGTGTCAAGTCCCTGAATCTGCATTACGGCGACCTGCACGCCCTGAAAAATATCAGCATGGAAATCGAGAAATGTCGTGTGACGGCGCTGATCGGTCCTTCCGGCTGCGGCAAATCGACTTTTCTGAAGACCTTAAACCGGATGAACGACCTTGTGCCGGGCGTGAAGATCGAGGGGACGGTCAGAATAGACGGCAGGGATATTTATTCCCGCGAAACGGATGTGACCCTTCTGCGCAAGCAGGTCGGTATGGTCTTTCAAAAGCCGAATCCGTTTCCGATGTCCATCTATGACAATATCGCCTACGGCCCGCGCATCCACGGAATGAAAAGCCGCAGGCAGCTCGACGAAACGGTTGAAAAGAGCCTGCGCGGCGCCGCGCTGTGGGATGAAATCAAAGACCGGATGAAAACCAGTGCGCTCGGGCTTTCCGGCGGGCAGCAGCAGCGCCTCTGCATTGCGCGCGCCCTCGCCGTGGAGCCGGAAGTCCTTCTGATGGATGAACCGACCAGCGCCCTCGACCCGATTTCCACCATGAAAGTGGAGGAGCTGATTTCAAACCTGAAGGAGAAGTACACGATTGTCATTGTCACGCACAACATGCAGCAGGCGGCGCGCATCTCGGGCAGCACCGCGTTTTTCCTGCACGGCGAAGTCGTTGAATACGCGGACACCGACAAACTTTTTTCCATGCCGCAGAACAAGAAAACCGAAGACTACATCACCGGGCGTTTCGGATGAACATTAATCCGTTATACCGCTTTAAAATTTTGCAGAACCCGATATAATTAAGAAGGGAAGACGGCGGAATGAGCGCGCGAAGCGAATTTGACCATGAGCTGGAACATCTTCACCTGGATCTCATCCGGTTGGGCGGGCTGATTGAGGAAGCAATCGACCGCTCCATTACGGCGCTGGAGAAACACGACAAAAAACTGGCCCAAAACGTTATTGACAGCGACAGGCAGATCGACGACCTGGAGCATGCGATCGAGGCCCGATGCCTGAGTCTGCTTCTGCGGCAGCAGCCCGTCGCAAAGGATCTGCGGGCAATTTCCGCGGCGCTGAAGATGGTGACGGACATGGAGCGCATCGGGGATCAGGCCGCCGATATCGCCGATATCAGCCGGCGCTTTCGCAGCGGTCCCTACGTCAAAAACCTGGAACATATTCCCATGATGGCCCGTATCGCCTCTTCAATGGTCAAAGACAGCGTGAACTCTTTCATCAAGAGCGACGTTCAGGCGGCTCAGAAGATTATTCGCAGGGATGACGAAGTCGATAAGCTGTTTGAGACCATTCAGCAGGAGCTGATTTTCGTTCTCACGCATGATCCGGAAGCGGCCGATCAGGCCGTCGATTTCCTGATGGTTGCAAAATATCTGGAACGAATCGGGGATCATGCGGTCAACCTCTGCGGATGGGTCATTTTTTCGGTGACCGGGAAACGCAGGGATTCAAAAATCGTTTAAACGGCACAAAGATTCGGAGGCTTGCCTGCATGCAGAAGCACGCGTTCGTTGTGGAAGATGACGAAAATATCCGTGAAATTATTCAATGTGCGCTTGAGTCCAGCGGACTTCTGGTGAGCGGATTTGAAGATGCCGTCGGGATGTTCCGGGCTTTGGAGGAGGAACGGCCGGATGTCATTTTGCTCGACCTGATGCTTCCCCGTATGGACGGGCTGAGCGCTCTGAAAAAATTGAAGGGCGATGCGGCTTCCGCCCGGATTCCCGTCCTGATTCTCACTGCGAAAAGCAGCGAAACCGATAAGGTGGCCGGTCTGGATCTCGGGGCGGACGATTACATTACGAAACCGTTCGGTGTGCTGGAGCTGCAGGCCCGCGTGCGCGCCGCCCTGCGCCGCACTTCCGGTGAGCTTAAGCGGGAACCGGTTTACGAATACCGCGGGCTCCGGCTGAGCCGGGCGAGGCACGAGGTGACCCTGAACGGGGAAAAAATCGGGCTGACGCTGAAAGAATTCGACCTGCTGCAATTTCTGATGGAAAACGCGGATCGCGCCGTGAGCCGCAACGAAATTTTAGACCGGGTCTGGGGCTCCGGCTACACGGGCGAGACCCGCACGCTTGACATGCATATCCGAAGCCTGCGCCAGAAGCTGAGCGACACTGCCGGCGACGGCGGATTCATTGCCACCGTGCGCGGCGTGGGATATAAGTTTAACGCATAAAACAACAGCCGGCTGTGCAAAGCCGGCTGTTTTATAAAGAAAGGAAAAAGGCCATGAAGCGCGCTTTCTTTGTCCGGAGCCTTCTGGTTGCGGTCGCAGCGCTTGCCATTTCCGTTTTTGTTTCCGCGTTTGTGCTGCAGCATCAATATCTGGAAAACCGGAAGGCGGAAATGAAAGAGCTGCTCAGCGTGATGTCGGTTTCGGCAAGCACCTCGGATTACGGTAGCCTTGCGAAAAAACTCGCGGGGCTTTCGTCAAATTCCATGCGGATCACATTCATTGCCCCGGACGGCACCGTGAAAGGGGACAGTGCCGCCGACCCGGATACCATGGAAAACCATAGGAACCGCCCGGAAGTTAAAGCCGCGATACAGTGGGGTTACGGGGATGATGTCCGCCATTCCGATACGATCGGGATCGACATGCTCTACGCGGCGAAAAGGCTCCCCGGCGACATGGTGATCCGGGCGTCGGTTACGATTGAAAGCATCTACGCACATCTCTGGTCGCTGGTTCCCGGTCTGCTGATCGGCGTTCTGCTGGCGCTTGCGGTCATACCGTTCCTCGCATGGAAGCTTGCGGACGGCATTGTCAGACCGTTCGAGGAGGTGGCCGCTTCCCTCCGGAACATCAACGGCGGCGGTTATGGGACGGAGCTTTGCAAACCCGCCTATCAGGAACTCGGCCCGATTGTCCGGCAGATCAATGAGCTTTCACACAGAATTTCCGGTGCGCTGGCAGAACTCACGGCTGAGCGCGGGCGCATCTCTTACTTGCTGGACAATATGAACGAAGGTCTCGTCGTTCTTGACGGCGCCCAGCATATTCTTCTGATCAACCGCTCCGCCTGTGCTTTCTTCGGCGCGTCGAAAAAGCTGAATGGGGAAAACCTGCTTTGTCTGACCCATACGCCGCGCATCATGGAAGCCGTGCGCAATGCCTCTGAAAACGGAAAGCATGATTCTTTTGATTTTGACCCGCCGGACGGAGGCAAGACTCTTCAGCTGTTTATCAGCCCTGTGCCCGGGGAAAACGGAAGCATTTCCGGCGGTGTCACGCTGCTGGTCAACGATGTGACGGCCATGCGTAAAACGGAGCAGATCCGAGCCGAATTTGTGGCGAACGCCTCGCATGAACTGAAAACGCCGCTGACCGCGATCAAGGGTTTCGCAGAACTGATCCAGTCCGGAATGGTTGACGATCCCCGGAAGAAATCCAAATATTTGTCTCTGATTTGCTCCGAAACCGACCGGATGATTGTTTTGATCAGCGACATTCTGCGGCTTTCGGAGCTGGAGTCTCTCTCGGAGGACACGGGAAAATCCAGCGTCAGTCTGCTTGCCGTCGCGCAGAAGGTTCGGGAATCCCTCGCCCTTGAGGCAAACGAAAATCATGTGGCCGTTACGGTCTCCGGTGATGCGGGCGTCCTTACCGCCAACCCGGATCGGCTGACTCAGATGCTCCTCAATCTTCTCGACAATGCGATCAAATATAACCATACCGGCGGCAGCGCCTCTGTGGTGGTCAGGCAAATGCCAAATGCTGTTGCGGTGACCGTTTCCGACACCGGGATCGGAATTCCGCCGGAAGCGAAAGACCGGGTCTTTGAGCGCTTTTACCGCGTGGACAAAAGCCGTAGCCGCAAAATCGGCGGAACGGGGCTCGGGCTTTCCATTGTGAAACATATTGCCGGTCTGTATCACGGCGAGATCCATTTAAAGAGCGCGGTGGATAAGGGCACTTCGATTGAAATTATTTTCCCGACAGAACAGGGGCGGCCGGATTGAGTTCCGCCGCCCTTTCTATGTATTCCCCCGCTGCATCAGGAAAAGTTAGATTGCAAAGGCGCAGAAGCGTGGACATCACGCAATAAGTTAGTAATAGCTAACTTATTGCACGAAATTCGTTCTCTGTCAACCTTTTTCTATTGACTTTATTCTAAGTGGAATGTTTAAAATAAACTTATAAAAAAGACATTTTGCTGTAAGGTTTTAAGGAGGTGCAACATGAAAGAATTTTATACGATCGGTGAGACGGCGGCTCTTCTGGGGGTGACAACACAGACTTTGCGCTACTATGACAAAATCGGTCTGTTATCACCTCATCATACTGATCCTGTGAGCCATTATCGCTACTACTGCTACCACCAATTTCATCTGATTGACCGGATCCGGTATCTGGAAGGATTTGGGCTGTCGCTGGAAGAAATCCGGCAGATTATCAGAAGCGGAAAGGTAGATCAATTGCTGAATTATCTTCGGGAGCAGCGACAGGAGACCATTCGGGAACTTCGAAATTTGCAGGATCGCGTGAAGGATATTGACTGGTATCTAGATTATTTTTCTTATATGGGAACGCAAAAGGCGGGGGAGAATCTGTACCGCATTCAGCAGCCTGAGCGCTACATCATCAAGTGTCCCTGCTACTACAGAGAACCTTTGCCGGATATGGAAATCCGCCTGGCAAAAGTCAAGAGCAGGCCGGAATACGCCCATGTGAAATTTCACCGGCAGTATGGATATAGCCTGGATATTGAAAGTCTGTTCCACAGAGAATTTTATCCCAGAGAATATTTTATCTTTCTGAATCAAAAGCCGCAGGAGCTTGCGCCTTCGCAGTATGATGTGTTGCCGGAAGGGGAATATCTTTGCATTAGAACGCAACTGCTTCATGAGGACTGGGACCCTGAGCCGCTCACGGCGTATTTTTCCAACAAGGAACGTCCGAAACTGACTCTGGCGATGGAATTTGAAGATAATTTAGTGGATTGGTCTGATGCCTGGTATGAACTACAAGCCTTGTTGTAATTGTTCACAGCCGATCCAATTTTTTGTCAATTTGCACAATTGACCTTATTGCAGGAATAAGAGGTATCTTTAAGATAACCAAAGAGAAGCGCGCTCTCGGGTTTTAGGAGGTACTTATGCAATTACGATTGGATACTCAGATTTTATACCAGGGAACAGAACCGTGCAGCAATATCCGCAACCCGGAGGTCCCGCCCATTTACCCAAGCACGGCGTATATTCTGGATGACATGGAGGATTATGACTTCGCGAACAAGGGCGGCCGTTACTACTACAACCGGACGGCTAATCCGAACCGAGACGGACTTGGAACGGCGATTTCCTACCTGGAACACGGAGAAAGCACTTTGATTTGCTCCTCCGGAATGGCGGCCATTTCAACGGCCCTTCTGGGGCTGCTCCATCAGGGAGATCATATCTTGATGAACAAAGCTGTCTACGGTGAAACCATCGAGCTGGCTAATCACATTCTGACAAAATTCGGCATTCAAGTCACATTTGCGGATTTTACAGACCTTGAAGAAGTAAAGCGAGAAATCCTCCCCAATACGAAGCTGCTTTATACGGAGATTATCTCAAATCCTTTAACTTTGGTGGTCGATTTGGATGAGATCAGTAAAATTGCTACTGAAAAGGGAATTCTGACAGTGGTTGACAGCACCTTTACTACCCCCATTCTGTTCCGTCCGCTGGAACATGGTGCCGACATTGTTATCCACAGTCTGACGAAGTATTTCGGTGGGCACAGCGATATTACGGGCGGTTCCGTCACCGCTTCGGAAAAGCTTATCCGGCAGATTCGGCCTCAGTATCTACTCCTTGGGTGCTGCATGGATCCGGGAACGGCTTGGCTGACGCTGCGTAGCATCAAGACGATGGCCATGCGCGTGCGCAAGCAGAATGAGAATGCTTCCGCACTGGCAAAAGCACTCAGTGCTGATCCGCATGTCAGCGCGGTTTATCATCCCAGTCTGAAGAGCCATCCGCAGCATACACTTGCAAGCAGAATTTTTGACGGCGGCTATGGAGCTATGATGAGCTTTCAGGTAGAAGATTCTCACGAAAAAGTCAATTCGTTTATGCATCGGTTAAAAATTGTCAAATATCTTGGCACCTTGGGCGGAATTCGTACCACTTACACTCACCCTTTGACGGCTTTCCGCAATGACTTTACAGAGCAGGAGCTTGAGAAAATGGGCATGAGCGAAGGTCTTATCCGTATTTCGACAGGTGCGGAAGATATTCGGGATCTCGTCACCGACTTCACGCAGGCATTAAAAGCATTCGACTGAATTTGAAACTCTGAATGAAAAAGCAAACTATATAAGAGGAGAGGAATTGTATGGATGTGTTCTCCAGTTTCCTCACGAATGTTGCGGATTTCATGTGGGGAACCCCAATGACCATTGCCCTGATTGGCACGGGCCTTTTTCTGACGATAAAGTTTAAATTCCGGTACATTACGAAAATAGGCTTCCATTTTAAAAATACTTATGGAAAAATGTTTTCAAAGGGTGAAGGTGAAGGCAGCGTTTCCAGTTTTGCGGCAGCCTGCACAGCAATGGCCAACACCATCGGTGTCGGCAACATCGGTGGTGTGGCGACGGCTATCACCATGGGTGGGCCCGGCGCAATTTTCTGGATGTGGATCTCCGCTTTACTCGGAATGTCCACCAAAGCCTGTGAAATTATCCTGGGTCAGCGCTACCGCGTTAAGTATAGCAAATCCATGGACGAATATCTCTGCGACCGGTCTTTTGTCATGAAAAATGCTTTTGGCTGGAAAAAAGGCGCGATTGTGCTGGCAGTATTTGTCTTCATGCTGGGGCCATGGACGAATGCGGTGCAGACGCAGGCTGTCACCGCGTCTCTGAAGGAAGCATTCGGGGTAAATCCCACCATCGCGGCGATTGTGATCGGCGTAACATGCCTGGCAACGATTGCGGGCGGATTAAAGACGATTTCTTCAACCATGGAAAAAGTGGTTCCTTTTATGGCTGCGGTTTATATTCTGGCCGGACTTGGGATCATGGCTTTTAACATCACGAAAGTTCCTGCTGCGTTTTGCCTGATTTTCAAGAGTGCGTTCACCCCAATCGCCGGGGTGGGGGGATTTGCCGGGGCAACCGTCCGCGAAGCGATGCGCTACGGGATTGCCAGAGGGCTATATTCCAATGATGCCGGCACCGGCTATGCCATTATCGCCCATGCCTCCGCGCAGACGGACCACCCAGTGCGTCAATCTTCCTGGGGATGGGGCGAGGTGTTCCTGGACACTATCGTGGTTTGCACGGTTACGGCGCTTTCTATCATTTTGACGGGCAGCTATGTAAAGTATTCCAGTGTCACCAGCGCTCAGTTGACAACTATCGCATTCCGTGAAGTATACGGCGGCGTTGGCAGCGCATTTATGGCCTGCGCAATTTCGGTGTTTGCCTGGACGACGATTGTTGGTATGTATTATAGCTGTGCAAAGTCGGTCAATTATGCGTTCGGAGATACTCTGTGGAACAAAAGAGTCACTCCGTTTTATATGATTTATTTTCTTTTGCCAGCGGTTGCTTTTTTCAAGGTGGATGCCACCGCGCTGTGGGCAGCGACAGATATTCTCAGCGCCTGCTATGTGATCGTCACGCTGATTTTTATTTATGGCAAGCACAAGGAGATTTTCCGGCTGTTCAACGACTTTTGGGATCGGTTCCTTCCTGCTTTAAAACGAGGGGAGAAGCCCGCAAAAGTGTCTTATGAAACGGTGGAGCAAAAAAAGTCACCAGTATAAATTTAAAAATGTTTTTAGAAATCAGGCGCCGCGGATGATTTTAATTCATCCGCGGCGCGTTTTCAAAAGGCCATACAAATTTAAAAACAATTTCAGACCAGCTGTTTCCGCTCGTTAAAAAATCCCCGGTAAGCGAGAAAACAAGCCAGAAAAGAAGAAATTGCAGTGGTGGAAAGCATCATAAATGTCACCATGATCTGGTAGCGGATGGCCATCAGCGGAGAGGTCCCGGCCAGGATCAGTCCTGTCATCATGCCGGGGAGCGAAACAATTCCCAAAGTCTTTGTGGAATCGATCGTCGGCACCATCCCGGTGCGGATGGAATCCCGCAGGATTTCGATGGAAGACGCTAGAATATCCGCGCCCAAGGCAAGTTTTTCCTCCACTTCGCTCCTTTTACTTTTAAAATCGGCGGAAAGCTGCCTGTAACACAGACCGATGGCTACCATGGCGTTGCTGATGAGCATTCCGCCGATCGGGATCACCTGGTTTGCCTTATATTGGATGGCACCGGACAGGATTAGAACGGACATCGTAATACCCGTCCCAATCAAAATAGCAAAAAAGGAAATAGGGATTCCGTTTTGAATATCTTTTCCCCGCTTGGCTGTATTGTAGGCCGCGTTAAAGGTCATCAAAAGAAGAATCAGCGTTGTGACGGCCGGGTTTTGCAGCCCGAAAACGTATTCTAGGATGTAACCGACGGCAAAGAGCTGAATCACCGCCCGGACCACGCTGATGAGAGTCTCTTTTTCCAGCTTTAACTTTTGAAAATAGGAAAACAACAGGGAAACCAGCACCAGAGAAGATGCCAGCAGCAGAGAAGTGTTGCTGATATGGGCTCCGCTCATTGAATCGCCTCCAGGGACTTTAACCGACCGTTTTCTATCGTCAGCAGCTGATTGGCGTATTTCCGGCTCTGGGCTTCGCTGTGGGTTACCCACAGGACCGTGACGCCCCTCCGGTTCCAGTTTAAAATCGCTTTTTCAACCAAACCGGTATTTTCTGCATCGAGGGCGGAGGTGACCTCGTCCAGCAACAAGATATCCGGTTTGAAGAGCATGGTCCGGGTAAGAGCGATCCTCTGCTTTTCTCCGCCGGACAAATTTTTAACTTCCTGATGAATGCAGCTTTTGTCCAGATTGAAATCGGACAAAAGAGCGGCAATTCGGCCGGTATCTGTTTTCTGATTCCGGATCCGGTAGGGGAAGGAGAGATTGTCTTCGACAGTAGTTCCCCAGAGGATCGGTTCCTGAAAGCAGTAACTGATTTTTTTCCGCAGTTCTGTCGGGGGCTCTTCTAAAATATTTTTGCCGTTAAAGAAAATGGCGCCTTCGGTCGGACTGATCAGATTGCAGCAGAGGCGCAAAAATGTGCTTTTCCCGCTTCCGGAAGAACCGACGATGGAAACATAATCCCCCGCTTCAAATGAAACGGAAAGATTTTTCAGAATCGTTTTTCCACCGTGCGTATATGATACGTTTTGAAATTCCAACTGTGACAAAGCCCTTCACACCTCAAATCACCGGCTCAATTTTAAGTTTCAAATTTCCGCTTGGGAGTTCGAAGCGGAAAGGATGGTGGCACCGCCGACCACCGTGTCGCCGCGGTACAGCACGACTGCCTGGCCGGGGGTGACTGCCCGCTGCGGCTCTTCAAAATCCACCCTGATTTTTCCGCCGCCCAGCGCAGTCACCGCCGCCGCCCGTTCTTTCTGGCGGTACCGGGTCCGCGCCGTGACGCGGAGCGGTGCTTCCAAGGAAGGGTAGGCAATCAGGTTGAATCCGTCCGCAGTAAGGGAAGAAGAATACAAATCCCGCTCCGTGCTGAGCGTCACGGTGTTTTCCGCAACGGATTTTTCCCTGACATACAGCGGTTCTCCGGCGGAAATCCCAAGCCCCTTCCGCTGCCCGATAGTGTAGTGGATCAGCCCCCGGTGCGTCCCAAGGACTTTTCCGTCCTTGCTGAGAAAGTTGCCGCTTGGATAGTGTTTTCCGGTATACCGCTGAATAAACGCGGCGTAATCGCCGTCCGGCACAAAGCAGATATCCTGGCTGTCGTGCTTGTGCGCGTTCAGAAATCCCTGCTTTTCCGCGATTGCACGGACTTCCGTTTTCCGCAGTTCCCCAAGAGGGAATAAGGTATGAGCAAGCTGCTTCTGCGTCAGGGAATAAAGCACATAGCTTTGATCTTTGCTTTCGTCCAGAGCCTTTTTCAGCAGATACCGCCCTGAGGATTCCTCTCGCTCAATGCGTGCATAGTGACCGGTCGCGATGAAATCACAGTCCAGTTCCCGGGCGCGGTGAAAAAGCTTTTCAAATTTTAGATAGCGGTTACATTCGATGCAGGGGTTCGGCGTAGCGCCGCTTTCATAGGCGGCGATAAAGCGCCGGATGACTTTTTCCTCAAAGTCCGCCGTGAAGTTAAAAACATGATAGGGAATGCCGATGCGGTGAGCAACGCTCCGCGCGTCCTCAATATCATCCAGGCTGCAGCAGGTATTGGTCCTCTTTTGCCCGGCAATCTCGTTTTCATACAGCTTCATGGTTACGCCGATACAATCATATCCCTGCTGTTTCAGCAGGAAAGCGGCGACGCTGGAATCAACTCCGCCGCTCATGGCAACCAGAACGCGTTTCATGGATTTTCCTCCTTTCGCAGTCTGGATACGGCGGAGGATACGGCGGAGAGAATCCGCTCGATTTCCTCCGGCGTGTTGGTTTCGCTGAGCGACAGGCGCAGCGATCCGCGCGCGAGCCGATCCGGCACGCCCATGCTGCGGAGCACATGGCTTGGCTCCAGCGCACCGGCGGAACAGGCGGAACCGGCGGAAGCACTGATTCCGGCGGAATCCAGCAGAAAAAGCAGCGCCTCGGATTCAACCCGCTCGAAGCAGCAGTTTACAATTCCCGGCAGCCGGTGCGTGCGGTTCCCGACCGGGTGCGCGCCGTCAATTCGTTCCAGCCCGGAAAGCAGCTGCTCGCGCAGCCGGGAAACGTAGGCCGCATTTTCCGCAAGCCTGCCGCAGCTTTCAGACAGCGCGGCTGCCATTCCGACAATCCCCGGCACGTTTTCCGTGCCGGCCCGGGCACCCCGTTCCTGCCCTCCGCCGCGGATCAGGGAAACGGGCGGGAGATCTCTGCAAAGATAGAGTGCGCCGACCCCTTTCGGACCATGAAACTTGTGTGCCGACAGGGAGAGCAGGTCGATATTCATAGCCGCCGTGTCAATCGGAATATGCCCCGCCGCCTGCACCGCATCCGTGTGGAAAAAAACGCCGCGCCGGCGGCAGAGCTTTCCGACTTCCGTAATCGGCTGGATGGTTCCCACTTCATTGTTGGCTATCATGAGACTGACCAGACATGTTTCGGTTCGGATCGCCGATTCAACCTGTTCTGCTTGGATCATTCCGTCGGAGGATGGGGCGAGAAGGGTTACCTCAAACCCATTTTTCTGAAGAAACGCCAGGGTGCGCAGAACCGCGGGATGTTCGAATGCGGAGGAGACCAGATGACGGCGCCCGTGAGCCGCGCCCCAGACGGCGGCCGAAAGCAGGGCCTGGTTGTCCGCTTCGCTGCCGCCGGAAGTGAAATAGAGGTCCCTTGCCCTGCAGTTCAGCAGACGGGCCATGGCCTCTCTGGCAGAAAGCAGCGCTTCGGATGCCTGCGCACCGTCTGCGTGGGCGCTGGAAGGATTGCCGAACCGATCCGTAAGGAAAGGCATCATGGCATCCAGCGCTGTTTTGCTGAGCTTTGTCGTTGCCGCATTGTCGGCGTAAATTCTGGTCATGCCGGACTTCCTTTCATTAAGGTTTGTATTGCTGAAAACAAAAAAATACCCGGGACATGCTGCACCTGCCGTCCCGGTTGTAAATTAAAAAATCTTTCTGAGACAGAACTTTTTTATTTTCCGGTGCCTCTGATTCGGCTGGACCTGGAAATTCTATTTTTTTAGTATAGCCTTCTGCATCTCGTTTGTCAAATCCATTCTTCGGCGGGTGCAAGCTCCCGCCTTTTATGGGGTGCGGTATGGGATTCCAGCGGGGAAAATCCTGCCGCAGGCAATCTTTTCCCCCGAATTTCCGGAAGGCTGAGTTGTAAAATCATCCGGCGAGGCGTGAATCACCACGGTGCGGCCGACCACTTCCCGCACCGTGAACCGATCGGTGAGAAATGCCATGAAAGCATTTCCCCGGTTGCCGAATAAGGGGGGCAGGTCGCCGGCATGAGCCGGGTGAGGGCAGCCCTTTGGATTGTAGTGCCCGCCGGTGTCTGCGAAAGGATCTTCGCTGGACCCGGAACAGGAGCGGCCCTCATGAATATGGAACCCAAAGATATCGGGGGCGCATGGCCCGTCCCCGGTGGGAAGGCCGTGGATCTGCGCGAGGAGCACCACCCCGTCAGGGGTCTGGTAAAATGAGACGGAACCGTGTATGCTGGAATAATCCGGGTTTCCGGCAACAATGGCTCTGGCATCCGGCGTCCGCCTCAGAAGATTTTGAAAACGATTTCTTCCAAACTGTGGCAAAAAAACCACCTCCCTAGCCATCCTATGCGAAAGAGAATTAATTGGCGCAGAGCGAATCGGCGTGGAAAATCCTGTATGCTTGGAAAATATCCCCTTTACAAATGAGAAGAATAGGAAGATAATAAAATTGTTGGGCGGCCGTCTGGCAGAGCTGCTTTTAAACAGTCTTAAGAATGCAAAAGGGAAGGCGGGTATCCCCGCCGGATTCGGAAAAAGAGTGACGTTCCGTTAATCTTTTCCATTTTGGCAATCTTTTATAGGTTGCAGGAGGCAGAAAAATGAACATATTGGTTATCAGTGGAAGTCCGCGAAAAAACGGAAACACAGAAATTATGGTGGAAGCGTTTGTAAAAGGGGCGCGTGCAAGCGGAAATACGGTTACGGTCAAGAAGATGAGTGAACTTACCGTTGCGCCGTGCAAGGATTGTGAATATTGTTTCAGCCATGACGGCATTTGCACTCAGCATGACGGGATGACTGAAATCCTTGCAGCAGTCGATCGGGCGGATATGATGGTGTTCGCTTCTCCAATTTATTGGTTTAATGTAAGCGCGCAGTTAAAAGCGGTCATCGACCGGCTTTATGCCCGCGCCAAAAAGGGGTTTAACCCGACCTGCGCGGGGCTGCTGCTCGATTCCGGTTCGCCCAATGTTTATGAAGGAGCGATTGCGGCCTATAAAGGGATGCTACATTTTCTCCACTGGAGAGACAGGGGCATTGTCACCATCAGCGGAATGGAGTCAAAAGGCTTGATGAGCCGTTCTCCTGATTTGCAGAAAGTGGAAGATTTCGGCAGAAGTCTTCATTAAAAGCATCAGCATTTCTTCGCTCTGTCAAGACACGCTCACCGGGGCACCTTTTTAAGGCGCCCTTTTTTTATGCAGCTTTTCATTTTCTTAATCCAAACTCATGAGAATCACCGCTTATCAGCTGCAAAGAATTGTTTCCGGTACATTTTCACTTCCGTTCATCTGACAGCCGGTTATGGCTTGTGGCATTATGACGTCAGTCCCGAAATGGCGGTAGGGGCTGTACCGTGATACAGTTCCTTTGCTAGATAGGACGTTTGTCGTTGTCAAATATAAAATATATAAAAAAGGAGGCCATGCCATTTGGCATGACCTTTGAGTCCTTTATGCTCTAATAGGATTGAACCCTCAAAAAAGAGTGCACCTCTATAAAAAACGGGAGTCTTGAATTTTTCATTCAAAACTCCCTTACCCCGTATAAAGCACCGACTTTATGAGTCATGCATTCTATACTAGGTAATGTTTTGGAGCTGCTAACGCGATTCGAACGCGTGACCTCGTCCTTACCAAGGATAAACTCGACCCGCGTGAATCCTAGAAGAATCAGGCTTTTTTAGCCTTTTGACCTTTTTTTGACCCTCCATTAAAAATCTGATTAATTTTTGTAGCGGCAGAAGTCAACTTGTCCTGCTGAATATGAGTATAAATTTCCGCTGTCATTTTAATATCCGAATGGCCTAAAAGATACTGCGCAGTTTTAAGATCAACTCCGGCTCGATAAAGAGATGTTGCGTAGGTGTGCCGCAGCATATGGCTATGAACATTGAAACTTACAGCCTTTGTAACGTGCGCCCACATCCGGCGATAGGACATCAAAGTCATTTCGCCACCACGAGGAGGCACAATCACATAAAGCCCCTTGTGCGGCGTTTGCTTCAAAATTTCAGCGAGCAGTTTCGGAATTGGAATCGTTCGATGTGCCGCTTTGCTTTTCAATTCGTGGTTCTGGTCCTGCTGATTTTTTAAGAATGTTACTGCCCGGTTTACCGTTAGTTTGCTTCCCCTGATATCCGACCACATCAGGCCGAGTGATTCCTCGCGCCGCAAGCCACAATATAAACCAAGCGCGACAAAAGCCCTCGCCATCGGCTCCGTGACGGCATCCAGAAGCTTTTTCTGCTGAACAGGGGAAAGTACCTTAATTTTCTCCGGAACGGCATGTGGAGTAATCTTAATACCGTTACACGGATTCACGGCAATCAGCCGATTTTGCACGGCGGTTTCAAAAATTTGCCTCATCGTATTCAAAACCTTCCGTTGCAAATCTTCTGAAAAACCAGATACCTCGTTCATCACGCTCTGAATATGGACCGGTCGGACAGCCTTTAGAGGGATTTGCTCCAATTTAGGAGCAATATGGTTATTGTAGGCATTGAGATAGTTTTTGATGGTATTTCCACGTAAATTGGATTTATAGGTTTTAAGCCATTTTGCGGTCCATTCGCCCGTTAAGGTCGTATCTCCTATCAGTATTCCGGAATCCGCCTCTTTCAAAAGTTCTCTAACCTTTGCGTTTAGCGCCGGTTCGTTCGTTGCATAGACATATTTTGTCATTCCATCTGGTAATGTAACGACTTTACGATATCTTCCGTCAGCTCGTTTTTTCATGCCGCCCTCCTTGATTTTGGGGGGCTGAAACAGTATAATTAAATTGTAATATTTTTGTACTGTCAGCCCTGCTGATAGTTGCCGCTCTATCTGGTTGCAGCCGGATGGAGCGGCTTTTTTATTTTATTTTGCTCAAGCAATATACCGCTCGGCCGGCAATATGGATTTTATTAATCTCTTCGTTGTGAAAAGATAATGGGGGAAATTTCGGATTCTCAGCCATCAGCGTTACAGTATTGTCAGAGCGATAAAATCGTTTCAGCGTTGCATCATAGCAATCGCCATCATCAATCTGTACAGCGGCTATCTGCCCATTTTCTACAGTTTCCTGCTTGCGGATAAACACAATATCACCATCATGTATTTCAGCATTTATCATGCTGTTCCCATGACATTGAAGGGCAAATGTAGCCTTGCAAGCTACAGGGCAATTCACATAGTCATCTATATTTTGTTCCGCAAGAATTGGCGTTCCGCAGGCAATTTCACCGATAAGTGGAATTTTAGTCATTCGGGGGAGAGGCTCGAATCCGGCAGGAATTTCAACATTAGAATTCATCGTATTAGATTTGCCTATCAGATAATCAACGGATATGCCTAATAAATCCGCTAACTTTTTCACAGTTGAAATCATTGGTTCCTGCTGCTCATTTTCATATTTGGAAAGGGTTCCCTTATTTATCCCGGATTCGGGATATTTTGTTCTCATAGCCTGCGCTAACGAATCGAGTGTAAACCCTTTTTCTTTCCTTGCAGCATGAAGCCTGTTTCCAAACATATCCATCAACCTTTCATGACATGATGTTATCATATATGATAACCAAAGTCAATAGTTATATACAAAAGTTGCGAAAAAAATAATTTATTCTAAAATAAGTTATTGACAAAGCAACCAACCCATGGTACGATGTTATCGTAAACGAAACAATATAATATTAAAAGAGGTGAAATAGATGTTGCATGAACCATATAACAAGCTCAAGGGAGCCCTTAGAGAACGCAATATAACTTATGATGCTGCATCAAAATTACTTGGCATTTCTAAAGCTACTCTTTGCCGAAAAATCAATGGAGAATCGGATTTTTATTTAAGCGAAGTGGGAAAGCTGGAATCCTATGGTATCCCGGAGTCTGTTTTTTAACCAAAAAGTTTCGAATTCAATAACAAAAGCAGGTGAGAAAAATGGACAACCTTGTTTTCCTCGAACCGAACAAGATTGGGGCCGAACCTTTCACGACGTCTAAAGTAATTTCAGAGTTTTCGGGCGTAAGTCATAAGTACATAAAGAAACAGGTTACGGCGCATGCACAAGATTTTAAGAAGCTCGGACTTTTGGACGCATATGCGACCGAAAGTACAGGCGGCCGGCCGGAAGAAATTTACCGGCTTAACGAACCGCAAGCAACATTTTTAATGACACTGCTTAAAAATACCAAAGTCGTTGTTGAATTCAAGCGCCGCCTCGTCGAACAGTTTTATGCCATGCGCACTGAACTTCAGCGCCGCCAAATTGCAAAACTTGACCGAAAGCCTATCCGCGAAGCTCTTACGGATGGCATCAAAGCTCTACCGGAAACGCCGCACAAATTAATGTGGTACAAGCATTACACTGATCTGATTTACCGCACCGTGATTGGCAAAACTGCAAAGCAGCTCCGTAAGGTTCGCGATGCACCACCCAAAGCAACGGTTTCCGATTATATGACCGCCGATGAAATCAAAGCTGTAACCCGAATGGAAAACCGCGTCGCCGTGATGCTGGAAATGGGAATGGACTATCAGCAAGTCAAGGCGGCACTTGGAAATTTGCGGATAGCAGCCCGTGCCGGATAGGAGGTGATTTCATGCAATATTACACAGTGGCTCAGCTTGCAAAGATGTTCAACAAATCAGAAACGACCATGCGCCGCAAGGTCAGTGCCGGAGAATTTGGGGATACGCTGAATGATGGACGAGTACATATGGTCAGTGAAACCGGGCTGCAAAGTTATATCAAGCGGCATACCGGGCCAGCGCATTATGAGCGCCATTTTTACAGCGGAAAAAAGCGAAGGCGACCAGCAGAATTCAAACGTCTGACGCTCGATGACATCAAGTCCGCCTGACCCTCTTGAAGCCAGGCGTTGTGAAAAGAAGATTACATAATACCGCCGGAGTGCGGGGGAAGGGGACAAGCCAATGGACAGTGAAATTCAAATCGCCCTAGCAAAGGCGATCCCGCAGAAACCGATCTCATCGGTTTCCAGCGGTGAGAAGGTCGGCAACGTCAAGTACGATGCCGGAGCAGTAATCTACCGGTGCCCGCGCTGCCATAGGGTGATAACGCCTGGGACAAAGTATTGCTGGGACTGCGGGCAAGCGATTCTGTGGGAGGAGGGAAAATGATGGAAGAACTGAAAGCGCCGGATATTATTAAAGCATTAAGGACTTGCGCAAATATGCGCGGGTGCGATGGGTGTCCTGCACGGGGAGAAAATTTTGAGCCGTGCAACACAATGATGCGTCAGGCTGCTAATCGTCTGGAAATGTTGAACTGCCGCACCGCCCCGGAAAACAAGCCGCTAACGAATGCCGATTGCGTCCGGGCGATGAGTGACGAGGAACTAGCGGGGTTTATTCAAAGTAATCTTCCTATTTTTAGAACGTTTGGAGAGCAGCTTGACTGGCTGGGTCAGCCCTATGCCCGCAAGCCGGAAGGGAGTGAAACACAATGACAAAACTGGCATTTCGGACAAGTCGGGCTCGTCTGACCGGCGGAGATTTTTCCGCAGTGCTGCTGCGCTGCATGGTGCGGCAGAATGTGAAGGGCCTCACCGACCGGGAATATGAGGCAGGGCTGGAATATACGGCCCGGAAACATCCTTTGCTGCGGAGCGGCAGCCGGCTGGAGCTGGAACGTAAGAGCATCGGCTGGCTGGCGTACCTGGCGGAACTAGTTGCCGAGGCGGTCAATCAGCACCGGATTTCCTGCGGGACGCTGGCCATGGCGGAGGCGGACCGGGAAACAGAAAATCAAAGTAAGGAAAGAGGGAAAACAGCATGAAGGTCATAAAAAAGGCCGCTCCCGGCGCTGGAAACACCGAAAGTGGCAAAGTACATCTCACAATTCAAAGTTTAAATGAAAATCAGCCGGCTGTCAAGACCCCGTCCATTCCGCTGTGGCGAATAATTCTGGCGATGCGGCGTGCGCGCATTGACGATTCGAAAATTGTGGCGTCGATACTGAATGCGCTCAGGCCGGAAGAGGGGGAGCCGAAATGATTGCAGGATACAAGGGCATTGGGCCGGAGCAGGGCAAATACATAAAAGCCGAAAATGCCCTGGCCTATGCGATGGAGCGCTGCGGGATTCAGCTCTCTGCGGCGCCGGGAAATCCGGCGGACGAGGACGAATTCCTGCAGATGTTTCTCGAGTGGTTTTATTCCGGGAACTGGATCCCGGTCGAGAATGATGAGCGGGAGGCGGCAGACCCATGAGCAAGCTGACACATGAGCAGTGGCTGGCGGAGCGCCGGAAGAGCATCGGCGGCAGCGACGCGGCGGCCATTGTCGGGATGAACCATTACGTTACGCCTTACATGCTGTGGGCGGACAAAACCGGCCGGCTGCCGGACAAGCCGGACAATGAAGCAATGCGGCAGGGCCGGGACCTGGAGCAGTACGTGGCCGACCGTTTCATGGAGGCAACGGGAAAGAAAGTCCGGCGCAGAACGCCGATGTTCCACAATCCGGCCTATCCGTTTGCCCATGCGAATATCGACCGGGCGGTCGTCGGCGAACGCGCCGGACTCGAATGCAAAACGACCAGCCTCATGAACCTGAAGAAATTCAAAAACGGCGAATACCCGGAAAACTATTACGTCCAGTGTGTCCACTACCTGGCCGTGACCGGCTGGGATCGGTGGTATCTGGCCGTGATCATCCTGAATCAGGGTTTCAAATGGTTTAAGATCGAACGCGACCAAGCGGAAATCGACGCGCTGATGCGGGCGGAAAAGGATTTCTGGAATACCTACGTCGCCCCGGATGTTCCGCCGCCGGTCGACGGGCTTCCGCCGACAAGCAAGGCGCTGGAAGCTGTATTCCCGGGCTTAGATCAGGATGAATCCAAGCCGCTTTTCCGCGAGGACATTCTTCAAAATTATCTGGACCTGAAAGAGCAGATCTCCGTCCTCCAAAAAGAAAAGACGAAATGCGAGCAGATACTCAAAGAAGATTTAGGCGATAACCCTTCCGGTGAATGCGGAGGATATCGAATCGACTGGAAGCCGCAGACCCGGCAGACATTTGATTTTCAGAAATTCAAAGAGGATCATCCGGAATTGAATTTTGAGCCATATCTAAAAGAATCAACGTTCCGGAGATTTGTGATAAGGAGCGAGAAAAAATGACAGGAGCCATTCAAAAGGCAACTCAGGAACAGGCAAAAGGGAATCTGGCGAATCAGGCACATTCGGGCGCAAAGAAAAGCGTGAACGCCCTTCTTAGCAGCATGCTTGACAGCGAGGGGTACCGCAGGCGGTTCAACGAACTGCTGGGCGTAAGGACGCCGCAGTTCATTTCCAGCATTGTTTCCCTTGTGAATGCGGATGCCAACTTACAGCAAGCGTTCTATGAGGCACCGCTCACGGTGATCCAGTCCGCGCTGAAGGCGGCGACTTTCAATCTGCCGATCGACCCGAACCTCGGCTACGCCTACATAGTTCCGTTCAACAATAGGCACAAGAACCAAGACGGTACCGAGACAAAGCGCATGGAAGCATCTTTCATCATGGGGTACAAGGGCATGCATCAACTGGCACTGCGCACCGGTGTCTATAAAAAAATAAACGTGGTGGAGATTCGTGAAGGCGAGCTGAAAAGCTATAACCGCCTGACGGAAGATATTGACCTGGATTTCGTCGAGGATGACGAACAGCGTGAAAAACTTCCGATCATCGGCTGGGTCGGTTACTACCGGCTGATGAATGGGACCGAAAAGACCATCTACATGACGCGGAAACAAATTGAAGCCCATGAACGGAAATACCGTAAAGGTCAGTATATGGGAAAAGGCTGGCGTGAGAATTTCAATGAGATGGCCATGAAGACCGTATACCGCCGACTGATCGGCAAATGGGGTCTGATGTCGATTGACTACCAGAAACAGGTAGAGCCCGGTACTTTGGCCGCTGCAGATGCCCTCGCGAAAGGACAGTTTGACGATGAGGATACATTGCCGCCGGCGCCGCCCGTACAGCCGATCAATACGGAAGGCAAGGAAATTGATCCAGCCACCGGGGAGGTGCAGCCGAAATGAGCGCGAAAGATGAATTCCTCGAAGCCTTTTCACTTTCTGTAAAGCGGCCGGGGTCCGACCGGCTGCTTTCCTGGCTGAAGAAAACGGATTTCTTCACGGCCCCGGCGAGCACGCGGTTTCATGGAGACCACGAGGGCGGCCTTTGCGAACACAGCCTGAATGTCTATCATCGGCTGCAAGGGGAAATTTCCTCCGTGGGATTGGAGATTAGCGATGAAAGCATTGCAATCTGCGGCCTGCTCCACGATATCTGCAAGGCCAATTTCTACAAGGTGTCCCAGCGCAACGTGAAGAATGAGAAAACCGGTAAATGGGAGAAACAGCCATTCTACCAGGTCGAAGATCAGTTTCCCTATGGCCATGGCGAAAAGTCAGTTTTTCTGATTGAACGGTTCATGCACCTGCGGACTGAAGAGGCGGTGGCCATCCGCTGGCACATGGGCGGATTTGATGAATCGGTGAAGGGCGGCAGCTATGCCATTTCCGGCGCGTTTGAAAAATATCCGCTGGCGCTGCTGCTCCATGCGGCCGACCTGAAAGCAACCTATCTGGATGAAAAGAAGGCGGCAGAGCGTGAAAAGGCATAGCAAGCGCAAAGGCTCCGGAAAGCCCAAAATCTGCGATGATCGGTGCGATTGCTTTTGCTATATCGGAGACGGCGATGCCGTCTGCAACAAGACAATGCCGCCGAAAACGATCATGGAAGACTGGGCGCCGACCGATGATTTCTTTTGGTGTGGAGGCGGGAAAGGATGACCACTTATCTCTGCAAATGCGGGCGCACTTTCCAGAAAAACACGGAGGCCGGGACTACCGGCCTCCGGATGCCCGACTACGGGCCCGGCCATGAGTGCTATGGATGTCCGTTCGTTTGTGAGGTTGCAACCTGGGATCCGACAAGGCAGGAGAATGCGGTTGAAAATCATGAGTGCCGGGGAAGCAAATTGATTCGATACGGGACGACAGCCGGAATTAATGCCGATGATAAATGCACAGTAAACATTTTCACGCTAGATTTTGATTTTCTGAAACATATTCACGAATTTGCCGAGACTCTGGAAGGGTTTGAACCAGACCGGTACTTTTTCGATCACCGCTCCGCTTCTTACGGGGCGGACGGCCGATATCGATGCACTCTGTATCCCAAGCAAAACAAGACGGGAATCGCCGCGAAAGCAGCTTTGCAGGAACGCTTTTTCTATCCGGACGGCAGCCGGAAGGATGTTACTCCGGAGCGGGAAAAGGAGATCATATTGAATCAGATCAAGGAGGCTAAAGCGATGGCACAAGGGAAAATAGTTCCGGCTGGCGTGACCTATGTTCACGGGGACTGGCGGTATTTTGTTGATCGGCGAGAAGATGGCAGATATACTGCCTTCATGAATTCCAGTCAGTTTGGAGGAACTATGAAGACAGAGGTCACGGGAATTGATGATTTCGATACTTTTGAACAGGCACAGAACGCTCTGGACGGGTTCGCGCTCAAACGTAAGTTCGTCGCAGAGTGTTCCACTCCGGATGAAAGACCGGAAATGGAGCAGCAAGCTTTCGACGATGTTCAGGCAGAAAACGGCGATTCTGTCCCAACTGCGGAGGATACCCCGAAAGTGGAACAGGGAAACGATACTCAGAAGTCTGAGGCCGATGACGTCGATTCCGTAGACGACGGCGCAGAGCAACCGCCCTGCGATTGGAAGAACGCCTCCGGGGACGATGA
>ENA-UOOI01000553-UOOI01000553.1-fermentation-metagenome-genome-assembly--contig:-NODE-553-length-47000-cov-43.309234_pt1 | contig 47000 bp, 38 predicted proteins | sample MGYA00245779_ERZ724027 | MGnify/ENA primary metagenome ERZ724027 (study PRJEB28704, sample SAMN03018318) | fermentation metagenome | biome: anthropogenic terrestrial biome; feature: soil; material...
CATCTCTTCAAGCCTCTATTCCAAGCCCTTTCCGGAACTTACCCCTTCATCTTTTTTGGGGCTTTTGACTCTGGAAGGTACTTTTTCTATTCACATTTTACCGCTTTGGGCTTTCACAGTTTTCCCCCACAGGAATATTATAGAGTAATCATCTGTGTGATTCAAGCATTATTTTGGATAAGTCAAGGGGGGATAGTATGAAATCAAGAAACCTGAAATTGTTCGCAGCTCTGTTTACATTGGTTTTTCTTGCTGCGGCCGTACTGACAGGTTGTAACACAAAGCCGAAAACATCTAAGATAAGACTGTGGGAAGTGACGCATTCCATTTTCTACGCTCCTCAATATGTCGCCATGTATAAAGGCTACTTCGGGGACGAAGGAATTGAAATCGAACTGATGAACGGAGGCGGCGCCGATAAAACCATGACAGCCGTTCTTGCCGGCCAGGCAGACATCGGATTTATGGGCCCGGAGGCCTCCATCTATGTATATAACGAAGGCAAGGAGGACCATCCGGTGGTATTTGCCCAACTGACGCAGAAAGATGGGTCGTTCCTGGTGGGCAGGCAGCCGGAGCCGGATTTTAAATGGGAAAATCTCGCCGGCACCACCATCATTGGCGGAAGAAAAGGCGGAGTACCCGCCATGGCACTGGAGTATGCCCTGAGAAATCACGGATTGGTACCAAACAAGGATCTGGAGTTTCTGACGAATATCCAGTTTGATCTGACAGCCGGTGCCTTTACCGGTGGAACCGGAGATTATGTGGCTTTGTTCGAGCCGGTCGGCTCCAAACTGGAAGAGGAAGGAAAAGGCTACGTGGTCGCTTCGGTCGGGGAAGCAGCCGGAAACCTGCCTTATACGGCATATGCGGCAAAAAAAAGTTATATAAAAAACAACGGGGATCTGGTAACACGGTTTACCCGTGCCATCTATAAAGGCCAGCAATTTGTCGCCAAAAACAGTCCGGAAGAAATCGCAAAAGTGATTAAGCCGGCTTTCCCGGACAGCGATGAGAAGTTTCTGACCAAAGTCGTGAAACGCTACAGGGATCAGGATACCTGGCCGGACAATCCGAAAATGAACAAGGAATCCTTTGACCGGCTGCAGGATATTATGGAAACTGCCGGGGAATTGGACGAACGTGTCCCTTTCGAAGAAGTGATCACCAATAAATATGCCGACAAAGTGATTCAATAACTTCATTCGGGAACGATTCCCTTTGAAAATAATTTCTTTTGTACAGAGATATAACGGGTCGGAGAGAAAGTGGCAAAAAGGGCCGAAAAGAGGAACGATGTACATCGTTCCTCTTTTCGGAAGAATCATTTCAGCTGCATTTCAGCTATACTATTGATATTCTCGCGTTCCTGATACTTTGCTGATATACCTGCGTTCCTGATACTTTGCTGATATACCTGCGTTCCTGATAAACTTGCGTTATTGACTACACCCGCACTATTGATTACACCCGCACTATTGATTACACCCGCACTATTGATTACACCCGCATTATTGGTATATTTTGTGTTCCGTTCCCTTATGCTTTTTCCATGTTACCCAAAGCGGTCCCGCGATGCAGATGGTGGAATAACATCCGCTGATGGATCCGATCGCCATGGGAAGGGCAAAGCTCTGCACCGATTCAATGCTGTTGACCTGAGCCAGGATAAAGACCAGGCTGACGCTGATCAAAACAGCAAGGTTGGTATTGATGGATCTCGTCATGGACTGGGCGATCGAAAGATTGGTCACCGTTTCTATGGACTCCCTGGAATATTTCTTAGAGTTTTCCCGAATCCGGTCGTATATGACAATGGTGTCATTGATGGAATATCCAATGATGGTCAGTGCCACTGCCACAAAGGAATCCCCAATGGGAATCCGGAAGATGACACAAGTGACATATACCACCATGAGATCATGGAACAAGGCCACCAGGGCCATAATTCCTGCGGAAAGGCCTCCGATTCTGCGGAAGCGGAACCACACGTAAATCACCACCAGGACAGAGGACAACAGGATTGCCTTGATGCCGTTGGTGAGAAACTTCTTTCCGAAAAAGGGCTCCACCATAGTGGACTCGGAAAGTTTCAGCTTTGCGTCGGGAAATTCTTTCTTCAGCGCAACATCCAGCTTTTCCTGATCTTTTACATCCAGGCCGTAATCTCCGGCAATGTTAATGATCAGGCGTTTTTGTCCGCTCGAAAGATCCGTTGTCGTCTGGGTACTGACCACCCGTTTTGTTAAATCCGTTGTAATATCCGCTGCCTTATCTGCATCGATTTTACCTTTATAACTGTACTTGATCAAGGATCCGCCCTTAAACTGGATATCCAGCTGAACGCCGTTGACAAAGCTCATAACCACACCAATGACCAGTATGGCCAGGGAAATTGCAAAATAGATCCGGCGTTTCCCGTAAAAATCAATCACATTCATAATGTCACCCTCCTTGACAGGCAAGTATAAAGCCTGGGCTTTTTCAGGAACTCAAACTGGCTCAGGGAGTAGATCATCAGCCGGGATGCCGTTACCCCTGCAATGAAATTGAAAAAGATACCGGTCAGAAGGGTATATGCAAAGGAAAGCAGAGACCCGGAACCAAAAATCATGAGGATGACGCCGACGATCAGTACGGTGATATTCCCGTCAAACACAGAGGAAAAGGCATTCTTGAACCCAAGGGATATGGCATACCCCAGACTTTTTCCGGACTTCAGCTCTTCACTGATCCGTTCGGAGATGATGACATTGGCATCCACGCCCATTCCAATGGAAAGAATGACACCGGCAATCCCGGTCAGGGTAAGGGTAATCTGCGGTATGGACAGGGCCAGGATCTGACCGGCTACCTGAATCAGCAGGGAAATACAGGCGACAAATCCAGGCAGACGATAGTACAGGATCAGAAGAACACAGATTATCAAAAACGCAATTTCTCCTGCCTGCACCATCACATCAAGAGCTCCGCTTCCCAGCGTCGGGCTGATGGTGGAATGGGTCCTGGCGGTCAGGGAGAAAGGCAGTGATCCGGCATTGATCTTGTCGGAAAGGGTCTTTGCCTCATCAATCCCCTTCATTCCTTCAATAATTGCCCTGCCGTTGGGAATATGGCTTTGTACAACCGCGGACTGGATCATGGTCTCATCCATATAAATATTGATTTTCTGTTTCACCAGCCGCTTTGTCGCATCACTGAAGAGCTGTGTCCCTTTTTTATCAAACTCAAGCTGTACAACATAGCGTCCGTCTTCCGGATTGGTACCGACATTTGCCTTTGTGACATGGGATCCATTGAGCAGTACATTTCCCTGCGCATCCTGGAATGTCAGCATGGCGGTCTCGCCCAGCTCCCGGATGGCTTCTTCCGGATCAAAATCCTTTTCATGCGATTGCCATGGAAACCGCACAATCACATAGCCGTTCTTGTCGTCTATGGTCACATCCCGATCCAGGATATTCTGATTGTCCAGCCTTGTTTCAATAATGGAACGTGCTGACTCCAGCTCCTGTTTGGTTGGCTTCCGCTTCAGATTGACCGGCTCAAATGCCGCATCCACCCCGCCCCGGATATCAATGCCAAACCGTATGTCCTTTGCCCCCGGAATAGCGAGCTCCAAAGCCCTGCCCAGAGGAATGACCAGACCGAACGCAGCCGTATAGGCCATGATAGCTGCGATGATCAGTATTATAAAAAAGACAGGTTTTCTGTTTTTCATCTCATAACTCCTTTCCTGCATCTGATTCTTTGAAAATTTCATCCGGCAACATTACAGGCAGGAGGAGCATGCCCCCCGATACGCAGGGAGAGGACCGAAGCGCAGTCCCTGGACCGATGCATGAATTTCCGGAAGGTTCGCTTCCGGAACATCAGACAGGCAAGTATAATCCGGCAAAGGGTGGGCAGCCGGACCAGCAATTCATTTTTAATCCGAAAGGATCGGTCCTTTGCCCGGGCCAGAACCAGCTCAACGGATGTCTTGCTTTCCGGAAGGGGAACAGGGAGCCGGAAGGCATAGCTTTGTTCCGAAAAATCCTCCTGCATGGGAAAATCCCGCCCGGTCTCCGGACGGTCTCCCCTCCCCCGCTTCTCTTCGTTGAAGAAGTCATTGGGAAGAATACACAGAATAAGGATCACAAAAGTCAGGAGCAAAAAAGCCGGAACTTTCCTCCCCTGAAAACAAGTTCTTCCCACTGTGCTCCCTCCCTGTTACTCTTTTGGACGACCCTTTTATTATATATGGAAAAAAGAACGATGTAAACAGGAACCTGTTTGTTTCCTTTCCCATTACGAAAGAGCTGCACTCTCCCCTTTGCGGATCCTCCAAAGGACCCATCCGGCCAAAAAGCCGCAGAATGCGGGGACGATCCATCCAAATCCAAGCGCGAAACCTGGCAGGATCCGTTCCGCCAAGTGAACCAGATACTTTATGGCCGGCATCCCCTGAAAAGGCTTCGGGAGAGCCTTGCAGAAATCAAGGAAAGCCGCAATCCCCGTAAAAACCGTGGTCCATCGGTAAATGTCCCTCTGCCTGTGAATCCATGGAGCAAGCAGGGATAACAGAATCAGGGTAATCGCCAGTGGATAGAGGAACATTAAAATCGGTACGGACCATTGTATGATGTTGTTCAATCCAAAATTGGCAATGAAAAAGGATAAAAGTGTGAACAAAGCCACATACATCTGATAGGATACGGATTTTGGAAACAGCTTGCGGAACATTTCCGAACAGGCGGTAATCAGTCCGATCGCTGTCTTGAGGCATGCAACCACTACGATTGCCGCCAGCAGCACCTGTCCGGGGATGCCAAAATAGTGGCGGCTGACCATGGACAGAATCAGGCCGCCGTTGTCGGCCCGGCTGATGCTGCCAGGGCTGGCAGCTCCCATATACGCCAGGCATGCATAAATGATAGCCATCAAAAAGACGCTGACCAGACCGGACTTGCAGGTCTCCACTGCAATGGAACGCGGCTTTCGGACGCCCAGATTCTGAATGCCGGAGATAATGATAATGGCAAAGGCCAGGGATGCCAGCGCATCCATCGTATTATACCCGTCCAGCAGCCCGGCAAAAAAAGGTTTCGCCTGGTAATCTCCCTGAGGCGGAAATGAGCCCGCATCTCCCATGGGCTTTGCAAAAACAGCGATCAGCAAAACGGAAAGAAGCATCAGAAAAACAGGGGTAAGATATGCTCCGATCCAATCCATGATTCGACTGGGCCGCAGGGTGAAAAAAACAGTCAGGGAGAAAAAAATCAGCGAAAACAGGAACAAACCCGGCTTGATCTGCCCTCCGGAGACAAATGGGTGAAGCCCCACTTCAAACGCGACGGTGGCGGTACGGGGAATCGCGAACAATGGTCCGATGGTCAAATACAGCGCACAGGTAAACAACACCGCATAGCCGGAACTTACCGGCTTTGCCATATCAAACAGGCTCTCACTCTCTGAAAGCGCGCTGGCAATCACGCCCAGTACCGGCAAGCCCACACCGGTGATCAGAAATCCGATCATCGCTGACAAAGTATGATTGCCCGCGGCCTGTCCCATTTGTACCGGAAAAATCAAATTGCCCGCGCCAAAAAACAATCCGAATAACAGGGAGCCCACCAGTAAGTTTTGTCGTAAATGTAATTTTTCTTTCATACAGCACCTTTCTTCTACTCTGCCCATATTTTATTATGCCCGAAACCGTCTCAATTGTAAAATATCCCAGCAAAGGCAGTCCCCGGTTGAAGGATATAATTCGACAGAAATTGCAAAAATCCTTCTGCCATTGTCTTGCACAGGATCGCCATTGTCTTGCACAGGATCGCCACTGCGTTATACAGGGATCGGATGGATCTCTTCCTGTCCCCTCTGAACATATTCGATGAGGCAGAATATGATATAGCAGGGACTTTTTGAGGAGGTATGGCATGAATGAAAGAAAAAAACATTGTAGCACTGAATCATGTAAATCTAAATTATCAAAGCCTCGAAGGGGAAACTCCTGCCCTTGAAGATATCAGTTTTTCGGTTGCGAAAGGAGAATTCATCGGCATCATAGGGCCGAGCGGATGTGGCAAGACCACTATTTTATCCCTGATTGCCGGACTGATGAAGCCGATGTCCGGGACGGTCCTTGTGGAAGGCAAGGAAGTGGATGGTCCTTCCGGCAAGGTCGGATACATGTTACAGCAGGATTACCTGTTTGAGTGGCGTACGATCCTGCAAAACGTCATGCTGGGACTGGAAATCCAGGGAAAGGTCAATAAGGAAAGCAAGCAGAAAGTGCTGCATTTGCTGGAAACATATGGCCTGGCAGACTTTCGGAATCACTATCCCCAGCAGCTGTCCGGCGGAATGCGGCAAAGGGTCGCCCTGATCCGAACCCTGGCCATCAATCCCGATGTGTTGCTGCTGGATGAGCCTTTCTCCGCGCTGGATTACCAGACCCGGCTGGCACTGTCGGACGAAGTGGCCGGCATTATCCGGAAAGAAGGCAAAACAGCACTGCTGGTTTCCCATGATATCGCAGAAGTCATCAGTATGACCAGCCGTGTGCTGGTACTGAGCAAACGGCCCGGCACCATCAAAAGCATTTATGATATCAGGCTGTCCGGTCCGAACCGGAATCCCGTAGAACTGCGGAAAGCTCCGGAATTCCGGGAATACTTCAATCTCATATGGAAGGAGCTGGATGTCCATGTCCAATAAAAACACGCAATATCCAGGCCGGAAGCCGGCATCTCCGGAACATCTGGCTTATCTGAAGATAGTAAAACGAAGGAAGACCGCAATCCGGACTACACAGATTTCCATACTCATCGTCTTTCTGGTTCTTTGGGAAGTGGCGGCAGACCTGAAATGGATCGATCCCTTCATCACCAGTCAGCCGTCACGAATCTTTCATACCCTGCAAAACCTGCTCCGGACGGGAGAATTGTGGAAGCATGTTTCCATTACCCTTTACGAAACGATTGCCGGGTTTCTGGTCGGAACCATTCTGGGTACCCTTATCGCCATCATCCTGTGGTGGTCGGACTTTATTGCAAAGGTAGCCGATCCGTATCTGGTTGTGCTGAACAGCCTGCCCAAAGTGGCGCTGGGTCCCATTATCATCGTATGGATTGGCGCCGGCACCAAGGCCATACTTGTTATGACCCTGCTGATCTCCATTATTGTCACCATTATCGGCGTACTCAACGGTTTTCTGGAAGTCAGCAAGGATAAAATCAAGCTGCTGAAGACCTTTGGAGCCACGAAGCGGCAGATTCTCACCAAAGTCGTACTCCCTGCCAGTATTCCCACCATTATTTCGGCATTGAAAATCAATGTGGGAATGTCCTGGGTCGGCGTCATCGTCGGGGAGTTTCTGGTATCCAAAGCCGGTCTGGGCTATCTTGCCGTATACGGCGGCCAGGTCTTTCAGCTGGATCTGGTGATGACCAGCGTTGCGATTATGCTGGTTGCCGCGGCAATCATGTATCAGGGAGTCGCCTGGCTGGAAAAAAGGTATTTGAAGTGGCGCCAATAAACCAAAGACTACTCCAGTCCGGAAAGAATGTCCAGGAGCCAGGGCCGGCTGTCCGCATGAAGTATCGTCAGGTTCCCGTCCTCAAAATCGCTGGGCGGGTAACTGTCCGGAAGCTTTTCCAATACTTCCTTTGCCATACCAAGCGGTACTGCATAAACCAGATACTGCTCCCAGATGCCAAGAGGCAGTCTGGTGGAATCTCCCGACAGCTGGCTGCGGAGAAAATCCTTGAATTGCTGCCATTGGGCGATCTGGAACATCCCGGATTTGCTGGTTTTTTTAAGAGACAGAACAGTTCCTGCCAAAGCCAGGGCAAACAGAACGGATAAAATGCCTGCCCGGGGATTTTTCAGAGGAAATGCTGCCACTCCTGCCGACAGCAGGCCAATCGCTGCGGCTCCCAATCCCCAGGCTTTATCCTTTTTCTTGCTTTCCTCGAACTTCCATTCAACAGCTTCTTTGTCAACCATACTTTCCCATTCAGAGGTCGCCTGCCGATGAACACTGGAATAATCGTCCAGGATCCCATTCAGCGCCTTCAGGGACAATTCCTTTCCATTGCCCATCTCCGTAACAAACCAATGAAGTACATACTGTTCCTGGGGACGGAGCTTTGTTTCTTCGGTCTTTTCCTTGCGGATCAGACTGCCTTCCTTCTTTTCGTCAAAATGCAGCTCCAGATACCCGGTTTGAATCAGATGCAGTACCGTAGCTGTAAACTCCCGGATCCCAATCTTTCCCTGGTGCAGCAAAATCCCCAGCTCCGCCGGTGTATACGGAGCATTGGGCAGGCCCTTCGCTTTATCCTTTTTCAATTTCCCTGGCTTGCGCCGGTCTCTCCAATACAGCAGGAGGCCTGTCCCACAGGACAACAGCACAGACAGGACTGCAATCGCCCATCCGCTATAAAACATCAGATCTTCTTTCTGTCGGGCCCGTGCGGCTTCGTCTTCCCATTTCGCCATATTGGATACGATGGTGGCCTTCGCATTGTCGTCAATGGCCTTCCTTCCATCCGGAAACAAGGAATTGGGCAGCAGCAGGGCGACCTCCAAAGCTTCCTCCGGATTTATTTTCCCAGCGGTAACCCGGAATATTCCGTTCCCGGGCTCTTCCTTTTCCGCATATGCAGAACCGCTGACATAACCATCCATCTGATCCTTTGCAATTTTTTCAGGCAGTGTAATCCGCACGGACAGATTGCGGGCTTCCACCTTCTGCTTCGGCAGGATGAACTGCCAGAGGAAGGCAGCGGTATCCTTATAAAGGTATACCGTATCCTTTAATCGATAGCGGTAAACCAGCGTCACTTTTTCCCGCTTTTTCCCATTAAATGGAACAGCAATCTGATAAACATCCTCCTTCTCATCCGCCGGGAAATACCGGTAGACATCATTGCTGTTCTCCTTGCTGTTTTTTTCCTTGCTTTCCTCAGACAGCTTCAAAGGGATCAAATCCGCTGCTTTTGATTTGTCCGCCGGATCCCCGGGCTTCTGGCGGAAAACCTCCATCTTCCCGACCCCGGAGGCATTGGACATGGGTATGGGCTTTTCAATCCGGACTTTTTCCTGAAGAAGCCGGTATGTAATATATTCATCAAAGTATGCGGAACCATCCGGGTACAATGTAACATTCGATTTGTAATTCATTATGGAATAAGGAGCAGCCGTCTTTGCCTCTGCCGGTTTATTTCCCCATAATGATAGTAAAATTATCAGAAGCACGATCATGGTTTGTCGTTTTTTTAACATCTTGTCCCCTCCCTTTGTTCTATTTTAACATGAATTCCCCTTCATCTCCATATCCTGATTTCAATTTTCTACCCATTTTGCAGAAAATTTTTGACCTGCCGGAAATTGCGGGTTGGATGGTCCACACGGTTATAATCCTTTTACGGATCCGGTATATATAAATCAGGCAATGAGGTGAGTCTATGAAAATGAAAAAACATTTCCTGTTTCCTGTTTTGCTGTTGCTGGCTGTACTGGTGGCAGGCGGTTTGATTTGGTATTTCCGGTCCTTCCCATCGCCTCCGCAGAAAGCTGCGGACCGATTTCTGTCCGCGTTGTCGGAAGGCCGGGACTGCAAAGGGTGGCTGGCACCGGGCTTGTCAAAACATCCCTTCCTCTCCCTGGCTCAGGAATCCGAAATCAGGCAGTTTTCTGTGGGCCGTATGGAATGGGAGGACAAAAAGCATGGAAAAGTGCGGATTACCCTCCTATTCCCTGCGGGAGAGATCCATACCGCCCTTCCCATGACAAAAGAAGGACAACGCTGGCTGGTTTCCGGGCTTCCGAAAACGACCTTCTATACCTATGGCGTCCCCATTGCGAAAAAAATGAATGAAAAGAAGCAGACTGTATGGGCTTTGGATCTTGGCAATCAAATTGTTGAAATCCATTCCCGCCCCGCTATGGAGATAAAAATTGGTCAGCCCGTCAGCTTCCACACTGTGGAAGGAAAACTGATTGACATTCAGGCATTGCAGCCGGTATCCCTGTCCAGGGTCCTTTCACTTTCCGATACGGTACTGGAGGACATGAATCTGGGCTATTTCAAAATACAGCAGGACTTTCCCGTTTTCTCAAAGAAAGGCGGCCAATTCGTTTTTTCCGGATCCTATGCTATTCCCATCGGATCCGCCGGAGCCACCCTTTACTGTACACCGGACCACATCGGACGAATGGCGATTCTGTCCGGACAGCCGCAGGATGCCTGCGAAAAGATCCGGGTCCTCCTTCAGGACAGTGAATACAAGAGCCCGCTTCACTCCCGGATCGAAGTAACCTGCCCAAACGATTACACGGTACAGTCGGTTCCCAACGGGAAATCCCTCTCCTTTCAAAAGGGAGAAACTGCAGAATTTAAGCCGGACGGCAAAAAAACAGTCGTTTGCAAAAACGGGCAGGTTCTGGATTCCTCCATTTTTCGATGGTACATTACAACACAGCAGGAAAAACCACTGTATGTAAAAACCATACGGAGAAACCATACAGATCCTTCAACCGGTACACCTTACCAGGGCAGCCTGGAGGTGGCAAACCTGAATGGCCAGCTTACCCTGATCAATGAAGTGAATCTGGAGAAATACCTGTGTCTGGTGGTCCCCAGTGAAATGCCCGTCAAGTTTGGCCTGGAGGCACTGAAGGTTCAGGCAATTGCCACCCGGTCCTATGCCGTACGGGCCATGCAGTCCTCCGGATACCGGACCTATGGAGCCCATCTGGATGACAGCACAGACAGCCAGGTATATAATAATGTTGGCGAAGAACCGATTGCCACCCGGGCCGTGACCGAGACATCCGGGACAGTGGCGGAATATCAGGGTAAAATCGTTGATACCCGGTTTTTCTCCACCTCTTACGGATACACCGCCAACTTTCATGAAGTCTGGAGCAATCGGAAAAATGAATTTCCGTCCGAAGAGATCCCCTATCTTACCGCAAGCCCGCAGTTTGAAGGTAATGTTCCCGATCTTTATCATGAAGAGAATTTCCGTGCCTTCCTGAGCCAGACAAACCTTGCGGGATATGACCGATATTCTCCTTTTTTCCGCTGGAGCGTTACCATGACCCGTAAACAGCTGGAAGCGGTCCTCAATAAAAGCCTGCCCGATTTATACCGGCAGCAGCCCTTGTTTGTACTGACGAAATGTTCAGATGGGGACTACAGAAGCATGACGATTCCGGAAGACGTGGGCACCTTGCTGAATATCAAAGTGCTGCAAAGGGGGAAAGGCGGAAACATCATGGAACTGGAAATCAACACCACGCAAGGCACCTTCAAGGTCATAAAGGAATACAATATCCGTCTGGCCCTGCAGCCAGTGAATACTCTGCGCGGCAAGAGCCCGGTGGAGGTCCAATGCCATGACGGAACCGTGCAGAAGAACTTCTCCCTGCTGCCCAGTGCCTTTGCCTGCTTTGATTTTGAGCGGGATCAGGAAGGCAACCTCCTGGACATTGTGATCCGGGGCGGGGGGTATGGCCATGGAGTAGGCATGAGCCAATATGGTACTTACGGTCTGACTCTTATGGGGAAAGACTGGCAGGAGATCATCGAACACTATTATCCGGGCAGTCAATTGAAAAATATATATAAAAAGGAAACGAAGGGAAAGGATGCAGGCAAATGATCACGACGATAAAAATACCGGAAGTGGTGGAATCCATCCTGACACGCATCATGCGGTCCGGAGGGCAGGCTTATCTGGTGGGCGGTGCACTGCGGGATCAGATCCTGGGCCGGGCCGCTTCCGACTACGATATTGCCACCTCCCTCCCACCGGAAAGGATCGAATCCGTGTTTCAGGAGGAACAAACCTATCGTACCGGAAAGCGGTTTGGTACCATTACCGTAAGGATGGACGGGCTTTCCGCGGAAGTCACAACCTTCCGGACGGAATCCGATTATTCGGACAGCCGGCACCCCGATCATGTGAAGTTCGTGCCGGATCTGGAATCCGATTTGGCCCGAAGGGATTTTACGATCAATTCCATGGCATACAATCCCTTTCTGACATCCGGCCTGATTGATCCTTTTCATGGAAAAGAGGATCTGAAGCGAAAAAGAATTCGTACCGTAGGGAACCCACGGGAACGGTTCCGGGAAGATCCGCTACGGATCCTGCGGGCGATCCGGTTTGCCGCCCAGCTGGACTTTGAACCGGAGGAGGAAACCGAAAAGGCCATAATGGAATGCCGGATCTGGCTGAACAGGATATCACGGGAAAGAATACGGGAAGAGCTTGTCCGCCTTCTGCTTTCCCCGCATCCGGACAAAGGGGTCCGGTTGCTTCAGCAGACCGGTATCCTCCCCCTTCTGTTGTTTACCGGTACCGATCCATATGCCACGACGAAAAGAACGATAGAAACCACCACCCGTCCGGGGACAGTACAGAACACAACTGCGAAACCCAAAACGGTTATAGCGTCCAAAGCAGATCCAGATGTATATATGGATAAAGAGAGTCCCTCAGGGAAGGAAATTCCCGGGTGGACAGGAAAGGAAGCACAGATCCTGAAAAAGCTCCCGGAAAACGCTGATATCCGGCTGGCGGCCCTGCTGCGGATAGATCGTCCATCGATAGATCCGGCACAGCTGCAGCATATTCTTCAGAATCTGCGTATGAGCAAAAAATCCATACAGCATATCCGGAATCTGCTGTCCGGATACTCCCGTCTCTGTACCATGGATCTGACGCCATATTCCATGCGAAAACTGCTGGGAACCGGAAACCTTTCCGATATGGAACAAATCCTCCGGTGGTATGAAGCCGCACAGGATACCTGCGGGGATCCGGAGATGAAAAAAAGGCATTCAAAAGCCATTCGGCTTCTGAATGCCATACGGACAGACAAAGATCCCGTATTCCCATCGGATCTGGCAGTCAACGGAAAGGATCTTCTTTCGGCCGGAATCGGAACAGAGGACGGGAAAAAAATCGGCCAGGCACTCCGGCAGGCCTATGAATGGGTCCTGGAGAATCCAGAGGAAAATGAACGGACCATTCTGATCGAAAAATTAAAAAGAAATCCCTGCTTCAAGCCTTTTGGTTAAGCAATGGATGGGTTCACTCTTTGAGAAACAAAATCATAGCGGATAATGCAAAGCCTATAATACCCAGTATCGGATAAAAGCGGGAAATGATATTGGAAAATCCCATTGCACAGATGATCAGCCCTGCTGTCGTCGCTGCAATCGCCGGAAGCGCCGACTTGGTCTTGAATTTTTCCTGCATCATGGTATGAACGGAAAAAAGATTGCCTACTGATGTAGAGAATATCTCCAGCCATACCACCAGACTATAAAAAGTTACGAAGGCGTTTCCCATTTCCCGCACGATCAGCAGTTGAGGGATTTGCCTGTCAAACACTTCCGGGACGTAACACAAAAGAGAGTAATTCCCCATGCACAAAAGGACGGTCAGAATGCCCCCTCCCAGCAGGCTGCCGAGGGACATGGATTTTCTGTCCCGCGTGGCGCCTCCCATGGGTGCCAGTACCCCGATGGACAGAACCAGATTGAAGGAAGCATATGTCAGACCCGTCCGGATAATCGGGAAGATTCCCTTCGGTGCAACGATCCCCAGGGACGCTGCAGGAAGAAATTGATTACGTACCGTATGAAGAAAAGCAAGAACGGAAGATGTGATCAGAAGCGGAACAATCACCGAATTGATTGCCAGAACACCCCGGACTCCCCACAAGGTGACAAACAGCGTCAGGACAGCGGTCACAAGGGCTCCGACGAAATAGGGGATTCCCCATTGTTCCTCGAACAATGCCCCGGCTCCGGCAAACATGGCTCCACACAGCAGTACAAAGGAAACGACAAGATATAAATTGACCAGCGGAGCGGCAGCTCCGAACACATGGCGGAGCAAAACGCTGTAGGAACCGGCATGCAGCTCACTGCCGTACAGCAATACCTTTCGGCCTACCAGAATAAACAGCAGACCGGCGATGAGAATCCCCCAGTAGGAGGAAGCACCGAACCGTGTAAAAAACTGCAGAATTTCCTGCCCGGTTGCAAAACCCGCTCCGACTACCGTCCCGATGTAAGCCATGGCGATCTGAAAGCCATATCTGCGTGATGATTGCCTGTTTTCCCTCATCTCTTCCCCCCGGATGGACCTCCATACTTATTATCCATCCTATTTCCGGGGAAGAAAACTTATGACTATGACAAAGCAGGATTACCGGCTAAATCACTCCCTGGAGGAATTCAGCACTTCCGTATTTTCAATCACTTCACAGATGTACCGGTAATGGTTCATCATGGTGGAATAGGCAACGTGATAGGAACCCGCCAGAGCCGTCCGGTTTATGGTCATATCTTCCTGAACACAATAGAACAGCTCCAGGGCTGCTGCCCAGCCCTCTGTCTTTCGTATCTCCGGCATGTTATCCTGTGCCTTCCAATAATATACAACACAATTCCAGATTTCGTGGATATCCTGTTCAAAGTCCTTCAGGTACAGCTCCTTCATGCCGGCAATGGCCATATCCGGAATCTCCTTCAGGATTTCTTCCTTGCCGGGCCCCTCTTTCCGGGTGGCACGGACCTTGACCTCCACCATATTATCGTCCACATAGGCAAGAAACGGCTCAGGGGCATTCATATCCTTCAAAAGCGCCAGGGCTTCCCGGATCAGCTCCTCCCCCTCCGACTTGCGCAAAAGAAATTCCCGCAGAAACCGCTCCGCCTTCTCATCCCGGAAAGAAGCCACAACGTGTAAAATTGCCTTTCGGATCAGAATATCATTCAGATCCAGTCCCCAGTTCAAAAGGGAAAGCAGACTGTCCCCGTTTCTCCACTTGTCCACCAGATCGGCTCTTGGAAGCTTCAGCAGTTCATTGATCTTTTTGACCCTGCGGATCATCTCGTCGTACGGAACCTGAAAATGATAGGGAAGCTCCTTGAATTTCCGTTCTCCGCTCATCATTCCCTTTACATAATGCTTATAATAGCTGCTGATGGTATTGTTGGGGGCAAGCTTCTCCACTTTGTCCCAATAATCATAGGCCGCCCGGAATGTCTTGAGATTGTAGCAGGAAACAGCCATATAATGAAGCAGATTGGTATCATAGGGCTTATATTGCAGAAGCTGCTTTAACATCTTGTTTACCTTCCGGTGCTTTTTCATTTCACACAGGGTAACCACTATTTTATACAGCTCTTCCGGGTCTTCGACCTTCTGGTTCAAAACCTGACCCATATACTTGTCGCAGGCCTTCATCTCTCCCTTTTCATAAAGAAACAGCGCAATGTTACAGTTGGCATGAACATTCTGCGGATACTCAGCAAGCACTTCCCTGGAAGTCTCAATTGCCTGATCCGATTTTCCGGTACAGAAATAGGCCAACGCCAGATTGTTTTTGGCAAAAATCAAATCAGGCTCTTTCTTCACAGCCTTGCTCAATTCCCGGATTGCACGCTTGTAATCTCCCTGATCGAGAAAATCCTTGCCCCTCATGGCGTGGTCGAATGTTTTCTCCTTACCGGGATCAAAATCGTCCATCAGATCAAGATAAAACTCCTTGCTTTGCAGAACTTCAAGAAGATCCTGTGCTTCTTCGGAATACGGGCCGAATTCATCCAGATCCAGATACCTTTCCAGACATTCCTCTGCTTTGGAATATTCCTGAAGACCCAGCAGGTTACATCCGATGGCATAAAAGCACTCAATGCGGGAAGAATCCCTTTGCATCACGGAAAAGAGAATCTGATTGGACTCATGAAAATATCCCATTTCCGTAAAGACCTCTGCCAGGTCCAGGGAATATTCGGAATTCTCCGGATCCTTTTCAATGGCTTTCCGATAATAGCTCAGGGCATTTATATAATTGTTGTTTTCAACATGCTGTCTTGCTTTTCGATAAAAGAATTCGCCGTTTTGGTCAAACGGAACGACTCTATTGGCTTTTTTTGCAAACAATTCCTTTGCCATATTTGCCTCCCTCAGGCCACCTCTCCAAAGCTCCTTTTCTCCCTGTGCCATTGTGTTTCGCCCAGGGAAAAAATGACCTGTTTCCATTATATCATAAACCGTTTCCGGCCTCCACCATCAGAAACCGAATTTCCGGAATTGAAATGGAACCTGGGAGTTGATTGGAAACTCCATCTATGAAAATACCCCGGTGAAACATTCACCGGAGTATTCGCTGGCTTACAATACGTTTTCTATTTAAACCAACTGAACATTGGAAGCCTGCAGGCCTTTCTCGCCTTCCACAACATCGAAGGTGACTTCCTGTCCCTCTGCTAATGTTCTAAAACCTTCTGCATTGATGGCAGAATAATGAACGAATATATCGCTGCCATCTTCTCTTTCAATGAAACCAAAGCCTTTAGTAGCATTAAACCATTTGACTTTCCCTTTTTCCACTTGAACAATCCTCCTAAAATCGATTCTAAATTCAGTGTACCATACCAATTGTCAAAAGTCAATTCCGTATTCTCATATTTTTCTACCATAAAACCATAAAACCATACAACCATATTTCTATTATAAACCGATGCCTGCAGAATCATTCCGGATATTTTCCGCCTCCCTGCGGATTGCCGAAAAAACAATTCTCTGACTTTTTTTCTTCGGAGCGGCCAGAGAAAGCGGCGCAAAGCATTCCATTCCGGAAAATCCGCAAGCGTTCAGCGATTGCAGGATCTCGTCCTGGCAGTATGCCCTCTGAAGCTGCGTTTCCTCCACTCTCCTGTACAAGTCGGCCTCCTGCCTGATAAAAAAGGTAAGATTCATTTCCAGGATCCCGGACTTTCTGTCAAATTGATTCAGCCAGATCAGGCTGATATTCTTATCCGGATCCGCCATGGTATGACTTCCCACCACGGAAGACAGCTTGTAATGGGAGCTGATGTCAAAAATCAAAATGCCGCCGGGATTCAAAAAGCGGTAAATTCCCTGCAGACACTTCTTTAATTCCGCGGAATCCAGAATATAATTGAATCCGTCACACATGCACACCATGGCATCCACCGGGTGATGCAACTCCAGTTCCGTGATATCCTGACAGATATAAGGAATTTGCCATCCGGATTTTCTGGATTTATCACTTGCAACATTCAGCATATCCACGGATTGATCCACTCCGATGACCGGATAGCCTCTTTTTGCAAGGGAATTTGTAAACCCTCCGGTCCCACAGGCCAGATCAACAATGGTCTTCGGCTCTACTTCGTACCGCCGGAAGATGGCTTCGATTTGATCCACCCATTTTTCATAATCCACACTCTTCATCAATGTATCATAAAGATAGGCAAATTCCTGATACATATCCTGCCCCCCCATCGTCAGGAAAGGCCGTCCCTTTCGCTGCTTCTGAAAGCTTCCTGCCTTCGCACCTTCCTGCGCATGGCAAGCAGACCGCCTATCCTGCCGGTCTCCCTTGCCGACAGGCTGCCCCATCCTTCCATCCGGACCTTATCCAAAAGACCCAGCTCTGCAGCGATTTCCAGTTTCATCGGATCTTCCTGCTTTTCCTGCTTCTTCTCTTTCTTCTTTCCCGATTCCATACCACCCCTCCTCTCTCCGGAGTTAGTATGGTTGAAAACCCCGGGAATATACATCATCCCGTACCATCCCCACGCTGTTCTCTTCCGGCATGTTCCCCTTATGTGGGAACCGAATTCACAGGATGGCTTCCATCCCCAGGAACTGCATGGTCATGATCCGCATTATCGCTTTCCGGACGGTCACCCTCCTGGGGTTCCTTGCCCGTATTCCCGACTTCTGCGCTGCCCTGGTCTTTATTCTCAATTTCCGCATGGTCCCTTTCTGGCTTGTCCGTATTGCCATGGTCCGCATCCGCAATTGCTGCGTTATCGTTTCCCGGATCCTCCTGATCCCTGACTTTGGGATTGATGTATTTGTCAAAGATCCAATTTACATAGGAAGCAATGATGAGTCCCGGGAATGTCAGGCCTACCACAAAGAAGGGAATTGAAACCAAATAGGCAAGTGTTGCAATAAAAATCGCCGCAGAAAGAAGAAAAATCAGAAATGCAAAAGGAAGCTTTACCATAGTCAGAATAAAGGAATTCTTGATGATTTGCTTCAACTTCAGCCGATAGGTCGCCATCATGGGAAAAACAAACATATTCATCATGGTAAAAAGAATGGCGATCATGATCATGAAATAATATAAAAACGCATAGAACAAGCTCTTTCCTGCCATCTGGCCATAGAATACAAAGTTCACGCCAAACAAAAGAAGTGCGATCCCATCGATGAGTCCCATGAGTAATCCCTGCTTCCAGTTTTCCTTCCAGGCATCCTTGAAATCACTCCATACCCAGGAATGTTCATCCCTTGCCCAATTGCGAAGAATATAGGATACCGAGACCGTCGCCGGACCGATCAGCATCATACAGGGAATCATCATCAGGTAAAACAGCACACTGAACGGCTCCCTGGTCTTCTGCATAATCAGAAGCTGGCCCTGCAGCAGCATAAATGCCGGGATCCAGAATACGGAATACAGCAGATTCAACTGAATCAGCTGCCAGAACCGAATCTGCAGTACCGTAAAGAAAGTTTTGAAGCGACCGGTCTTGACATCTTCCTTTTTCAAATCCGGCTTGTTGGGATTGCCATAATACAATTTATTGAAAAAACCGCCAGCCATGCGAACATCCTTCCTCTATCGTAATTTATTGTTTCCCCTCAGATAAGCTATTTTAAACATTGTAACAGAGTTTGACCAATTGTTCAATGATCATTCCACAATTCCACCCAACCCAAGCAGAATATTCTTATCCAGCTGAATCCCTGTCAGGAGAATTTCCTCGTCAAACTGAAACCGATCGGAATGAAGGGGATGAATGTATCCCAGCTCTTCGTTCCGGCTCCCCAGAAACAGGAAAACTCCCGGAACCTTCTGCTGATACCAGGCAAAGTCCTCCGCGATCATCAGAGGATGGGCGGGATAAAACATACCCCCGGGAAGGATTTCCTTCACCCGGGCTGTCCATTCCGGATCATTGACGACAGGCGGATAATAAACCAGATCACGAAAATCCGTTGTTACGCCAAAACTTCGTTCCAGTCCGGCAAGAAGATCCATCATGTCATGCTTTATGCTTTCCGCAACCCTGCTGTCAAAGGTGCGCAGAATACCTTCCATATGCGCCCTGGATGCCAGTACATTCCTCGCCTGTCCTGCCTCCAGCTTTCCAACGGTAATCAATGCCTGGGAAAGAGGATCCACCTTCCGGGTCAGGATCCCCTGCAGCATGGTAATATAATAGGAGGCCACCAGAATGGCATCAATCCCTTTCTGCGGCATTGCCCCGTGCGCGCTTTTTCCCATTATGTCAATCCCGAACTCACAGGTGGAAGCCATCAGTGGCCCTGCCTTCAGTCCGACTTTGCCCTGGGGAACCTCCGGCATGATATGGTAGCCAAAAATGGCATCCACCTCCGGATCGTCCAAAGCGCCTTCCCGTATCATGGGAGAAGCTCCTCCCACGGACTCCTCCGAAGGCTGGAACAGCAGCACCACATTGTCCTTCAGGCGGTCACGGTTTTCGGACAGCCATTGTGCGAATCCCAGCAGCATGGCCATATGGCCATCATGCCCACACGCATGCATGAAGCCATCATATTCCGAGGCGAACTCCAGCCCTGTCTTTTCCGGAACAGCCAAAGCATCCATATCCGCCCGAAACGCCAGGGTCCGGACCGGGCAGGTGCCCCGGAGAACCGCTTTTATGCCGGTCCCCGCCAAAACAGTGATCCTGTCAAAATGCATGCCCCTCAATGCCCGAAGAATGTAATCCCTTGCATCCTCTTCCCGGAAGCCGGTCTGCGGATGCCGATGGAGCCAGCGCCGATGACGAATGACATGATCCTGCAACTGCAGGATATCCCTGTCCAGCGGCAAGTTGAAATCTTCCATGATGTGAGAAACCCTCCCCGATTCTTTTCCCATATGGAGCAGGACTTTTTTTCCAACTTTTATTATATTCCAATGATACAGGTTCTTCAACACAACCTTTTGTACATTTATACAATGCTACCCTGGGTTTCAGATGATTTCAGGTTATTTGAAACGATTGACATTCCGCAGCGGTGATGTTATGATGAAAAAAAGATTCCGGGCCATCCGACTATGGATGGAGCATACTGCTTTTAGGAGCGGCATATATCATATACCGTATGATGCTGCCCGAATCTGAGGCGGCTGACAAGATCAGCCGTTTTTGCTTTTTTAAGGGAGCGGGATCCGGGGATCCGGAACTTTTCGTCTTGCTTTTTGCATATCCTGATAACGGGGTCTCTTCCTGTCCCAATATGCAGAAAGACAGAAAACGGAGGAAATGACATTGAAAAAATATAATATTGCCATTGTGGGAGCCACCGGAATGGTGGGCCGCAAATTTCTCAAGGTGCTTCAGGAAAGAAAACTGCCGGTCGAAAACTATTACCTGTTTGCGTCCGCCCGCTCTGCAGGGAAAAAACTTCCGTTCATGGGGCGGGAGTTTACCGTGGAAGAGCTGACCGATACATGTTTTGATGGAAAGGACATTGACATTGCGCTCTTTTCCGCCGGAGCAGAAGTCAGCAGGAAATTTGCCCCCATCGCCGCACAGAAGGGAATTGTCGTCATTGACAACAGCAGCGCCTGGAGAATGGATCCAAAGGTTCCCCTGGTGGTACCTGAGGTCAATCCGCAGGATATCCTCCGGCATCACGGAATCCTTGCCAATCCAAACTGCTCCACCATCCAGGCGGTCGTTCCGCTGAAGCCCCTGCACGACCGCTATCGGATCAAAAGAATCGTGTATTCCACCTATCAGGCAGTCTCCGGCGCAGGAATGCAGGGGTACTCCGATCTGGAACAGGGCATGCACGGGGAAGCGCCAAAGAAATTCCCGCATCCCATTTTCGGCAACTGTCTGCCTCACATCGATGATTTCCTGGAGAATGGCTATACAAAGGAAGAAATGAAGATGATCAATGAAACAAGAAAAATACTGGGGGAACCCTTGCTGGCTATTACAGCCACTGCCGTACGGGTACCCGTATTTTACAGCCACAGCGAATCCATAAACGTGGAGTTTGAAAGAGGCTTTGAGCTCGACGACCTGAAACAGGCCCTTTCCCATGCGGAAGGCATTGTGGTGGTGGACGATCCGGCCAAATGCCGCTATCCCATGCCGATTGATGCGGAGGACCGGGACGAGGTCTTTGTCGGAAGAATCCGCCGGGATGAAAGTGTGAAAAGCGGCGTAAACCTCTGGGTCGTGGCAGACAATATCCGCAAGGGAGCGGCGACCAACACCGTTCAAATCGCACAGCGGCTGATTGATTACCGGGAAAAGGGTAAATTAGGACAGGAGAACAGATGGCAGACAGACTGAAGAGAGAGACGATAGACGAAGAGCAAACTGACAACTGACAATGGCAGAATAAAGAAAGGAAAGGGGACTTTACCATGGGTCTTTTTACCGGTTCCTGTGTCGCCATGGCGACACCATTCAACAAGGAAGGAATCAACCTGGAAGCTCTGGGCAAAACCATTGCGTTCCAGATAGAACAGGGGACAGATGCTTTGCTGGTCTGTGGTACAACCGGAGAGCCGGCTACCATGTCCAGGGAGGAAAAAGCCTCCGTCATCCGATATACCGTGGAGAAAACCGCAAAACGGGTGCCGATACTGGCCGGAGTCGGAGGCAATCATACCGCCGAAGTCGTCCGGGCCTCCATGGAAGCAGAAAAGCTGGGAGCGGATGCCGTCCTGGCAGTTACCCCCTATTATAATAAAACCAACGCAAGAGGGCTCATTGCCCATTACCGGGAAATCAATGATGCCGTTCATATTCCCATTATCCTTTACAACGTGCCCAGCCGGACCGGCATGAACGTATCTCCCGCGGCAATGAAGGAGCTGTCCGGGCTGCCGCACATCATTGGCATCAAGGAAGCCAGCGGAAACATTGCCCAGGTATTGGAGATGCGACGCCTCTGCGGCGAATCCGTCGACATCTATTCGGGAAATGACAATATGGTGGTTCCGCTGCTGGCTGCCGGAGGAAAAGGAGTGGTCTCCGTCGTGGCAAATGTCGCCCCGCGGGATACCCATCGGATGGTTGCGGAGTTTATGAATGGCCATTTTAAGGAAAGCCTGGATCTGCAGCTGAAGCTTCTTCCCCTCATCGATGCTTTGTTCTGTGAAGTCAATCCCATTCCGGTCAAAACGGCCATGAACCTCATGGGGTTCGACATGGGTCCGCTTCGCCTGCCTCTTGCCGACATGGCGGAGAACCATCTGTCCCTGCTGAAACAGCAAATGCATGAATATGGATTAAAGTAACCGAACGGAGGTATTTTACCTATGATAAAATTGATTCTGCACGGCTGCAACGGGAAAATGGGTCAAACCGTTGTCGGTGCAGCAGATGCGAATCCGGAAATCCGGATCGTAGCCGGAATTGATAAGTATTCCGGAAACAAATCCAATCTTTTTCCCGTATATGAAAGATTTTCAGACATGACGGAACAGGGAGACGTGATTCTGGACTTTTCCTCTCCTTCCGCCCTGCCCGATCTGCTGGAATATGCAAAGAAGGGCAAAACGCCCCTGGTCATTGCAACCACGGGGCTGTCTGACCAGGATATGGAGCAAATCCGACAGGCATCGAAGGAAATTGCGATTTTCCAGGCAGCCAACATGGCCCTGGGTGTGAATCTGATGTATGAGCTGGTAAACCAGGCTGCTTCGGTTCTGGGAGAACGCTTTGATATTGAAATCATCGAAAAGCATCACAATCAGAAAGCAGACTCTCCCAGTGGCACGGCTTACTCCCTGGCGGAAGCGGCAAACAAGGCATTTTTAAACTCCAGGCACTATGTTTACGGGAGACATTCCAAATCCGACAAGCGTTCCAAAGATGAAATCGGGATCCATTCCATACGGGGCGGTACCATTGCCGGGGAACATTCGGTTCTTTTCGCCGGGCCGGACGAAACACTGGAAATCACGCACCAGGCGCAGTCAAAGCAGATTTTCGCACTGGGTGCCCTGACGGCTGTCCAATATCTGGCGGGCAAAAAGACAGGCCTGTACAACATGAAGGATATCATGCTGGATCAGAATGCTGTTACAAATATCCATACCAACAATGAGGAAGCCATGATCACTGTAAATTGCGACTCGGATGATCCGACATTTGCAGCGAAGATTTTCGGGAAGCTGGCACAACAGGATATTGTCATCGATCTGATCAGTCAAACAGTACCGGAAAACGGTGGCTTCCGCCTTTCCTTCACCCTGCCGCAGCAGGAACAGGATCATGCCATGCAGATCCTGGAGAAATGCAAAGTCGGAGATTCCTCTGTAAAAGCCAATACCTGCTCCGATATCACCAGGCTGACCGTGGAAGGCCCTGGCATGGAAAGACAGCCCGGAGTTGCCGCGAAAGTCTTTGAAATCATGGCAGAGCAGGACATCCGGGTAAAAATGATCAGCACTTCCGAAACAAAAATCGCTGTGATCCTCCCGCGCCAGGATGAAAAACGTGCTGTGGAATCCATTCTGGAGGCGTTTCACCTGTAAATCTCACCTGGAACTTTCACCTGTAACGATGCTTTCCATGCTCTGAGACACGAAGAAACACAATAAAGAGAATGAGAATGGTAAAAAAGCTTTTCCCGAAGATCCGGGAAAAGCTTTTTTTGCCGTAATGATTGCTGCTAGATAATGGCCATAAGAACAAAGTTCAGGATAAACAGGATGGTCGCAATCCACAGGATCGGATTGATCTCCCTGGCTTCTCCCCGGACAACTTTCACAATGCAGTAGAAGATGAAGCCCGTGGCAATTCCATAGGAGATGCTGTAGCAGATCGCCATGAAGATACCGGCAAAGAAAGCCGGGATTGCCACATCAATGTCATCCCATTTGATGTCCTTGAATGCAGACAGCATCATAATACCAACGATAATAAGGGCAGGAGCGGTGGCTGCATTGGGAACCGCACTAAGTACAGGGGCAAGGAACGCACTGACTGCAAACAGAATGGCCACCACTACGCTGGTCAGTCCGGTACGGCCGCCTGCTCCGATCCCTGCCGCACTTTCCACATAGGTTGTGGTATTGGACGTGCCGAGCACGGCGCCGATGGAAGTGGCAATGGAATCTGCAAACAAAGCCTTGTCCATCTTGGATTTGAATCCGGAGCTGGACTCCAATGCATGTTCATCTTCCAGGGAAAAGATCCCGGTTTTGCGTCCCGTTCCAATGAAGGTGCCGATGGTATCAAATGTATCGGACAGGCTGAAGGAAAAGATCGTGATCAATACAAGCGGAATCTTGGCGGGATCCCTAAAAAGGGACAGGAGACCGGGATTGCCGAACGCTGCGCCGAACGTCTGGGGAAGCTGATTCCATGCCTGGGCAAAGCTGACGGTTTCACCCATTTTGGTTACGCCGAAGGGAATGCCGGCCAGGGCGGTGACAACAATGCCAATAATGATAGCGCCTTTTACTTTTTTCACAAGAAGAATCGTCATTAGAATCAATCCAAATATCGCGAGCAGTATGGCAGGTGTGTTCATGTAAGACAACGCCGGTACCGCAGCAGAACTGGCAACAACTGTGCCGCTGTCCAGCTGGTTGTAAGTCCCGGGATCCGAAGTGAACGTCAGCAAGCCTGCGTTTTTGATGCCGATATAGGCAATGAAAATGCCGATGCCTCCGCCGATGGCAGTCTGAAGGCTTTCCGGGATTGCCTTAATGATCAGCTTCCGGATCTTTGTCACAGTAATGAAAATGTTCACCAGGCCACAGACAAAAACCATGGCCAGTGCTTCCTGCCATTTGAACCCCAGATTGAAGACGACCGTAAAAACAAAAAATGCGTTCAGTCCCATGCCGGGAGCCAGAGCATAAGGTACATTGGCCACCAGACCCATGACCAGCGTTCCGATAACGGAAGCGATGATGGTGGAAAGAAATACTGCGCCCCACGGCATTCCCGTCTGATGCAGCATACCGGGATTGACCATGATGATGTAAGCCATGGCAAAGAAAGTGGTGAAACCGGCAAGAATTTCCGTTTGGACATTGGAACCGTTCTCTTTGAGCTTGAAAAACTTCTCCATTCCTGATTCCCCCTATATTGTTTTTTATTCCCCCTGATTCCTTGCTTTGGATTCAAAAGAATTTCCAAATCTCCCAAATACAAAGCCAGGTATGGTTTCAACAAAAAAAGCAGCCGATAAGTGTCCTTCGGCTGCTCCCTGTCTGCACAACAGCTGATGGCTGCTGCATCCAGGCCTCTGAACACTCATAGCGCAGGCGATTCGGTCGCCGCGTAGAAACTCCTGCACCAGATTTGCAGGCTAATATGAGTGAGTAACATATGGATGGGATTCCTCCCTCCATGAATTTTCATTTGTCAAACCACATACCTAATTTAACTCATTCATCCCATGAAGTCAAGCAGATTGCGACAGGAAACTGAATCATTTTACCATTTCTCCCCCCTTTCTGCTATTTCCGTTCCGATATCCTTTCGGTACTGCATATCCCGGAAGCAGATGGTGCCAATACGCCCGTATGCCTTCTCCGCAGCGTCTTCCATTGTGTCCCCCAGGGCCGTTACTCCCAGCACCCTGCCTCCGTCCGTCACCAAACCCGCTTCGGTTTGTTTTGTACCCGCATGAAACAGCAGGATACCGTGTTCCTTATCCGCCTGCTCCAACCCGTAAATCGGCAGACCTTTCCCATAACTCCCCGGATATCCGCCGGATGCTGCCACAACACAAACCGCAGCTTTTTTGTCCCACTCTATGGAAACCTTGTCCAGGCGCTCCTCCGTCACTGCCTCCATGATCTCCAGCAGATCGGTCTTCAGCCTCGGCAGTACCACCTGGGCCTCCGGATCCCCGAATCTGGCATTGTACTCCAATACCCTGGGCCCATCGGAAGTCAGCATGAGTCCGAAATAAAGCACCCCGCGGAATGTCCTGCCTTCCCGGTTCATTGCCTCCACCGTCGGCCGGATAATCGAACGTTCCACACAGGACGCCACATCCTGTGTATAGAACGGGCTGGGAGAAATGGCGCCCATCCCGCCGGTATTGGGCCCTCTGTCATGATCATATGCCTTTTTATGGTCCTGGGCGCTTACCATGGGGACAACGGTTTTCCCGTCGGTAAATGCCAGAATGGACACCTCAGGGCCGGTTAAAAGCTCCTCGATCAGAACCCGTTCCCCGGCCTTGCCGAATTTCTTTTCCTTCATGATGCTTTTGAGAGCTGCCTCTGCCTCTTCTTCGCCGGAAGCAGAAATCACCCCTTTCCCCAGGGCAAGTCCGTCCGCCTTGACCACAACGGGATAATGCAATTTCCCCAGAGCCGCCACAGCTTCCTCGAAATGTTCGAATACCCGGTACGCGGCAGTGGGGATGCCATATTTCCGCATCAGTTCCTTTGCGAATACCTTGCTGGACTCTATGGCTGCGGCGGCCTTTCGCGGGCCGAATGCCCGCAGTCCATTTTCCTCCAGTGCATCCACCATACCCATGGCCAATGGATCGTCCGGAGCCACCACGGTCATCCCGATTTCGCTTTTTTTTGCAAAATTCACAATCCCACAGATATCCGTAGCGCAGATATCGACACATTCCGCCAGGGAGGCAATGCCGCCGTTCCCCGGAGCGCAGTACAGCTTTGTAACCCGGGGGCTTTGACGCAGTTTCCAGACCAGGGCATGTTCCCTGCCGCCTCCGCCTACCACCAGTACCTTCATATATCCTCCACCTTCCCATTGCAGGTATCTCCCGGCCATCCTGGCCGGGTCAGGATCAGAACCGTTCCATCCTTTCCGGCATCAATGCCGGAAGTGCCGCATGCCGGTGAAAACCATGGCGATGCCATGCCGGTTGCACGCATCAATGGACATCTGATCCTTTATGGAACCGCCGGGCTGGATAATGGCCGTTATCCCGGCTTTGGCTGCAGCTTCCACGCAATCGTCAAAGGGAAAGAAGGCATCGGATGCCAGTACCGCACCTGTCGCTTCTTTCCCGCTCCGCTCAACGGCCTGCTGCACGGCCCAGATACGATTCACCTGGCCTGGCCCGACTCCGAGGGTCCGCTGGTCCCGGGCAATGGCAATCCCGTTGGATTTGGCGTGCTTGACGATTTTCCAGGCAAAAATCAAATCTTCCTGTTCTTTCTCCGTCGGCTGCTTTTCGGTAACAACCTTCCAGGGCATTCCTCCGGATATGGGCTCTTCCTGAAACAGTTTGTCGTCTGCCTCCTGTACCAGCAGTCCTCCATCCACCTTTTTCATATCCCAGGTTCCGGGGGCCATGGATGCTCCGATATCCTCCAGTGCAAGGAGACGGATATTCTTTTTCTGCTCCAATATTTCAAGGGCTCCTTCGGTGTATCCCGGCGCAACAACGATTTCAATAAAGATTTTATGGATTTCCCTGGCCACGTCTTCCTCAACAATACGGTTGGAGGCGATAATGCCGCCAAAGATGGAAACCGGATCCGCTTCATACGCTCTTTGATATGCTTCGTAAAGGTTCTCCGCCGTTGCCACTCCACAGGGATTTGCATGCTTTACCGCAACCACAGTGGGTTTGTCAAACTCCCGGAGAAGCGCCAGGGCCCCGTTGGTATCGCTGATGTTATTATAGGACAGCTCCTTTCCATGAAGCTGTTTTGCGGCAGGCAGGCTTCCGGGAACCGCTCGGATTTCCCTGTAGAAAGCCGCTTTCTGATGAGGATTTTCCCCGTAACGCATCTGCTGCAGCTTGTCAAACGTCAGCGTCAGATGCTCCGGAAAATCCGTGCATCCATTCTGCTCCCTGAGGTATTGGGAGATCATGGCATCGTATTGGGCCGTCTGCTCAAAGACTTTGACTGCCAGACGAAATCTCGTCTTTTGGGAAACCTCTCCGCTTTTCAGTTCCTTCAGGACAGAACCATAGTCTGCCGGATCCGTCATTACGACGACATCCGGATAGTTCTTCGCAGCTGCCCGCAAAAGGGTGGGCCCTCCGATATCGATATTCTCAATGGCTTCCTCCCGCGTCACACCGTCCCGCAGAATGGTCTGTCGGAAAGGATACAGATTCACGACCACCAGATCGATGGTCTCTATATCCAGCTTCTCCAGCTGTTTCATATGATCCGGATTGCTCCGCATCGCCAGGATCCCCGCATGAATCCTGGGATGAAGGGTCTTGACCCTTCCATCCAGGCATTCCGGAAAGCCGGTGACCTCCTGAATGCCGACCACCGGAAGTCCGGCCTCACGGATAATCTTTGCTGTTCCGCCCGTGGAAATAATCTCAAAGGAAAGCTCCTGGAGCGCCCTTGCAAGGTCCACAATCCCGGTTTTATCCGAAACACTGATCAAAGCACGCTTTTTCAATGCATTCACTCCTTCTGTTCTGTTACCGCCTGTTTCTGTTTCTGCCTGTTTCTGTTACCGCCTGTTTCTGTTTCTGCCCGTTTCTGTTTCTGCCCGTTCCCGTTTCTGTTTCTGCTGTCTTCCATTCTCCTATCCATTCTCAATCACTACTTTGCGTCCCATTACTCTCAGCTTCCCGCGAACCAAAAGCTCCACCGCCTCCGGCAATATTTCATGCTCTGCCTCAAGAACCCGGGCCGCCAGACTCCGGGCGTCGTCCTCCGGCAGGACCATGACCGGCTTTTGCAGAATAATCGGTCCGGTGTCCGTTCCCTCGTCCACAAAATGCACGGTTGCTCCCGTCACCTTTGCGCCGTAATCCAGTACGGCCTGATGGACATGGATCCCATAACAGCCCATGCCGCAGAACGATGGGATCAGGGAGGGATGGATATTCACGATCCGATTCGGATAATGATCCACCAGTTCCCCGGACAAAATACTGAGATACCCGGCCAGCACCACATAATCCACCTGGGACTTCTTCAACCGATCCAGAATCGCCTGATTGAATTCCCGGGAATCCGCAAACTCCTTCTTATTGATATAGCAGGTGGGAATCGAGCTTTGTCCGGCCCGGGTCAGTCCATAGGCGTCCCTGCGATCCGACAGCACCAGGCTGATCTCCGCCGGGATTCTGCCGCTGGCAACCGCATCCATGACCGCCTGCAGGTTGGTGCCCCCGCCGGATATCAGGATGCCAAGTCTTTTCTTCCTTTGCGTTTCCCCATCCTTCAGCACAGTGTCACACCCCGCTTGCCTTCCCGGACCGTTCCGATCCGGAAAGCCGGATAACCGGATTCCGCAAGGGAAGTCCGGACATCCTTCTCCAACGCGGCATCACAGTCCAGAACCATGCCGATCCCCATATTGAACGTCTGGTATAATTGCTGCTCCTCCATTTGACCGGCCTCCCGAAGCATCCGGAAAACAGGCGGTACCGGCCAGCTTCCCATCCGGATTTCCGCCATCCGTCCGTCCGGCAGCATTCTGGGTATATTCTCAATAAATCCGCCCCCTGTAATATGGGAAATGCCCCGGATCGGATATTCCTTCAACAACTTTAATATACCGTCCACATAAATTCGGGTCGGTTTCAGCAGTTCCTCGCCGATGGTTGTCCCCAACAGGTCACTGAATTTCTCCAGGCTATGATTCCCCTGCGCAAGCAGACTGCGGACCAGGGAAAAGCCGTTGCTGTGAACCCCGTTTGAGGCAAGACCGATCAGGGCGTCTCCCGGCTGGATGGACGATCCGTTGATGAGATTCTTCCGATCCACGATGCCCACGGCAAAACCGGCCACATCATATTCCCCCTGCCGGTAAAAGCCGGGCATTTCCGCCGTCTCCCCGCCGATCAGGGAACATCCTCCCTTAAGACAGCCTTCCGACATTCCTTTCACAATCTGTGCCGCCTGTTCCGGGACAAGTCTTCCCATGGCGATATAGTCCAGGAAGAAAAGAGGCTTTGCTCCCTGACAGATAATATCGTTGACACACATGGCCACACAGTCGATTCCAATGGTATCATGCCGGTTCATCTGAAAAGCCAGCTTCAGCTTCGTACCCACCCCGTCCGTTCCGGCAACCAGAACCGGCTCCTCCATGCCTTCCGTGTCCAGGGAAAACAGGCCTCCGAACCCTCCCAGGCCTTCCGGCACCTGAGAAGTAAAAGTCCTTGCAACATATGGCTTCATTAGCCTTACCGCTTCATAGCCGGCTTCCACATCCACACCGGAATCCTTATAGCTCAGGCCCATTGTCCTCCTCCTTTTTCCGTTCCTTTCGGCTCTCCTTCTTCTCCACAGGATATTCCCCATCAAAGCATCCCTGGCAGAAGCCGCACCCGCTTCCTTCCACGGTTTTCATCAGCCCTTCCCGGCTCAGATAGCCCAGGGAATCTGCGCCAATGGCGGTACAGATCTCCTCCACATCACAGGAGTGGCCAATCAGCTGATCGCAGGTATTGATATCAATTCCAAAATAACAGGGATATCGGACCGGTGGCGAACTGATGCGCATATGTACTTCCCTGGCTCCTGCCAGCCGCAGCATTTCCACAATCTTCCTGCTGGTCGTGCCCCTTACGATGGAATCATCGATGACCACCAGTCTTTTGCCTTTTACAATTCGCCGCAGGGCATTCAGCTTAATCCGCACCCCCTGTTCCCTCAGCTGCTGACTGGGCTGAATGAATGTCCTTCCCACATAACGGTTTTTAATAAAGCCCTCGCCGTAGGGAATGCCGGAAGCTTCAGCATATCCGATGGCTGCTGTCGTACCGGAATCCGGAACCCCGATCACCAGATCCGCCTCCACAGGATGCTCCGATGCAAGAATGGCACCGGCCTGCTTCCGGGCCATATATACGCTGATGCCGTCTATGGTGCTGTCCGTCCGGGCAAAATAAACAAATTCAAATATGCAGAGAGCCGAGTTCAGCGGAGCGGCTGTCTGGATGGAACGAAGGCCCTTCTCATCCACAACAACGATTTCCCCCGGCTTGATATCCCGGATGTATTCTGCTCCGACTGCATCAAAGGCACAGGTTTCGGAAGCCACCACATAGGAATCACCCAGCCTGCCAAGAGCCAGGGGGCGTATTCCCAAAGGATCCCGGATCGCCACCATTTTATTTTCCGTCAGGATCAGAAGGGCATAGGAGCCGCAGATCAGGCCCATTACCTTCTTCAGGGCTTCCTCCAGACCACTTTCCATATTCCGGGCAATCAGGTTTGCAATCACCTCCGTGTCCAGTGAAGTCTGAAAGATGACCCCGCTTTCCTCCAAATCTGCCCGCAGGGAATCCGTATTGATCAGATTTCCGTTATGCGCCAACGCCATGGTGCCTCGTTTGAATCGGGTCATCAGCGGCTGGGCGTTGACAAACTGACTGTCCCCTGTCGTGGAATACCGGACATGTCCGACAGCCGCCTTCCCACCTTTCAGCCGGGACAATTGATGCTTGTCAAACACCTCGGCAACCAACCCCATGCCTTTGTGACAGAAAACAGCGTTTCCGTCGGAGACGGCAATGCCTGCACTTTCCTGCCCACGGTGCTGGAGGGCATACAGTCCAAAATAGGTAATATCCTGTACTTCACCCGATTTATTGCTTCCAAATATGCCAAATACACCGCATTCCTCGCTCATCCTGTCCAATCGCTCTTCGGAGTCGGAAATCATGTTGCACCTCGGTTTTAAACTTTTATTTGATTTTCATCTCATTTGCCCAGCAGTCTTCTCAATATCTCGGCATAGGCTTCCTCCGCGCCGCCCAGATCCATTCGAAAGCGATCCTTGTCCAGCTTTTTGCCCGTTTTGCTGTCCCAGAAACGACAGGTATCCGGCGAGATTTCATCTGCCAGTAAAATCTTTCCATGAAATCGTCCAAACTCCAGCTTGAAATCCACCAGATCCACGCCTGCGTCCTTCAGATAATCAAGCAGCAGTTCATTCACCTTTTGCGTGGTTTCCTTTATAGTGTCGAGTTCTTCCCTTGTAGCCAGATGCATGGCATAGATGTGGTAGTCATTGATGATCGGATCCCCCAGAGCGTCGCTCTTATAGCAGAACTCCAGAACCACGGGAGAGAGCTTCGTTCCCTCCGGAATGCCCAGACGTTTTGTCAGGCTGCCGGTTGCGATATTCCTTACAACGACTTCGATGGGTATGATCTCCACCTTTTTTACGATGGTTTCCCGGTCACTGATTTCCCGGACATAATGCGTCGGGATTCCTTTGCTTTGAAGCATTCGAAACAGATGATCCGAAACCTTGTTGTTCACCACGCCTTTCCCCCGGATGCTCCCTTTTTTGAGACCATTGAATGCAGTGGCATCGTCCTTGTACTCCACGATTACATGATCCGGATCATCGGTTTGGAACACTTTCTTTGCCTTTCCTTCATAGAGCAGTTTCACCTTTTTCATATCTTTCCTGCCTCCTCCTGAATAAGCCGGTCCTTTTCCCGCACCTGACCTGCCATTTGCTTTCTTTGTTCCTTTAACTTGCCTCTGATGCCTTCCGAACACAGGGAAAGGATCTGAGCTGCAAGAATGGAAGCATTTTCCGCCCCGTCAATGGCGACTGTGGCAACCGGTATGCCTTTGGGCATCTGAACCGTGGACAAAAGAGAGTCCAGCCCATCCATCGTGGAGGACCTGATGGGCAAGCCAATAACCGGCAGAACCGTACAGGAAGCAAGAACACCGGCAAGATGCGCCGCTTTGCCTGCCGCTGCAATGATGACACCGAAACCGTTTGCTTCCGCATTCGCTGCAAACTCCACCGCCTCATGCGGCGTACGGTGAGCGGAAATCACATGAACCTCTGTTTCAATATCAAACTCTTTCAGCACCTGAATGCATTTTCTGAGAATCGGAAAATCAGAATCACTGCCCATTATAACGGCAGCCCTGGGAACCGTAGACATGAGAAGAACCTCCCATAGAATATTTCCGCTTTACGGATAACGGATCCGGAAACAGTACTGCAAAATGAAAACAGTTCAAGCCGGGAGTAAAGCAAACAAAAAGCGTTGATTCGACTTGTGAATCAGCGCTTCTCCGCTCCAAAGGAAAAAACACCTGTGACTGCAAAACCTGCAGTCATGAAGTTTCCCATGGAAAGATCGTCTTCCCCATTTTCCAATGAACAGGAAAAACAAGCGATATCCACTCATAGTCAGGCGGTTCCGGCCGCCCAGTAGAAACTCCCGAACCAATTATCGGGATTATATGAGTATATCTTTGTCACATTTAATATACCAAAAGAATCCTGCCCTGTCAATGCTTTTTCTGAACATTTTTAAGAGTTTTATGTTTAATGTTCAGGTTTTATAAAAGTCCAAAACAAACAGCCTGCCCGGTTTTCCTTTATCCGCCTTTGCCGGACAGGCCGTTACTCTGCCATCGGCCTCTTTATTCTTTTCAGACCTTTTACCGGACTTCACCGGAAAAACTTTGGAGTTCCGTATGGGAATACAACACTTCATGTTTACAATATGTACGGCCTGGGAATCTTAATGAATACTTAATAAATATTCATCTTTCCTTTTCCCATGTGAAAATGGTATGATAGGATGTGAGGTGAATCGGGTTGTACAACATTCTGATCTGCGATGACGACCGCGACATTGTTGCCGCGCTGAAAATCTATCTTTCCGGGAGGGATTACACCCTGTTTGATGCCTATAACGGAGAAGAGGCAATTGACGTTGTCCGCAATCATGAAATTCACCTGATTCTGATGGACATTATGATGCCTAAAATGGATGGGATTTCTGCAACCGCAACACTGCGTCGGGAAAGCAATGTCCCGATCATTCTGCTGACAGCAAAAAGTGAGTGCAGCGATAAGGTCCTGGGTCTTGATATTGGCGCAGATGATTACATCACAAAGCCATTCGATGCGGTGGAAGTCCTGGCCCGCGTGAAATCCCAGCTGCGCCGGTATACCATGCTCGGATCGAAAACGGAAACCAGCTCTTCCGGTACTTATACAATAGGCGGCATAACGCTCAACGAAATAACCAAAGCCGTCACAGTGGACGATGTACCTGTTACCCTTACCCCTCTGGAGTTTCAGATTTTGAATCTCCTGATTAAAAACCCCGAACGCATCTATTCCAGCGAACAGATCTATGAATCTGTATGGAAGGAAGAGTCGATCGGTTCGGAAAGATCCGTCGCCGTTCACATCCGGCATCTCCGGCAAAAGATTGAGGCCAACCCCTCCGATCCGCGTTATCTGAAAGTAGTATGGGGGCTTGGCTATAAAATGGAGGAACAGGGATATGACAGGCACTGATTGGGCAGCAAACTTCTGGATAAAGGCTGCGGCTTTTTTTCTTGCCATTGTGATGGTTCCGGTTGTGACAGCTTATGCTGTATCGGCGATCCTGGCTTATGATGGCGGCTGGCATGACAAACCGGGCTTCTCCTTTGCCAACACTGGTATATGCAGGACCATAGTTTCGCAGGAAGAAAGTGAGCTATGGCGTCATTACAGCATAATGGAACTTTCTGAGCTGGAAAACTTTTCTTCCGCTCAGAATAAGGTATCCAATTATCGGTTTGCCATATACCAGAAAGATGGCACACTTTTGTATGACAATCATGCAAAAACGGACCGTCCCATTCATCAGGGAAAATACGACGGGATCACCATCCAAAGTTTCCTTACCGCCAAGCTCACTGCACAGGACAGGCTTTATCAGGGAAACCGGCTGTTTGTAACCATGTACAGTATGAGTAGACGTGCAGCGGCTGTCTGTGGAATCGGTATCGTACTGCTTCTGATCCTCATTCTCTTTTTGGGCCGCGCAGCCGGCAGGCGCAGCGGAACCGGGGAAGCAGTTGCCGGATGGCAGGAGAAGATCCCCTTTGATCTATACCTGGTCCTTGTCTGCCTGGCTGGCTTTTTTATGATTTTAGTTGCCTCCGGAAGTACAAATGGCATGTGGAATTCCTTCGATAAATGGTCTGCCATTGCTCTGATTGCCTGCATAACAGGCTGTGCCGTGCTTCTACTGGCTGTATGGATGACACTTTGTGCGCGAATTAAAATTGGAAAATGGTGGCACAATACCATTATCTACATGGCCTGTCACTCATTCCGGAATTTCCTGCATCGGCTCATACAGGGAATCCTCCGTATCTGCCGTTCCCTGCCGATGCTATGGCGCACCATGATAAGTTTTGGCGCAATTGCCTTGCTCATCCTGCAATTTTCCTCGCATTATGCCTTTGGGCAATTACTTTCTTTCCTGGGGCTGTTGTTTTTTGCAGCATGCGCTGTTTCCCTCCAACTTCACAGTCTGCAAAAAGCAGGCGAAAAGCTGGCTGCCGGTGATCTGAATCTTAAAGTCGACACAAGCCATATGTTCTGGGACTTGAAACGTCATGGTGAAAACCTCAATGCCATCGGAAACGGAATGAGCATTGCTGTCGAACAGCAGCTCAAATCGGAGCGGCTCAAGACCGAACTGATCACCAATGTATCCCATGACATCAAAACGCCGCTTACCTCCATCATCAACTACGTGGATCTGCTTCAGAGAGACCCCGCCCCGGAACAGCAGCACGGGTATCTGCAGGTGCTCAGCCGTCAGGCACATAAGCTGAAAAAGATGACGGAAGATCTGATTGAAATGTCCAAGGCATCTACCGGAAACCTGCCCTGTCATCCCTCCCGCTGCAATGTTAAGGAACTCATCGACCAGGCAGTTGGCGAATACGAGGAGCGCCTGAATGACGCACAGATCGAGCCCGTTATTACCCGGCCGGATGCTCCCCTGTTCTGTTTTGCAGACGGATCCCTGATGTGGCGCATTCTGGACAACCTGCTTTCCAATGCCTGCAAATATGCCCAGTGTGGCACCAGGTTATATATTGATATTACGGAGGAAGAAGGGGCTGCAGCCTTTTCCTTTAAAAATGTTTCCCATGACCGATTGAACATCAGCGTGGAAGAATTGATGGAGCGCTTTGTGCGTGGAGACAGTTCGCGTACAAGCGAAGGCAGCGGGCTGGGCCTGAATATCGCCAAAAGCCTTGTGGAACTGCAGGATGGTGAATTTCATCTGGATGTGGACGGAGACCTCTTCAAAGCAGATTTTCGAATTCCTCTGGATCGGCCTTCTTAACAATTTCTTAAACAAAACCGTTGCCGCAACTTAAAAACTGTCTGCTAAACTTGTACCATACCAAATGAAAGGCGGTTATTTATCAATGCTCGACTTGCTTGCTTCCATTTTAGGGCTTTGCTTAAAAGCATACAGCGCATACTTTGTTGTAATTGCAGCTTTTGCCTTTCGGCGAAACAAGGGCATACAACGCCATACGCCCCAGACACGTTTTGCCTGCCTGATTGCTGCGCGAAATGAAGAAGATGTGATCGGAAAACTGATTCATAGCCTCAGGGCGCAGAATTATCCGGACGACCTTTACGACATCTTTGTGATTCCAAATAATTGTACGGATCAAACAGAAAAGGCAGCCCGCATTGCCGGTGCAAAGATCCTTCATTGCATGGGAAGAGTGACCAAAAAAGGCGATGCACTGCATGAGGCGATTGCCTGTCTCCTGCCTCAGGACTACGACGCATTTTGTGTATTTGATGCAGACAATATAGTACATGAAGATTTCCTTGCCCGAATGAATGATGCGCTGAGCTCCGGGGTTCGCATCGCCAGAGGTGCTATGAAGGTAAAAAATCCTTATGACTCCTGGATATCCGGATGCTACGGGCTTTATTTCACACTGATGGATCTGTTTTTCAACCGTGCCAGGACAAACTGCGGCCTATCCGCCCGACTCAATGGCACAGGATTTGCCGTTCACCGGGAAGTGCTGGAGAAAATGGGCGGATGGAACACTGATACCATAGCAGAAGATGCAGAGTTCTACACATTCTGCGTCCTCCATGGGTATCAGATCTGTTTCATACCGGAAGCCATTACGTTTGATGAAGCAACGAATTCCTTTGCGGTTTCCCTTACCCAGAGGATGCGTTGGTGCAGCGGAATTATGGACGTTTCACAGAGGAAGACTCCGGAGCTGCTTTCCGCATCCGTCCGAACCGGCGGACGCAGGGCCTGGGATACCTTTATGATGATCAACGGATCGTTTGTACAGGTGGCATCCATTTTCCCTCCCCTGCTTTCATCTTTTAAAGCTGCAGATAATGGTTCCTTCCTTCCGCTCTGTGCCAGCTTCGGTGTGGGACTGGTGTTTTCCTGTCTTGGATGCATACTGCTGGCTGCGGCTCTTGCATGGATTGGGGGATACCGGGATCGGAAGATCCTGAAGACGGTTCTGTGTTACCCCCTGTTTATGTCCTCCTGGCTGCCGCTGAACGTGATCTCCCTTTTGCATCGGACAAAGGATTGGAAAGTGATTCCCCATGGTCAGAAAAATGTACGGACCAGGGATCTACTCCTTCAGGAATCCAATTATCCGCAGCACAATTACCCTCAACGTACTTATAAAAAATCCGATTATCCGCAAAAGGCGGAGCGGAGTTAAAAAAGCAGCAGCACAATGGACAGAACGGTGATATGGAAGATGACATCCTTTCCTGATTTTGTTTGATCAATATCTCGGCAGGATGTCATCTTCTTTTCCATCCTATGGTAATTTATTACTGCTTGATGACGTAAACCCACGATGCTTTCCTGACGGCGGCAAAGGCCAACCGTCCGGAACCCGCGCCGACATCGGGCACGGTTTTGCCCCTCAGGTCCGTTAGTTCAAACAATCACTCCATGCTCCATCCGCGTATGAAGTCGCATTTTTCCGCCATGACCTCCAGGGTGGCATAAACAACGAAGTCCTCCATACCCGACATTGCATAAACCTCTGCGTAGCGAATTTGTTTCGCGTCATCAGCAGTGGGGCATTTACCGGTATTTATCCAGCCCTGCCGTTTTCATCTTCCATGGACGTTTTTTCTCTGTCCACCCTTTTTCGTCCCAATAATTGATATCCGCTTCATTCCACCCGTTTTTCTGCATCAGCCGAACAATATGGAAAAATGCTTTGGTTTTTATGCCCGGCTTGATATAACCCACATTCTTTTTTATTCTATTTGCTATTGCAGTCGTCTTTTTATCAATCCGTTTCTTTAACTCAGGTTTCACGTTGTCCCATGATACTGCAGCAACAGCGACTCCATATTTATAGGTTTTCGCAACACCCCAAAAGAATGTGCTGTCAGCCATATCTCTGTTTGTACTTTTCATCCCTCTGCCAGCCGCAGTTGAAATACATACTGCCTGTTTTGCAAACATACTTTCTTCCGGGCGATGTACCATCCAACGATAACCATAGTGATCCAGAAAAGCTTTCATTGCCCCTGTAACATGATATACATACACTGGACTTGCCAGGATCATTACATCTGCCTGATCAATCGCTTCTGTAATCGGCTTCAGTTGCTCATAATGAGGGCAAAGCATCTCTGATTTTTCAAAGCAATTCGCACATCCAACACAGAATTCGTCAAAATCCTTTGGAAGGAAAAACTCTGTTATCTCACCTTTCAGCTTCTCTGCAATCATTTCTGCGATATGGTATGTTGAGCCTTTATGACTCTGCCCGTGTATCATTACAACCTTCATTCCGACTCCCTCCACAACGTATCATCATTTTCCATCCATCAGCGTTGTTCCATATAGGTATCCGCTTATATCTTACCATACTTCCTGTCGCCTCCCACATCTTTTCACAGAAAATGCGGACCTCTGCCACATACTGCGAAAATATAAATAAATGTTATTACAATAAAAAAGCCTTACCAACTCTCAACTTCATCCTAAGAATTGTAAGGCTTTTTATTTCTTAAGCTCACTTATTTATTCATATTCTATCGTCTTTATTCATATTCTATCGTCGCCGGCGGTTTACCGGTAATATCATAAACCACCCGGTTCACATGCTTTACCCCGTTGACGATCCGGTTGGACACCTTCTCCAGCACTTCATAAGGGATTCGCGCCCAGTCCGCTGTCATGGCATCCACACTGGTAATCGCCCGAAGAGCTATTGTATAATCATAGGTTCTTTCATCCCCCATGACCCCTACACTTTTTAGATTCGTCAGCACGGCAAAGTACTGCCAGATTTTCCGATTCAGTCCGGCCCGGGCAATTTCCTCCCGGAATATGGCATCGGCTTCACGCAAAATATCCAGCTTTTCCTTTGTGATGCCGCCAATCACCCGAATGGCGAGTCCCGGTCCCGGGAAAGGCTGACGCCAGACCAGCTCCTCAGGAATGCCCAGCTCTTCGCCTACCTTGCGCACCTCATCCTTGAACAGATTCCGCAAAGGCTCAATGATCCCCTTGAAATCAATATGCTCCGGCAGGCCGCCTACATTATGATGGCTTTTGATCACAGCCGCCTCCCCGATACCACTTTCCACCACATCCGGATAAATCGTCCCCTGGACCAGATAATCCACGGCACCGATCTTTTTTGCTTCTTCTTCAAATACCCGGATGAATTCCTCACCAACAATCTTCCTTTTGGTCTCCGGATCCGTAACCCCTTTCAGACGGGTCAGAAACCGTTCTTCCGCATTGACCCGGATCAGATTCATGTGAAACCGCTGCCGAAAAGCCTTCTCCACCTGATCTCCTTCGTCCTTGCGCATCAGTCCATGGTCCACAAAGATGCAGGTCAGATTGTCGCCGATCGCCTTGTGAACCAGAACGGCGGACACTGAGCTATCCACGCCACCGGACAGGGCACAAAGCACTTTTTTATCTCCGATTTGCTCCTTCAGTGCTTTTACGGATTCCTGGACAAAACTGGCCATGGTCCAGTCCCCGCTGCAGCCGCAGATGTCATACAGAAAGTTTTTCAGGATCCGATCCCCGAATTGGGTATGGGCCACCTCCGGATGAAATTGTACCCCATAGACTTTCCGGTCCGCATTTTCCATTCCCGCAATGGGACAGGCATCCGTGGATGCTATGGTACGGAACCCTTTCGGCAGGGAATCCACCTGGTACGTATGACTCATCCAGCAGACACTTTCCGGAGCTGTGTCATGAAACAGCAGACTGTCGGTATCAAACTTCACAACGGCTTTGCCATATTCCCTTTCGCTTGCCTTTGCAACGGTTCCCCCGAAATGCCGGCCGATCAGCTGCGCTCCATAGCAGATTCCCAGAATTGGGACACCCAGTTCGAACACTTCCGGATCACAGACCGGCGCATCCCTGCGGTCCACACTGGCGGGGCTTCCGGTAAAAATAATTCCCTTTGGATCCTTCTCCCGGATCCGGCCAATGGGCGTATGAAACGGCAAGATTTCACAGTATACATTCGCCTCCCGGACTCTTCGGGCAATCAGCTGGTTGTACTGTCCTCCAAAATCCAGTACAAGAACGGTTTCCTTTGACATTCCCACATTCCTCTTTTCACAAATTCACTATTCCGTTTCACATCCCGGCACTGTAGTTGGGAGCTTCTTTCGTAATATAGATATCATGGGGATGGCTTTCCTTCAGGCTGGCATTGGTGATTTGAATAAAGGAGGCCTTTGTCCGTAAATCCTGGATTGTCGGAGTACCACAATATCCCATGCCGGACCGAAGTCCGCCGAGTAGTTGAAATACTGTGTCCTTCAAAGCGCCCTTAAACGGCACGCGTCCCTCCACGCCTTCGGGAACCAGCTTTTTGGAGCCTTCCTGGAAATAGCGGTCACTGCTGCCCGCTGCCATTGCGCTTAAGGAGCCCATGCCCCGATAAACCTTGAATCTGCGGCCCTGATAGAGTTCCGTTTCTCCCGGACTTTCCTCGGTACCTGCCAGCAGACTGCCGATCATCACTGAACTCGCTCCGGCTGCAATCGCTTTGGTGATATCCCCGGAATATTTGATGCCGCCGTCTGCAATAATGGGAATGCCATACTTGTCCGCTTCCCGGGCACAGTCGTAAATGGCTGTAATCTGCGGTACACCAATACCGGATATCACTCTTGTGGTGCAGATGGATCCGGGACCTATTCCTACCTTGACGCAGTCCGCTCCCGCTTCGATCAGTGCCTTTGTTGCCTCCGCCGTCGCAACGTTCCCTGCAATCAGCTGCAGATCCGGAAATTTCCTCTTGATGGATTTTACCATATCAAGGACTCCCTGGGAATGCCCATGCGCCGTATCCACTGCAATGACATCCACTTTTGCCTGAACCAGGGCTTCGACCCGTTCCATGGTGTTCTTTGCGATACCAACTGCACCGCCGGCAAGCAGACGCCCGTTCTGATCCTTTGCAGAATTGGGATAACGAATGGCTTTTTCGATATCCTTGATGGTGATAAGTCCCTTCAGCATCCCGTTGCGGTCCACAATGGGAAGTTTCTCAATCTTATATTTCCGAAGGATTTCCTGTGCCTGAACCAGATTGGTGCCCTCAGGAGCCGTGACCAGGTTCTCAGAGGTCATGACATCCTTAATCTTTTTCGTAAAGTCCGTCTCAAAACGGATATCCCGATTGGTGATAATCCCGATCAGTTTCCCGTGATCGGTAATGGGTACGCCGGAAATGCGATACTTTTGCATCAGGTTCATGGCGTCGGACAGCAAATGATCCGCAGACAGGTAAAAGGGATCCACAATCACCCCATGCTCCGAACGCTTTACTTTATCCACCTGATCTGCCTGCTCCTCAATGGACATGTTCTTGTGGATCATGCCAACACCGCCTTCCCGGGCAACGGCAATTGCCATCCTGGCCCCGGTAACGGTATCCATGGCCGCACTTAAAATCGGTGTGTTCAGCTTGATGCTCCGTGTCAGTTGAGTGGTCAAATCCACGTCTTTCGGCAAAACATCCGAATATCGGGGGACCAAAAGAACATCATCAAACGTCAATCCTTCTTTTTGTATTAATTTCTGAATAGCAAACACTCCTTTCCTGATTGAAAACGATCCTGATTGAAAACGATCGTCCGATTCATGCAGGAACCCAAACCGGCGATATCGTTACTTATTGTATCAAAAGCAGTCCTTCGACAGGACATGCAAAATATATGAATATTAAAAATAAGCTTAACAAAAATGTCGGTTGTTGTCAAGGTAAAATCGCCCGTTCCGTCGAATTCCCACCCCTTTCAAACGAATTTTTGACGAAGACAGTCGGGCTGCCCCCCTTGTCCGGCTTCCCGATTTTTTGCTCTCTGGCGTAATAAAACAAATACTGCTGGGCCACTCCGGAAAGTTTTCCAAACTTTTCATCGGCAAAGGATCGGACCTGCCGGGCCGTTACCTTCCGCCCGATATAATAGTATTCCATCACCCGTTTCACCCATACGTCGATGGGAAAGGCCTCCGCCTTTTCCATGGAATAAAGCAACACGCAGTCGGCCACCTTATCTCCTACCCCCGCGCAGGCAAGCAGTGCCCTATGTGCCTCCGGGTAAGGCAGATCCCGGATCCCGGAAAGGGAAATCTGCCCTTCCGAAACCATACGTGCGGTCTTTGCGATATAAGGCCCCCGATAACCGCATCCACAGGCACGGAGAGATTCTTCCCCGGCCCGGGACAATGCCGCAGGGGTCGGAAAAGTATAATATGTCCGGCCTTTCCAATGGATTTCCCTTCCATATGCTTCTGACAGTTTCTCAATGATTCCCTTGATCCTTTTGATGTTGTTGTTGGCGGACAGAATAAAGGATATCAGGGTTTCCCATGGATCCTGATTCAGAACGCGCATGCCCCAGCCGTATCGGACCGCCTCTTTCAGAACCGGATCGGCGGACAGCTCTTCCCTGATCCGTCCATAATCCCGGTCCAGGTCCAGATAATGCCTCATATGGCGATCATACCAATCCGGGTCACAATGCTCCAGTACCAAGACATTGCTCCCGGCACAATAAGTCACTCTTAGGACCTGATCCTTAACCACCCCCACATATCCGTCTCCGTCCCTGTTCCAGCGAAATGCCTGTCCGCAGTCAAAAACATGTTCCGGATAAAAGTCCGTAATTCCGCTGATCCGTACTGTATCCCCATCTGATGTAACCTTCAAATCCTGTCCCCCCTGCCTTTCTTCCATTATAATGCCCTTTCCCCCAAAAATCCACAAAAAAGGACATACAAAAAACCACAGGCAACTCTTTCAAAGAATTGGGCAGCCTGTGGCTTTTTAAGCGGGCCGGACTCAGGGCATATTGCTCAGACGATCCCCTGAGCCATCATTGCATCGGCGACCTTTCGAAATCCCGCAATATTTGCGCCAACGATCAGGTTATTCTCCTGTCCGTATTTTCCGGCCGCCTCACGGACATTCCTGTAAATATTACCCATAATATGCTTCAGCCGGGTATCCAGTTCCTCAAAAGTCCAGGAAAGCCGCATGCTGTTCTGGGACATTTCCAGAGCAGATATCGCGACGCCTCCGGCATTGGATGCCTTGCCGGGAGCAAACAGGATCCTGCTTTTCAGAAATTTCTCCATTGCCTCCGGGGTGGAGGGCATATTGGCTCCTTCTCCCACTGCAAAGCAGTTATGGGCGATCAGGGATTCTGCGGATTCCCCGTCCAGCTCGTTCTGGGTGGCACAGGGCAGGGCAATATCACATGGGATGGACCAGATCCCCCTGCAGCCTTCCTGATACTCCGCATCCGGATGCACGGCAGTATATTCCCGGATCCTTTTCCGCTCGACTTCCTTGATTTGCTTTACCGTATCCAGCCGGATTCCGTCGGGATCGCGGATGTATCCATCCGAGTCGCTCATGGCCACCACCTTCGCGCCCAGCTGCTGCGCTTTTTCCACTGCATAGATAGCCACATTGCCGGAACCGGAAACCACAATGGTTTTGCCCTGGAGGGATTCTCCCTTCTCCTTTATCATCTCGTTTACAAAATAAACAAGGCCATAGCCGGTTGCCTCTGTCCGCACAAGACTTCCGCCAAACGCCGGGCCCTTTCCGGTAAGAATGCCTCCCGAAGTATTCCGTATCCGCTTGTACTGTCCATACAGATAACCGATCTCCCTGGCCCCGACTCCGATATCTCCTGCAGGCACATCCGTATCTTCCCCGATATGGCGATACAGCTCTGTCATAAAGCTCTGGCAGAAGCGCATCACTTCCCCATCGGACTTTCCCCTGGGATCAAAGTCGCTGCCGCCCTTTCCCCCGCCGATGGGAAGCCCGGTCAGGGAATTCTTGAACGTTTGCTCGAAGCCAAGAAACTTGATGATGCCAAGATTCACGGAAGGATGGAAACGAAGTCCTCCCTTGTAAGGTCCGATTGCACTGTTGAACTGTACACGAAAACCCCGGTTGACATTTACCCTGCCCTGATCGTCCACCCAGGGCACGCGAAACATGATCTGTCTTTCCGGTTCGGTCAATCGTTCCAGAAGGCCTGCACCTTCAAACTCCGGATGCTCCTCCAGCACCGGTTCGAGAGACTGTAAAACCACTTTTACCGCCTGATGAAACTCCGGTTCGCCGGGATTTCTCCGAATGACTTTTTCCAAAACACGATTGCTGTATGACATGAGAGTAAACACCTCTTCCACAAAATCAAATTGTTCTTTTCTGTTTCCTGTCTAAAAAAGAGCAATCCAATGAAAATGATCCATGCAACTTTAAATATTGCATTATGCATATTTTTCATTGTTAAGCTTCAAAAGTGATTATAACACAGCCATAATGATATTTGCAACTTGGAATCCATCATTTTTCATTACCTGTTCAGGCTTTTGCTTTTCCGGTTTCCTTCGGCGTAATTAATTTTCTCGCTTCCACATTGATGTCCAGGACATTCAGCCCGGTCATATAGGTGACGCTTTCCCGGACACATCGCTGGATCTGCGCCAGAGTCCGGTGTACCGGAAATCCATAATACGCCGATATAATAATATGAACGGAAACTCCATCCTCCCGGCTGCTGATCTCGCATCGTTGAACCCTGCAGACTCCTTCCACGTTTTGGGCACTGTAAAGGGCAATGGACTCCACAGCGGAATCCGCAATATAAAACTTGCCAAAATAACTGTAAGTGGGCCGGACCACTGTTTTCTCGGCGATTTCCTGCCTGCTCTTTCCTCTGGACCGGAAGATCCGAAGCGGATCGATGAAATAACCGGAAAAGTCCTTCCGAACCTCAAAGGTGGGTACAGGGATAATATGTTTTCCCTCTTCCTTTCGGTTTTTTTGTGCCCGACGGATATCGCGTTTTGAGGCAATATCCTCAATCCGGATCCATTCTTCGACTGGAGGAAGCTGCAGCCGCTGTGCAATCCGTTCGATCATCTTTTCGGAAGTACCAAGAATCAGAACCGAAGATGGCTTTTTCAGGCGGATGGCTTCCCTGACCTTTTCCGCATGTTCCGGATCCATGAACAACGCCCTCCGGATAGCGGAAAGCCGTGTGGCTTCCTTCTTGGCAGAGATACCCGCCAGAATCCTGGTGTCCTCGATCAGCAGGCCGTCGTCAATCACACAGGGAATTCCTCTCTCATTGGCCAGCCCAACCGCATGAAAGCTCTTTCCTGTTCCACTGGTGCCCACCAGACCATATGTCTTCAAAAGCATCCCTCCCCTGCTTCCAATGCATCCCATCAAACAGACTAAAGTTTCTTTCTATTTTTCCTCCTGATTCCGGCGATATTTGCACAGGGACTGCAAAAAACAATTCTCACAATCCGGCTTCCTGGCTTTGCAGACCCTCCGTCCATGATAAATCAGCCAATGATGCGCACGGGACCATTTCTTCTTCGGAATGTTCTCCATCAGCTGCTTCTCCGTATCCCGAACATTGTCGGCATCTGCCAGGCCCAAACGGTTGGAAACCCGGAATACATGGGTGTCCACAGCGATGGCATCCTTTCCAAAGGAGTTGCTCAATACGACATTTGCCGTCTTTCTCCCCACCCCGGGCAGGGACGTCAGGGACTCCATATTATCCGGCACCCGTCCTCCGTATTGCTGCATCAGGATCTTACAGGTCTGTATGATATTTTTACTTTTGGTCCGGTAAAATCCACAGCTATGAATCTTCTGCCCCAGCTCCTCCGGTGTCAGGGCAGCCATCTCCCTGGGACCGGGATATTCCTGAAACAATCCCGCTGTGACCTTGTTCACCTGCCTATCCGTACACTGGGCTGACAGCATGGTGGCAATCAACTGTTCAAAGGGATTGGTAAAGTTCAGCGCCGAAACGGCACCGGCATAGTGCTGCTCCAGCAACTCCAATATTTTTCTGTGATTTTTCCTGTCATTTGAATCCATTGCATTATCCATTCTTTCCATGCTCTGCTAAAATATCCACAATCAAAACAATCATAACAATCATAACAGCCAAGCACGATCTCCTGTCGTATTATACTATACGGACAGATTGAAGTCCATGAAGGAAACAATCCTACTATACCCGAATATACCTAAGAAAAACAGATTTCAATCAGGATCCTCCAAATCTGCTCTCCATCGTCCGCCGATATACACGTGAAAAACAGATTTCAATCAGGATCTTCCAAATCTGCTTTCCATCGTCCGCATTGGGAAACATTACATGGCCCGGACTAGTTGACATAATTGTTTGCACATGTTACGATTTTGTTACTAAATCATTACATGAACGTAATGGTCAATAGAGAAAGCGAGGGAAAACCTTATGAAGAAAAAAATCAAGACACTGCTTCTCCTTTCAACCGTTCTGGCTGTTCTGCTGGTTCCGCTGCAGGGGGCTTTGGCAGCAGGTACTTCCGGATGCCGGAATACCGGTAACACACGCATCGTCTCCATGTGGAAGGGATTCTGCAACCGGCTTACTTACACCATTTCCAATGGATGGAAATTGATCCCGATGAGACACAATCCTTCCAACTGCATAGAACCGACACCCGGCTCAACAGCAAAGCCAGCTCCGGCTCCCACTGCGAAGCCTACACCGGCTCCCACCGCAAAGCCAGCTCCGGCTCCCACTGCGAAGCCTACACCGGCTCCCACTGCGAAGCCTACACCGGCTCCCACTGCAAAACCCACGCAGAACC
>ENA-UOOI01000554-UOOI01000554.1-fermentation-metagenome-genome-assembly--contig:-NODE-554-length-46903-cov-5.647733_pt1 | contig 46903 bp, 40 predicted proteins | sample MGYA00245779_ERZ724027 | MGnify/ENA primary metagenome ERZ724027 (study PRJEB28704, sample SAMN03018318) | fermentation metagenome | biome: anthropogenic terrestrial biome; feature: soil; material...
GCGCCACCGCCTTCGATCCCGCCGCTGAAGCTCAAGTAATCGACGCCACAGGCCGCATCGTCGCGCCCGGTTTGATCGATATGCATTGTCATCTGCGCATTCCGGGCTTTCCGGAGCGTGAAGACCTTGCCACCGGCTCACGAGCCGCTGCTGCCGGCGGATTTACAACAGTCGTTCCGCACCCCAACACCCGACCGGTAATTGACAATCCGGTCGTCTTGCGCAACCTTCAGGAGCAAATCGCCAAAGAATCCCTCATTAATGTACTACCAGCCGCGTCGATTACTGTCGGCCAAAGGGGAGAAGAACTCAGTCCGCTGTCTGGCCTGGCAGCCTGCGAGGTACCGCTCTTTTCGGATGATGGTCAGACAGTTGCCTCCGCCGCCCTGATGCGGCGCGCGCTCCAAGCAGCCCGGCAGCTGAAAATCCCCATTTGCCATCATAATCAGGACAAGACGTTGGCAGCTGGTGGCGCAATGTACGCCGGAGACGTCGCCACCCGCCTGGGCATTCCCGGCATACCGGCCTCCTCTGAAACGGTCATGGCAGCACGCGACATCATATTGGCCAAAGAGACAGATGGGCATATCCATATCTGCCATGTCTGCTATGCCCCGACCGTGGAATTAATCCGGCGCGCCAAACAGGAGGGCGTGCACGTAACTGCCGAAGCGACCGCACACCACTTTACGCTCACTGACGCTGCCGTAGCTGAACGCGGCGCTTATGCCAAAATTAACCCGCCCCTCGGCAGCCAAGCCGATGTTGACGCTATCAAAAAAGGCCTGCAAGACGGCACCATTGACGCGATTATCACTGATCATGCGCCTTGGACTGCAACAGAGAAAGATCAGGACATCCGAACAGCGCCATTTGGCCTGATCGGGTTCGAGACCGCCTTGTCGCTGGTGTTCAGCGAATTAGTCAATCCCGGAGTGCTTACCTTGTCAGAAGCCATTGCCAAAATGACCATCAACCCCAGCCGCATTCTCAAGGGCGTGTCGAAAGGCCGCCTTAACGTTGGTGCGGATGCGGATCTAATCATTATCGACCAAGAAAAGAAATGGGTGGCTGACCCGGACCACTATCAGTCAAAAAGTCGCAACTGTCCTTATCGCGGCCGGCGCATGCAAGGGAAGGCTGTATATGTGATCGTGGGCGGTCGGATTGTGGTTGCGCCCTGAATAAAAAGGAGGCCCTCCGTGGCCTCCAACTTTGGTGTATTCAATTGTTAGGTTCAGTGATATTCGCAGGGTAGAGCAAGTGCAAGCAAATACTAGTCTTCGTCCTCTTCATCGTCATCGTCGCATTCATCGTCGTCATCATCTTCATCGTCGCATTCATCGTCTTCATCGTCATCATCATCTTCATCGTCATCATCATCGTCTTCGTCTTCGTCCTCATCGTCGCATTCATCGTCTTCGTCGTCATCATCGTCATCTTCGTCTTCTTCGTCATCATCGTCATCATCATCATCATCATCGTCTTCAGGCTTTTCATCGATATTTTCGAAGATATCGTCAGTGTCAACATCAACGTTGTGTGCTTCTACATATGCCAGCAACTCTGAGACACTCATAGATGATAGTTCCTCGAACGTAAGCGAACCGTCATCATCGAGAATTTCCTTAATCAATTCGGATTTAAACTTCTCGCCTAAGACAGATGCAACATCAACTCCGCTTGACTCTGCGATTTCAACCAGTTCCGCGAAATCCATAGCGGCTAACTCTTCGGCGGTTAATGCGACATTTGTCGTCAGGATTTTCTCAATTAAGCGGGACTTCGCTGAGGTAGTATCATTGTCAGCAAAGACGAAGACGCTTGTACTGAGATACGCTACTGCCACTATAGCGACTGCAATAATAAGTGATACCCTTTTACGATTTGCTTTTCCCATTTTTAAAACCTCCTAACACTTTGCGGGGGTAAAGGTCATGCTGTATGTTTCGCCCCCTCCTGCTAAATTAATGTACAAGCAAGCCGTTTTATTGCATCAGAAAAAATTATTATGGTTTTCTCGCCAAACTAAAAACCCCACCATTACTGGTGGGGGAACACTGAATATTAATCATTCAGCCCATCGCCTTCGCCTTCATCGTCTTCCTCATCATCATTTTCATCATCTTCATTATCGTCTTCATCATCATCGTCCTCAGGCTCTTCGTCATCCTCGGCCTCAAGATCATCCTCATCCTCATCATCCATTTCATCGTCTGACTCATCATCCAATTCATCATCTAGTTCATCGTCTTCATCATCATCGTCATCAACTTCTTCTTCATCCCCGGCCTCAAGATCATCCTCATCCTCTTCCTCTTCATCCGCAGCGACTACCCCATCATTATTAACTGCGCCGTCGGCACCACTGTCATTTCCGCCACCATCGCCGGTAACACAGCCACCATTGCCGACAGCACCTTTACCATTGCCATTGCCATTGCCAGGAGCAGGAGGATGCGCTTCATCGCAGGCGCTATCGTAAGCTCCATCGTAAGCCGAAATGCGTATATCGATCCCGTCCAAGCCGATCTCTTTCAACTCAATCTCCTGTTCTTTGATAACCTGCATGAGCTCTTGTAAGGAAAGCGGTGCCAAATCAGCAATATTTAAAGCGCTGTCGCATGCAGCCATTTGCCTGATCAAGTTTGATTTACCCAAAGAAATATTGTATTCTGCGCCCAGTTTCTTCAGCTTATTATCAGGCAAGATCGTTTGGCGCAGCAACAGGGCTTCCGTGTTAGTTTCCTTGAGAAAAGCAATAATATCTTTGGTAATCCGGTTTTGAAGTTTTACCGCACTGTCAGCATTTTTACTTTGCACTGACACTAATACGATATCATCTGCATTACCCATATATCCCATCTGCAATATAGAGCTGAAGATGTTCTTAACGGAAGTATTTAAGTCCTTGTTCTTGATATCCGGATCATTAAAAAGCAGACTGCCATCGTCGTTATGTGCCTGCATTCGCAAAACATGATTCCGGCGGTTCGTAGTAATTTCCATGCTGGGGTTTATGTCCAGAGTGATGACACTCTCGACAGCGTAAAACTGAAACCAACCGGCAAAGACAACCATTATCAACATTACGCCGACACAGGCTGCGATCAGCTGCAGTCTGTATTTCGGCTTTTCAGCCTCTTCCTGACGGGTTACATAATCATGCTTTTCCATTTTTATGACCGGTGTATTGGCCACAATATCAAACAAATCCGGCACAAGCTGCGTGATCGCGCTATTGAGATGAGCTGCAATCTCTTTTCGATTCATGACTGTAACTCCTCCCCTCAACCAGATATTTTTTTAACTTTTTCAAACCGCGATGGTACTGTGAAAGTACGGTTGAAAGGGGCACGGAAAGGCTGCTGGCAATTTCGCGATGCTTCAGACCGGAAACGGCGTACAACAAGATCACTTCACGCTCTTGCTTATTCAGGACATTGAGCGCCATTTGCAGCACAATCTGATCATCATGATCAGAGACATAGGAAAAGTTGATGTCATTCTCCATGAGGGAAAACTCGGTATTAACATAGCGTTCGTTGGACCGGAGTTCCATCAATGCCAAATTGCGGGCGATCGTGAAGATCCAAGCGAGCGGCTTTCCCTGCGGTTGATAAAGATGTGCTGCGGATCGAATTTTCAAGTAAGTCTCCTGCATGATATCCTGTGCCAGATCATGATTGCGCAAAATGGACAGGAGGAAGGCATAGACGGTTTTTTCAGTCAGATGATACAGCTCTTCAAAGGCAGATGGATCACCTGCACCTATTTGCGTAAATAGATGTTCATCGATCATGACTTTCTTTTGTCTTGGCTGCGGGGCGTGGCCGTCTACAATACCAAGAAATATCAGCATCTGCTTGATCCTTTCAAAAAGTCAATGCTGCATCACCGGTTTTTATTGCATCGCTATCATATTTATTTTTTCGCCTTAATTTTAAAAGTCCCTTTGTGAAAAGGAAAAACCCAGCTTTTCCGCAAGCGGGCGCATCGGACAAAAGGCGGTAATGACATCGGAGCCGGCAAACAACAGTCCGACTGCTGTGTTATTTGGCCCGACGATTACAGATCCGCTGTCTCCACCGCGCGAAAGGATGCTGCTTATGACTTGTTCGGTAAAGGTCAGCAGAAAAGCGCCGTAATCCACTTCAAGATCAGCGTCAGTTAAGATTATGCGCCCGGAAGTCAGGCCGCTGCTGCGCCCGCTTTTGCGTACCTGCATGCGCAATTCCGGATCCGCAACAGCGCTGATCGTGCCAATTTCCAGGATTTCGCTCGTCACATCAGCCGGGTTTAGCGGCTTGGCGAGCGCGGCATCAAAACGGTTCAAGCCACCGGGGTGTAGCGGGATAAACCGGTAAAGCGTTGCGATCGTGTCCTCCTCGATCTGGCCGCCATCAAACACGCCTGGCTGCAAAATCGGCACTTTATTGAGCGGCATGCCGGACTCGAGCGTGCTGGAGTCTGCCAAAACATGGTTGTTGGAGAGGATCAGCATTTCCCCGGTTTCCTGGTTCCAGACGACTGCTCCCAGCGTGCCGGCTGTGACTTCAGGATGCCCGATGCTGACGCCGCCGGGCGCCGGGCGGATCCGTACGTTGCGGGCCACGGGGGCTTCCTGCGCGTCTACAGCTTCCGATCCCTTCGGATGCAAAGCCTTGATACGTCCCACCTCCACTACATCTGTGACCTGACCGCGAAATAAGGGCGGGATTCTGGCGGAACGTGGTAAGTCTGCCAACGCCACCTTTTTCTCAACTAAGACCACCAGACATTCTTGATCAGTCTCCAGGCCGTCGGTTGTCTTGAAACCTTTGCCAACGCCAATGACATTGGGCATCTTCATGAGCGCGCCCTTGATTTGTCTGTATCTGGAACGCGGCAAGTCCTGCAAGTCAAGCGCCTCCCCAAAACATTAATGATATCTGATCTATTGTATTAATTTCGGGGCCGGTTGAAGTTTGGACAATCGCACAAAATTGGCGCACCTGGATGCCACCTGGACAATCGCACAATTACTCATTTTGGCATAAAAGATAAGCCGCAAATAAGGACCCATGACAGGCTTTCTGAATATACTGTTACAAAAGCCGCTCCGGGTTCGGGCTTTATCCGGGGAGGGAACAGTCATCCCTCTTTTTTTTATGGGCAGGAATCGGCGCGGCGAGGTTTGCGAGTGTGCAAAATGCGGAAAGGGTGTGCTGGAGTGAAGAGAATTCTGGTGGTTTGCGTCATGATCCTGATGCTGGTTGCTATTGTCGCCGGATGCGGTGGTTGCGGTGGTGATGGGGAGAGCGGCGGCAGCGGTGCTGACCGTGACCGCAGCATCGTCATCCGCGTGGGCTATTTTCCAAATCTAACCCATGCCCAGGCGATCATTGGGGCGGCCCGCGGTGATTTTGCCGCTGCCGCTGCCGCCAGCACTTTGTCGGATAACATCAAAATTGAGTTTACCGTCTTTAATGCCGGCCCATCGGCGGTGGAAGCCTTACTGGCAAAAGCAATTGACCTGATCTATGTAGGTCCGAATCCCTCGGTCAACGGGTTCATCCGATCACAGGGGCGGGCACTACAGGTCATCGCCGGTTGCTGTAGCGGCGGTGCCGTCATGGTTGTGCGACCCGAGTCGGGAATCATTGACCCCGCGAGCCTAAAAGGTAAGCACCTGGCCACCCCCCAGCTCGGCAATACGCAAGATGTGGCATTGCGCCACTATCTGGCCGCCAATGGGCTTAAAACCACCGAGCAAGGCGGGAGCGTCCGGCTCACCCCGATTGCGAACCCGGATATCCTGGCCCTCTTTCGCCGCCAGGAAATTGACGGGGCTTGGGTGCCGGAGCCATGGGGCGCACGCCTGGTCATAGAAGGCGGGGGACAGATTTTCATCGACGAAACTGATCATTGGCCCGGGGGACAGTTTTGCACGGCGCTGATCGCGGTCAACCGGGAATTTGCCGACCAGCATCCGGATCTGGTCAAAGTCTGGCTGACAGCACACGTAGACTTGACGCTCTGGATCCGGGAAAACCCGGCCGCTGCCAAGGCTATTGTCAACAGCGAAATTGCCAGACTGACCGGTAAGGAATTGCCGCAGGATGTTCTGGACAGTGCCTTCGAACGTTTGACAGTCACATACGACCCATTGCCGGACACTCTGGATGCGATGGCGCAGCGAGCATATGAGATGGGTTTTCTGGGCGACGCACCGCCCAACCTGACAAATTTTTGTAACCCAAAAATATTGAACGAGATCCTGAGAGAAAGGGGTCTGTCTCCGATCGGGCCGTAGGAGCAACTTTTCTGGCGGCGCGCAGAGGCGGACCGTAACAGCGGAGTGAAAAACATGGCAAATTTCGGACTTTATGGTGTACCCAAGCTGCTGCTAAAAGGGGTTAGCAAGACTTATGCTTCCGCACGCGGGCGGACAGATGCGCTGCATCAGATTGATCTGTCGGTTAAGTCCGGCGAGTTCATTTGTATTGTCGGTCCCTCCGGCTGTGGAAAATCGACGCTACTCAAGCTGATCGCCGGGTTGGATGCGCATTCCGACGGCGAAATTCTGGCAGACGGCCGCCAGGTGTCCGGACCGGGCACAGACCGTTTGCTGATGTTTCAAGAGCCAGCCCTGTTTCCATGGCTGAACGTGCTGCATAACGTGGAATTCGGCCTGAAAATGGCGGGCGTCTCCGAAAAGGAGCGGCGCGCAAAGGCACATGGAGTTCTGGAATTAGTCAACTTGGTCAAATTTCGCAATGCCTATGTTCATGAATTATCAGGCGGCATGAAACAGAAGGTGGCGCTGGCCAGGGCACTGGTGATGGAACCGCAGGTGCTGCTGATGGATGAACCGTTCGCAGCGCTGGATGCCCAAACCCGCGCCACGCTGCATGAGGAGCTGCAGCAAGCCTGGCTGGCTACTAAGAAGACGATCGTCTTCGTCACGCATAACATTGAGGAGGCCGTGCGGCTCGCCGATCGAGTGGTCGTTTTCTCCAGCCGCCCCGGCCGTATCTGTCGCGAGATCCCGGTAAACATGGCGCGACCGCGCGAGAGTTATAGCTATGCAGGGATTGCCGCGCTAATTGAAGAGATTGCCGCCGAGCTCAAAAGCGCACCACCGGATCACGCCAAGCTCGACCTCGCAAACCCGGATCGCGATCGCGCAGAACAGGATACCGCAAGGGAGGAATGGTGCGGTGAAGGCTACTCTCAGAAGGGCTCTGTTTCTTATGCTTCTCATAGTGGTGTGGCAGGCCGCTTGCAGTCTTAACATTTGGCCGGAATACCTTTTTCCTGGCCCCATCGCGGTGCTGAACAGCTTGATCGGGTCCTTGCGCAATGGTACCTTGCTGGTGTCGCTATATACCAGTTTGCGCCGCATCGTGATTGGCTTTGGCATTTCGCTGGCTGGCGGTGTGATCACTGGGTTGCTGGTTGGCCGCAGTGCGCTGCTGCATGACACAATCGGCTCGATCATGCTTGGGCTGCAGACGCTGCCATCCATTTGCTGGCTGCCGCTGGCCTTACTCTGGTTCGGCCTTTCGGAACGGGCAATCCTTTTTGTGATCATTATGGGCGCTTTTGTGGCGGTGGCGGTTTCTACGGAGGCCGGTGTCCGGCAAATTCCGCCGCTCTACCTTCAGGCGGCCCGCAATATGGGGGCGCGCGGCTACCGGCTCTATCGGGATGTCATTATCCCGGCGGCGCTGCCGGGGATGATCACCGGGATGAAACTGGGCTGGTCATTTGCGTGGCGTTCGCTGATGGCCGGGGAGTTGCTCTACGTCAATCTGGGATTAGGACACCTTTTGATGATGGGCCGGGAATTGTCTGATATGGCGCAGGTCGTCATGGTGATGCTGCTTTTAATCATCATTGGTCTGATCTCCGATAAGCTGATTTTCGCGCGGCTGGAGAGCTTTGTGTACGAGCGCTGGGGGCTGAAGAAAAGCGTGCGGTAAAATATTAACATTCTATAGCGGATTTTGGGAAAAATACGCCTGTGGAGGCGGGGAAGAGAGATGACCAGACTGACTGAAATTCGCTGGCATGGGCGCGGCGGGCAGGGTGCCAAGACCGCCGCGCTTTTGCTGGGCGACGCTTTACTGGGGACAGGCTTTTATATGCAGGCTTTTCCCGAATATGGACCGGAGCGCATGGGGGCACCGGTTAAAGCCTATAACCGCATCAGTGATGCGCCGATTGATCTCCATTCGGGCGTTGATACGCCGGATGTAGTTGTGGTGCTGGATGCATCCCTGATGAAAGGACTCACCAATGTGACCGAAGGGCTGGCCGATGACGGTGTACTCTTGATCAATTCTCCGGATCCGCCGGAGCAGGTGCGCCAGGAAACCGGCATCAAAAAGCATCGGCTATATACAGTTGACGCTTCCGGCATCTCACAGGAGATCATGGGATCCAACCATCCAAATACGCCGATGCTGGGGGCGTTGATGCGCGTCGCTGATTTCGTCGACTATGGGGCGGTCAAAACAGGCATTCGGCAAAAGCTGGCTCAGAAGTTCCGTGGCCGTGATCAAATTGTAGAGGGCAACATGGCTGCGGTCGAACGGGCCTATCAGGAGGTGAGCGGGGAATGAGCGACGCAACGCAGGGGGCGAGCGAAAAAGAAGGGCGGTTGGAGCCCCGACACGGATGGCGGGACATGCCTCTTGGGGGGGTGATTCCTAAGGCTGGCAGCGCTACCGAATATGAGACTGGTGACTGGCGCAGTATTCGACCGCTGCACAGCAAAGAGCGCTGTATCAACTGTCTGCTGTGCTGGGTCTATTGTCCGGATGCCGCCATCAGGCTACAGGATGGCAAAGTGGAAGGCATTGATTATGAGCACTGCAAAGGCTGTGGCATCTGTGCGAAGGAGTGTCCGCAAAAGGTGCATGCGATCGAGATGGTGCCGGAGGGGCGCATTAAGGAAATGGAAGCGGGGGATCGCGATGTCCGTTAAGGCACCCAAGATGGCAGGACTCAAGTCAGTCGCACCCAAAGCCGCGCCGCTGGACATGGTGGCGCGCACCGGGAATGAGGTCATGGCCGAAGCGATGCGTCAAATCAATCCGGATGTGGTGGCGGCCTATCCGATCACACCGGCTACAGAAGTGGTGCAGATTTTCGCGGGATTTGTCGCCGACGGCCTGGTCGATACGGAGTTTGTCACTGTGGAAAGTGAGCACTCAGCGATGAGCGCTTGTATCGGGGCGTCCCAGGCTGGCGGTCGCGTGATGACAGCCACCTCTTCGCAGGGGCTGGCTCTCATGGCGGAGATGGTCTATATTGCTGCCGGTCTGCGCTTGCCGATTGTTATGGCGGAGGTTAACCGGGCACTCTCGGCTCCTATTAATATTCATTGTGATCACTCTGATACGATGCTGGTGCGGGATGCGGGCTGGATTCAGATCTTTTCGGAGAATGCCCAGGAAGCTTATGACAATATGATTCAGGCAGTGCGGATTGCCGAAGCCTCTGCGGTACGCTTGCCGGCCATGGTTACGACCGATGGGTTCATTATCAGCCATGGTATGGAAGGGGTCAGTCTGATTCCGGACGAGGCAGTGCGGGAGTTTATCGGCACGTTTTCCCCAGTTTATCCCCTGTTGGATGTGGATAACCCTGTGACCATCGGTCCAATCATGTTTACGGATTACTATTTCGAGAGTCGTCGTCAGGTGGCGGAGGCCATGAAAAATGCGCATCAGGTCATTGCCGATGTCGGCGCGGAGTTTGGCGACCGGTTCGGCCGCCGCTATGGCTATCTGGATGCTTACCGCATGGAAGATGCGGAGGTAGCGGTGGTGGCGCTGGGATCGACGGCCGGTACGGCACGCGCCGCAGTGGATGCCATGCGTCAAAAAGGGATCAAGGCCGGTTCGGTCAAGGTGCGGGTTTACCGTCCCTTCCCGGCAGACATGATTCGCGCCACGCTGGGCCATCTGAAGGCGGTGGCGGTGCTGGATCGATCAGACGCGCTCAATAATCATGCCGCGCCGCTCTGTCTGGACGTGACCACGGCACTGTATAGCACTGGGTTGGGTGCGTCGCGCCCCTCGCCACCGTCAGAGCGCCCGCGTATCCTCAATTACGTCTATGGGTTGGGCGGCCGCGATATCAAGCCAGCTGATATTCAGAAGGTTTTTGGCGATTTGGAGCAGGCGGCGCGCGGCCATGCGGCCTTCGCCCCAGCGCCCCAGAACGAAAGCCCGATGTATCTGGGGGTGCGGGAATAGTCGTATTTTTGCTGCTGAATATCGTCGCTTTCGCGCTTAATATCGTCGCACCTTCGCTTCCGAATCCATCAAAAAACGGCCGACAAGCGGCCGTTTTTTTGTGACTTTGTTCTGATGCAATTTTCGCGTCACGTTTTCCTTACTTAAACATACTGTCCGGTATTCCCACGTTCACTGCTACGTCGCTCATTACCAGTCGATAGGTAACCTTCTTGCCGTTAGACACCAAATTAAACAGCCAGTTGATAAAGCCTTCCGGCAAAGCGCTACGCAACAATAAGGTGCCCTGCCCTTCAAATTCGATCGGCAGCCAGCAGCCATCCATGAACTCCTTGTATTTCGCCTCCATGCGGGTGCTTTCCCCACTTGCGTTCCAGGCTTCGGTGGCGGTGATCACCCATGGATCAGGCGCTATTTCCAGACGCCAGGAATAGAGTTCGGTTTCTTCGCCTACCGGTTTTTCCCCTACCGGCTCTTGACCCACCTTTTTTCTGGGAGTGGCGCTGACAATATATTCTTTGCCGCGTTCAGTGTATTTGTTACCGACAATCGCAAGGTCATAATCTCCCGAATTCAGAAATATAGACGGCGAAGGAAACAAAAAGCCGCCCTTCGATTGTACCGTAATACCCATGACTTTCACTGCTGTGGCATTAGGTCGTCTGGCAAAAATTTTCATTGAGACAGGAAATCGGGTTTTATTCAAGAATAACTCCATTTTGGCAGCAGCTGTAAAGTCTTTTAGGGCGTGCTGAGAGTCGATCACATTTTGCAGTAGCTGCTGGGGAGTCACTTCATTTTGGGCCGAAATAGTGGAAGGGTTTGGGTTGATGAAGAGAAACTGAATAACTCCAAGTAATATCAACATTAGAATCATAGTCAGCTTGTAGGACTTTCGCATTTAAAAACACCCCCAGTTTGAAGAAATTTCGTCACAAACAGTCATTTACCTTCAGGGTCTATCTAATTAACACTTTAAGCGTCAAATCCCTTTTGATTCCTGTTATAATTATGTTAACCTCGGCAGGAAACGATAGGACGCCCTAGAAATCTTAACGGACTAGTTAGTCGGGCACTTTTTTGGCGTCAGAGAGGTTGGGAACATTGCGCGTTAATAAAAAGACGATTTTAATGGTCAGTCTGGATGTTATTCAATCCCTTGCTTCATTGGGATTGGTCTATATCCTTTTTGCAGGAAAGTACTTTCCCCAGGATGGCCAGAGCCAGATCCTGATAAGTATCTCTTTGGCTGTCGCAACTCCTGCAGGATATGCCGTCGCCGGGCTATATCGGAAATTGTGGAGGCATGCCGAATTAAATGATGGAATATATCTTATTTTTGGTGTAATCGCTTGTCAGACCCTATGGTTTTTGAGCTATAGATTAATTGCCGGGCAAACACTTCCGATCCCAATTTGGGTGACATTGTCATTGATTCAATTTGTCTTTGCGATAATCACCAGAGGCTCAATTCGTCTTGCGTATGATAGATTACGCGGTGATAATGGCAAGGGAAGCAATAAACGCACAAAGGTAGTCATAGTAGGGGCTGGCAGTGCCGGAGCTTTGGTCGTCAGAGAAATACGGCATGCATTGGCAAAGCAATATCAACCGGTATGTTTTGTAGACGATGATCCCGGGAAACAGTATTGTTCGATTAGCGGCGTGCCTGTGCTTGGCGTTTTGGAGGACTTACCACGTTTGATCGAACAATATAAGATAGACGAGATTATTATTGCCATACCTAGCCATGAGCAGCAGATCATCCAACGAGTGGCGAAAATAAACCTGAACAGCTCCATAAAATTGAAAGTCATTCCGGGAATTGACTCCTTGATAGATGGTACAGTTGATGTCAAGAGGTTCCGGGATGTAGAAGTTGAAGATTTGCTCGGCAGGGAGCCGATAAAGCTGGATCTGGCTGAAATAGCGGCCTATTTAAAGGGAAAACGAGTCCTGGTAACAGGGGCCGGCGGTTCGATCGGTTCTGAACTATGTCGGCAAATTGCCTCATTTGACCCAGAGTTGTTGATTTTATTAGGTCGCGGCGAAAACTCCATCTATGAAATCGGCTTGGAAATGCAGGAGCTTTTTCCACATCTCCCCATTCAGAAGGTTATCGCTGACATTAAAGACAAGCCCCTCATGGATCGGCTATTTATGAATTATCGACCGCATGTGGTTTTTCACGCTGCTGCTCACAAGCATGTGCCACTGATGGAAGACTGGCCGGAAGAAGCTTTTAAGAACAATATCATTGGAACCAGGAATGTGGCTTTGGCAGCTCATGAGAATAATTGTGAGCGTTTTGTGCTCATCTCTACCGATAAAGCGATTAAACCATCCAGCGTGATGGGAGCGACAAAACGTGTAGCTGAAATGGTAGTTCGCACACTGAGTGATTTTGGTACCACGAAATTTGTCACCGTTCGTTTCGGGAATGTTCTTGGAAGCCGGGGCAGTGTGGTGCCGCTTTTTAAGCGGCAGATTATGCGTGGCGGACCGATTACCATAACGCATCCAGACATGCAACGTTATTTTATGACGATTCCCGAAGCAGTTCAACTGGTCATTCAGGCCGCGGCGATGGGGAACGGAGGCGAAGTCTTCGTTTTGGACATGGGCGAGCCGGTTTATATTCAGGAATTAGCGGAAAACTTAATCCGGTTATCAGGGCTAATTCCAGGCAAGGATATTGAGATTGTCTATTCAGGGGTTCGGCCCGGAGAAAAATTGTTTGAGGAATTATTCTCTGTAGAGGAAGGCGATGTAGCGACCAGGCATGAGCGCATTTTTGCAGCCGCCATGCCAAATGGTATCCGCAAAGACCTTCTTTTGCAGATTGGTAAATATGAGGAACAATTAAGAAACGGGCAACAACTTAACATACCTTCTATTCTGCAGAACCTCATAACCGATGCCGAACTGTCGAGTGCAGAAGCGCAAGTGGCTGCGACGTCAGAAGTAGGCGTTAGGCTGTCTGGAGGGCAAATTAGTGGATAAAAGCAATGATTTCCTCACACTGGTTAAGGCGGCTTGGCATCATAAGTATCTGATCATCATAGTCGCATTGGTTGCAGGCATCGTCTCCTTTCTGATTACAGGATTACTGCCCAAAGAATATGATGCGATTACTGTTTTCAGTGTTGAAGATGACTCTGCTATTTCGCAATATCAGCAGATGCTTGGCGTTGCGGCGGGAACCCTGGGCAACTTAATTCCTAGTGGTAACGGACAAGTCGGTACCTATGAAGAAATCTTGAAGAGCCGGGTTTTCCTCCAAAAAGCACTTAATTCCATTGGGCTCAACCTCTCAGTTGCGGAAATAGACGAATTACGCAAAGACCATATTGAGATTACTATACGCAAAAGCGGTGCGATTGCGATCTGTGTCAGTAGCAGGGATCCGATCTACGCCCAAAAGGTAGCGCAGGCTATGGCCGACTATTTTGTCAGTGAAGAACAACATTACTTTCGAAATAGTTCTCTTAAAAAGCTCGATTTTCTGGAAGATCAAACCCAAAAGAACTTAGCTGAACTGGAGATGGCTGAACAACGCTTAACTGAAATGGGTAATGAATTTCAGTCTACCCGTCCCGAAGAACAGATTGAAATGGCATTGACCAAAATCGCGCGCTACGAGGTTCTATTGGGCGAGACTAAAATTGCCATTAACGAGATTAATGTTCAACTAAGTGAACTTGATGAGCAACTGGTAGATATGGAACCGACTCAGGAAATTCAGCGTACTGTTACAACTAATCCGATAATCCGCAGCCTGGAACAACAACTAGTTTCACTAGAGGGCGAACTTGCGGAAGCGCAGGCCAAATATACCGACGCTCATCCCGTCGTGATTGAGATTAAAGAAAAGATTGAAAGCGTCAAGAAACTAATGTCGGATCAATCAGAGGAAGTCATCTCGGCTCGCGTAGAAGGAGCTAATACGGTTTATCGTGCTCTGATGCAAAGTTATCTCACCCTTAAAGCCGAATTATCAGCCAGTTTGGCTAGGGTTAGCAAAATCAACGAAATGATTGCTGAAGAAGAAAAGAAGTTGGTCGGTTTGCCAGAAAAAGAGCTGGAATATTCGCGTGCGCTTCGGGATGCCAAAGTGGCTGAAGAGCTATATCTGCTCATGCTAAAAGATTTGGAAAGCACGAGAGTGGTCAGTGAAAGTGAAAGTGGCGTAATTAGAATAATAGAGCCTGCGATCGTTCCCTATAGACACGCACGTCCCAGCCGTGCCATTAACACAGTTGTAGCAGCCTTTCTGGCTGGTTTAATCAGTGTAATCTGGGCTTACTTCAGAGATGTCTATGGCCCGGCACCATCACAATTCCACAAAAGCAAAACGTTTACGGCTTGATGAAACGGAGGTACTATTGGGATGCCGTTAGTTAAAAATGCGCCCGAACATGGTGCAATTGGTACAGCTCTCAAAGACAAAATCGAAAAGCACATCGCGAAAGTCGCCGTAGTAGGTTTGGGTTATGTAGGACTTCCTTTCGCCGTTGAGAAAGGAAAAGTTGGATTTCCGGTAGTCGGGATCGATCAGAATGCGAAACGCGCTGCGAAGGCCAACCAAGGCGAGAATTATATCAAGGATGTCAAAGATGAAGAACTTAAAGACATTGTCGCTAAAGGTAAGTTCAGAGCTACCGCAGACTTTGCAGTATTGTCCGACTGTGATGTTGTCGTAATCTGTGTTCCGACTCCCTTAACCATTACCAAGGATCCGGATATCTCGTATATCGTCAATGTCACCGAGCAGATTGCCGCACACTTGCATCGTGGGCAGCTGATCACGCTTGAGAGCACGACCTATCCTGGCACCACCACCGAAGTGATCCTCCCGATGCTTGAAGAAAGCGGCTTGAAAGTTGGACAAGACTTTTTCCTGGCGTTCTCTCCGGAGCGCGTCGATCCGGGAAATAAGCGCTATACCACCAAGAACACCAATAAGGTGGTCGGCGGGGTCACCCCTCAATGCCTTGATATTGCCACTACTTTTTATCAGCAGACCATCCTCAATGTCGTTCCGGTTTCCTCACCAGCAGTGGCGGAAATGACGAAAGTATTTGAGAATACCTATCGTGCCGTGAATATTGCGCTCGTCAACGAAATGGCTTTGTTATGCGATCGCATGAAAATTGATGTCTGGGAAGTATTGGATGCCGCCGGGACCAAACCGTTTGGCATTCAGAGTTTCTACCCGGGTCCGGGTGTTGGCGGTCATTGCATTCCGATCGATCCATTCTACTTGACCTGGAAAGCCAGAGAATATGAATATCATACCCGTTTCATTGAACTGGCGGGCGAGATCAATGATCAAATGCCGTATTTCGTAGTCGATAAAGTCACGCGCGCCTTAAATCAGAAACAGAAGGCCCTCAATGGCGCGAAAATACTAATACTCGGCGTGGCTTATAAAAAGGATATCGATGATGTCCGTGAATCGCCCATTTTACGTGTGATGGAATTGCTGCGTGATGCCAATGCCGCAGTTAGTTACCATGATCCATTCGTGCATGTGATTGAGCCGCACGGCGGTTCAACTGTGCGGGTGGAATCTGTGCCACTAACCAAAGAGTTGCTGGCTGCGGTTGACTGCACAGTGATTGGAACAGGCCATTCTTGTTTTGATTATGACATGATTGCCACTTACAGCCCGGTGATTGTGGATACCCGCAATGCCATGAAAAATGTTGCCATCAACCGGGATCGAATTATCAAACTATGAGGAGGCCCGTAATGAAGCTGCGATTTGGTATTATTGGATGCGGCCGGATTGCCCCTAGCCATGGAGAAGCACTCACCAAAATGCTCACCGATGAAGCTGAGCTGATCGCCGTGTGCGACATTATTCCAGAGCGGGCTAATAGTTTTGGCGAACGCTATGGTGTTAAAAAAATTTACTATGATCATCATGATTTACTGCAAGACCAAGAAATTGATATTGTCTGTATTTGTACTCCCAGCGGCTATCATGCCGCTCTGGGAATTGAAGCTGCCAATGCCGGTAAACATGTGGTTGTCGAAAAGCCGATGGCACTCTCCCTCGCCGATGCAGATCGCCTGATTGCCGCCTGCCATGCCAATAAAGTAACGCTTGGGGTGGTGCATCAAAATCGTTTTAACCCAGCCATTAAGTTGGTGCGTAACGCTTTCGAGGCCGGCCGATTCGGTGCTCTGACACACGCTAACGCCGCGATTCGCTGGTGCCGCGATCAGAAATATTATGATGCAGCCAGCTGGCGTGGAACCTGGGCTCAGGACGGCGGAGTATTGATGAACCAGTCGATCCACAATATTGATTTACTGCAGTGGATCATGGGAGCCCCCACAGAAATATACGCTTATACGGCGACACGACTCCGCCAAATTGAAGCGGAGGATGTCGCGGTCGCGATCTTGAAATTTGCGAATGGGGCTTTTGGAATTATTGAAGCCGCCAGTACCATCTTCCCCCGTAACCTGGAAGAGACATTGAGCATTTTTGGTGCCACTGGCAGTGTCATTGTGGGTGGCATTGCGGTCAACCGCATCGAAGCATGGCGTTTCGGAGACGACAACGAAGAACAGCAGATTCTTTCCGGCCAGCAGTCCGATCCTCCCACGGTATATGGTTTTGGACATCGTGAATTGCTCAGTAATGTGATTCAGGCCATTCGTGCCGGCAAAAGGCCGCTTGTAGACGGGGAAGAGGGCCGCAAAGCACTCGAGATCATTCTGGGTATCTATCACGCTGTGCGCTTTGGGACCCCCATCAAGTTTCCTCTGCAAGAAAAGGCTGACAGCCTGACCGCCTTAATGGGAGGTAAATCATGACCAAAGTAATCAGCGCCAGTGCTCAAATCGAACAAGATGTTGAAATTGGCGAATTTGCCGTCATTGAGAAAGACGTTATTATTGGCCCCCGTTGCCGCATTGGTCATCACGCCGTTATTTGCGAAGGCGCCGTACTGGGGGCGGATGTCGAAATTGGCATCGGAGCAGTCGTCGGGAAACGGCCGCGCCCTGCCAGAACCAGTACTGTGAAGGTGACCGGGCTTGCACCAGCGCATTTGGGAGACGGTTGCATCCTTGGTACCTATGCCGCCGTTTATGCCGGAAGCGTCTTGGGATCCGATGTCATGGTGGCCGATCATGCTGTTGTTAGGGAACGCTGTCGGCTGGGCGCGAATGTCGTCGTGGGGCGGGCTGCCACTGTCGAAAACGATACCGAGATTGGTGCGCGCACTAAAATCCAGACCGGCGCTTATGTCACTGCCTATATGACAGTTGAAGAAGACGTCTTTATTGCCCCAATGGTGACGACGACCAATGATAATTACATGGGGCGTACCGAGAAACGCTTTTCCGAGAAAAAAGGCGCGACCATCCGTAAGGGGGCACGCATCGGCGGCAATGCCATCCTGCTTCCAGGCATTGAGATCGGCGCGGAGACCCTGGTAGCAGCCGGTTCAGTAGTTACTAAAGATACTGCGGCAGGACAGGTTGTCATGGGAGTGCCGGCCAGGGCTATCCGGCCGGTAACAGAAGATGAATTGCTGAAAGGGTGATCCTTATGGCAAAACAGGCCATCCCATCTTTTGATCTTACAGAACAATATGGTCTCATTGAGGCTGATGTTATGGCTGCCGTGGAACGCGTTCTGAAAAGCGGTCATTACATACTTGGACCAGAAGTGAACGCATTTGAAAGCGAACTGGCCGGCTACCTTGGCGTCAGGCATGCCATCGGAGTAGCCAATGGGAGCGACGCTTTGCTGTTGGCATTGATGGCCCTTGGTATCCAGCCCGGGGATGAAGTGCTGATACCGACATTTACATTTTTCGCAACAGCCGGTGCGGTTGCCAGACTGGGCGCCGTGCCCGTTTTCTGCGATATTGATTTGAATACTTTCAATTTGGATCCAGCGGAATTGGAAAAGCGCCTAACCGCAAAGACCCGTGCCATTATTCCGGTGCATTTATATGGCCAGGTGGCCGACATGGATGCGATCATGAATTTTGCCCGCCAACATGGACTTAGTGTAATCGAGGATGCGGCGCAGGCGATTGGCGCTTCTTATCGGGGAAAGACGGTATGTAATTTTGGGGATATTGGATGCCTGAGTTTCTACCCCACCAAAAACCTGGGTGCCTGCGGCGATGCCGGGATGGTAGTAACAAATGATGATCCCCTGGCGGAAAAGCTGAGAATACTGCGGACGCATGGCAGTAAGAAGAAGTACCATCATGATGTGCTCGGTTTTAACAGTCGTCTTGATGAACTGCAGGCCGCCATTTTGCGCGTAAAACTTAATCACCTTGACGATTGGATGGCAAAGCGGCAAGCCATCGCGGCTTATTATGATCAGGCTTTGTCTGATTCCTGTTTTGGTGGCAAAGTAATCGCGCCCCAAGTGGCCGCAGGAAATAGACATGTTTATCACCAATACACCATCCGCGCAGAGCAGAGGGATGCGCTTATCGCAGCACTGGCTGCCAACGGGATTGGTTCAACAGTTTATTACCCCCTTTGCCTGCATCTGCAGCCTGTCTTTGCGCATCTGGGCAGACAACCTGGTGATTGCCCGCAAGCTGAGAAAGCTACAGAAACAGCTTTGTCGTTGCCGATGTATCCGGAACTTGATCAGGCAAGCCAGAGGCGAGTTATCGAGACGATACGCGCTTTTGTCTAAGATCAACATTAACTAAGATTTAAGCGGTTTGGCATTCAGATTATCGAAAAGGCGGACTTTGAGTTGCAGCACGTTAAGGCGATGCGGAATCCCTTCGGAGATAAAATTATCGAGCCCGAATCGATATTGTTCGGGTCATTAATCGTGCTATTTTCTGTGTTATCAGCCGTTTCGCTGGATTGGAAAATTGTTATAGGTATAGTTGCTGTCTCTCTGGCCTTATGTTTTTTGTTGAGATATCCTCCGGTTACATTTGCGCTCTTTCTAAGTTCCGGTTATTTTAAGGGCGATCCGTTAATTTCAGCATTGACAGGTTCGTTGGATCTAACCTTAGTCTTTGCTGTCATTTTGAGCCTTTGTTTGTTTTGGCAAATTGCCGTAAAATGCGTATCTTTTCGATTGCTACGAAACATCTGGCCGATGGTTGCGATGATCGCCTTTGCAGCGCTAAGTCTGCTTTATACTCCGGATCTCAGTTATGGCCTACCGAAAGTTGGATTACTGGTCACAGGAGTTATGCTTTCACTAATAGCTGGTAGTCTTATCCTAAGTCGGCCGCAGAACCTAAAGACGTTTTTAAATACCATGGTCATCATAGGCTCCGTAATGTCTATCTATGCTGTGGTGATTGGGCGTACGCTGGGAACAAATTTTATCAACGCTTTCGGCAGTAATTATCTTACGCTTGGCAAAGCCTCTGCAATCGCGGTTTTTGTATTATTATTTTATGATTTTGAAAAAAACAGGCTTGTGGCCAAAACACTAAAATTGCTTTTATGCTTTGTTTTGCTTTGGAGTATGATGAGTTCCGGAGGCCGCGGGCCCGTATTTGCGATTGTGCCTGCTTTGGCCATAGGGTGTCTTGCCTTATGGATCAAGGGAGACCGTTTTCAATTTAGGCATTTCGTCTTTGTTTCTATAATTATCGGCTTAATGATCATTGTACTTCTCGTAAGCGGGCTAGCAGGGACCACTTTCATTAATCGAGCTTCAATGGTTACCAATTCATTATCCAATAAAACAGTCGCTCTCAGCGGCGGTTCAACACTAGGTGGCTCTGCTACAGCTCGAATCAGGTATTGGAGTGCTTCGTTAAAATTGTGGGCAGGGAAGCCTCTCGGCGGAGTAGGGATTGGTGGTTTTAATAAAGCTGCGTTTGGGACACGGGGAGAACTCTATCCCCACAATATCTTTTTCGAGCTTGTCTCCGAATTGGGATTCATTGGTCTTTGTCTGTTTTTGTTGCAGCTATTTTTCTGTTGGCGCAGCATCATGACCTTTTTGGGCCGCAACATTAGCAGACCGGCGTTCTCTAGCGGACTGATACTGTTATTACTAATAGCCTATTTACTTGTGAATGCATGCCTAAGTGGCGATCTGAATGACAATCGTCAGCTTTTTGCATTGTGTGGAGCGGCAGTTGCACTAATCGGTAATGCGGAACAAACGGAGGATGCTAGCATTTGACTTCGCTCATCAAAAAGATTTCACATCTTTTCAAAGGGATTGCGCACTTTTTTTCCACATCTGAATCAACGGCATCGGCCAGCCTTTTTATATCAATAGGTGCTATGTGTAGCAAACTTATGGGCTTTGTCCGAGAGATGATCATCGCCAACTACTTCGGAGCGAGTTCTGCTACAGATGCATATCTAGTTGCTTATATGTTTCCAGGCATAATATTTAGTTTGCTTGGCGTTGCTTTGGGAACATCGTTTCTGCCAGTTTTCACGGAGTTGAACACTTCCGGCAGAAAAAAAGAAGCGTGGGCAACCGCATCTAATGTCTTATTACTGCTAGGGTTTATTCTCATTATTATCACGATCATTGGCGAAATAACTGCCCCAGTGATTATTCCGCTATTTGCCCCCGGTTTTGACGGAGAGACGCTTGAATTATCTATTTTGCTATCCCGCATTGTGTTTCCCAGCCTGCTCTTTTCAGTTATGAATAGTCTGTTTAGCTCAATCTTGCACTCTTATCACATGTTCAGGCTAACCTCTCTAAACGGCATCTACCTCAATGTTGGTTATATCATATGTATTTTGCTTTTTTCACGCTATTTGGGTATCAAAGCGTTGGCAATTGGCGTTTTGATAGGGTTTATTCTTCAATGTATCTATCTGATTCCCTCGGTCCTAAAACTCGGCAAGTTTAGCCTGAATTCTATGTCGTGGAAGGATCCCTATTTCAAAAGAATATTGTGGAATATGATGCCTGTAGTCTTAAGTCTTTCGGTGCATCAGATCCACATAGTTGCTGATCGCCTTATGGCATCCTGGCTGACTGCAGGAAGCGTATCTTCACTGAACTATGCTTATAAACTAATTTCATTGCCGAACCAGGTGTTTGTAACAGCTTTGGCAACGGCTTTGTTTCCTACTCTTTCACAGCTGGCAGCCAAAAAGGACTCTGGGCAATTCAGGCATGTCTGCATGCGTTCTCTACGTCTGGCGGCTGTTCTGATAATACCAATTTCAATTGGGATGCTTATTTTGAGAGTTCCAACTGTGGGTCTTGTTTTTGAACGCGGGGCATTTGACGCAGTAGCTACGCAGCAAACTGCGATTGCTCTTGCCTGGTATGTGATCGGCCTTTTGGGTCTTTCATTCACAACTTTGCTAACCAAAGCATTTTATGCGCTTCAAGATACCAAAACCCCTGTAAAGATAGCGCTGATTACTATACCGCTTAATATAGCATTGAATTTGATTCTGGTAGGTCCGATGGGTCATGGCGGTTTGGCATTAGGTACATCTATTGCTGTATTACTGCAAGCGGTGTTCCTGTTTTTTAAGCTTGAGAAGCGTTTGAAACCCGAGGATTCAGTTTCAAAAACGAAATTTACTCTCAAGGTTGCTATTGCAGGCACCATAATGGGTATTGCAGTTTGGGTTGCTTATTATTTTTTGACAGGACAATTCAGCAGTGGCAATTCTCTCAATTATGCGATTAGGCTATTTGTGCCAACATTGCTGGGAGTAGGGACATATTTGCTGCTTTGCCGTAAGCTCCAAATTAGAGAGCTGGACGAAATGATTGGTCGCTTTACTGGCCTGGCAAAAAAGAAATTGCGGATAGGGACGGGGCGTAACTCCGAGTAAATAGACATAATCAGTGGAGTTGACTTTCTTGAGGATTAAAAGGATCTATTTACCAATTCTGATCATTGCATCGTGCATATTTGCGGGTTATAGAAATATCAGCGCTGAGGAATATCCCAGGGCTGTTCTTTGGAGTCACGGTTTTAGTGCCAATGAGTTGAAGGCTGCCAATACCTCTCTATCCGAAGAAGCGGCAATTAGTGCTGAACTACCCGCAATGGTAAGTATAGGCGGTCTCGAATTATTGGCTGAACCGCTGCCCCCCAAAATTGGTGAATTGCTAAATAATGACGTCAAACTTGTTGTGTATCTTTATTCTACTCAAATTGCCAAAGAAGCGATCCGGAACGGGACGGATGTCGGTTGTCTTGAAAGAGGAGAACCGCTATATGCCCATCCGAAATTCATCGAGACAATGCGGGATTACGCCGAGAGGGTTGCCATCAGAGTTGCCAATGATCCCATTCTGAGAAAATCGGTCTATGGCTTTTGGTTGATTGATGAACCTGAAGGTAGTATCGCCCGTACAGATTTGGCTCCGAAGAAACGGGCAACTTACCTGAATAAAGTAGCCGCTGGTTTCAAACAGACCTATGGCTATGGTAAGTTTGATTTCCCCCAATCTTCGCTAAAGACAAATAGTAATTTGCACGATGCTCTGAAATATGCCTCCTATTTGCGGTGGTGGGATGATCGCCTTTATGAATTACAGAAGACAGTGTCCGACACACTGAAGAAGCATCTCCCTGAAACCCGCATCATTTCAAGTGATTTCTACTTTTCTGGTGATGTCGCATGGATCGATCCCTATCGGCTGTCCGCAGTAGTTGACGAATTTCTCTGTGTCGCTTATTCCTGGATTGAGGGTAGTAAAGAAGGACGGGGCGTTTTGAATCCAGGATTTGCAGCCAAGTATCTAAGTGATTTGACCGGCAAGCCGGTCTGGGTTCATCCGCAGCTGATCGATTATCAGGGTGCCCTTGCAGAGGGAAATCCTTTGCAAGGAGATATCTCCAAACGGATCAAACAAGTATTTCGTTTCGGAGGGCATGGCGTATTTTTGTATGCCTATGAATGTTATAAGCCGGAGTATCCGCGCTATATCAGGAATACAAGCCCGAGTAAATGGGCAGAGATAGCAGAATCTCTCCGAGACATATCAGAGGAAGATTCCATTAGCACTAACAAGGAACCAAAAACTGGGATTTTTGTTTCAAATCACAGCGTGAAAAGCCGTTTGGACACAGATACATTATATTGGGCGTTTACGCTCCTGAGCCATTCGCCAGCGGAGCAATTCAACTTCATTAGTGATACCCAATTGTTGAATAACCCCGATGTCTTAAAGGGTTTTGAAGTGTTATTGGTACCGCAGGCAGCCATCGTTACATCTGATGTAGCTGGAATTATTGAAAAATATGTTCACTCTGGAGGTAATATTGTCCTATTTGATCCGGAGGCTTTTCATTGGAGCCCAGATGGAAACGAGTTACGTACAAGGGAGAAACTTACGGGGGCAAAAGGATTCACGAAAGTCTACAGGGGGCTGCTTAACTCCACCGTTCGGATTACGAGCGAAGATAGCGACAAGCAGCCAGTCTTGCGGGTGAATGAGCCCGTATTTTATCGCTTTATGGGATTAACAAAGAGCATCGAGATTCTTGGCCGCTTCGTTCTTGGTGAACCTGCCATAATAAGGAATACTTACGGGTCAGGAAAAGTAATTGCTTTGTGTTTCAATCCCCTGAAAAAAAGTCTGAGCATAGATTTGGAGTTAATTAAAAAATTCCTGGATGATTAGCGCTTTTTGGAGAAGGGGAGATTAAATTGCGGGTCTGGCTTGTCAACCAATATGCAGGGGTAAGGCAAACGGGTTTCGGAAAAGAATTAAAAAAACGGGGTCATGAGGTTTTAATATGGCGAAGTAACTTTAGAATACGGCCTGGAGATTTTCTCGGAAAAAAATACTTGCTCTGGCATGATACAATTCAATCAGGAATACCTCTGCGGGCTATCGCAACCTGCGGTTATCGCCGAAATGATCTAAAAAGGGCATTTAATATGTTCCAGTTCACCTTCCATTTTGCATTAGTAGCATTATTCTCTAAAAAGCCAGATGTCATACTTGGCTCTTCGCCGCATCTACCAGCGGCTTGGTTGGCCTGCATGTTGGCCAAACTATTCCATATTCCCTTTATTGCGGAAATTCGCGACTTATGGCCAGAAAGCCTTATTCAGATAAGCAATAACAATCGCTCTCTGCTATTTAAGATACTGGGATGGATGGAAAAGTCTTTATATAAGAATAGTAAGAGTATCCTGGCATTAACACGTGGTATTGAAAATGGCATCAGGAAAAAGGTGACTAGCCCCGAGAAAGTGTTGTTTTTACCGAATGGCGTTTCTCTGGCGGAAGTACCCGTTACACCCCCGCCGGATAATTGGCGCAGAGAGCTCAGCCTTGATGACCAGTTTGTATGTCTTTATGCAGGTGCCGTTGGCCCTAATAATGCATTAGACTTGGCCGTCAAAGCCGCCAAACGCTTGGAAAAGCAAAACGTTTCCATTATTATCCTTGGCGATGGGCCTGCAAAGGAGAGTTTGGTCGCACTAGCAGGAGATTTGGAGTGCACTAATATGTATTTTATTCCCTGGGTGGAGCGACACGAAACGTTTACTTACATGATGAACGCAGATGCTTTGCTTCTATTATTCTTGGATATTCCAGTAGCCGAAGGGGCGATACCGAACAAGCTTCAAAACTATCTTGCTTCCTGCAAGCCGATTATCTGCGCTGGCAGAGGCGAAGCGGCTGATATTGTAAACGAGGCGCAGGGAGGCGTTGTTATCCCGCCCGGGAATCTCGAAAAGCTGGTGGAGACTATTTTGTGGCTTAAAGATAATCCAGATAAGTGTAAAGATCTGTCCCGGCAAGGAAGATCCTACGTTGAAAAATATTTCAATCAGGACAAGCTTGCGGTATCATTCGTAGATCTCGTTGAATCTTTGAAAGAGAACGGATCATGCAATTTCTGAGTGAGGTTTGGGGGATAATCATGTTTTACAGAAATGTAGGGAAAAGGATTCTTGATATATTCTTCGCTCTGATCGGTTTACTGTTTTCCGTTGTATTATTTCCCATAATCGCCGTACTGATCGTTTTAGATTCTCCGGGGCCGGTCTTTTTTCTGCAAAAACGTGTCGGGCTAAATGGCAAAGAGTTTTCCATTTATAAGTTTCGTACCATGGTGAAGGATGCAACTTCCAAAGGTGCCGGCTATTATTTTGAAACCAACGATTCGCGTATCACAAAAGTCGGGGCGTTTTTGCGTAAAACCAGTCTGGATGAATTGCCTCAATTGTTGAATATTTTGCAGGGTGATATGAGTATTGTTGGTCCAAGGCCTCAGTTACCCTTTATTGTTGAAAAGTATTATAGCTATTATGAGCCAGTCTTGTCCGTTAAGCCCGGCCTGACAGGTTTGGCACAGGTTAGCGGGCGTACCAGTCTGCGCAGATCACAAATGGTGGCGCTTGACCAAGAGTATGCGCACATCATTTCATTCCTGACAGATGCCAAAATAGTCTTGAAAACAATTCAGGTAGTATTGCAGAAGTCCGGAGTCAAAACAGATGTTAGCGAGGAATTTTTGGAGGACTTGACTCCCGGAACAACTAACTCCTGATTATAAAGGTTGATCCAACCGATTCATAAAGGTATTTTGCCATTCTGGAAGAACATATTGTTCATCAGTGGCTTCTGATTCGCTTTACCGAAATGAGGTGAGTTAGCCGTGAAAAAGAGAATAGTCACATTTATGTTTTTGTTAATTTTACTTGGCATGGTGGTCAATATCTTCCCGGCGGAAGCAGACAGTTATATTTTGGGGCCCGGCGATCTGCTTGAAATTGTACTGTGGGGGAGAGTTAATCAGAAGTTTTCGGCAGTCGTTAACGAAAATGGCCTACTGGAACTGAACCTGATTGGATCTGTCAACGCCGAGGGCATGACTATCGATCAATTGACGGAAGTCTTGACTGCCGAATTCTCCAAGTATGTCAAGGAACCCAATATAATTGTAACACTTACTCGGGCGCGTCAGCTCAATGTAATTATTCTTGGCAGTATCCGTACGCCCGGAGCATATAGTTTTCCCGCCGGTACAACTCTGGTGCAAGCCCTTATTAAGGCGGGTAATCCGACCGATCAGGCAGATTTGACCGCCATCACTATCAAAAGAAATGGCGAGACAATTGTCGTAAATATGGCTGAGTTTACCAAAGATCCGATTACCAACTCCATAGAGGATGTTCAGCTGCAGAACGGCGATTCAATTATTATACCTTCTGCTATGGTCAGCATTGCTGTATTAGGGGAGGTTAACCGGCCTGGTGTTTATCAAATACCTAAAGGTGGTTCCTTATTCGAAGCGGTTACTGCTGCCGGTGGCTTCTCCAGAGAAGCAGTTACCGGCAGGATCACAGTTTATGAGGCGCAGGATTTGGCGGCGGATGCCCCGACAGGTAAGGAAATCTATAAAGGTGGCCTGGAAGGGAATTTGAGACTTCAACATGGTCAGGTTGTCTTCGTCCCACGTAATTATTTTTGGGACATTGGCATTGTAGTAAGCTTGATTAGTGTCCTTACAGGCATAAAATCGTTGATTGGACTGTAAGTAATGGAGAAATTGCAATACCCGATTGCCGGTGATACTGCACGCTGGGAGCATGGGTCTGAATTTCATTGGGTTGATGGCAGTCTACAGCCTTCAAATACTGAAACCCCTTGGTGCAGAGCGAGTATTGCCTATGGTTCAGGCCGTGATGCTCTTTGCGGCCTCGTACAATACGGCCGTCATAATTTGGGATGGCGGCGGTTCTGGCTCCCGACATATTTCTGTCAGGAAGTCGTAACCGCAATAAGATCAACTGGTATAGAAATCATGGTTTATCCTGATTCGCCATGGGAAAGCCTTGACTTTTCAGGGCTGTTACTAAAATCAGGAGATGCCCTGTTTACCGTAAACTATTTCGGGATTCGTTCCAGTTCTCCTGAGTATGACATACTTCGATCCAGAGGTGTGTCTATTATTGAAGACCATACCCATGATCCCTGGTCACCGTGGGCTTTTGGCAGCCGGGCGGACTGGTGTTTGGCGTCGCTTAGAAAGACTTTACCGGTGCCGGATGGCGGGGTTCTCTGGTCGCCACTGGGGCATGACTTGCCGCCGCAGCCGGAAATAACCGAAATTCGGAGGACTGCCGCCGCCTTAAAATTCTCAGCGATGGTTCTAAAAGGCATTTATATGGCTGGTGGAAACCTCGAAAAAAGTGATTTCAGGAAGTTAGCTATTTTAGGTGAAAAGCAGATCGCTGCCGCACCAGTTTCCGGGATGAGCGAGATTTCCAGATCCATATTAGGAAATATTCCTATTCAAAATTGGCGCGCAATTCGTAGACAGAATCATCATTTTCTTATGGAAGCGCTAAGTTCCTGTCGATGGATTGAGCCATTACAGCCAACAATGGAGAATCATGAAGCGGCTGTTCCCTTTGCTTTCATATTTCTGTGCGATAGCAAAGAACGCCGCTTATTCATACAGGAACACCTTATTGAACAGCGTATCTATCCTGCGGTCTTGTGGCCGTTGGAGGCTGGTGACGGTTTTGAACATTTGCGTGCCATTGACCTGGATTTCAGTCAGCGCATGCTCTCTATCCATTGTGATATGCGTTACGATGCGAGAACCATGAGTAAGGTAGCAGATCGGCTTCTTAGAGCAGGCAAGGAGTTTGAGCAATGAGTTTACTACGGATTTTGGATGCTGCTAATGCTGCTGAACTAAAGGCATGGCAGGAAATCTACTCTACTTTACCGGCCAAAGAGGTACAGGCCAATCCGGCTTACGTTAGATTATTTGCCAATCAGAGCGATCGTGCTGTTTGTGCTCTGTGGCAGGATGCCAAAGGAACTATTTTGTTTCCATTTATATTGCGTGCATTGAGTGAAGAGGACTGGGCAGGAGCAGACAATGATGCCACTGATCTCATCACACCTTATGGATATGGCGGACCATACGCCTGGGGCGAGCCTGACAATGGAGCGTTTTGGTGTTGCTTTGAAGAATGGGCACGCCAAAACAAAGCAGTCAGCCTTTTCGCCAGGCTTTCTTTGTTTCCGGAACAGAGTATTCCCTTTCATGGGGAAGTGGAAGCTAAATCTGCCAACATAGTTCGTACGCTTGATCTTGAACCGGACGAGATTTGGATGGACTATAGCCATAAGGTTCGGAAAAATGTAAAGAAGGCTCAGCGCAATGGGCTTACAGTCGAAATTGATGAGCAGGGATCACGGCTCGAAGAGTTTCTGGAAATCTACTATAGTACGCTAGACCGTCGTAATGCCCTTGGCGGATACTATTTTGAGCGGGAGTTTTTTAATGCGATAGTAACTGATCTGCCTGGACAATCTGCTTTTTTTCATACCTTATTGGACGGCAAAGTTATTTCCACAGAATTAGTCCTGATTTCAGATAATCATATCTACTCATTTCTGGGGGGGACTATTGTTTCCAGTTATGATTTACGCCCAAATGATTTGCTGAAACACGAGATAATTCTCTGGGGGCATTTTGCCGGCAAAAAGGCATATATTCTCGGCGGCGGGTATCACGATCAGGACGGGATATTTCAGTATAAAAAATCATTCGCCCCCGGCGGAGAGGTAATGTTCAGAGTTGGCAAAAAGATCTTTGATCCCGATCGATATGCGCAGTTAGTGGAGAAACGTGGCAGCTTACTAAATGGCAGTAGGTCGACTGTTGCAGATTATTTTCCAGCTTACCGTGTTTAACTTACTACCCGGGAAAGTAACGCAGCAGAGATATTTTCGAATTCAATGAGGGTGATTTTGATGGAAGCAACCGAGAAGTTCTTCAGACAAATCAAGAAGAAGGCAGTTGGACAACCTTGGGCCGTTTGCCTGGGAGCTGGCCATGGAGGCACCGGTGTTATTCGGGGGCTGGGACGGGCCGGTATTAACGTAATGGCACTCGGGATTAATTCGATCGATTTTGGTTTGTCTTCAAAATACTGCATAGGTATAAATCTTGGCGAAGAGCAGTGGTCCGAAAAAATGCTTTTGATGTTAGAGCGAATAGCTGGAGAAGTACCAGGGAAAAAGGTTTTGTTTCCCGATAATGATAAATTTGCCGATTTCATTTACCTAAATAGTGAACGCTTGTCGCCTGATTTTGTTTGGTTAATGCCGCCGGATTTAGAATCATACCGTTCACTGTCAGATAAAACGCATCTTGTTGATAGCGCTGCCAAAGCCGGGGTGCCTTTTCCCAAGACAGTAATTCCGTCAAGCAGTGAAGATTTGCGTAAATGGTGTGATTCCTCCTTATTTCCAATTGTAATAAAACCAATCAACAGCCCGGCTTTTGCCGCACATTTTAAGAGAAAAGGATTTATTGCCGATAATATGGAGGAAGCGATCCGGTTTTTTAAATCTGCAGCTGATGCGGGTTTTGAAACGATTGCGCAGGAGCTTATTCCCGGTGGAATCGAGAGTTTGATCACTGTCTATCTTTACCGCTCTCGTAGAGGGAAAACAATTGTGAGCTTTGTTGGAAAGAAGGTTCGCCAATATCCAGTTGACCTTGGCACAGCTTCCCTTTATGTTTCAGAAGCCCATCCCGAAGCCGTGATACTGTCAAAAAAACTACTTGATCTGAATGATTACCAGGGTATTGCAGATGTTGAGTTTAAGAAGGATTCTCGCGATGGCTTGTATAAGGTAATTGAGGTTAATGGACGTGTGCCAATGTTTTCAGGGATAGAAAGAGGTACAGGAATTCCATTGTCGGTTCACATTTATAATGATCTCGCCGGGAAGGAAGCACTTGAAGGCTTGTCTGAGCCGTTGTCTGGCGACCGTACCCGTTGGCTTTATGCCGCCAAAGATGCTATTGCAGCGTTATCAATGTTACGCAAAAAGGAACTATCTCTTTTTCAAGCGGTTCATTCTCACTTTGCAGGGCCTAAAACTTATGCCATTTGGGCTGTTGATGATCCAGGCCCCGGGTTTGCTTTCTTGAAATATCTGCTGGAAGACGCGCGGGCTTATGCCAAAAAGCGCAAAGTGATATAGCCGGGCTCAGCCAATCCATAGTTCAGAAAGGAAGTATAACATGGGCGAACAGCCTGTCCATACTGGCATAATTAAGAAAGCTGCTGCGCTCTGGAAAAGGGAAGGAACAAGGCGTTTGTTGACTTTGTTCTGGAACCGCTTATCCGGACTGATCTACGTCAGGCGATCCTTTTACCTTTTGCGTAAAGATATTTCCGGGCCAGTAGCGGTGGAGACGGCGCCTGGCGTGCGAATCCGCCTGACTGAAGAGGATGATCTGGCAGGATTGGCTGAGCTGATGTATATCAGTCAGGAAGAACTGCGGGACATTTTGGCGCAAGGCAACAAATGCATGCTGGCATATGTGGATAACCATCTGGCTGGTTACAGCTGGATTTATTATCATTCTTACCGCATTTCCGACGTGTGCTACACCGTCATTGCCCAGCAGGGCGAGGCCTATGTAGGCCCCGATTATGTGCATCCCGACTTTCGGGGGCGCAGGATTCATTCCTCATTATTGCAGGCTGTGTTTAGCCTGCTGAATCAGGAAGGGTACAAAGTAGCCCTCGGGTCAGTAAACATCCGCAACACCGCTTCCATCAAAGGGTTGGTGCGGGTTTCCTACCGGGCCTATCAGAGAGTGGACTATATCAAAACAGCAATATTCAAGCGCGTCCTTGAAGTTTCTTTGCCGCGGGACTTTGAAATGAGGATGCGTTAAATGGGCTTACAGAAAAAAGAGCATTCTAACGTAGTTGTGGCCCAGTTATCATCAGTACACCCTTGGGACGATATACGCATATTTTGGAAAGAATGCTGCAGCCTTGCCAAAGAAGGATTTGTAGTTCATTTGGTAGCTCGGGGAGATACTAAAGAAGTACCGAATCAAGTCATATTACACAAATTTGAGGGCTGCAAAGGCAGATTGCAGAGGTTATTCAGATCAGGCGAACAAGTATATCAGATTGCCATGGATCTTGATGCTGACATTTATCATCTTCATGATCCCGAATTGATTAAATGCGGCATAAGACTTAAGAAGTTGGGCAAAAAGGTAATTTATGACGCTCATGAGGATTTGCCAGCGCAAGTAATGGCTAAAGGTTACATTCCCAGGCCTTTTCGTAAGATTGTGGCATTCTGGGCAAAGCATCTTTTGCTTAAGGCGGATAGATCATTTGATGGTATTGTGGCAGCCACTCCTGAAATCGCCAAGCGTTTCTCCAACAGAAATACTGTTATTGTCCGCAACTACCCATTACTCAGTGAGTTCCAGACCGAACCTTTGCTGTCATATGAAAAGCGGCCCAATAGAATAGTTTATATCGGCGGCTTATCTGAAAAACGGGGCATCAGGGAAATTACAAACGCAATTAGTGCACTTCCGGATGATCTTTCGGTAAGGCTGGACTTAGCAGGTTCATTTGGCAACAGCGATCTAAAAGACCAAATTTTGCAGAATAACAAAGTTCAGTTTCATGGTTTCCTAAACCGCGCCGAAATCCAAAAACTCCTAAGCGAAGTAAAGATTGGGCTGGTTGTTCTACATCCCACTCCCAACCATATCAAAAGCTTGCCTATAAAAATGTTTGAATATATGGCAGCAGGTATTCCTGTTATTGCATCAGACTTTCCGTTGTGGAGAGAAATTGTGACCGCATATGATTGTGGGTTGTTGGTTGACCCATATAATGTCGAGGATATTGCGAAAGCAATGGACTTTTTACTAAGAAACCCCGAAAGGGCCAAAGAAATGGGACATAATGGTAAGAAGGCTTTTCAAACCGTAATAAACTGGGAAGTCGAATTCCAGCAGCTCTTAAGACTTTATTCTTAAATCAGATTTTGTATCGTAAGATACTTTTCGGCGGGATCCAGCCTTAGCAAGGATGATATTTCTGCTTCCCTGGAGGGATTTTTAAGAATAAATCGAAGCTTAGAGCTTAAGAGACTGCATCAAGTATAAGGAGCGGCTGCTAACATGAAAGTACCTCTTTCAGCGCCAGACATTAGCAAGGATGACATTTCCGCTGTAATGAGTGTTTTGCAGACTAATCAGTTGAGTATTGGGCCGAAGCTTATTGAATTCGAGAAAGTAATGGCGGAATGGGCTGGTCAAAAACATGGCATTGCCGTCAACAGCGGGACCAGCGGCTTACATCTGATTGTGCGAGCGATGGATCTTAAAGACGGCGATGAAGTCATCACCACTCCTTTTAGCTTCATTGCTTCGAGTAACTGTCTGTTGTTCGAGAGGGCTGTTCCGGTTTTTGCAGATATTGAGCCAGATACACTCAATATTGATCCCTCTGCGATCGAACGGGCGATTACGCCTAAAACCAAGGCGATTTTGGCAGTACATGCATTTGGTCATCCAGCAGATATGGATCCTATCCGAGAGATCGCCCAGCGCCATAGTTTGCGCGTAATTGAAGATTCATGCGAAGCGATCGGCGCTCAATATAAAGGACGCCCGGCAGGTTCATTAGGTGATGCCGGGGTGTTTGCTTTTTATCCTAACAAACAAATGACTACTGGTGAAGGCGGGGTCATTGTTACCGATGACGACGAGATCGCCGCGCTTTGTCGCAGCATGCGCAATCAGGGCCGTGGCGAGGGTGACCGATGGCTTTTTCATGAGCGGCTCGGCTACAACTATCGCTTGGACGAGCTTAGCTGCGCATTAGGTGTCTCGCAGGCTGCCCGGCTCGAGGAGATTCTTGCCATGCGTACAGATGTTGCCCAACGCTATCATCAGCGCCTGGCCGGTATTGACGGAGTCAGCTTGCCATTTACGGCTGATTATGCTAAGATCAGCTGGTTCATCTATGTAATCAGGCTTGCCGCAGGAATTGACCGAGACAAAGTAATGCAGGCACTTACTGACAATGACATCGGTTGTCGGCCGTATTTCACGCCGATTCATCTACAGCCGTTTTTCCGGGAAATGTTCGGATACAAAGATGGAGACTTTCCAGTCACTGAACAAGTAGCCAAGTCAACAATTGCTCTGCCGTTCTATAACAGGATTACCGATGAACAGATCGATTATGTAGCGGATATGCTCGAAAAGGCCATCAGGCAGCAGAGATAAAGGCAAAATACCTATGGGCGGTACCTTTTGGGGGACTGCCTTTTTTTATGATTTTTCACCGGCATTTCGATTATTTTTTGTTACATTCTGTTACATGGCAGGAATTTCCGGAAAGAGCGAGAAAATAGCGAATAGGTAAAGACCGACTAATATGGGTAACGTTGTAAACAAGGAGTCATAGTTTCAATGGAGTTAGAACTGAAGGACTATATAAAAATAGTCTGGAAAAGACGCTGGCTAATCGCGAGCATTTTTGTTGTCTGCGTCATAGCCGCTTATTTTATTAGCGGGGCGATGACCCCGGTCTATCGCGCCAGCACCAAGATTCTGATCAAAACGGCAGGTGCCGGTCAATTTGATCTCTTTGATCAGTTGGGCGGTACTGTACGTAATCAGGTACAAAATTACGTTGAAATCCTCAAAAGCAGATCGCTGGCCAAAAGCATGGGTGAATCAATGGGGCTTGATATCACAGATAAGACCGGCCGGTTTGCGGCTCTGCGAAAGGGAATATCAGTTCAGCCGATTCAAGGCTCGGACACGATTGATGTAAATGTCGAGTCAACAGACCCGCTGGAGGCAGCTACAGCAGCCAATGCACTGGTGGAAGCCTTTAAAAAGCGGACCCAATACGAAAACCAGGCCGACGTTCGGGCTGCCCGCGAATTTATTGAAAAGCAGCTTTTGACGGTTCAGGGCCAGTTGGGAGAAGCCGAAAATTCCGTACAGGCATATCAAAGCGAAACCGGGGTTGTTCAGCCGACCCAGGAGGCCACAGCGATTATCAACCGCCTCACCCAGCTGGAAACGGCACGTGCTGAAGCGGAAGTTGCTATTTTTGAAGCAGAAGCCCGCCGGGAAGAACTGGAGCGTCAGCTCTCCGAGCGTGAACAGACTGTAATTTCCTCTCAGACACTAAGCGAAAACCCGGTGGTGGCGCAATACCGCAAGGCCTTAGCCGACCTGCAAATTCAGCATGCTCAGGCTCTGGAGAAATATGCATCGCATCATCCGGTTGTGGCAGCCATTGACGGTCAAATCGCTGATATCGAAAAACGTTTGGCAGCAGAAATCGAGAGAGTCATCAGCACAGAGACTGTTACTCTGAACCCAGTCCGTCAGGCGTTGATCCAGCAAGCATTACAGGCCGAGTCGGAAGTAATTGCTGCTCAAGCCCGGCGGGATGGCTTGGATCGCATGATTGGCGAAGCTGAGAAACAAATCAGCCGTCTGCCCAGTCAGGAAGTACAGCTGACGCGCTTAATCAGAAACCGTTCGGTGCTTGAGAATATCTATATCATGCTGATGGAAAAGCTGGAAGAGTTCCGTATTTCCGAGGAGATGACAACTGCTGACGTGCAGGTTATTGATCCGGCTGAGATTCCCGAAACTCCAATCAAGCCGCGCAAGATGATGAATACAGCCGTGGCCGGGATGCTGGCTCTGTTTGTCGGATGCGGTTTGGCGTTTTTAATTGAATACATGGATACGTCCATTAAGACAACGCAAGATGTCGAGCAATATTTAGGGTTGCCGGTGCTGGGCCTGATACCTTCCGCGAAGCTTGAAGATCAAATTTCGAAGAGTAATAAGACCCGTTTTAGCCAGCATACGGGGCGCGGAGCGGAGGATTACAATTGAACAAAACTGCGCAACGCAAACATTCTCATGGCCAACAAGCATTTGCCGAACGTCTGATTACCCATCTTTCGCCGAGGTCGGCCGTTTCCGAAGCATATCGTACTTTACGAACTAACATCCAGTTCGGCGCTTTAGACCGGGCTGTCAAGACTATCATGGCGACCAGTGCCGGTCCCGGTGAAGGCAAATCAACCACGATCGCTAACCTGGCCATTGCCTTTGCGCAGGCGGGACACCGATGCCTGCTAATTGACGCGGATTTACGGCGACCAGTGCTACATAAAGTCTTTGGGGTGGATCAGCGCCGGGGATTGAGTGCCGTCCTGGTCGGTAAGGTAGAAGTAGCAGCGGCGATTCATTCCGTAACAGCTGTGCCGGGATTGCAGGTTTTGCCTTCCGGACCCCTCCCCCCTAACCCGGCCGAGATGCTTGGCTCGAAACAATGGCAGGGGTTGCTACATGGGTTAAGGGAGTCTTTTGACTTTGTCCTGATCGATGCTCCGCCTGTAATTGCCGTGGCGGACGCTTCGGTACTGGCCCCCCAAACGGATGGAGTCATCCTGGTGCTGGATGCCGGCTCAGTACCACGGCAAGCGGCTCAGATGGCTAAAGACCAGCTGGATAAGGTTGGCGCTAAATTTCTTGGTGCGGTGCTCAACAATGTCCGGGTTGAAGACGACTACCAGTACTATTATTATTACTACACGAGCAACGACTGAATTTAGTACTTTTAGTACGTCTGCCCGGATCATGGATCCGGGCATGTTTTATTAAATATTCTATTTCTGGGAAAAAGAAAGAAATATTTGGAACCGACAGTTCCTGACGGTGCCGGAGGTTATAATCAAGCGGAGGCCAATATGACAGGGCAGGAATTTAAAGGCATGATCGATATTCATACCCATATTCTTCCCGGGCTTGATGACGGCGCGCACAGCTGGGAAGAAGCAATGGCGATGGCACAAGGTGCCGTAAAAGATGGCATCGCAGCAGTGGTAGCCACCCCGCACATTTATGAAGATAGTGGCATTACCCCAGAGGAAATCCGCGAGAAAGCGCGTAAGCTGCAAGATATGTTGGACAGTCAGGAGATCAATTTACACGTCTTTCCTGGGGCGGAAGTGCAATTGGCGGTCGATTTGCCAGATCGGATTAGGGACGGGAGGCTGCAAACCCTGGCCAATGCGGGTCGGTATTTACTCGTGGAATTACCGTTCGGACTTCTACCCGTTTATACGGATGAAGTGCTCTTTGAACTACAGGCCAGCGGAGTCATACCGATTATTGCGCATCCCGAACGGAATGAGTCGGTGCAAAAAGACCCTAACCTCCTTCATGGTATGATCCGGAAGGGCATGCTGGCGCAGCTGACCGGCGGCAGTCTACGCGGCAATTTTGGATCCAAGGTGGAGTATACCGCCAAATTACTGCTAAAGCACAGTCTGGTACAGATTCTGGCGAGTGATGGCCATCGGGCTGACCGCCGGAGGATTTTGTTAAGCAAAGCCAGTGGAGTCGTTGCGGATTTGGCCGGGATCGAAACGGCTCAGGCTATGACGAGCCTGAATCCTCGTAAAATTACGCAGGGAATCGTGTTTGACCCAAGGGAACCGAGAGAAATTCGGGGGCTGTCTGGATTTGTGCACACCATGACTTTCAGGGCGCTGCGCTGAAAGGTCAGAATATGGCAGGAGGTGTACTGATGAAATTTAGCCGTCGCAATGTATTTCTCTTTTCCAGTGACTTGGCAATTGCTGCACTAGCCATGCTTGGAGCACACTTTCTGAAGTACGATTCCCTCGGAACCAATTTCGGTCTGGAATATTGGAGCAAGCTGATACCTATTATCTGGGTTGTTAATCAGGCGATTTTTGTCGCACTGGGGCTCTACCGTCCACTTTGGCGTTATGCTAACCTGCGCGACGTTTTGAAAATTGTTGTTGGCATTGGTCTGTCGCAAGGGCTGACTTTGGCAGTCTTAAACATTTTTAGTATTAAGGTGTCTTCGTCAGTATTAATCATCTATTCGCTGTTGTTTATGATCGGAATCGCTGCCTTGAGATTGGTATTTCGTTTTCGTTGCGAGGTTCTGGAAGAACTGGTGGGACAGAAAACCCGAGGTAAGCGAGTGCTCATCGCCGGGGCCGGTCAGGCCGGTGCCATTGTGGTCGGTGAAATGTTGCGCGATACAAATCACAGCTACTATCCCGTGGTCTTAGTGGACGATGATCCTGTCAAGCAGGCGATGGAACTAAATGGGGTCCGGGTGCGCGGCAAACTGAAAGATATCCCGGCGTTAATTGGAAAATATCGCATTCAGGAAGTAATCATTGCCATCCCGGCTGTTTCCAAAACCATTGTCCAAAATTTGGTCAAGACCTGCAAAGAGCTTAATGTCATGTTGCGCATGGTCCCGGGAATTTCTGAGATGATCAATGGACGGGTTTCAGTCAGTCAGCTGCGGGAAATCCGGATTGAGGATTTACTAGGGCGTGAACCGATTCGAATGGATCTGAACGATATTTCCCAATATCTACAGGGCAAGAGAATATTGGTGACCGGAGCCGGCGGTTCCATCGGATCGGAGCTGGTACGCCAGATTAGCCGTTTTAATCCACAACTGATTATTATGATGGGGCGCGGCGAAAACACCATCTATGAGATCGAACAGGAAATGCGTGATTTCCATCCTAATACTTCCTTGTATTCTGTGATCGGCGATGTCCGGGATCGTGAATTTGTGGATCAAATGTTTGCGGAGCTAAGGCCGCAAGTTGTTTTCCATGACGCAGCCCATAAACATGTGCCTTTGATGGAAGCGTGGCCCCTGGAAGCCATTAAAAACAATGTATTTGGTACTCACAATATTATCAGTGCCTGTGAAAGTCATAATGTGGAACGTTTTGTTTTAATCAGCACTGACAAAGCGGTTAATCCTTCGAGTATCATGGGGGCAACCAAGCGGGTGGCAGAACTCATCATGCAAAGCTATGCCAGACGCAAGAAAACGACCGTTTATACAGCAGTACGATTTGGCAACGTGTTAGGCAGCCGGGGCAGCGTGGTACCGCGCTTTAAGAAACAGATTGCGCGCGGTGGCCCGTTGACCGTAACGCATCCGGAAATGAACCGCTATTTTATGACCATTCCGGAAGCAGTTCAGTTGGTGCTGCAGGCTGGCTCAATGGCACAGGGTGGCGAAATCTTTGTGCTTGATATGGGGCAGCCAGTTAAGATTATGGATCTGGCGGAGAATATGATCCGGCTTTCAGGGTATGAACCCGGCAAGGACATCGCTATTACAATCGTAGGGGTACGTCCTGGAGAAAAGCTCTATGAAGAACTCTTGACCGATGAGGAAGGTACCAATGCGACATGTCATAGCCGCATCTTCATTGCTAAAATGCCTGCGGATATCAGTAAGCTCTCTGAGGTTCAGGAACATTTATCAATTTGTCTGCAGCAGGAGGATGCCCTAGGAATCCTGGAGTTTATCGAGGAAATGGTTCTCAATGAAGCGGTGCGCAGTAGCAGGCAGGCCGCTGACGCAAATAGAGAAGTGGCTGTTGCGGCTGATTAATGGAGCCTTTCTTTTACTACTAAAGATATTTTCATGGGAAGTACATCAATGTCTGAAACTGAATAGCCGATAGATTCGGCACTATTCTGGCGTTGAGGGGATGTACTAATGATTTATCCGATATTAAAACGGCTGGGGGATTTCACTCTCTCACTTATCGCTTTAGTGATTTTATCACCTCTCTTTATTGTTATTGTGATTTTGATAAAACTCGATTCAAAGGGGCCGGTTTTTTTTAGGCAGAAAAGAGTGGGCCGTCATAAAAATTACTTTAACATCTTGAAATTCCGGACAATGCGTTTTGAGGCTCCAAAAGACATGCCTACTCATTTGCTGGAGCATCCAGAGCAGTACATAACAAGGGCAGGAAGGTTTCTGAGAAAGACCAGCCTGGATGAGTTGCCTCAGATTATCAATATTCTGCTGGGCCATATGTCGATCATCGGACCGCGCCCGGCACTATGGAACCAATATGACCTCATTGAGGAAAGAGACAAATATGGCGCTAATGATGTAACACCGGGCCTTACGGGCTGGGCTCAGATTAACGGTAGAGATGAGCTCCCCATTGAAGAAAAGGCGCGAATGGATGGCGAATATGTAAGAAGAATGGGCATTGCGATTGATGTCAAATGCTTCATGGAGACAGTTGTCGCTGTGCTTAAAAGTAAGGGTATCGTAGAAGGCGCGGCGGGAGCTAAAGAAGCTGCCACATTAAAAGAGGTAGTAAAATGAAGATAGCTGTACTTTCAAGTCACACACAATCACTTTTTTGGTTTCGGCTCGATATGATGAAACTTTTCATTGAGAATGGCCATCGTGTTTTTGCTTTAGGACCAGAGCCACCTAAAGAATGGGAAATGAAATTTAAAGAAAATGGTATTGATTATAGGCAGATATTTGTGGAACGCAATGGGACCAATCCCCTTAGTGATTTTAGGACTTATCGCGATCTTTACCGTTTTTTAAAACACGAAAAGCCAGATAAAGTATTTTGTTATCAGGCAAAGACAATTCTGTACGGGTGCCTGGCAGCTAGATTTAATAGAATATTAGAAGTGTATCCATTAATAGCCGGTCTAGGTTCAATCATAATCAGTAGAGGACTAAAACATAGAATTTACAAGATTATCATGAAGGCCGGCTATCGTTTCGCGTGCAGATCAAGCAAAAAAGTTATCTTTCAAAATGAAGACGATAAAGTCGAGTTCATAAAAAACGGATTGGTTAATCATGAAAGGACTGCCATTATCAATGGATCGGGGGTTAATCTTGATAAGTTCAAACCTGCAGTAATGCCTCGTGAGCCTGCTTTCCTTTTTATTGGTAGGCTGATAAAAGATAAAGGGATCATGGAATACTTGGAAGCCTGTAAGCTAATCAAGGAAAAGTATCCATCAATAAGGTGTATGTTGTTAGGGCCTTATGATAGTAATCCTTCAGCCCTGCGAGCAGAAGAACTGCAACCTTATATAGATGAAGGAATTATAGAATATTTTGGGGAACAAGGCGATGTAAGGCCATTTATCGCAATGTGTAGTACATTTGTATTACCATCCTACCGTGAAGGGACACCTAAGGCTGTCCTTGAAGCAATGGCGATGGGGAGGTCTATAATAACAAGTAATGCTCCAGGCTGTAAAGAAACGGTAATTGATGGCGAAAATGGTTATTTAGTAAAAGTTAAAGAAGTAAAAGAACTGGCGGAAAAGATGGAGTATTTGATTCTCAATCCAGAAATATACCGGACTATGGGCGAAAAGAGCTTGATGATTGCAAGAGAGAAATATGACGTAAATTTAGTTAACCGGAAGATAATGGAGATCATGAAACTGGCATAACAAGGAGACTTGGCAGTGGATTTATATAAAAAAACATTGAAGGAACCGAAAAAATCTCACTAATCGGGCTTGGTTATGTAGGCTTACCCATCGCTGTTGCATTTGCCAAAAAGGCTAAAGTTTGATCTGAACGAAGAAAAAATAATGCTTTATAGAAGAGGATCAGATCCGACCCAGGAGGTCGGGGGGTGGCATTATTGTGTTTGAATCCACAATATATCCAGGCGTAACAAAGGATACTTGTGTCCCAAATTTGCTTTAGGATCGGTTACTCCCCTGAACGCATCAATCCCGACGACAAAGTACATCGCCTTTAGACCATCACTAAGATTGTATCCGACATGGATGAAGAAACTCTTGACACACTATTGCAAAAGTCTATGAATTAGTTGTTGAAGCAGGTGTCTGTCGTGCTAAATCTATTAAAGTAGCAGAAGCCGCGTAAGTCATTGAAATAGCCAGCGAGACATCAATATTGCTTTCATGAATGAGCTGCCCATCATTTTCGACAAAATGGGTATCAATATAAAGTCCGTTCTTGAAGCGACTGGCACAAAGTGGAACATTGCAGGAAAGGGTACGAAAGCGCTGACTACCTTTACTGGAGGCCTTGATATGAGTTACAAGCATTTAGTATTTCCTGAAGATTCGTTATTCCTCGTTACCGGCGGTGCCGGCTTTATAGGTTCCAACCTGTGCGAAGCCATTTTGAAAATGGGTTATTGTGTTCGTTGCCTAGATAACTTATCTACCGGTAAACAGGCTAATCTGGATCCCTTTCTGAATAACTCTAACTTTGCGTTTATCAAAGGTGATATTAAAAATTTGGATACCTGTCTGGAATCCTGCGAAGGAGTGAATTATGTGCTCCATCAGGCGGCATGGGGCAGTGTGCCCCGCAGCATAGAAATGCCGTTGTTTTATTGCCAGAATAACATCATGGGAACATTGAACGTATTGGAGGCGGCACGACAGAAAGGCGTAAGGAAATTTATATATGCTTCCAGTTCTTCAGTATATGGCGATGAAGCAACGCTACCAAAGCGGGAAGGTGTCAATGGTAATCTGCTCTCCCCCTATGCGGTGACCAAACGCTGTGACGAGGAGTGGTGTAAACAGTATACTATGCACTATGGATTGGATACCTATGGGCTAAGGTATTTCAATGTGTTTGGCCGACATCAGGACCCAGATGGTGCCTACGCTGCGGTTATCCCGAAGTTTATCAAGCAGCTTATGAACGGCGAGCAGCCGACAATTAATGGTGACGGTAAGCAGAGCCGTGACTTTACCTATATTGAGAATGTTATTGAAGCCAATCTCAAGGCGTGCCTTGCCCCCCATGAAGTCGCAGGTGAGGTTTTCAATATCGCCTTTGGAAGCAAGGAAAACCTCATTGATATTTATAATAAAATTGCCGGGCTCTTGGGCGAAGGCGATGTTCGGCCCATCTTTGGACCTGATCGCCCCGGCGACATAAGACACTCCAACGCAGACATTTCCAAAGCAAAAAAGTTGCTTGGTTATGACCCGGAATGGAGTTTTGAAGATGGCATAAACGCCACCATTGACTGGTATAAGGAGAATCTTTAAAAATGGCATATCAACGCGGGCGAGAGCAGTTCCGCAAATTTGAGGTAGCACTCGATATTCTAACGGGTTTCTTCAGCATTTTTCCTCGGCGCTTTCGGCAACACCTTTTTGAGTTCTTTCGAGACACAAATGGAAAAAAGGGGCTGGCGGTCCGCTATGCACTGCTAAAAACTCTAGCAAAAAAGTGTGGGACCAATGTGTCTGTATATCCGGGGGTTTACATCTTCCATCCGGGGAATTTGACCGTGGGGGACAATGTGTCCATTCACCCCATGTGCTATTTCGAATGTGGACAGGATGAAAGTCAGGGCCTGACCATCGGGGATGATGTATCTATTGCCCACGGGGTTACACTGATGACCACCACACACCTCTATTCCGACCCCACAAAGCCAATCAAGGATCAGGGCATAGAGGAAAAACGCATTGTAATTGTAAACTGTTCGTGGATTGGCGCAAAAGCCACGATTTTGTGTGGAAAAACCGTAGGGAAAGGCTGCATTGTGGGAGCCAATTCTGTGGTGACCCATTCGCTGGAGGCAATGGGCATTTATGCCGGAGCCCCTGCCCACAAAATTGGAGACAGGAGCCAATAAGATGAGCGTGCTACTAGCGCATGACCACAAGTTTAGACAGGTTGCAAGGATGCTTTACTCCAACGGTGGCTTGGGTAATGACATACTAGCTCGCTATGCGGGCTACTTTGACGCGGTAACGGTTGTCGCGCGTATCATCGACCAGGACCGGATTGACGGCAAAATGTCTGACATCGTGGACAAGCGGGTGCGAATTTTAAGCTTTGCAGCAATTGGGGAGCAAATGCTGCGGGAAGAAGTACGGGCGGCAGACGTAGTGATCGGACGACTGCCCAGCAGAATCGGCCTTCGCGTAATTGAGGAGGCTCAGCGGCAGAAAAAGAGCTACGCAGTGGAGGTGGTGGGATGTCCGTGGGATGCGCTGTGGAACCACAGCCTTAAAGGGAAGCTGGCGGCACCGATGATGACCCTGTTAACAAAGAAAGCGGTGAAAAATGCGCCAAACGCACTTTATGTCACCGACCAATTTTTACAGCAAAGATACCCCTGCAGGGGTAACAGTGTGAGCTGTTCTGATGTTGAGTTACCGGAAACAGACGAAGGTATACTGTGGCATCGTCTGGAGCGAATCAGAGGCAGAGAGCCCTCCCAGCCGCTGATAATAGGCACCATGGCGGCCACCGATGTGCGCTACAAAGGGCAGGAATATGTAATTCGTGCCATCGCAGAGTTAAAGAAACAAGGAGTTAGCGCCCGTTATTGGATAATAGGCAGTGGAAACACCGCATATTTGCAGTCGGTTTCTGAAGCCTACAGCGTTACCGAAAATGTTATATTCGTTGGCAGTTTGCCACACCAACAGGTGTTTGAATATCTGGACAAACTGGACATCTATGTGCAGCCCAGTTTGGTGGAGGGGATGCCCCGGGCACTGATTGAAGCTATGAGCAGGGCTTGCCCCGCTGTGGGTAGCCGAGTTGGCGGCATTCCGGAGTTGCTGGATGAGGAATGTGTGTTTGAGGGGAAAAATGTTCAGGAGCTCACAGAGAAACTCGTTTCCTGCGCCCGGAGCATGGAGAAGGAAGCAGTGCGTAACTTTAATAAGGCAAAAGACTTCAGTCCGGAAAAGCTAAGAGAGAAGCGAGACGCGTTTTATCTGGGACTCAAGAAATGATGTGTTGTCGGCGAATACGGAGCGGATATAGAAGATGAAGATTGCATGTTATTTTGGTGGGAGATCGCGCCTGGGTGGAGCGGAACGCAGATTGAGCCGGATTTTTAATGAGATGGCTCAAAAGGGCGTAGAGGTTCAGCTAATTTTCCGTTTGTATGAGCCTATGGAGGCAGTGGAAGAGGCCTATCGCGACGTTATTGGTCAGCCATTTTGCCTGAAGCTGATAGGACGTTCCAGCGGCAGAGAGATATTCTCCTACCTGAGAAAAGAGAAATTCGACTATGCGTTTTATACAGACCCTTATCGTGCCATGCTACCCTTTTTCTTCGGCGCAAAATTGTCCGGTAGCAAGACAGTTTTGCTGCAGGTGACCACGACAGCGGCTGAACAAAAATTTGAAAGCCTGCTAAGCAAAAAGGAGTTTGAATTGGTAGCGCGGTTGTCCAATCAAATCGACTGTCTGTACCCATGCGCCGTGGGAATGATTCAAAAACAGTATCCCAAACAGAAGGTGACGGTTACCCCATGCCCCTTTACTAACTTAAGTGTTTTCTCTCCCGGTGAAAAGCAAAAGATCATCGCCTTTGTGGGACGTTGGGAGTATATGAAGAATGTGGAGCTATTTGTGAAAAGCATGCTTTCTATACAGGACCAGCTTTGGCGGATGGGATACCATGTGATGCTATGCGGCAATGGCAAGGCCCAGATTGAGCAGAATGTCAGGGAACTGGTGAAAAGCAGCAACTACCCCCAGTTGTTTGAACTTCCGGGATATGAAAAATCTCAGGATGTGTTGCCCAGTGCGGAGATTTTTGTCTCCTTACAGCTGTACAACAATTATCCCTCCCAGTCCCTACTGGAAGCCATCGCCTGTGGCTGCTGCGTGGTGGCATCCGACCAGGGAGACACCTATCGTCTTGTCAAAGAGCCGTTTGGTCTCCTGTGCTCCTTCGAGGAGAAAAATATCTCAGAAGGAGTCCTCAGATTTGCCCAGATGTCCGATGAGGATAAGAAAAAAGCGAAAGAAGCGGCACGCAGCTTTGCAGAAATCCAATTTTCCATTGGAAATTCAGTCAGTCACTACATGAAAATGATTGAAGAGGAAAAGCAGGAATGAAAGTTTGCGTTCTCACCAGCATGTTTCCCACTCGCGTAGCTCCGTATAGCGGCGTGTTCGTTACCCGCAGAATAGAGGCGCTGAGAGCGCAGGGCGTCAGTGTGGATACATACGCCTTTGCAAGAAGCGAGACGAAAGCCATACGCCTGATTCGAAAACTACTGGGGAAGCAGCAAAAGGAAGTGTTTGGCCAGTACATCCCCTCGGACAACCCAGACATCACCTATAAAACCGTTTGCGTGAAACTGGGACTGGTGGGGATAGCTCTGAGCGCTCTGACCCATGAGGGTTATTTTGCCTGGAAGAGTTATCGAGCGGCCCAAAAAATCATTCAAGACGCCTATGACATTTTGCACGTCCATTGGCTTTACCCCACCGGAAAAGTCGGGAATATGCTGGCTGAAAAATGGAACATACCATGTGTGATTACCTGTCACGGCAGTGATGTAAATGTGACAATGCAAAAAAAAGGTTTTACCAGCCCCTGTGTCTCTGTAATGGAGCGCGCGGATAAGGTGGAATTTGTCAGCCACCGGCTTCTGGAGACAGCGGAAAGCTGCGGATATAGCGGGAGAAACGCTCAGGTGTTGCCCAACGGCATCCCTGCAATGCCTGATTTCGGAGTAAAAGAGCAAAAAGAAAAAAAGGTCGTTGGTTTCGTAGGAAATCTGATCGACGTTAAGCGCGTCACCTTGTTCCCGACAATCTTTAGAATGATTGCGGAACAGTATCCCGACATAGAATTTTTGCTGATAGGAGACGGAACGAAACGCCAATGGTTAGAGGATTCGCTGGCAGGCTTACCGGTGCGATTTGCCGGTCGAGTTCCCCAGCAGAAGGTCCTTGAATTAATGTTCAGTATGGATGTATTGATTCTTCCCAGTCGGAATGAGGGTTGGCCCTGTGTGGTGTTGGAGGCCCACTCCTGCGGAACACCGGTGGTGGGAAGCGACTGCGGAGGTATTCCCGAAGCCATCGGAGACGATGATTTTGTCGTAAAAGATCAGGATGGATTCGAGATAACCTTTGCAGAAAGGGTTGTCCGGGTATTAAATCAAAGCATTCCTGTAGATGGAGAGCGCCTGCGGGACAGAGCAAAGCAGTACTTATGGGAAAACCTGCAGAGGCAGGAAATTAAGACGTATCAAAAGTTGCTTAGCAGGGAGGGATAATGGACATGGCAAAAAGAACGGTGGTTTTGCTCGTACTGGCCATATGCGTATGCATTTATTCCCTGTTTTCCAGTGGGCAAGAAACGCTGATCTTGATAAATTGCCTGTTAATTATCACATGCTTTGCGTCTATATATATGCAAATCAAAAATACAACAAAATATGATACGGCTTTTTGTGACGGAAGACTTTGGTTCTTCTCCGCTATTTTGATTTATACCATTGTTGTTCCAATTTACGGTTTATTAACCCATGTTCTAGAATGGGGTATTCGCCCTCTTGGCACAATTGCGGATGCAAGAACGTATACAGCGGAAGAACTGCTGAAAACCACTAAAATGAGTCTCCTGTTTTTCTGTGGAATGACAATCGGATTTTTTGTCAGAAGACATCTTCGGGTTCTGCGTAAAGAAAATGCCTTTCAAAAACCAGATAAGACAACGGCTCTTGCGGATAACAGACTTAATAATAGTATGTTTGTCGGCTGGACAATCATTGCAGGTATCTCAACTTTGGTTTTCCTGGCACCTTTTTTGCGGGGTGGATTCAACGTTCTGCGGAGTGGCGGCACCATTACAGACGTGACTAGTCTGGGACTGAGCGCACAAAACCCCGTTATCTCAATTTTCTTTTCTGCAGAGGTTATGACTATTGCCTCAGTTGCAATGGTCTATTACTGGTTCAAAACGGAAGTTTCCCGGCGCTCAAAACTGGTTCTGATGGTAGCCATGGTGGCGTTTCAACTTCTATTGGCCTTCGCGACCACCCGGCGTGCCCGGGCGCTGACAATAGTGGTGTGTGTGCTGCTCATTTATGTTGACTGGTATTTTAAACGAAAAAAAAGGATGCCCCGCTTCCAAATCGTAGCTATTGCCTGCGTTGGCATTGTGTTTTATTTTCTGGAGATGATTTCAGAGCAAGCCATAAAAGGGGTTACCTTTATCAGCGCATTGAGTTTTTTTGATGGATTCGGCC
>ENA-UOOI01000555-UOOI01000555.1-fermentation-metagenome-genome-assembly--contig:-NODE-555-length-46895-cov-10.987852_pt1 | contig 46895 bp, 36 predicted proteins | sample MGYA00245779_ERZ724027 | MGnify/ENA primary metagenome ERZ724027 (study PRJEB28704, sample SAMN03018318) | fermentation metagenome | biome: anthropogenic terrestrial biome; feature: soil; material...
TGGTTGTTATCCGGGGTATGGCGCAACCGGCGATGCCAGAAAGAACCTGTTGGCTACCAAAGGTATTAAGGTTGGAGATACATTAACCGTTATTGCGACTAAGAGTTCTTATAGTGGAGCAGCTCAACTTGCAAATGGTTTCTATTTCAGCCACGTAAGCGCAGAATAAATAATACGTAACACTCGATAAGCAACGTAACATACAGCCTGAGTTGTGTTACAGATCATAAACACCGCGTAACAATAATTTGTTATGCGGTGTTTACTGTAGTCAGGTGAATACATTTTTTTGCTAATTTCTGTGTGGTTGTAATATTTTTTTGCCCATTTTCGCTAAAAAGAATATCTTTGAGGAAAAATTATGAGAATATCGTATAAAACACTCATGAGATGAAAATCACACAAGGTTATGATGAATGTCTTGTGTATTGACTCTTGAGTCTAATTTTTAATTATATGAAAACATTACAGGTGCCAAGACAAAATCTTTCACAACTTGAAACAGTATTCGATAAGATAAAGATGCTTCATGAAGCCGGAGCTGAGGCGCTTATCGATCAGGTGAACTGGAAGGAAGACTTCTCCAAAACCCTGCCCGTAATAGTGAGGGTAGCACATGACGGGGAAATGCTCTACCTTTTTTATATGGTAACGGGTGAGGCTGTCCGTGCAGTAAATACTGAAGACTTCGGATCGGTATGGGAAGATAGCTGTGTGGAATTCTTTATGCAACGTGAAGGAGAAAGCGGTTATCGCAATTTTGAGTGTAATGTGTTGGGAGTACTACTTTCACGCTCTCATGAAACAAGAGAAAAAGGAGTTCCTCAAACAGAAAATATGGCATCCATTTTCAGGCATGGCACCATCTGTCACAGATATGAAGGAGAAAGGCAGGTGAGCGACTGGACCATGTATCTTGAAATACCAAAAAAAGCATTGGGATTCGGTAACCATGAATCACTTTCCGGGCAAAAGATCAGAGCGAATTTCTACAAATGTGGCGATGAGACTCCCGAACCTCACTTTTTAAGCTGGAATCCTATCGACCTTCCTAAACCTAACTTTCATGTTCCTCAGTTTTTTGGACTATTAGAGCTAGAGTAACCAGTTGAGAGTAGATATTTTTAAACAGATTTAAAATATTAATGACAGATCATATGAACAAACTAAAAGAGATTGTATTTCAATTCATCGGACACGATGACAACGTGGAAATTAAACCGTTAGGAAAAGGGCACATAAACGATTCTTACAAAGTGGTAACAACCGGTAAAGAATATGTGCTGCAACGCATTAATCACCATATTTTTAAAAATGTTTCTGAATTACAGAATAATATCTTCAGGGTAACCAACCATATCCGTAAAAAACTTCAGGGAAAAGGGGTTACGGATATAGAACGAAAGGTGCTAACAATGGTTCCTACTCAAGAAAGGGCATTGTATTACAAAGATGATTCGGGTAATTACTGGAGAATGATGGATTTTATAAAAGATAGCAAGAGCTACGATGATATAAATCCAGAACTGGCTTATCGTGCCGGAATGGCTTTCGGAGATTTTCAGAAGATGCTTTCCGATCTTCCGGGAGAACCGCTGTTTGAAACCATTCCAAACTTCCACAATATGGAATCACGTTTGGAGACTTTTAAAGAGGCTGTGAAGGCCGACAAGGCAGGGCGACTGAAAGAAGTGTCCGGTCTGGTAAAGGAGATTGAAGATCGTGCTGAAGAGATGTGCAAGGCGGAGAGATTGCACAGGGAAGGGAAACTTCCGAAACGTACAAATCATTGTGATACAAAGGTAAATAATGTTCTGTTCGACGAAAACGATCAGGTGTTATGCGTGGTAGACCTTGATACTGTGATGCCGGGTTTTGTACTTTCCGACTTTGGCGATTTTATTCGTACAGGTGCCAATAAAGGAGCTGAAGATGATAAAAATCTCGATAACGTATCAGTTGATCTGGAAATCTTTGAAGCATATGCCAAAGGCTATCTGCAAAAAGCTTCTTCATTCCTTACTGATGTGGAAATTGAAAATCTTGCTTTTGGTTCAAAATTGCTTACATATATGCAGACTGTACGCTTTTTTACCGATTACATTGATGGAGATACTTATTATAAGATCGCTTATCCCGAGCATAATCTGGTGCGTACCAAAGCACAGTTTAAACTGTTGCAGAGCCTGGAGGAAAATTTTGATGAGATGCAGAATATTGTAATGAAAGCTGCTGTAAAGTAGTTTGATTTGGAATATCGTATTTCAAACTTCTGATAATAAATATATAGATTAAAACAAGCGGTGTAAGAAAAATTTACTATCTTTGCACCGCTTTATTTTGAGTAGAAAAAAGTGGCAAAGTATAGCTTGTACAATATTTCCCTGAAAAATCTTTCCGCGGGGATTCATACTTTTGAGTATGACCTGGATAGGAAATATTTTGAAACCATCGACGGCGATGAAGTGAAGAAAGGGAACGTGAAGGTGACGGTAAACGTGAAAAGAACGTCATCTACTTTCGAATTAAATATAGTTTTGAAAGGCGTTATTCAGGTCCCCTGTACACGGTGTTTAGATGATATGGACCTGGAAGTGGATTCTAAAAACAGGCTGATAGTGAAATTCGGAAAAGAGTATTCCGAAGAGAGCGACGAGATCGTAATCATCCCCGAGGACGAAGGGGAGATAAACATTGCCTGGTTTCTTTATGAATTTGTTGCTCTGGCTATCCCTATAAAACATGTGCATCCTGCAGGAGAATGTAACAGGACTGTGTATTCGAAATTGCGCAAACATCGTGCTGTAAGTTCCGATGAGGATGAAGAAGAAGGCGAGGCTGCCGATGAAGACAACTATCCGGATGATGATGATGATACACAAGCAAACGATCCCCGATGGGATACCCTCAAAGGATTGAATTTAGACGAGAATTGATTATATAACAGTAAAATTAAATATACAAATGGCACATCCAAAAAGAAGACAGTCTTCTGCAAGACAAGGAAAAAGAAGATCACACGACCATGCCAAACTGCCCACAATGGCAATTTGTCCAAACTGTGGTGCATGGCATATATATCACACAGTTTGCAATGAGTGCGGCTACTATAGAGGAAAATTGGCTATAGAAAAAAATGTGACGGCATAATTATTCCTAAATACAATTTTTCGAAATAAAAGACCCTGAAATGTCATGATAACTTTCAGGGTTTTTTTCTCACAAATAATTTATACGACGATGAAACGACTAAATGCCGTAATCACCGGTATAACAGCAAGTGTACCCGACTACATATTAACCAACGAGGAGCTCTCAACAATGGTGGATACATCGGATGAGTGGATAATGACACGTGTTGGAATTAAAGAAAGACGAATCCTTAAGGGTGAACAACAGGGTATTTCGGTGTTAGGAACAAAGGCAGTGAAAGAGTTACTGGCAAAAACCGGGACACTTCCGGAGGAGGTAGAGGCTGTTGTTTTTGCAACTTCAACGCCCGATCATATTTTTCCTTCCGCAGCTTCCATAGTTGCAGAGAACGCAGGTATCAAAAATGCCTTCTGTTTCGATATGGAAGTAGCATGTTCCGGTTTTATATATGGATTGGAAATATGTAACGGATTAATCAAAACAGGGAAATACAAGAAAATTATTTTACTAGCAGGCGATAAAATGTCTTCCATAACCGATTATAAGGACCGTACAACATGTCCTCTGTTCGGTGATGCTGCAGGAGCTGTACTTATTGAACCTACCGAAGAAGAGTTGGGAATTATTGATGTTAAACTTCACACAGATGGATCGGGGTATCAGCCGCTGCAGATGAAGGCCGGTGGAAGCAGATTCCCGGCAACTCATGAAACGGTTGATAAATCGGAACATACAGTGAAACAGGATGGTAAAGTGGTGTTTAAAAATGCGGTTTCTCGAATGGCAGAGGTATCACTCGATATTATGAATCGAAATAACCTCACCGCCGACTATGTAGACTGGTTGGTCCCTCATCAGGCTAATATGCGTATCATCGATGCTACAATTCAACGTACAGGCTTGCCACGCGAAAAGGTAATGATAAATATTGAACGGTATGGAAACACCAGTGCCGGGACCATCCCCCTCTGCTTGTGGGAATGGGAATCCAGGTTGCGAAAAGGTGATAATGTAATCCTTACTGCATTTGGAGCTGGCTTTTCATGGGGTAGCGTTTACCTGAAATGGGGATACAACGGAAACAAACAGTAATTACAGAAGAATGTAAGAAATGCAGCAATTAAAACATCGTTCCGGTTTTGTTAATATTGTGGGAAATCCCAACGTGGGGAAATCCACATTGATGAACCGGCTGGTAGGAGAGAAGATATCAATAATCACAGCAAAAGCTCAAACAACGCGTCACCGTATTGTCGGAATTGTAAATACCCCTGATTATCAAGTTGTATATTCAGATACGCCGGGAGTGCTGCGCCCAAATTATAAGCTGCAGGAATCGATGCTGAACTTCTCCTTATCTGCTTTAGAAGATGCAGATGTGTTGCTATATGTAACAGATGTAGTTGAGAAGATAGATAAGAATGATGAATTTCTTGTCAAAGTACAACAGTTGGATTTACCTCTGTTGTTGCTAATAAATAAGATAGACCAGTCCAACCAGGGGGAGCTTGAGAGGTTTGTAGAACAATGGAAAGAATTGCTACCAAAAGCAGAGATATATCCTATATCAGCATTAAATAATTTTGGCGTAGATATTGTTCAGAAGCGGATCCTGGAACTTCTCCCAGACTCACCTCCCTATTTTGGGAAAGATGCACTCACCGATAAGCCTGCCCGTTTTTTTGTTGCTGAGATCATCCGCGAAAAAGCTCTGTTGATCTATCAGAAAGAGGTGCCTTACTCAATTGAGGTTGTAGTGGAAGAATTTAAAGAGGAGATTGATATCATTCGTATTCGTGCTATTATTCTTGTAGAGCGTGAAACTCAGAAAGGTATAGTCATTGGTCATAAAGGCGATGCACTGAAAAGGCTTGGAATAATGGCACGAAAAGACATTGAGCTCTTCTTCGAGAAAAAAATATTTCTGCAACTCTATGTCAAGGTCGAGAAGGACTGGCGCAACAGAGATAATATGCTGAGGACATTCGGATACAAGCTCGATTGATTTTTTATTTATAATTTGTTATATTACGAGTTGCAACAGCTGTAGCTTTGTATCTTTTTGACTTCATATAGCGTGGAGTATTAGCTATATATCCCGATTCTAAAAAACTAATAATTATGCAAAACTTAGTAGCCATAGTAGGACGCCCCAACGTAGGAAAATCCACACTGTTCAACCGGTTGACACAGAGCCGTCAGGCCATTGTAACAGAGACAGCAGGGACCACTCGCGATCGCCAGTACGGAAAAGTGAACTGGAACGGTCAGGAGTTTTCGTTGGTTGATACCGGTGGATGGGTGGTAAACTCCGAGGATATTATGGAGGATGAGATAAACAAACAGGTACGCATTGCCATTGAGGAGGCAGATGTAATTCTTTTTGTGGTTGACGTGATGAACGGCTTAACTGATCTGGATTCGAGTGTGGCGCAGATGCTGCGCAGATCGGATAAGAAAGTAGTAGTGGTTTCCAATAAATCTGACAACTTCGATCTTGGGCATCAATCTGCTGAATTTTATTCGCTCGGCCTGGGTGACCCGTTTAACGTGTCTGCAATAAATGGTTCAGGAACAGGTGACCTGCTTGACCATATCCTTACACTGTTTTCGAAAGATAGCGAGGAGGAAATTGTAGAGGATATTCCAAAATTCGCAGTAGTAGGACGCCCCAATGTGGGTAAATCATCTATCATAAATGCACTTCTTGGTGAAGAAAGGAGCATAGTGACTGATATTGCCGGTACAACACGCGATTCAATCTACTTGCGCTATAATAAGTTCGGTATGGATTTTTACCTTATAGATACTGCCGGTATACGAAAAAAAGGGAAAGTAACGGAAGACCTGGAGTATTTTTCAGTCATACGTTCCATAAGGGTTATCGAAAATGCCGATGTATGTGTGCTAATGGTAGATGCAACAAGAGGAATTGAGAGCCAGGATTTGAATATATTTTCACTTATCCAGAAAAACCGCAAAGGGTTGGTTGTGTTTGTCAATAAGTGGGATTTGGTTGAAGAGAAAGACAATATTGTGATGAAAACGTTCGAAAATGCTATTCGAAATAGACTGGCTCCCTTTACCGATTTTCCAATTATTTTCGGATCGTCTTTAACAAAACAGCGAATTCTTAAAGTAATGGATACAGCCAAAGAGGTTTATCAGAATAAAAAACGCAAAATTGCTACCAGCAAACTTAACGAAGTGCTTTTGCCCATAATCGGAAAAACTCCTCCTCCGGCAAATAAGGGTAAATATATTAAGATTAAATATATTACTCAGCTGCCTAATACACAAGTGCCTTCGTTTGTATTCTTTTGCAACCTGCCTCAATGGGTTAAAGAACCATATAGGCGCTTCATAGAGAACAGAATGCGTGAGAACTGGAATTTCTCAGGAACGCCTATAAATGTATTCTTCAGGGAAAAATAATAACCTGCTTCTTTTTATCTGGCTTAAAGATAAAACTTAAGCTAGCTTAATATTCAAGATAAACTCAATTTAGTTATCGTTCCAAAGATTAAAGATAACACTTAAGCAAACTTCATATTTTCATCTTTTAACCGTTATTTTAGTTTAAATATAAAGATTTTATTCATTGGCAGGTAAATAAAACACCTTCCAATGCATCATTACGCATGTAACTTACGTATTTACGAAAAAAAATGAATTAATCTTATGCAATCACAAAAAAAATGCCTTAATTTGTGTAACTTTTAAATTAGTATACGACGATAAAATCTGCTATCGTATATTAAAAAAAGAAAATTTGAAACGTAACATCTCGTTTAAAAGGAACGAGTATAATGATGAGGGACTACTGATGGATACGAAAAACAATATTGAGAGCGAAAAACTAACCGTCGACGAAAAAACAACAATTAACAATCCTAATCCTGATGCAAAGGAACAAGGGTCGACTTTAAAAGGTAATTATCAGGAAATATCTATAGAAGAAGATCCTATGGATGAGCTACTGGAAGAGGTCGCAACAGAATCAACGGAAGAATCAGAAACGGAAGCAACCGTGAGAGCAGGAGTGAAAGTTGAAGAGACTGCTGCTTATGAAATAATTTCTGTTGAAGATAGTGCCGCAGAAGTGCCGTCCGAAGAAGCTACTACCGCAGAAATTAATGCCGAAAATCCAGAGGTTGTACCCAATTTGAATATAACTCAAACTGATGATGAAACTGGAAAGGATAAGGCTGAGAGCCAGACAGCCGAGAGTGTTGCCGCCAAAAAAAATTCTGATCTAAAGGTAAATGCTGAGCCTTCAGCTTTAGAGCCGGAAGCAACCGCGCCTGTAACTTCAGAGCCCGAAGCAACCGAACCTTCAGTCTCAGAGCCCGAAGCAACCGAACCTTCAGCCTCAGAGCCAGAAGCAGCTGAGCCTGTAACTTCAGAGCCCGAAGCAGCTGAGCCTTCAGCTTTAATTAAAACTTCTTCAGAAGAGAAAACAAAAGGAGATGAGACCGATATTGATTATGTTTTGGAAGATGGAGTTGAAGAGGAGGAGTCCGAAGATGAAGACGACGATGTGGATGAAAATACTGTATCTGAAGATAGTGGTATTTCTCTGCTTCCAATAGATGAAATTGTACAACACCTTCGTGATTTGCTAAATTCTGAAAATCCGAAAAGAAAGGATGTTGATGAATATAAAAATCAGTTCTATCGTTCATTGCGAAATGAGATTGAAGCTCAGAAACAGATTTTTATGTCTGAAGGGGGAGAAGAGATTGACTTTGTTGCAAAAGAATCTGAAATTTTTATCGAAGGTAAAGATCTGCTTCAGAAAATAAAGGAAAAACGAGCAGCAATTCTTGCAAAAGAGGAGAAAGAAAAAGAGAAGAATGTAGCACGTAAACTGGCAATTATTGAACAGATAAAAGTACTGACCGAGAATCAGGGACAGGAAGATTTCAATAAAATTTACCAGGAGTTCAAAAATCTTCAGCAGGAGTGGAGCGAAATTAAACTGGTTCCACAGTCAAAAGTCAATGAGTTATGGAGATCTTATCAGCGCTACGTTGAAAAGTTTTACGATCTGGTTCGAATTAATAACGAATTCAGGGAGTACGACTTCAAGAAGAACCTTGAATTGAAAACTGAACTTTGCGAAGCGGCTGAAAGGCTCGACGATGAAAAGGATGTGATCTCCGCATTCCATCAGTTGCAAAATCTCCATCAAGAATGGAGGGAGATTGGGCCTGTTTCCAGAAAAGAGAGAGAGCTTATCTGGGATAGGTTTAAAGAAGCATCTACCAATATCAACAAAAAATATCAGGCTCACTTTGAAGAGCTGAGAGGGAAAGAGACCGAAAACCTGGAATTGAAAACAGCTCTGTGTGAAAAGCTTGAAGCAATAGACTACAGTCAGTTTAAAACCATTAAAGACTGGAATAATAAGGTGAAGGAAGTGCTTGAAATACAGTCGCAATGGCGCCAAATTGGCTTTGTGCCTAGAAAATGGAATACTAAGATATATAAACGCTATCGCGCTGCATGCGATATGTTTTTCAAGAGCAAGAACAACTTCTATAAGTCTCTTCGTGGAGAGATGGAAGAGAACCTGAAGAAAAAGACAATCCTCTGCGAACGCGCCGAAGAAATGAAAGATAGTAGGGACTGGAAGAAAACTACTCAGGATATGATCGAAATTCAGAAAGAGTGGAAAAGTATTGGCATCGTTCCTTACAAATATGTTGACAGTATCTGGAAGAGATTTATCACAGCATGCGATTATTTCTTTGAACAGAAGAAGTTACATACTTCATCGCAATATGAAGAAGAGACTAGAAATCTTGAAGCTAAACGAGCAGTTGTCAAGACAATCAACAATCTTGATAACTCATTGAGTGTTGACAAAGCGTTAGAGGAGTTGCGTGAATTGATGGACGAGTGGTACTCAATAGGGCATGTTCCGTATAAAATTAAGGATCGCATCTATCGCGAATTTTATGAAGCTACCGAAGCTCAGTTCGATCGCTTGAATATTGACAAGGCTGAACGTAAACTGGAAAGTTTCAAAACCAATATCTCCGATATGGCAAAGTCCGGAAATGCTAAAGGACAACTTCTCCGTGAACGTGACAGGCTTATGCGCCAATATGAACGTATGAAAGGGGAATTACAGACCTATGAGAATAATATTGGCTTCCTTTCCGTTTCATCCAAGAAAGGGAATCATCTTCTCGACGACATGAACCAGAAGATGGAAAAAATAAAATCGGAACTGCAGCTAATTGTCAAAAAAATCGGGGCCATTGATGCGGAATTATAAATCAAATTAATTGACGAATCAAAAAAGTGTTATTCCTAAACCTCTTGCAGCTCATTGGAAGAGCGCTTTTTTACCCCCGAAATATAACATTAGTGTATATTTTGTTATTTTTACAAATTCAACAAACAGTAATATTTAAAGAAAGCGAACGGTAGTAAGTTCGCTTTTTTTTCGCCCCATTTTTTGCAATACTTAAAATCACATCATTATACATCTTTGCTTATTAACTTCCTTATACCATGTAAAAGGAATGACAAATTGATTAATAATTGTTATTTTTTGAGATGAAAATAATATCTTTTTTCGTTTCAAAAAATGAAATTTGCGGAAGTGTTTTAAAACTTACCAGACTGAAATATCGTCCGGTAAAATGTTTCTTTATTCTTGATAGTCAAAAACAAGAAACTGATTACACCTTAATTTGTGTTTTATTGTGACTTTTTAATAATCTAAACAAATGGAAGAATGAAAAAGAAAAATTCATTTTATTTGAAGTATGGCTTAATATTCATTGTACTGTGGATATTTTCCTTGGGTATGTTCGCTCAAAATGTGACCGTAACCGGCACCGTAACCGATATGACAGGAGAACCTCTGATCGGTGTAACTATTCAGGTGGAAGGAACACCGGTGTAATTTGAACCAATATAGAGTCTCGTTGTGATTTTATAAAAATCTACTTATTAATTTTATTATTTAAACCATGTATATGAAATTTAGCATGAAAAGTAAGTGTCGACATTTGCTATCTGTGATGTTAATAGTTCTTTGCATTTCCTGCGAAGATGACAAATCTAAGATAGATACTCCATCACAGCCTTATGACCCGTCGAAACCGGTACTAGTTTCAGATTTTCTGCCAAAAGAAGGAGGAGCATACCAGAAGATGGTCATTTATGGTGAAAACTTTGGTAATGATTCCTCTCTCGTAAATGTAACAATCGGGGGAAAAAAGGCAGTTATTATCAATGTGCAAAGCAATAACATGTACGTTTTTGTTCCTTCCGGTGCTTTTTCAGGAGAAGTAGCTGTTACCGTGGGCAGTGATAACAATGCGAAAACAGCGTTGGCCGAAGCTATTTTCAACTATCAGAAAAAAATGGTCGTGGGTACACTGGTCGGTTACCGTAACGAGTATGACAACCAGGGATGGAAAGATGGTCCTTTTGAAACGGCCGCTGGCTTCCGTAATGATGGAGAGATGAGATTTGACCCCCTCAATCCGCATCACCTATATGTTGTGTACGATGGTGCTGATATTCAGCTTTTAGACCTGGAAAAACGAGAGCTTTCCACACCACTCCATCGTTCTTCATTTGGTGGTTGGCGTTTGCGTAGCATCGACTTTACCAACGATGGGCAGTATATGCTGATATCAGTCGACTTTGACGGGTGGGGGACAGGTACCAGTCCCAGTGTATATATCCTTAAGCGGAACGAGGATGGTTCTTTTACTGATCAGGGTGGCCCACAGATCATCGCTGGTTATAAGCAAACGAATGGTGCCTCTCTTCACCCCGTAAATAACAATGAGTTATATTTCAATAGTTACGAGCGGGGACAGGTCTTTCGTATGGATATAGATAAATACTTCGAAACCATCAACAGCGGTAAAAATTGGGGACCGTATAGGGATAATGGAAATTATACCGAACTCTTTACCATTCAGGATACGGGGTGGGAATTCAAGATCTTTATGCATCCTACCGGGAATTATGCCTATATCATGGTAATTAATCAACATTACATTTTGCGTACTGATTACAACTGGACAGAAAAACGTTTCGCTACTCCTTATGTTATAGCTGGACAGGTACGTAGCCCTGCTTGGGTTGATGGTGCCGGAACCACGGCTCGCTTTGATCGTCCTTATTCGGGCGTGTTTGTAAAGAATCCCCTCTACGTTGAAGAAGGGAGGGCAGATGTGTATGATTTTTATATTGCCGATAAGATGAATCATGCTGTCCGTAAAATGACACCGGAAGGCATTGTAAGCACTTTTGCGGGGCGCGGGCGTTCGGGACAGGCAGCCGACAACAATGTCTGGGGAACGGAAGACGGAGATCTGCGTGAAGTGGCTCGTTTCCGTGATCCTACTGGAATCGCTTATGACGAAGAAAATAATATATTCTACATTCTTGATACGGTTGGAAGGAAGATACGTACCATCTCCATGGAATCGGAAGACGAAGAAACAGGAGGTGCTGAAGAAGGAGGTTTTTAACGAATAAATACAATGAAAAATATGAATAAATTAATAATCCTGTTTGTTATGATGCTTTCTCTATGTGGAAATACATGGGCACAGGAACAAGTGACTGTGAAAGGGAGGGTCACGGATACAAAGGGTGAAGCAATGATTGGGGTAAACATCTCCGTGGTAGATGCACCGGGATTGGGAACCATCACTGACATTGATGGAAACTATCAACTCAAAATGGAGCGCTATCAAAAACTTGCGTTTACTTATCTGGGTTATGAATCGGTTGAGGTACTTGTCAAGGATGCGTTAACCATTGATGTAACCATGAAAGAATCATCTGGTAGTGTTCTGGATGAAGTGGTAGTCACAGGATTAGGCACACAAAAGAAGATCACAGTAACCGGTGCAGTCACGAATGTGAAAGTGGAGGAGTTAAGGCGTTTTCCCTCTTCCAGCCTCTCGAACGTGCTGGGAGGAAATGTGCCGGGTATCATGGCGATGCAAACCTCCGGTCAACCGGGTAAAAATACTTCAGAGTTCTGGGTAAGAGGTATTTCCACATTCGGAGCGAGCAATAGTGCCCTGATCCTGGTTGATGGTTTTGAACGTAGTAATCTTAACGAGATCAATGTGGAAGATATCGAAACTTTCACGGTATTAAAGGATGCTTCTGCCACGGCTATCTATGGATCGAAGGGAGGAAACGGAGTGATTCTGATTACCACCAAGCATGGTCAGGCCGGTAAGGTAAAGATCAGTGCCAAAGTGGAAACCTCTTACCATAACCGTACCATTACACCCCAGTTTGTAGACGGAGATACTTATGCCGCCTTGGCCAATGAAGCGCGTGTAACGCGTAACATGGGAGTGCTTTATCAACCAGAAGAGTTGGAGATACTTCGTCTGGGATTGGATCCCGATCTCTATCCCAATGTAGACTGGATGGATGTTCTGTTAAAAGACGGTGCCTATAGTTACCGCGCTAACCTGAACCTTAGCGGAGGGGGACAAACTACACGTTATTTTGTCTCAGCCAGCTACGTTGAGGACGAAGGGATGTATAAAACCGATGAAAAATTAAGAAGGGATTATAATACTAACGCAAATTACCGGCGTACCAACTACCGCATGAACGTGGATATGGATATTACAAGTACCACATTTCTGAAAGCGGGGGTTTCCGGGTCACTGGCAAAACGTAACAGCCCCGGACTGGGAGACAATGATGTGTGGGGGGAACTTTTTGGTTATCACTCCATCAGTACACCCATACTTTATTATAACGGGCGTATTCCGGCACTGGGCACAGGAAATAGGACAAATCCGTGGGTGAGTGCTACTCAAACAGGATACAACGAAAACTGGGACAATAATTTACAGACCAATGTGACATTGGAACAGGATTTCAATTTTATTACCCCGGGGTTGAGATTTGTGGGTCGCTTTGGATATGATACCAACAACCACAACTGGATCAATCGCCGTCGATGGCCCGAACAATGGAAAGCATTGAACCGTGATCAAAATGGAGAATTGGTCTGGGATCATGTCGCTAGTGCAAGTGATATGTATCAGGAGAGTGGTGGCAGCGGTAACCGTCGTGAGTTCCTGGATCTCTTGTTAAGCTGGGACCGTAGTTTTAACGAAAACCACAATGCAGGGATTACCATGCGTTATACCCAGGATACCTTTACTGAGACCGTTAACCTGGGAGGCGATCTAAAGAATGGAGTGGCTCGTCGTAATCAAGGATTGGCAGGACGGTTTACCTACAATTGGAAATACCGCTATTTCTTTGATTTTAACTTTGGATATACTGGTTCCGAGAATTTCGCTGTGGGACACCAGTTTGGATTTTTTCCCGCTTTCTCCGGTGCCTGGAATATTGCCGAAGAACCTTTGATCAAGGATAACGTGGATTGGTTGGATATGCTGAAAGTGCGTTACTCGCACGGCAAAGTGGGTAACGACAATATGGGTAACGAGCGTTTCCCCTATTTATACACTATTCAGGATTTCTACATGGATAATAATGAACGGAAAGATATGCCCGGTTATAACTGGGGCACGGGTGACTATAACAGGAGTTATAAAGGGATTCACTATTCGCAGGTTGCTTCTCCCTACATTACGTGGGAAGAAGCTACGAAAAATGACCTGGGTTTGGATATTTCTTTGTTCCGAAATAGTTTTTCGCTTACGGTAGACTATTTTACCGAAGACCGTACAGGTATTTATATGGAACGTAATTTTCTGCCTCAGATTACTGGTCTGGAAAGTAAACCAAGGGCCAACGTGGGGGCTGTAGCCAGCAAAGGATTTGACGGAAACTTCGAATTAAGGGAAAAAGCTGGTGAGGTAAATATCACGCTCCGTGGAAACATGACCTACAGTAGGAATGAGGTGCTGGAGCGGGATGAAGAGAACAAGATATACCCCTACCAATACGATCGGGGATACCGTGTGGATCAGCAAAAAGGTTTGATTGCCTTGGGATTGTTTAAAGATTATGATGATATCCGTAACAGCCCAAGACAGCAATTTGGTGTTGTACAACCCGGCGACATCAAGTACAAAGACGTCAACGGTGATGGTATTGTTGACGGTGGAGACCGTGTGGCTATTGGAGCTACCCGTCGTCCAAACCTGATTTACGGGGTGGGTGCTTCCATCAACTGGAAAGGGTTCGATTTCAACTTTCACTTTCAGGGAGCTGGTAAGTCTACTTTCCCCATTTATGGTAAGACCGTTTTTGCCTTTAGTGAAAACGATTGGGGTAACATAATGAAAGGAATGCTTGAAGATCGTTGGGTAGATGCCGGAACAGCCGAGCAATTGGGTATTCAGGCCAATGAAAATCCCAATGCTCCTTATCCGCGCTTGAGTTACGGGGGAAGCAACAACAACCAACAAGAATCGTCTTTCTGGCTGCGCGACGGCCGTTATCTGCGTCTCAAGAATATGGACATTGGATACACCCTACCCAAAGAATTCACTACACGATACCGCATGTCAGATGTCCGTATCTTTATAGCTGGCTCCAACCTATTGACCTGGTCAAAATTCAAATTGTGGGATCCCGAATCAACCCAGCCGCGTGGAGAAGAATACCCGCTGACAAGGTCGATCACGTTGGGATTAAGTGCTAACTTGTAAATTATAAATCACTATGATAAAGAAATTTTCTATATTATTATTGGCGCTCTTCATACTGGGACTAATACCCTCCTGTTCAGATTATCTGGACTCTGATAGGTATTTTAGAGACCGTACATCACTGGAGACGGTTTTTACAGACAGGGAGCGCACGGAGGAATGGTTGGCTTATGCTTATTCTTTCCTGACGGGTGCAACCGCCGATATCATAGCCAAAGCTGGGAATGGTAGCCCCCATGTCTATGATGACGCAATGTATTTCGGGGACCGTGATGTTAAATATGACCCAAAAGATGCATGGGACCTTTCTTATAATAAGTTCAGGTTGGGCGAGTACAACGAAAATGAATACAATGATGTCTGGCCGCGTTGCTATAAAGGGATTTACCAGGCTTCGGTATTCATTCACAATATTGATATGAACCTTACCATGACCACCGAAGAACGGCTGGACTATAAAGGACAGGCTCGTTTTGTGCGTGCTTATCTCTATTGGATTCTGCTCCGGAAATATGGACCGGTGCCAATTATGCCAGATGAGGGCATCGATTACACTTTGAGCTATGATGACCTAGCGACTCCCCGTAGTTCCTACGAAGAGGTGGCGGAACTTATCAGCAACGAGATGGTGCAGGCAGCGAAAGAGCTACAATACATCCGGCGCAACGACAATGAAAATATATCGCGTCCGACCAAGGGAGCGGCGTTGGCTACTCGTGCCTATGCTTTGATTTTCGCTGCTAGCCCATTGGCCAACGGGAATGACGATGAATTCGCGCGGGCAATGGTTGATGACCAGGGACGACGCCTCCTTTCTCAAGAGTATAGCGAAGAAAAATGGGCTAAAGCAGCCGCTGCCGCGAGAGATGTAATGGAGTTGGGTACTTATGACCTGTACACGGCAGCGTTTACTTCCACGGACAATGGTCCACATGATCGCCCCACCATTGTTCCACCGGCAGATGCTGAATTTTCCAATCAGGATTGGCCCAATGGCTGGAGAAATATCGATCCCTTCAAATCATATCGTAATCTATTTACCGGAGCGGTATCCCCGGTAGATAATCCAGAGTTGATCTTTTCGAGGATACATAATACAAGTGAAGTCGCTGCCATGGTAATACACCAGATGCCGCGCGATTTCGGAGGTTGGAACACACATGGGCTAACCCAAAAAATGGTGGACGCTTATTATATGAATGATGGTGCCGACGTGCCGGGGAAGGATAAGGAGATAGGCCGCGGCGATGGTTCAGAACGCTTGACAGGATTTACTACGCAGGAGGACGTGGCTGCCGGGCGATATCGCCCCCTCGGACGGGATGTCTCGTTACAATATGCCAACCGTGAGCCCCGTTTTTATGCTTCCGTGGCATACAACGGTGCTGTGTGGCATTACCTGAGCCGTCCGGAACCGGGTGACCGTCATCGTCAGACGTTTTATTACCGCGGCGGGGGTAATGGTTTTATGAACTCTCCGTTCCATCTACGGACCGGTATTGGGGTGATGAAATTTGTGGATCCACAAGATGCTCCCGGCAATATCCGGTTAAAGGCGGAGCCGGCCATACGCTACGCCGATATACTGTTGCTCTATGCTGAGGCATTGAATGAGCTGGATGCTACCTATAGCATCGAGTCGTGGGATGGATCTGCCACCTACAGCATCAGTCGGGATATAGAGGAAATAAAGAAAGGGGTACGTCCCGTGCGCATCCGTGCCGGTTTACCCGATTATGCTTCGGGAACCTATAACAGCAAGGATGTTTTGCGGAGCGCATTGAAACGCGAGCGGATGATTGAATTATTGGGAGAAGGGAAACGATACTTTGATCTTCGTCGCTGGAAAGATGCCGCGGTGGAAGAAGCACTACAAATTTATGGCTGCAACGTGATCATGAATGCGGAACGAAGAGAAGAATTCCATCAACCGGTGGCTATCTTTAATCTTGCTTCCACATTTTCTCCCAAATTGTACTTCTGGCCCATCAGCCACAGTGAATTAAAGCATAATAATCGTCTAACACAGACTCCGGGATGGACTTCGTACGACTAGACTTAAATAAAGAGGAATATATGCAGAAAATATACACTTTAATCGTCCTTATGGCAGTGGTGCTGCTGGGGACTTCATGTAACGATGAATGGAAAGATGAGCAATATGAACATTATATTGCTTTCCGTTCCCCATTGAATAACAAAGGGGTAACAGAAATTTTTGTTCCGTATAGCCGGAAAGGAGCCGATGGTAGTTCCCAGGAAGGTAAATCAAACTATCAACTTCCGTTGATTGTCAGCGGTTCCACGAATAATCAGCAAAATATCAAAGTGAATGTTGCGCACGATCCCGACACATTGCAAACATTAAATTTAGCCCGTTATCAACATCGGACCGATCTGTTTTATGTGGATATGGGAGAAGAGAATCTGGGATTTGTTTCATTTCCAGGAACAGTAGATTTTAAACCAGGTGAAGATGTTAGCCTGCTGGATATCAGTTTCGACTTTCGGGGGATAGATATGTCGCAAAAGTGGGTGCTGCCATTGACCGTGGTTGATAATGCTTCTTCCGATTATAAAAGCCATCCGCGTAAAAATTATGCCAAAGCCATCCTGAGAATATTACCCTTCAATAGTTTCTCGGGTAGATATTCGGGAACGACATTGCAAAATTTTGTAAAGGGGGACGAAGGAAGTGGTTCTATCGTAGCCAATACTGTCACCGGATATGTTGTGGATGATCATACAATTTTCTTTTACGCGGGAAACATTGACGAAGATCGTACCGACCGTGCCAATTATAAGCTATTTGCTGAATTTAACGGAGCAGAGACCGGAGGGATTGTCAACTTTTACGTCGAAAACCCCGAATTGAACTTCGTGAACCACAAGGAAGCTTCCTATCGAATCATAGAGGAGATGGACGCTGTACGGCCATACTTATTGCGTCGGTATGTAATTATAAACAATATCGATTATGAGTATAGTGATTATACAGCTGTGCCGGGTTCCAGTATTACATATATAGTAAGAGGTTCTTTGACGCTCGTACGTACTATAAATACACAGATACCGGATGAAGATCAGGCTATTGAGTGGTAACTAATTTTTTGAGCACGTGGTAAGCTTCCCAAGGTTTTCCACGTGCTTATTTCTTTTGGTATTTTTGATCTGTCCCAACGTATCAAAACCCGATCTTATCGTAAATCCCTCTTTTATTAAAAATAATTGTTTACTAATAATAATGCTTCGTTAAAACTTCATTTATAATACTGACAGTCAATAATTTATATCAGATACTCAGAAAGTATCATACTCTATTGATATTCAGTGAATTATAAGAGCGATTTTTTAAAAATTACCGAAGTATTGTAATAATATATAAAGATGAATAGATTTTTTTTGCTGTTTAGCCTGTTTCCCTTTTTTATCATGGAGTCTTGCCAGGCAAACAGATCTGGAAACGTTAGCATTCCAATTGAACTCACAACGGAGTTGCGTGCTCCATCGTATCCCCTGGTAACGATTGATCCATACTTCAATGCTTGGTCTAATGCTGATAACCTATATGACGATCAGGTTCGTCATTGGACTGGAAAAGAGTTCCCTTTGCTGGGGGCTTTAAGGGTAGATGGAGAGACATATCGTTTCTTGGGAAAAGAAAACTTACCGTTAAAACCACTTCTTCCGACAGTCCACGAAGAAAAGTGGATGGGTAAATATACATTCGAACAACCAAATGGGGAGGAATGGAAAAACATCGGTTTTAATGATGCCGGATGGAAAACCGGAACTTCTGCGTTTGGTACGCCCAACGAACCCTATTTGTCTACTCTGTGGCAAACCAAGGATATCTGGGTGAGACGTACGTTCGACCTTCAAGAGGATTTGACCGGTAAAAACATTTTTTTGCATTATTCACACGACGATATTTTTGAGTTGTATATTAACGGAGTCCAGGTTGTTAAAACCGGTTATTCCTGGAAATATAACGTAGTGGAAGAGCTTTCAGAAGAAGTGAAGGCTACGTTGAAAAAAGGAAAAAATATCATAACAGCTCACTGTCATAACAGAACCGGAGGGGGATATGTTGACTTTGGCCTTTATGAAAAAGAAGATAATAAAACTTCATTTATTCAGACAGCTGTTCAGAAAACAGCCAGCGTGCTGCCCACGCAAACCATATATACTTTTGATTGTGGTCCGGTTGAACTGGATGTGATCTTCACGACCCCCTTGCTGATGGACGATCTGGATTTGCTTTCACGTCCTGTGAGCTACGTTTCATATCAGGTAAAGTCTAAAGACAATATGTCGCACGAAGTGCAGATATATTTGGAAGCTACGCCACAATGGGCGGTAAATGATGATAGTCAGCCCGTTGGTTTCGAAAAAATTGAAAAAGAGGAACTCCTTTTTCTTAAGACAGGCACCACGCAACAACCTGTCCTGGAAAAGAAAGGCGACAACGTTCGTATCGATTGGGGGTATTTTTATCTTGCAGGTCATCGTGACGAAAATTCTACTTTGAGCTTCGGCGATTACTGGACTATCAAGAAGGGATTTCAGACCACAGGACAAATTTCTGAAACTCCAGCCGGAGATCTTTCCGGAAATATGGCAAAAAAGATGACGGCTCTTGGGTACAGTAGAAACCTGGGAAAGGTTGGCTCTGATAAGAAATCCGGTTTTATTATGCTGGGTTACGATGATATCTATTCGATTCAGTATTTTGAGAAAAATCTGAAAGCCTACTGGACTCACGATGGTAAAACCGATATTTTTCAGGCGTTTAAAAGTGCAGAAGCCGACTATGCCACGATCATGGGACGTTGCGACAACTTCAACCGGACCATGATGGCTGATGCCGAAAAAGCGGGAGGTGGAAAATATGCGGAATTGTGTGCTCTGGCTTATCGTCAGGCGATATCAGCCCATAAATTGGTGAAAGATGAAAACAGTACTTTGTTGTTTTTATCGAAAGAAAATAACAGTAACGGCTCCATCGGAACGGTAGATGTGACCTATCCGTCATCGCCTCTTTTCTTACTTTATAACACGGAGTTGATGAAAGGATTGATGAATCATATTTTCTATTACAGTGAAAGTGGAAAATGGACCAAGCCTTTTGCAGCACACGATGTGGGAACTTACCCCCTGGCTAATGGTCAAACTTACGGAGGCGATATGCCCGTGGAGGAATCCGGGAATATGCTGATCCTGACAGCGGCACTCGCTGAGGTAGAAGGCAATGCCGGGTATGCTGAAAAACATTGGGAGGTACTGACTACATGGACCGATTATTTGGTGAAGGAAGGGCTTGATCCTGCTAACCAGCTATGCACCGACGATTTTGCCGGACACTTTGCCCACAACGCCAATCTTTCTGTCAAAGCGATTATGGGTATAGCCTCGTATGGTAGACTGGCTGGTATGTTGGGTAAAACGGATATTTCTAATAGATACATGAGTATAGCAAGAGACATGGCTAAAGAGTGGGAAAAGATGGCTAATGATGGTGATCATTATAAACTCACTTTTGATAGATCGGACACTTGGAGTCAAAAATACAATTTGGTTTGGGATAAATTGTTAGGATTTAATATCTTTGATCCGCAGATTGCAGTAAAAGAAATGGCATATTACCGAACCAAGCTAAACAAATTCGGATTGCCTTTGGATAATCGTGCTACCTATACCAAATCTGATTGGATTATGTGGACAGCAACTCTTACAGGAGATAGAGACGATTTTAATGCTTTAGTAGACTTGGTATACAAATATGCGAATGAAACTCCGTCTCGCGTACCTTTAAGCGATTGGCACGATACGGTTACTGCTGAAAGAATGAATTTCAAAGCACGTTCAGTTGTAGGTGGATATTTCTTAAAAATGCTGGAAGATAAATTAATTAAATGATTCCGATATTAATAAAGTATTAAGAAGCTGAGTCTGCTCCGAAAACCCCAAAACCCGATTTCAGGAGGTTGCAACTCGCTGGAAATCAATGGTATTTTTTGTGGAATTTTCAGCAAAAAAGACTTATCGGAGGGGACTCATAAGCTTGAACTTGTAATTGAAAAAGATGAGAAAAAGGGTAGTTGTATTAATTAGTGTGTTGCTTTTGTGCATTCATGTTAATAGCAGTGAAGTAAAATTCAAAAAAAATTTTTCCGCATCACAGCATCTGTTTGTTTCAGAACAGCATATCATCCGTGCTATGGAATTATTTGATAATAGTGTTTCAAGCTTTTTTATAGGAGATGAAATGGTAATGGCCAGATACTATAACCCTAATACTGGAAAACCATCCGATGAGAAGGGAAGTATTTGGATGTATACCAGTTCTGTTGAAGCATTGAATACAATTCTGAAATCTATTAAAAATCAAAAAGATAAAGGGAATACAGTATTTTATTACAAACATTTCGATAAGTATGTACAATTATTGCAGAAGCTATACAATAACGCTGACTATTATTTAGGAACATTCACTTTAACTTCCTATACTCAAACTGCTGAATGGACTGTATACGGTGTGCATCGTGGTGATGTCAAGGGGCAAGCGAAAGTTGAAGGAATAGAGAATGTATATGATGATCAAATGTGGTTAATACGGGAATTGTTGAAGTCTTATAAATTGACAAATAACACGAATTTTCTTGAAAAAGCGGAATATTTGACAGCTTATATCCTCGACGGCTGGGATTGTACAAGGGATGAAAACGGTAAAGAAATAGGTGGAATTACCTGGGGCCCCGGTTATGTAACTAAACATGCTTGCAGCAATGCGCCTATCATAAGTTCGTTGGTATGGCTTCACGAAATCTATAAAGACAAGGATGATATTATTCAGTGTCGCTATATAGACGCTGTAGATAAGAAATCACGGAAAGAACAGAAGCTAAAAAAAAGTCATTACTACCTCTCTTTTGCAGAAAAAATCTACAATTGGCAAAAGCATCATTTGCTGCGGGCGGATGGCGTTTATGATGATATGATGGGAGGATGCGCTCCGCGAAATCCACAGACCGAAATAGTTGATGGCGTTATTTACCGGCAAGGTATTGTATGTAGAGATAGGGTAGGACCGGCTATTTCCTATAATAGCGGAGCAATGCTTTCCGGAGCATCCGAATTGCATCGTGTAACCGGTGAAAAACAATATTATACCGATGCTGTAAATTTAGCTGATGCGAGTTTTTCGTACTTTGCAAAAAAAGGTGCGGAACTTCCTGGTTACTATACATATGATATCAGTGGATTCGGAAATTGGTTTAATGGAGTCTTGCTGCGTGGTTTTATAGATCTTTATCCGTATTATAAAAATGTAGGAGCCTATATTGATACTTTCCAGCAAAACCTCGATTATGGGTATGAAAACTATTTCTATAAGGGTTTTCTGCCCACCAATCTGCTTATGGGATGGGACAACGATATAAGTAAAAATGATACTGAAGGGATGTTTAGTTTTACTTTTGCGGCAGAATATGCTCTTCTATCACAATATGAGTTACTTAAGTAAATTTAGAAAGAACTAAATGTTAAAAAAAAGAAACAGATAAGAAGTCCAGAAGAAAAGCAATAGCTGCGTTGGGTGCAGCAGTCGTGACCGGGATCATCAATCCATTCCATAAATAAATAGAGTTTATGAAAAAAGATTTATTTACTTTAATTGTTCTTTTGTTAATGTTTTGCGGAAATATTTTATCACAAAATACTACTAACATTTCAATTGTTGACCGGCCAAATACGAATGTGTCTAACTCAAATTACGTTTCCAGCAGATTTCCCTTACAACCATTACATTTTATCAAGCTTCCCGTGGGAGCCGTGAAACCAAAAGGATGGATTGAAAAAACATTATTGCTGCAAAAAGATGGCTTGTCCGGAAATCTGGGCGAAATAAGCGCATGGCTGGATAAAGATAACAATGCCTGGCTCGGAACTGGAACCGATTACGGTTGGGAAGAAGTTCCTTATTGGTTGAAAGGATACGGAAATATGGCATATATATTCAATGACAAGAAGATGTTGGAGGAAACCAAAATATGGTTAGAGGCCGTATTTGAAAGCCAAAGAAGAGACGGATATTTCGGCCCGTATATAGAAAAAAACGGCAGACCTGATTTATGGGGTAATATGATAATGGTGCGGTGCTTACAATCGTATTACGAGTATGCCAATGACAACAGAGTTATCAGTTTAATGACCGATTATTTCAAATGGCAACTGAGTTTATCTGACGACATGTTCCTGAAAGATTATTGGGAAAATAGTCGCGGAGGAGATAATCTGTTGAGCATATATTGGTTATATAATATAACAGGAGATAAATTCTTGCTTGACTTAGCAGAAAAAACACATCGTAACACCGCTGACTGGAGACAACGATCCGCACTTCCTAATTGGCATAACGTGAACATTGCGCAATGTTTTAGAGAACCTGCCACCTACTTTATGCTATCAAAAGACTCTGTCGATCTGGTGGCTACCTACAATGTGTATAATTTAATAAGGAATACGTTCGGTCAAGTACCGGGTGGAATGTTTGGAGCCGATGAAAATGCACGAATGGGGCATATTGACCCGAGGCAGGGAACGGAAACGTGCGGATTTGTCGAACAGATGGCTTCGGATGAAATCCTGTTGAGAATGACGGGTGACCCTTTTTGGGCGGAACATTGCGAAACCGTGGCTTTTAACTCTTATCCCGCTTCGTTAATGCCCGATTTAAAGGCGTTACGGTATATTACATCCCCCAATCACACCATCAGCGATTCGAAAAATCATCATCCAGGAATCGATAACCACGGTCCGTTTTTATCGATGAATCCTTTCAGCAGCCGTTGCTGTCAGCATAATCACGGGCAAGCATGGCCCTATTTTACCGAACACCTGATGTTGGCTACTCCCGATAATGGTGTTGCTGTTGCCATTTATGGTGCTTGCGTTGCTACTGTGAAAGTTGCAAACGGAAAAACAATTGAGATAACTCAGGAAACCAATTATCCTTTCGAAGAAAGTATACGTTTTACAATAAAACATACAGAAAAAAGTGTAACGTTCCCGTTTTATCTGAGAATCCCTACATGGGCTGACAACCCCTCAGTAGAGATTAATGGAACTCCAGTGAACGTTAACTTGGAAGGCGGAAAGTACGTCCGGTTGGAGAGAAACTGGCAGAAAGGCGATAAAGTAACGCTGAATGTTCCGATGACACTTTCACAATCAGTTTGGCATGTGAATCAGGGTAGTCGTAGCATCAACTACGGACCGCTGACTTTTTCGTTGAAGATCAAAGAAAATTACGAACAGGTAAACAGTATCGAGACCGCAATCTGGGATTCAAAATGGCAAAAGAAGGCTGATCCAAGTAAATGGCCTACTTACGAAATTTATCCCGGGAGCGATTGGAATTATGGACTCGTCATAGATGACAAAGTACCTTTAATAGAAAACTTTGAAATAGTTAAGAAAGACTGGCCTACTGATAATTTTCCGTTCACGGTAAACAGTGTGCCGCTTGAGATAAAAGCACATGGACGAAAAATAATCGGATGGGATTTTGACCGGCATGGCCTTACCGGTGAACTTCCCATACGAGAGAACCTCCGGTTTGAACCTCACACAGAAAACATCACTCTCATTCCTATGGGAGCAGCTCGCCTGAGAATTTCAGCATTTCCAGTATATAATCCATAATAGTATGAAAATTTCAATAATTGCACCTTGGACTATCATTTTATTGACTTTATATTTAAGTTGTGGAATATTAAACAACGAACAAGTTGTCAATCCCGTAGACAGAGTGTCGCTGGCAGATCCGTTTATTTTGCTATACAAAGATGTTAACTATGCGTATGGAACTCACTCAAAAGACGGGATTGCGGTTTTTACGTCTGATAACTTGAAAGTATGGCAAAAGGGAGAAAAACTAGCCCTGCATAAAGATGATTCTTTTGGTGAAAAATGGTTTTGGGCTCCCGAGGTTTATTTGGTGGACGGCAAATTTTTCATGTATTATTCGGCAGATGAACACATGTGCGTAGCCGTTTCCGATTCGCCGCTGGGACCGTTTATGCAAACTGTACAGAAACCGATGGTTGAAGTAGAAAAAACCATTGACAACAGTTTGTTTATCGATGATGACGGAACACTATATAACCAAAATGAAGTTAACGTTATTATTGAATTAACGAAATAATTATAATTGTTTTTATTGCTTGCAGTTTGTGATGTTTGAAATATTATCCACATGAAAAGTTTTAAAAAAAAATGCGTTGTACTTTTTATACTATTCATTACATTGTTGATGCATAGAACTTTAGCAATGCCCTATCCCGAGTATTCTTTTAAACATTACAACATAAACAACGGGTTATCACAGAATACGGTAAGGTCTATTTTTCAGGATAATCAGGGATTCATGTGGTTTGGCACTAAAGACGGGTTGAACAGGTTTGATGGTACAAAATTTAAAGTTTTCAAATTTTCGCCAAATGGAAAGTTGACCGATAATGTTTTTCATCGCATATTGCAGGATAGAAATGATAAGATATGGGTTGCGACTGAAGAAGGTGTATATATATATGATATGCACAAGGAAGAATTTCATCGGTTTAACCGTGTTACTATTGAAAATGACTCAGTGATGGGTGTTGTTACTGAAATGGTGACAGATCAGGATGGTGATATATGGATGTCAGTTGAAGACAAAGGTATTTATCATTATAGTCTTGCTGAAGATTTGCTTAGTTTTTATGCTATCCCATTGGTAAAGGATGGAATGAAAATGGTTAGTTTATGTGCTGACAGCAATAAAGGTGTATGGGTATTCCCCTACTCATCACCTTTTCTTTATATCAACAAGCAAACAGGAAAAATTACCCGGTATAATCTGAAAGATGACAATAAATTGATGTCTCAGGTCGGTGAAGTATCTGATGTTATTATGTATCAGCACAACCTTTTACTTGTAGCAACATCGCAAAAAGGGTTAATAGCGATCAATACCATCAATAAAACACATAGTATTTTACTTGATAAGGATGCTTGGGGTGAGCCAATATTCGTCAGGTGTATTGAAATTATTGATTCCAATACTCTTTGGATAGGTACAGAGTCGGGTGTTTATATTTATCATACGGATACAGAAGATGTGATAAATCTACGGCATGATGATATTGCTTACAATTCGCTGTCAGACAATGCTATATATTCAATATGCAAGGATAGGGACGGGGGTATATGGGTCGGCTCCTATTTTGGAGGAGTAGATTATTATTCTAATCAACAGAATAGCTTCGAATTGTTTTATCCACTTGCCGGCAAAAAAGGTTTAAAAGGTAAACGTGTCAGGGAATTTTGTCCTGCTCCAAACGGGAATATGTGGATTGGTACAGAAGATGGCGGTCTTAACTTTTTCGATCCGAAAACAGGAACTTTTTTGCCGCTGCCTCATCAATTGGAAACATTGTACACTAATATTCATGCTTTGTATAATGATGGAGATGATCTTTGGATAGGAACTTTTTCAAAAGGGTTGAACAGGTATAATCTCAAAACAGGCAAACTGGTTAAATATACTCATTCCGATGATCCTCTTTCGATCAGTCAAAACAGTGCGTTTTCACTGTGTAAGGACAGACAGGGGGTATTGTGGGTTGGTACTTTATCAGGGGTGGACATCTACGATGAAAAAAATGATAAATTCAATCGGATTGAAAAGTTAAAAGGAATATCTATTCAGAATATTTTTGAGGATAGTTATGGTTTTATATGGATATCTACTTTTTTAGATGGGCTTTATCGATTTAATCCTGTAACAAATGAATGGAGTATCTTTGTGCACAACGCCCTGTACCCAGGTAGTCTGTCATATAATAAAACCACATCTGTATATGAAGACAGTAAAAATAGACTGTGGATCACTACCCAAGGTGGAGGATTTGGCCTTTTCGACAGGGAAAGCGAAACATTTACTACCATTAACAGTTCTCATGGGTTGCCGAATGATGTAGTATACCAGATAGTTGACGATAGTGACGGTTTTCTCTGGTTATCCACAAATTCCGGGCTTGTAAGATTCGATCCCGAAAGAAGAGTTTTTAAGAACTATACTGTTAACAATGGGTTAAAAACAAATCAATTCAATTACATGTCGAGTTATAAAACTAGGGATGGGATAATTTATTTCGGATCATTAGACGGATTTGTACGCTTTGACCCAGACAATTTTAAAGAAACCCAGATCAATGCCCCACTCCTGTTTACAGATATTTTTGTTAATAATAAAATGATAAGCCCTATTGACTGTAAATCACCCTTAAAAAAGAGTTTGATGTTTACGGATGCTCTGAGTTTGCCTTATCACCAGAACTCTTTCAGCATAAGTTTTGCCCGTTTGGATTATTCCGGCGCCGACACTGATCAGATATTTTATATTCTAGAGGGATTTGATAAAACCTGGATATCTGCCGAAGATAACAGAACTATTATCTATTCTAACTTAAAATCTGGTAATTATAAACTCATACTCGGAATTTCCGGTGAAGATCGCGGAGAATCCATTGAAAAAGTAAAAACCCTATCCATTCAGATAAGACCTCCTTTTTGGCGCACCCAGCTGGCTTTTTTTATATATTTTTTGTTTCTTTTAACTGCTACATATATACTTACACGCTTTTTAACCGTACGCGGTAGACTCAGGCAAAAGGTTAAAATGAGAAATTTTGAACAACAGAAAGAACGGGAACTGTATCGGTCAAAAATAAATTTTTTTACCAATGTAGCCCATGAAATCCGTACACCCCTTACTCTGATTAAAGCACCGCTCGATCATGTATTGATGACAGAGGATGTCTCTGATAGCGTGAAAGAAAATCTGTCGATTATGAGCAAGAATACAGGCAGGCTGCTTAATTTGACCAATCAACTGCTTGACTTCCGAAAAACAGAATCTGAAGCCTATCTGTTAAATCTTCAGACACAAAACGTTACTGAACTGATTAGAGAAACCATACTTCGCTTTACACCAATGGCTATACAGAATAATATTACATTGGAGACAGATCTACCGGGTGACGATATGTTCGTCCTACTGGACAAAGAGGCATTTTTGAAAATCATCAGCAATCTTTTAAATAATGCCATGAAGTTTTGTGATCGTTACGTTAGGCTAGAAGCAAATATCATAGACAATGAAGCTAGTGAGTTCCATCTGATTACAATAAATGACGGAGAGCTTATACCTGAGGCAAGTAAAAAGGAAATTTTCAAACCTTTTATACAGATTGATGAAGTGCAGGAAAAGAATATTTCCGGAACGGGAATAGGACTTGCACTTGCAAGCTCGTTGGCTGAACTCCATGGTGGAAGTCTGACCCTTGAAAATAATGACAAATATAACCGGTTCCTTCTGAAACTACCTGTAGGAAATGTAAGTTTTAATGACTCCTGTATTCATGAGCAGAAGAAAAAAGAGATCCATTTGGAGAAAATTGACGATGAACAAAGAAAAGGAGCTACTGTACTGCTGGTCGATGATGATGTAGAGCTGCTTCAATTCGAGGCTAAATTTCTTTCAGCCCATTATCATATCCTTATCGCGGAAAATGGTATTCAAGCATTGGAACAACTGAAAAAATCGAATGTTAACCTGATTGTAACGGATGTAATGATGCCTGAAATGGATGGGTTCGAATTCACACGAAGAGTTAAGTCGGAAATTGAATTTAGTCATATTCCTGTTATTCTACTGACTGCAAAGGTGATGGCGCAATCTAAAGTTCAAGGGTATGAACTGGGGGCTGATGCATATCTGGAAAAGCCATTCTCTGTTGAAGTGCTGCTGGCTCGAATAGAAAATCTGCTTCAGGGCAGGGAAAAACTCCGTGAAACTTTTCTAAAAAACCCTTTCATCGGGGCAAATAGCATGGCGCTTACAAGGTCGGATGAAGAATTTATTAAAAAACTTCATACAATAGTTCATGAAAATCTTGATAATTCTGATTTTATTGTGGAGAATATCGCGGAGCAGTTCAATATGAGCAGAGCTAGTTTTTATAGGAAGATAAAGGGAGTTCTGGATTTAACACCAAATGAATACATTAGGGTAGAACGATTGAAAAGAGCAGCGCAGTTACTCAAAGAGAACGAATATAAAGTTAATGAAGTGTGCTATATGGTAGGTTTCAGCTCACCTTCATATTTTTCGAAATGTTTTCAGCAGCAGTTTGGTGTATTACCTAAAGATTTTGAATAGCAAATGCTTTTATGAGATTGTATTTGTACTTTTTGATCAATTTCTTCTGCTTACTCTCTTTAGTAGTAACTATTTTCGTGACGTTGAAATAATACATATCTAAAAATAACATTAGCATGAAATCAAAATTAGTCTTATTTGTTTTATTTGTTACAACTTTATCTCTTTCTGCCCAGTGGCAACCAGTGGGAGATAAACTCAAAACAAGGTGGGCATCGGAAATCGATGTGAATAATGTGCTCCCTGAATATCCGAGGCCAATCATGGAACGTACTGAGTGGCTAAACCTAAACGGATTGTGGAATTATGCCATTTTGCCCGTTGGTAAACAGAAACCTGGCAGTTTCGATGGTGAGATCCTAGTCCCTTTTGCCATTGAGTCAAGCCTTTCGGGAGTTCAAAAAAGAGTTGGAAAGGATAATGAACTTTGGTACCAGCGGGAATTTACAGTACCTTCAAAGTGGAAAAACAACATAATACTACTCCATTTCGGCGCCGTGGACTGGAAAGCCGATGTATGGGTCAACGATGTGAAAGTGGGTCATCACACTGGAGGTTATACACCTTTTTCATTTGATATCACACCTGCTCTTACGAGTGGAAAAAACACCATTGTCGTGAAAGTATGGGATCCTACTGATCAGGGGTATCAACCACGCGGAAAGCAGGTGAACAAACCCGAAGGCATCTGGTATACACCGGTAACCGGTATCTGGCAGACTGTCTGGATAGAACCGGTACCTCAGAATTATATCAAAAATATTAAAATTACGCCTGATATCGATGTTAATACTCTTACTATCGAAGCTGTTGCAAGTATAGCATCAACAGCAAATAGGGTGGAGGTAAAGGTGCTTGAAGGTACACATGTAATTGCTAAGGGTCAATCCATCAACAATCTTCCTGTTGAAGTTTTAATGCCGCAAAACGCCAGGTTATGGTCGCCCGGCGATCCATTCCTTTACGATCTGGAAATTACACTATCCGATGGTTCAAAACAGCTCGATGAAGTAAAAAGTTATGCTGCAATGCGCAAATACTCAACTAAACGAGACGACAATGGAATCGTAAGATTGCAGCTAAACAACAAAGATTTGTTCCATTTCGGACCGCTCGACCAAGGATGGTGGCCCGACGGGCTCTATACCGCTCCAACAGATGAAGCATTGGAGTACGATGTGGTTAAAACCAAAGATTTTGGCTTTAATATGATTCGCAAACATGTGAAAGTCGAGCCTGCACGCTGGTACACCCATTGTGACCGTCATGGTATCATTGTCTGGCAGGATATGCCAAGCGGTGACAGGAGCCCGGAATGGCAAATGCATCAGTATTATACCGGCGTAGAAAGGATGCGTACTCCAGAATCCGAAGCCAATTTCCGTAAGGAATGGAAAGAAATTATTGATTATCTATACTCTTATCCTTCCATTGGAGTATGGGTGCCTTTTAACGAAGCGTGGGGACAATTCAAAACAAATGAAATTACAGAATGGACAAAACAATACGATCCTTCCCGTCTAGTGAATCCCGCCAGTGGTGGCAACCATTATACAATAGGAGATATGCTTGATTTGCATAATTATCCGAATCCAAGGATGTATCTGTACGATGCTCAGCGTGCAACTGTTTTGGGTGAATATGGCGGTATAGGTTGGGCAAACAAGGAACATCTGTGGGAACCAAACCGTAACTGGGGTTATGTGCAGTTCAACAGTTCAAGTGAGGTGACGGATGAATATGTGAAATATGCCGAACAACTGAAACAACTGATTCGTCAGGGATTTTCAGCAGCCGTTTATACCCAGACCACCGATGTGGAGATTGAGGTGAACGGGTTAATGACGTATGACCGTAAACTGGTAAAGGTTGACGAGGCACGTGTGAAAAAAGTGAACCAGGAGATATGCAACATATTAAAAGATTAATATTTCACTCTGTACCGTATATATATTTATCTCTTATCAGGAGCAGCGTACGACTGGATTCTCTATCATGCTGTATCGGTGGCTAACCCGAAAGGGAGGGTGCTGATGATGGACCAGATCCTATGGCAAAACGACTGGCCTTATGTTAAAGGAGGAACGCCATCTTTAGAAGCCGTAAAACCTGTTTTTTAATGCGTATTGGTTATTTATATTGAATAATTGCTTACATTTGTGAAATATAGGCGATTTTAGCAATAATTTATAAATATAGAGAGAAGAAAAGATGAAGCTTAACAGAATGATCTGGCTGCTGGCAGTTATTGCAGCGGTTGGATGTACGAACAAACAAAAAGAGGCTCCCGCTGAGCAGACAACGCTTTCGGGAATGAAGAAAATTGATTTTCAATCGGTTGCGAATGGTGATTCTACCGATTTATATGTATTGAAAAATTCTGCTGGCATGGAGGTTACGGTAACTAATTATGGCGGACGGATTGTTTCTGTTATGGTGCCCGGCAATGATGGTAAACTGCAGGATGTTGTTCTTGGATTTGACAACATTAACGATTATATGAGTATAAACAACAATTTTGGAGCTACCATCGGCCGTTACGGCAACAGGATTGCCAACGGGAAAATAACTGTAGAAGGTGTGGAGTACCAGCTTCCGAAAAATAACTATGGCCACACCCTGCATGGCGGGCCTGAAGGGTTTGACAAACAGGTTTTCAAAGCTGTTCAGCAGGATAGCCAGACCCTTATTCTCACATACTTGTCCAAAGACGGTGAGGCCGGATTCCCTGGTAATCTTAACGTGAAAGTGACTATGGTGCTGACCGATGATAATGCTATTGATCTTCAGTATGAGGCTACCACTGACAAGGAGACCGTGGTGAATCTGACAAACCACTCATACTTCAACCTGAGCGGCGATGGCAACAACACCATTCTAAAAGACTTGCTAACAATTAATGCCGATGCGTTTACACCAGTTGATGATACCTTTATGACTACAGGAGAGATTAGTCCGGTAGAGGGTACTCCAATGGACTTCAGGACTCCTACCGCTATTGGTGAAAGGATTGATAATTACGATTTCGTGCAGTTGAAAAACGGCGACGGTTATGACCATAATTGGGTATTGAATACAAATGGAGATATTTCAAAACCGGCCGCCACGGTTTATTCCCCCGTGACAGGTATTCAGCTTGAGGTATATACAACAGAACCGGGTTTGCAGGTCTATACAGGTAACTTCCTCGACGGAACGGTGACCGGTAAGTATGGGGCTGTATATGCCAAACGCAATGCCATCTGTCTGGAAACACAGAAATATCCCGATTCTCCTAATAAACCCGACTGGCCATCACCCTACCTGAAACCGGGTGAGAAATATACCAGCCGCTGTATTTATAAATTCACAGTGATAAATGGTAGTAATAATTGACAAATGGATTTCGGGCTAAAATTATCAAATTGTAGCCCGAAATTTTTTCTTCGTTTCTTTTTATTTACTTTAAATTTCTAATTATGCAAAATTTAACAGATCTACCCATTTGGGTAATTGTACTTCTGGGAGTGCTCGCGTTGTTTGACGCGGTAATGAAATTGATTGCTATGTGGAGATCGGCACGGAACAACCATCTGGTATGGTTTATTTTCCTTGCCATTTTCAATACGATTGGAATTTTGCCTATTGTCTATCTGATTCTGCATAAGAAAAAAGCAATGCCCGAAGCAGAATAGACCGGGAAGTTAAATGCATTAGAAGTAGGGGGCTGTCATATTTAAAGATGGCCTTCCTTTTTTTCATAATATTTGCACCATTGAGAAAGACCGCATATTTCACATTTCGGCCTTCGTGCCATACATATGTAACGGCCGTGCAGGATTAGCCAGTGATGTGCTTTGGTAAGCATTGACTCCGGGATATACTTTACGAGTTCCATTTCAGATTGGAGTGGTGTTTTTGAATTGTTTGTCAACCCGATACGGTTGGCTACACGAAAAACATGTGTATCTACAGGCATTGCCGGTGTGTCGAATGCCACAGCCAGTATCACGTTGGCTGTTTTTCGGCCTACTCCCGGAATGGTGAGTAGAGAGTCTATGTCTGAGGGCACCTCTCCATCGAAATCCGAAACCAGCTTTTTTGCCATTCCTACCAGGTTTTTGGCTTTATTATTTGGATAAGAGCACGATTTGATATACTCAAATACCTCATCATGTGATGATGCAGCCATTGCCCTGGGTGTAGGAAATGCATCGAACAGAGCGGGTGTTATCATATTTACCCGCTTGTCTGTGCATTGTGCAGACAGAATCACTGCAACCAGCAGTTGATACTTGTTTTTGTAGTGCAATTCGGTTTCTGCCGATTCCGCATTGGCTTCAAACCAGTCTAGAACCTTTTTATAACGCTCTTTTTTGGTCATTATTTTGAAAAATTGTCCCGTAGCATCACTTACATACTGCTATCTCTGTTTCTTGGAATTCAGTATATTAGCTTATTGATCAGGATGTTGTACTGTAATAGCTATCACGTCAGTTTTAAAATTTCTCTTATTACTTCTCAAATGATATTAATAGTTTGATAAAATATCATTTGTTGCACTTATAACCAAATAACTATGTGGCCTTTTTGAAAGGTGCATTAAATGTTTACAATCAGGCGATTATATTTGCATCCTTCAAAAAACGTAATATGAGTCCACTTTAATAAGTCGTTTAGTGGAAAAATGATATTTGATTCTCAAGTGATTATGATGTCAAATATTCTAATTTGAGACTTTTTCAAGCAGACTCAACAATATATAATAATTGCGTGGCTTTATTGTTTTATTTCATCTGATAAGGGAATGAACCGGGCACCCAGATCGGGATCTTCCATATCCGGATCAAGTGGATACATAGGGCGTTGGATTCGTTTATAGGGTAAACGGAGCAGATCCTGATCCACACCTCCGGGAGTAAGCGCCATTATCCAGTCGCCACGCATATTGTAAAGTTCTGGCACAAGATATCCGATTTTTACTACAAGAATATCCGTTTCTCTGGGTTTCAGCCCCAAATCGGTGAAGTTTTTCTCGTAGTGATAGGCGTTTCTCTTTTCCGTTACAATGGTGTAGACATTGCCACTTTTAACAACTACTTCAGTGCCTGCATCCACATCGCTCTCTTTAATGGCCGCAATCTCTCCCTTTATCCTGACAGGAGGAGCAAAACGATTATCCACCATAGCACCGGCCATGGCATCTATTTGGGCACCAACACCAATCTCTCTGGCCTTCTTTACCAGTTCGGGACCGGGGATTGATGCATAGATAAGGGTTTTGCTTCCTGAAAGCTTCAGTTCAGGGCGCTTGAATATTTCGTGCAGGGTCCATGTCACATCTCCGGCGCCTCCTGCAGTGGGGTTATCCCCCATGTCGCTGATAATAAATGGTTTTTTGTCACTCTTAAAGGCTTTGTCTAAAGCATCATCCAGATAAGTCGTGGGTGCTACAAACTCAAACTTATCTCTAACCTCCCAAAAATGTTTTGCCAATGTTTCAGCTGCTTTGGCAACAGCCTCTTTATCGTCGCCATATGCCATGATCACCCCGTGGTTACGAGGTTCATCAGCCCAGGGATAGGACATCCAGATGGCAGCGTCAATAACTTTGTCATTATCCAATACCCCGGGAATCTGGGCGTAAAGGCTTTTGCCGGGTTCAATACGAGTACTTGTTTTTTCTCCTGGCAGTAAAATAGGCACAGGAATCCAGGCTTTGTATGCAGGTTTGCCTTTTCCGTTTTCGAGCCTGCTGAGAAGGTTGGTGACCGCCCTCTTTTTCGATTCAATAGCATCTTCATGTGGAGCCAAGCGGTAGCATGTAATCAGATCGCTGTTCTGTGCCAGTCGTCGAGAAACATTGCCGTGCAGATCCATCGATGTTGAGACTAGTACATCAGTGCCTATCAACTCCCTTATACGAAGAAGAAGATCTCCTTCCGGATCGTCAAGTCCCTGAACGCTCATTGCACCGTGGATATCGAAGAAGAGCCCATCAAGCGGTAGGGACTCTTTTAACATATCTAATGTTTTGGTTACCAGCGATTCGTAGGCCTCTCGGGTGACGATTCCACCTGGCATGGCGTGGCCACGAAGCGTAGGAATCCATACGGCGCGGTCAATAATACCCGAATCAACTGCCATAAAAGGGTAATAGGTTAAGACCTTTTCTCCTTCACGTGCATTAAATGCCTCTTCGTTGGTTACTGCCGGAGAAAAGGTACTTGACTCAATTGCAATTCCGGCAATAGCTATTCTTGGTAACTCTTTTTTACCGTCTCCGCTGTTACAGCCGTAGGAAAGTAGTAGCAGCATTAAAGAAATGGTTAAAATATTTTTCCCCATAATGTATATTATTTTAAATTATTGATGACGTGAATAGTATGTATGGCCGTGATTGCAGCCGTTTCAGTCCGAAGCCTTGTTTCTCCCAGGCTAATAGGTTCGAAACCGTTTGAAATAGCTTTATTTACCTCGCTTTCACTAAAATCTCCCTCAGGCCCGATTAGAATAAGAGCATTCTCTCCTTTATTATAGAGTTGTGCGAGCGGGTTCTTGGGAAAATTATAACAGTGGGCAATAAATTTTCTCCCATCGAAAGGTCTCACGATCAAGTCATCAAACTTTACCATCCACTCTGTCTCCGGCAAGAGAGCCTGTCGCGATTGTTTCATTGCAGAGATAACTGTCTTCTGCAGGCGTTCAATCTTTATATCTTTTCTTTCTGAATAATGGCTGATGATTGGCGTAATGCGGTCAATACCAATTTCAGTAGCTTTTTCCACGAGCCATTCGTTCCTTTCAGTCTGTTTTGTTGGAGCGAAGGCAAGATGGAGCCTGTAGATGCGGTTCTTAGGTTTTTCAAATTGATGTTTAATTACAACCACACAATTTTTGTGATGTGCCTCTATCAACACGCATTCATATATAAAACCAAAACCATCGGTAACCGACAGCGTGCTACCAACACGCATTCTCAGGACTTTTACGCAATGCATCGATTCCTTTTCGGGAAGTCGGGGATTAATCCTGATATCAGGGCAATAGAAAAGAGTATCTGCCATATTTTGCTAAAACTCATGATTTATTCTCTCTTCGGTTGATCTCATCACGCAGACGTGTAGCCAGTTCATAATTCTCTTCATCCACGGCTTCCTTAAGCCTGTGCTTGAGTGCATCGAGGCGCAGATCCGACAATTCCTCCTCAATGCTTCCTTTTTCTTCTTTCGGCTTTTCGGGGGAAGTGGAAGCGGATTGTTCATCGAAAACTATAGCCATATTTTGCATGATATCTTCTGTGGTATATATAGGCGAATTTGTACGAATAGCCAATGCCACAGCGTCAGATGTACGGGAGTCGATACGATATTTTTTTCCGTATTGCTCCAGCAGCAGTTCCGAGAAGAACGCACCGTCTTCAAACTTATGTATCAAAACTTCAATCAACTTCACATCAAGTGCCTTCCATACCGATACCATCAGGTCGTGCGATAAGGGCCTGGGAGGGGTAATACCTTCCATTACAATTGCAATTGATTGAGCTTCAGGTGTCCCTATTACAATTGGAAGACGGCGAATTCCATTTTCTTCTGCAAAAATAAGAGCATAAGCGCCGGCCTGAACCTGACTGAATGATATACCTAATATGGATAGTTTGATTCTTTTAGTCCCCATGATTTGGTTTTTTTGTTCAATAGCAACATCAAATATACAATTTATTTATCCGGAATTGATATTTATCGCTGTTTTTTTGAAAATTTAGACAATTTAGATGTGAAATGAAGAAAAAAATTGTATCTTTGCAGCCACGTTAAAACATGGTGGTTGTAGCTCAGTTGGTTAGAGCGTCGGATTGTGGTTCCGAAGGTCGCGGGTTCGAGCCCCGTTTTCCACCCATATCTCATGATAAATGAGGTTTTTATTCTCTTTAGATTTGTTTTAGGTAATCACGTATTTTACATACGTGATTTTTTATTTTACCCTCCGGCGGAATTCAGCACATATTACAGCTGTGGCAGCAGCCACATTCAGAGATTCAGAGGTGTCCCTTCCTGAAGGGAAGTTTGGAATGAAAAGTCTCCGTGTGATTCTCTTTTCAGTTTCCGCACCTATTCCTTTTCCCTCGCTCCCCATTACAATGAAACCTCTGTTGGAGAGAGTTTTATTGTAGATGTTTTCCCCATCGAGAAATGTTCCGTAAACAGGTAGATTTATCTGTTTCTGCAGAAATTCAGGAATATCAGTATAATGCACTCTCACTCTGGCAATTGCACCCATGGTTGCCTGGACTGTTTTTGGGTTGTATATGTCTGCGGTATCATACGAGCAGACAACATGTTCAATTCCAAACCAATCTGCAATTCGCACTATTGAGCCTACATTTCCAGGATCTTGAATACCATCGAGCACAAGAGTCAGACCTTCATCAAAATTAATATTATCAATGTTCGATTCAGGCTGATAAAAAACAGCTATGATCTGTGGTGCCGTTTTCAGGAAGGTTGCCTTTTTCAATTCACTTTCATCTGCTTCAACTATCTCCCCGGCTTTTAGCTCAGGATGAGCTGATATAACTTCGGGTAATGCCGCTATGAGCTGACATTGGCATGTGGCAAGAAGATCTAAAACCAGTTTTGTCCCTTCCGCTACAAACGTGTTATTCTCAATCCTATGTTTTTTTTCTTTAAGCGAACGGATATATTTTATTCTGTTTTTGCTAAGCGACATTTTTTATTTTTTTGTTGATTGCAAATGTAATCATTATACCTGAATTAATTATTGAGTCTCCTCCTAAAACCTCAAAACCCAATTTTATCGGTTTGCAACATATTGAAAATCAATGATTATCTTGTGAAATTTTCAAGAAAAAAGACTTATTGGAGGAGACTCATTATTGGAATAATCTTTTATAAACTGCATATCTCATATTCTCAAAAGTTGTACTCAACATTGTCATTTTTTCACATTGTCTATTTGTTAATTAAATTATTATCGCTGAAAAGTAGCAAATATCAGATCATCACTCAAAAGTTGTCATTTTTTCTATCTTCTTATCCATAAAAAATATATCTTTGTGACTTACGTTGTCAATAGTTTGGTGTTTTTTCAAAAGAACACTTATAACTACTGATTGTTAATAATTAATATGACTTTTAAATATATAGCTTTAATTTCGTGACTATATGAGTGTTAAGTGAATATTTACCGAAGTATTGATGTTGTAGCAACCTCTTTTTTATAAAGGCATCAACTTGTAGTAGAAAAATCAGATAAGAAACTAAAAAAATATAAACAAGATTGATTGGTTATGATCAATTGATTAAAAACATGATCGTTACCTATTCAATACACCACAAAAATAAATATTAGTATGAATGATATCTCAACAATGATTAAAGTGGCTGATAATATAAGAATCCTGTCGGTATCAATGGTCGAAAAAGCCAAATCAGGCCATCCCGGAGGTGCTATGGGAGGAGCAGATTTTATCAATGTCCTATTTTCGGAATTTTTAGAGTACGATCCCGAAAATCCCAACTGGGAGTTAAGAGACAGATTTTTTCTCGATCCCGGCCATATGTCGCCCATGCTATATTCAGTGCTCTGTTTGAGTGGCAAATTTTCATTGGATGAGCTGAAGAATTTTCGTCAATGGGGGAGCTCTACTCCGGGGCACCCTGAAATAGACGTTGCACGCGGCATTGAAAATACATCAGGCCCATTGGGTCAAGGACATGCTTTTGCAGCTGGAGCAGCAATAGCTGCAAAATTTCTTCAGGCACGACTGGGAGATATAATGGATCATACCATATACAGTTTTATTTCCGATGGAGGCATTCAGGAAGAGATTTCTCAGGGAGTAGGGCGTATTGCAGGCCACCTGGGTTTGAGCAACCTGATAATGTTTTATGATTCTAACAACATTCAACTTTCAACAACTACCGATGCTGTGTCGAGTGAGAATGTGGCAAAAAAATATGAAGCCTGGGGATGGAAAGTAATTTCTATTAACGGTAACAATGTTGAAGAAATTCGTGGTGCCCTTAAAGAAGCCAAGGCTGAAAAAGAGAGGCCAACGCTTATTATTGGTAACACTATTATGGGATTTGGAGCTGTTAAAGCAGATAACAGCTCATTTGAATCTCAGGTATCCACTCACGGGCAACCTTTGAGTGCAGCTGGTGGGGATGTTGCGTTGACAATAAAAAAGCTGGGTGGTGACCCGGAAAATCCGTTCTTTATTTTACCTGAAGCCAAAGAACTTTATGAAAAACGCAAACAGGAACTTAAAGAGATAGTAGCTGAGAAAAATGTTAGGATGGATGCCTGGGCAAAAAACAACCCCAAAATGGATGAAAAGGTGCACAAATGGTTTACCCGAGAACTTCCTGAGATCGATTGGGCAGCTATTAAGCATAAACCAGGTGTAGCAACACGCGCCGCTTCTGCCACAGTTTTGGGAGAGTTGGCAAACCAGGTAGACAATATGGTTGTAGCATCTGCCGATCTCTCTAATTCTGATAAAACAGATGGTTTCTTGAAACAAACAAAAGTGTTTGCCAAGGGTGATTTTACGGGAGCCTTCCTTCAGGCTGGGGTCTCTGAGTTTACCATGTCGTGTCTCTGCATCGGGATGAGCCTTCATGGTGGAGTAATTCCTGCATGCGGCACTTTTTTTGTGTTCTCAGACTATATGAAACCCTCCATTCGGATTGCTGCTTTAATGCAAACACCTGTAATTTTTATCTGGACACACGATGCTTTTCGTGTCGGAGAAGATGGCCCCACTCATCAACCGGTAGAGCAGGAAGCACAGATTCGTCTACTGGAGAAGTTGCAGAATCATAGTGGTCATAACTCTATGCTTGTCCTCAGGCCGGCTGATGCGAACGAAACCACTGTTGCCTGGAGAATGGCTCTTGAGAATAGTGCATCACCAACCGGACTTATCCTTTCACGTCAGAATATCAAGGACCTTCCTGCAAAAGAATCGCGTTTCAGCGAAGCGATGAACGCGAACAGAGGAGCCTATATTGTGGAAGATGAAGCGGACTATGATGTGATTTTACTAGCATCTGGCTCTGAAGTTTCCACACTTGTTGAAGGGGCTGAACTGCTTCGTGCCGACGGAGTGAAAGTGCGTATTGTCTCTGTTCCCTCAGAAGGGCTGTTCAGGTCTCAATCACCCGAATATCAGGAGTCGGTATTGCCAAGAGGAAAGAAAAAATTCGGTTTAACGGCAGGGCTTCCAGTAACTCTTGAGGGTCTGGTTGGCTCTGATGGCTCAGTCTGGGGTATGAGATCTTTTGGTTTCTCTGCTCCATACACGGTACTCGACGAAAAACTCGGGTACACTGGAGAGAATGTATATTTACAGGTAAAGAAACTGCTTAAATAATAAAGCAGTTTCTGCTTGGGAATTGAGATTTCAGGTAAAGATAAAATAAATTATTATGTCATTATTTAACAACCCGGAAAAACCTATCGGGATTGGATCTGACCACGCAGGTTTCAGGAGGAAGCAATTTATTTTGAACCTTCTTAAAGAGAGAGGTATCCATTTTAAGGATTTCGGTACATATTCAATGGAAAGCTGTGATTATCCTGATTATGCACACCCATTAGCAATTGCAGTTGAAAATGGTGAGTGCTATCCTGGGATAGCTGTTTGCGGATCTGGAAACGGAATTAATATGACGGTCAATAAACATCAGGGAATTCGTGCTGCTTTATGCTGGAATAGTGAAATAGCTTATTATGCAAGGGCACATAACGATGCAAACATTCTAACAGTTCCAGGCCGATTCCTTAGTGATGAGGAAGTTATAGAGATTCTAGATACTTTTCTCAAAACTCCATTTGAAGGTGGCCGTCACGAAAGAAGAATCAACAAGATTCCCTGCATTTAGATTGCTGAACCTCAGTTTTGAGGACGAAGATACTCCTCCTGTTCCAGCAGTGCAGCGTTATTTGCAGAGCAGAGAAATCTCTCTGTTTAATGGCATAATCAAAAAGGTGTGAGCATATGCTTATTAAGAAAAAATATTTCATACTTCTGATCCTGCAGCTTGTTCTTATGCAGGGCTGTGGCGAAGTGAGCATGCAGTTTGACAATCATCCCCGGGGTAATTTCGATGCACTCTGGACTATATTGGATAGAAACTACTGCTTTTTCGAATATAAGGAAGTCGATTGGAATGATGTGTACAGGGAATTCAGTCCCAGAATCACTTCAGAGATGAACAACGATGCCCTTTTCAAACTCATGGGTGAGATGCTTGCTGAGCTGAAAGACGGACATGTTAACCTGGTTGCGTCACACGATATGACCAGATACTGGCAATGGCAGGAGAACTACCCTCCTAATTTCGACCCATCAATTCAGAAATATTATTTCGGAAACGATTATGGCATCTCGTCTGGAGTAAGGTATAAGATTCTAGAAGATAATATCGGTTATCTTTATTATGGAAGTTTTTCAAATGATGTTGGCCAGGGAAATCTAAGTGAAATATTAAACAGAATGGCAATCTGTCACGGGCTGATAATTGATGTGAGAAACAATGGTGGCGGCAGCCTAACCAATGTAGAACGGATAACAAGCCGCTTTTTCAACGAGCGCAAGCTTATTGGCTACATCTCTCATAAAGTAGGACCTGGGCATAATGATTTTTCTGCTTTGTATCCGAAATATGTTGATAGTTACAACGGGGTGAGATACCAAAAGCCGGTGGTTGTTCTTACCAACAGAGGATGTTACAGTGCGACAAACGAGTTTGTAAGTATAATGAAGTATGCACCAAATGTTACCATTATAGGAGATAAAACAGGAGGAGGCAGTGGGTTGCCGTTCACCTCTGAGCTTCCCAATGGCTGGTCCGTACGATTTTCAGCTTCCCCAATGTTCAATGCCGAAAAGGAACATATCGAATTTGGCGTGGAGCCCGATATCTATGTAGACATGAAGGACAGCGACAGGGAAAAAAACAAAGATACTATTATTGAAACCGCCCGCGAATTGATAAAATCCCAGTAGGAATCACCTTTTGGTATCTGTTTTTTGTGAAAATTTCTCTTTGAAATTCATAGGTGTATAACCGGTCTTGTTTTTAAATATCCGATAAGCATTTCTAACATCATTGAAGCCCGTTTCAATTGCAATATCGAGTAAACTTTTATCTGTCGTCAACAGTTCATTAGAAATACTTTCTACTTTTTTATCTAAAATATACTGATACACCGAACTACTTGTTGCTTCTGGAATCTTGTTATTATCAACAATCACAGATAACTTTTAAAGTTAAACAGATGCAAATATAATCATATGTGCATATTGGTTAATATATTGGTAATAAACAATTTGGAACGATGCGAGCTGAATGGTTTTTGTATAGTAGAACACAGATTAATTTTTTTATCCGAAAACATTTACGAATACGGAATACTGTCAAGTCTTTATAAATTTATACATGTGAAACCGATATATTTAAAATAAACGTATGAATAAAAACTTTATCCTATTATTGCTAATAAGCATTTTTTTGATGTCTGCCACACAAATAAGCGGAAAGGACAATGAAAGAGAAGATCTGATTATTGAAAACGACCAATTTAAACTGGTTGTCGGGCATGACGCTATCGCAAAAAGTTTGATTATTAAATCGACTAACGAGGAATGTTTAATGCAGGGAGAGAACATAGCTATATTCTCTGTCACTCAAGAAAGGCCCTACCATAATGAAATAAAGCTGGCACATCCCAACAAGAAAACAATATTTCAGGCAAACTCAATCCACCGTGAAGGTGATAAGCTGGTTGTTGGATTTGAGTTAATTCCATATAAAGTGATTATCCAGGTAAAAGAAACTCCCACTTATGTGAGTTTCAATCTTAATGATTTTATTACAGACGGTATTTATCCGGCATATCTTAAAATCACTCCACCACCCGCAACCGAAGTGTGCCTTTTACAATTACCTGTTCGTAATAGAGAAAATTTTGGTGAATGGCTAAATGTCTCATGGGATGATAATGTTGCTGTTAATGTTTTGAGTACAGATGAATATGCATATGTCGATTTTGAAAAACGAAATGGATATAACATTTTAAGAGCGAGTGCAGTTAAGGATATAAAGTTTATAGGAACCGGTGCTGCCTTAATTGCTTCCGAAAGCAGCAAATTGTTGGATAATATTGCTCAGTTAGAAGAAGATTTTAATCTGCCAAAAGGAGTAGAAAGCAGGAGAGGTGATTTTATCAATGCTTCCTATTATTGGACAGCAAACGTTAATCCAACCAACGTAGAGCAACACATAAAATATGCCAGAATGGGCGGTTTCAGAGCGATGAGCATCTATTATCCCAGTTTTGAGGGCTCAGGAGGGTATGGCATCATCGGAAATTATGAAATTGATAAAATGCTATATCCAAAAGGGAAAGATGATCTGAAGATAATGCTCGATAAAATTAAGGCTGAGGGAATAATTCCTGGAGTTCATTTTCTGCATTCGCATATAGGGAGAAATAGCCAATATATGACTCCTATTCCCGATTATCGGCTAAATCTTGTTAAAACATTTAATTTGTCGAAAAATCTGGGGATTGATGATACAACCGTCTATGTCGAGCAGAATCCTGAGGGATCGGTAATGGCAGAAGGATGCCGTGTTTTAAAAGTGGGAACAGAACTTATTTCCTATAAGAGCTTTACAACTATACCACCTTATAAGTTTACCGGATGTGTAAGAGGAATAGACAAAACTACAGTTAACAGTCTTACAAAGGGGGAAGTAATCGGAATATTGGATGTCAGTGAATTTGGAGCCACAAGTGTTTATATTGATCAGCGAACAAGTTTACAAGACGAGATCGCCGGAAAAATAGCAAACATTTACGATGCCGGATTTCAATTTATATACTTCGATGGTTCGGAGGGAGTAAATCCCCCTTTTGGTATAAATGTAGGATTAGCACAGTATAGAGTTTTCAAGCGTTTAGAGCCTCAGCCATTGTTTGCAGAAGGTGCAGCCAAAAGTCATTTTAGCTGGCATATGTTAAGTGGAGGTAATGCTTTTGATATTTTCAGACCTGAGGTCTTGAAAGAAGAGACAAGAAAGTGGCCAGCTGAAGAAGCTTCAAGGATGAGACATGATTTTACGCGAATAAATTTTGGCTGGCTGGGTTATTGGGCTCCAGGTGAAGCAACAATAGGAACTCAACCGGATATGCTGGAGTATGTAACCAGTATAGCGGCAGCCTGGGATTGCCCCATTTCTATTCATTCCAACCTCGAGGCATTTGCCGCTCATCTAAGAACAGAGGACAACCTGGAGGTAATTCGGAGATGGGAAGAGGTCAGAGCCGGGCATTGGCTTACCGAAGAACAGAAAAAACAGTTACAGAATGTAAATCAGGAACATCATCTATTATTGAATGAGCAAAATCAATTTGAATTATACCCTTATGAGCAAATTACAGATGTAGCAGGTGGTAGTAAGGAGGTAAGAGCTTTTATTTTTAAAAGGAAAGGCGAATATTATGTACTCTACTGGCATATATCTGGAGATAAGAAACTGAAATTGTCAATAGATAATAGAGGTGCGGCATTGTATCGTGATATTGGACGGACAGAAAATAATATTTCTGTTCAAAACAAAAAAATTGTAATACCTGTAGGTAATCGCAGATATCTAAAAGTATCAAATGCGACTAAAGAGCAATTAATTAAAGCTTTTGTCAATGCTGAAATTCTTGATTAGCGAAGTATTGAAAATATGCCTCACATGAGAATTGGTATTATAACTTATGAAGATGTTATTAAGAGCAACAGGGAAGGGGCTTTGTCTTGCGGCACTTGTATAAAACAAGATACTGAAAGTTTCACGTAATATTGCAGATTTTGGTACCAACACTGATGTTTTACAGGTTCACCTGGCCGAAGTTATTAATTAACATAATAGACATTGAGGCCTTACATTGGTGATTTGTGATGAGTCTGTGTTAGACTGGAAGATTGGAAGAGAAAAAAGAGGAGTATGAAAAAATGAAATGAAAGGAAAGGATATAAAATATGAAAACTTATTTCGACTAGTTGCTTTTAAGGACGACGAGCAGGCCTTCAAAGAGCTTTTTCTCGAATTTTATCCGGCATTGTGTGTGTTTGCCATGCGGTATATCACACAGGAAGAAACAGCCAGGGACATTGTTCAGGATATTTTTTTCAGAATTTGGAAAAACCGGAAAAGCATGGATATAAATACTTCGTTCAGAAATTTTTTAATTACTTCAGTTCGCAATAGTTGTACGGATTATCATAGAAAGCAAGAAGTCGAAAACCGGTATATGGAAAAAAGCATGTTGTCCTTCAGTCACATTTCACCGGAAGAAGTGTATACCTTAAAAGAACTGGAAGTCTCCATTGGCGAAGCATTGGCAAAACTATCGCCCAACGTGCGTGAAGCGTTCGAGATGAGCCGCTTTAAGGGAATGACCTACATTGCCATAGCCGATAAAATGGAGGTTTCTACAAAAACCGTCGAATCGTATATTAGTAGGGCATTAAAAATTTTACGCATTGAATTGCGTGATTACCTCCCCTTCTTACTACTGTTTATATAGATGTTCCTTTTCCACCGACATTGTTAAATTTTTCCTTTTTCCTAAAAACTTCACTTTTTTTATAGGGTAAACCGAGAGTTGTTCGTCAAGTATATATAAATGTCAAAAACGAGATGATTGAAAAGGAGACTCCCGATTCTTTGAATTATTTACTGGAGAACTACGAGAAACAAAAAACGATAGACGCTGCAGTTGATTGGGAACAATTGCATAAACGCATCATTTCCGATCGGAACAGGCGCCTGTTCTTCAACTACCTGAGAAATACGGCCGCCATCCTTCTTCCCCTGTTTCTGGCATATCAGTACGCGTTCTACCCCATTCTCAAAAAAAGCGGGTCCGCTATAGAAACCATTACAATCACCTCTGCTCCCGGGATGGTGACAAAAACCATACTTCCGGACGGAAGCGAAGTCTGGCTAAACGCGCTTAGTTCACTTACCTATCCACAACGTTTCTCAGAAAAAGATCGCACAGTGCAACTCTCCGGAGAAGCTTATTTCAAAGTAGTTTCCGATAAAAAACACCGTTTTAATGTGGAAACACCTCAAAAAATGATCGTGAGTGCATATGGCACGGAATTTAACGTGAATGCATATGAAAGTGATGAAAACTATGAAGTTACTTTGGAAAGCGGGCAGGTAGAGGTCTCTTCTGAAATCGGTTCAAAAGCAACAGAGTCATTGGTAGTTGATGAAAAGGCAATCTTGCATATTTCAACCGGCAACATGCATGTGGTAACGGCAGATACCTATGTGGAAACGGCCTGGAAAGACGGGAAAATGGTTTTCCGTCGAGAAAAACTGGTTAAAATTGCAGAAAAACTTTCAAGAAAATTCGGAGTAGATATATGTCTTGAGGGAGACAGACTTAAAGAGTATGAATACACGGCCACGTTTACCGACGAAACACTCGAAGATATCCTCGACCTGCTGAAAAGGTCAGCACCCATTACCTATTCCATATGCAAACAAAAACAGTTAAACAATGAAACATTCACACGCAGGAAAGTAACCATAAAATCACAATAACTTACACAGTTTTCATAAAAGGAGGAGGAACGCCTATGATAAGATAAATACAAACTGAAATAAAAAAAGGCGGGAGAGGGTTTTAACTCTCCCGCTCATGACTTATAATTACCCTCGCGGAAAATCTCACCTCACCGCCAGGCAATAATTACTAAACCCATAAAATGAATTTAATAACAATGTAAAAGTATGAATAAAACA
>ENA-UOOI01000556-UOOI01000556.1-fermentation-metagenome-genome-assembly--contig:-NODE-556-length-46878-cov-20.362941_pt1 | contig 46878 bp, 47 predicted proteins | sample MGYA00245779_ERZ724027 | MGnify/ENA primary metagenome ERZ724027 (study PRJEB28704, sample SAMN03018318) | fermentation metagenome | biome: anthropogenic terrestrial biome; feature: soil; material...
ATGAGTGTGATTTTTTAAAATGTATTTTAAATATGAAAATTACTTTGGTATAATTAAGATACCGTATTAATAGATATTAACTACTGAAATTAAAAAGGCTTATCAAGTGATTTTTAGGCTCAGGTGGAGTTTGTCTATAAGGAATATGCATCGTAATGTGAACTTTATTAACAGTATTCTTAGTGTCTTTAGTACTTAGAATATATATCCTTTAGGGGAAGAACTTATCTAGGGGCGTAGCAGTGCTTATCCCCCACTTTGAAGAAGATGGGGGCGTTAGCAATGGTAGCGTTTGGATAAGTTGGAGATTACAAAAGGTATTTTTATGAAAGGAAGGTGAAAAGTCTTATAGGTTTACTAAGAGTCAGTTTCATATGTAATTTTAAATATGCAGTATAGTATTTATACCTTAGTAAAATATAAGTATATTATGAAAAAAAAGGCTATTATATCTGTATCCAGTAAGCAAATTGATAATGAAATTATAGAAGTTGTTACTCCGGGTAATTTTTATAGAAAAGATGATTCTTATTATGCTGTTTATGAAGAAACTGAACTTTCTGGGATGGAGGGAACTACTACTACATTAAGAATAAAGGATGATAAATTTTGCCTTATAAGAATGGGAAGTACTAGTACTAAAATGGATTTTAACAAAGATAAAAGAAGCAGTTCAATTTACAAGACACCTTATGGTACAATAGAATTAAAGATAGAAACTAGTAAATTAAATATAAATATAAATGAAACAGGGGGAGATGTTTTTGTCAATTATAGTATGAGTGCTGCAGGACAAGTCCCTCAAGATACACAATTAAAGATAAATATAAAAACGCAGGATTAAACTTCCTGTGTTTATTTATGATTAAAAATATTAATATTTGGCAATTAATTAAATATTAGACCACTATTATATTAAAGTATTGTCAATGTGAACCTTGAGGTAAGATTAAAAGGAGAATGAATATGAAAAAATATTTTACGAATAAGGAAAAAGTATATTATAGAATAATCAATATATTGTGTGAATATAAAGGTTTAGATAAGGAGGATTTGTTCCAAATATTAAAAGATAGATCCTGTAAACATTTATATTTTTTACTTATTAAAAAATATAAATGTTGCGATTTGGATTTGATTAAGAAAGATTTCCCTCTATTAAATAAGAATAATATAAGAAGTAATGTAAGAAAAGCAGAAGAAAAATTGTTATTAAATAAACATATAAGAGAAATGTATTTTGAGGCAGAAGAAATATTAAACAAAGTAAAATAAATAATTTTCTAATAAAAAATAAAAAAACTAGAATATAAACAAAAAATATGATATTATATTAAGTATGTTTTTTATAAAAAACATACTATTCGTATTATAAGGGTACTTTTAATTATAAGACTAATTAAATATTTTGTCAATGGTTTTCAAAATTTAATTTTGAATTATGTAATTAAAAGCTTACTATGATAAATTATTATGATAAAAATGTAGGGGGTGACGCTGCTTTTAAAAGCAGGGATTTTTATGAATACAAAATATATATTTGTAACCGGGGGAGTAGTATCTTCATTAGGCAAAGGGATAACAGCTGCCTCATTAGGGAGATTATTAAAAAATAGGGGATTGAAGGTTTCAATTCAGAAATTTGATCCATACATAAATATAGATCCAGGGACTATGAGTCCGTATCAACATGGAGAAGTTTTTGTTACAGATGACGGAGCAGAAACAGACCTGGATTTAGGGCATTATGAAAGATTTATAGATGAAAGTTTAAGTAAAAACAACAATATTACTACAGGAAAAATATACTGGTCAGTTATATCAAAGGAGAGAAAAGGAGACTATTTAGGGAGTACGGTTCAAGTAATTCCCCATATAACAAATGAAATAAAATCGAGAGTATATAAAGTTGCAGAAGAAAAAGACATAGATGTAGTTATAACAGAGATTGGAGGTACTGTGGGAGATATAGAATCATTACCTTTCTTAGAAGCTATAAGACAGATAAAATATGATGTTGGTGTTGAAAATGTATGTTTCATACATGTTACATTAGTACCTTATTTAAAAAAATCAGGAGAATTAAAAACCAAGCCTACCCAGCATTCGGTTAAAGAATTAAGAAGTATAGGCATACAACCAGACATAATAGTATGTCGTTCAGAGAAATTGATTTCCGAGGACTTAAAAGAAAAAATAGGGTTATTCTGTAATGTGGAAAGAGATTCGGTAATACAAAATTTGGATGCGGAAAATTTGTATGAAGTTCCATTAATGCTTCATGAAGAAGGATTGGATAATCTGGTATGTAAAAAGTTGAAATTGCAATGTGATGAAATAGATAATGCTGAATGGATTAGTATGGTAGATAAAATAAAAAAATTAGCTAAAAATGTTAATATAGCTTTAGTAGGAAAATATGTAGAACTTCATGATGCATACATATCTGTAGTGGAAGCATTGAGCCATGGAGGATATGCCAATGATGCAAATGTAAATATAAAATGGTTCAATTCTGAAGATATAACAAAAGATAATATAGAAGAATGTTTAAAAGGTATAGATGGAGTACTGATTCCGGGAGGTTTTGGTGATAGAGGAATAGAAGGTAAAATATTAACAGCAGGTTGGGCAAGAAAAAACAAAATTCCTTTTTTTGGTATATGCCTTGGGATGCAATGTGCTTTAATAGAATTTGCCAGGAATGTACTTCAATACGAAGGGGCTCATAGTTCAGAGATAAATCCTGAAACCAAATATCCTGTTATAGATTTAATGCCGGATCAGAAGGATGTAGATGAAAAGGGAGGTACTATGAGACTTGGGAAATATCCCTGCAAACTTTTAAAAGGCAGTATTTCTTTTAAAGCTTACGGAGAAGATGTTGTATATGAAAGACATAGGCATAGATATGAGTTTAATAATGTTTATAAGGATGAATTAATAGAAAAAGGTTTAGTGCTTTCAGGAACAAGTCCTGATTCAAAGTTAGTAGAGATTATAGAAATAAAGGAACATCCATGGTTTGTAGGTGTGCAATTTCATCCAGAATTAAAATCAAGACCTAATAGACCTCATCCCTTATTTAGAGATTTTATAAAAGCATCTTTAAATAATAAGTATAAATTTGATTAATATCTAAGAGTAAACAACTGGCCACATTAATGTACTTGGGCTGGTTGTTTGTTTTTAGGGGTCATACTGTAATTATATAGTATTTTGTCGAAAAAAATAATATGATTATAGTTTATATGGAGAATTTTATGAAGGATTTTGATGATATTTATAGAAATTAAATATATAAACGGTTGTTTAAATGATTATCATATTGTTTTATAAAAAGTTCCAGATATAATTTAGGAGGTGAGTTTTATGATATTTGAAACCAATATGGGTATTGCCATAAAAACCTTAGAGGGAAATTATGCTTTTAAAAGTTTTTCTCTTTTTAATCTAAATAAAATTAATAAAGATTTTACTTCCTTAGATGTGAGCTTTTTAAATAATAAAATATTGTCTTTAAGAGTAAAATGTATATTCTGTGAAAGTATACATCATTATAAATATAGCATAGGTGAACTTATTAGAAAGGGCATGATAATTGGAGGATGTGATGTATTAGGATTACCTATATTATATGTAGGTAATTGTGAAATTATAGAAAAGGAAATTGTAAAATATAATAAAGTTAATACTAGAATATATGCAATGATATAATTTTTTTATTATTTATGCAAAAAATATGGATTAAACTAAAAAAAAGGGGTATAATGTATGTTAAAAGTATCCTTTCTGTATAAAATCTTTTTAGTTGATTAAATATATTCATGCATGTATTCAAAATTTATTTTTAGTATTCCCTAATTTAATTATAGTATGATTTGAATTTAAATAATTGTGAGGTGTTACCTTTTGAAGGATAAAGATATAAATGACATGACAGTTACTGAGTTAAGAGAAGTTGCCAAGGCTTTACAAATAAAAAACATATCAAGATATAAGAAAATTGAATTAATTGAAGAAATAAAAAAAGTTTCTCCAGCGCACATAAAAAAAGATGGGGTTATTCTGCGGGAAAAGATAAGTCCCAAAAATGAATCAACAGGGAAATTTAAAGAAGCAGAACATACTTTAAAATTAGATGAGGTGAAATTGCAAGAAACCAAAGTAGAAGAATCAAAAATAAACTGTGGTGAAAAGAAAGAGAAACTTAAGGAAATGATAAGTGAATCAGATAGTGCAAGGGGAGTACTTGAGATAATTGAAAATAATAATTATGGGTTTTTAAGGGGAAAAAATTATTTAACAGGTCCTGATGATATATACGTATCTCCTTCACAAATAAGAAGATTTAACTTAAAGACTGGAGATGAGGTCTGTGGAAAGGTTAGAACTCCAAAAGAAGGAGAAAAATTTAAAGCACTATTATATGTTGAAAGAGTAAATGGAGAAAATCCGGAAAGAGCAGTAGGAAGAAAACCTTTTGAAACTCTCACCCCGATATATCCCAATAAGAGACTAAGGCTAGAAACTAACAGTTCAGATTTATCCACTAGACTTATGGACATAATCTCACCTATAGGAAAAGGTCAGAGAGGAATTATAGTTGCCCCTCCTAAAGCAGGTAAAACTACTCTTCTAAAAAAAATAGCCCAAAGTATTTCAAAAAATCATCCGGAAATAAAACTTATAGTTGTACTTATAGATGAAAGACCAGAAGAAGTTACAGATATGCAAAGATCTATAAATGGAGAAGTAATCTATTCAACTTTTGATGAAGAACCAGAACATCACACTAAAGTAGCATATATGGTACTTGAGAGAACAAAACGAATGGTAGAACAAGGACAGGATGTAGTAATACTTTTAGATAGTATTACCAGGCTTTCACGAGCTTATAATTTGACTATAACTCCAACGGGGAGAACTCTTTCAGGAGGGTTAGATCCTGGAGCACTTGTAATGCCTAAAAAATTTTTTGGTGCAGCTAGAAATATAGAAGAAGGGGGAAGTCTCACTATACTTGCCACTGCCCTTATTGAAACAGGCAGTAGAATGGACGACATGATATTTGAAGAATTTAAGGGAACGGGTAATATGGAAGTCCATCTGGATAGAAAACTCCAGGAAAGAAGAATATTCCCTGCTATAAATGTATATAAATCAGGTACAAGAAGAGATGATTTGCTTTTTGAAAATAGAGCAGAAAGGGAGACTGCTTTCAATATAAGAAAAGTATTATATGATGAAAATAATAATCAGAATATTTTAGAACAGTTAATAAGTTTAATGTCAAAAACCAAGAATAATATGCAGCTTATTAATATTGCAAATAAAATGGATATGGGAAAATATGCAAAATAAATAAGAAAGATAAAAACCTGTCTTTTAAAAGACAGGTTTATAAGTAAAGTTTAAGGAACCTTATTCTTCATTTTTTAAATTGAATTTCTTCAAGAATCTATCAACTCTTCCACCAGCATCTACTAATTTTTGTTTACCAGTAAAGAAAGGATGGCACTTAGAGCATATTTCCACTTTTAATTCTTTTTGTGTTGAACCAGTTGTAAAAGTGTTTCCACATGCACACTTGACTACCGAATCATGATAGTATTCTGGATGTATGCCTTTTTTCATAATATTCACCTCTTTCAAGTTTAAAGAGAACTTTAAATTTTAACCTCTGTATTATAACATAGCCCTAAAATTAAGTCAAATTTTAGTTTTGCGCAATACTGTTAATATTAGAAACTATATTCAAGTTATAAATTAAATCTATTTACTATATTATTTAATTCAACATGGATATTTTTAAGTTCCTGCATATTTTCGCTTATATTTTCTATAGAGTTATTCTGCTCTTCTACTGAAGCGGCCAATTGTTGGCTCCCAGCAGAAGACTCCTGTGAAATATCAGATATATTCTTTATAACTTGTATGACTGAATTTTTATTTGATTCTACTTGATTAATTTTTTTAGTCAGTATATTTACATTTGTTAACATATCCTTTATAGAGTTTTCAATCATCAAAAATAACTTATTGGATTGTTCCATATTTTCATTTACTTCGGCATTAATTTTATTAGAATCAATAACATTTTTTTGTGCCATTTCTATTTCATCTTGTATTTCTTTTATTACCTTTGAAATTTTATCTATAGCTTGTTTAGTTTGCTCTGAAAGAGCTCTTACCTGATCTGCTACTACAGAAAATCCTCTTCCGGCTTCTCCAGCTCTGGCAGCTTCAATAGCAGCATTTAATGCTAGGAGGTTAGTTTGCTCTGATACAGATGTTATGGTACTTACTATTTCACCTATAGATTGGGATTTTTGTGTTAAATTATTCATACTTTTCGATACCTGATTGGAAGCTTTGTTATTGTCTTTTAATTTTGAGTTTAACATGTTTATAGTTTTTACTCCACGAGAAGTTGCATCTTTAGTAGTATAAAAATAATCTTTAACTTTTTCAACAGCATTTGACACATCTTTAATTTCATAGGCTAAATCCTCCAGTTTATTTACCCCATCATTAGCCTTGGTTACTTGGATAATGGAGCCTTTGGCCATTTCTTCTGTGGTTTTTGAAACCTCATCTATTGATTTGGATGTTTCATATAATGAAGTGGCTATACTGGACGAATGAGTAGATATATTGTTAGAACTGTTTTTAATATCTTGAATTACGGTAATTAAAGTATTTGATAGAGATTTTATATCTGCAGCTATCCTGCCCAGTTCATCTTTGTTTTTAATTGTATCATTTAATTGATTTTTATCATATTTAAAATTTAGCTTTTCTATTTCAGATATAACATATCTTATGTTTTTTATAGGGTTAGATATAATGTTTGAAATATATCTAGAAACTATAACAGCAGCAATTATACATGCGATAAAGATAATTGAATTTAAAATTATGAGTGAACTTAATTTTTTAGTAAATTCACTTTTAGGTACTGCAAATCCAACAGTCCAGTTAGATATTTTAACTTTAGAAGATAAAAAATATTTATCTATACCATCATAATCTTTTAAGGATACCAATTTATTATTTTTATTTGCAATTTCAATATATTTTCCACCGCTGAAAGTATTTAAATTTTTAAGTGTTTCCCCAGAAGCTTTAAGTTCCTTATATGGATGAACAAGCACATTGTTCTCTTCATTTAACAGATAACCATAACTATTTTCAACAGGAGATGCTTTTTCAATTACTTCTGTAATAACATCCATTTTTAAATCTTCTGCCATTACTCCTATAAGTTTACCGTCTTTTTTTACAGGTATTGTTATGGATACAACTATTTTTTTAGTATACATATCAAAATATGGTATATATGATATTTTATTTTGTTCTATTGTATTCTTATACCAGGATCTTTTTGTACAGTCATAATTGTCTGGAGGCACCCAACCTCCCCCATCTAAGATATTCCCGTTTGGAAGTCCCATATATACATCAGATATGTTAGAATTTGATGTTAGTTTTTCTTTAAAATAGTCAAGTAACTTGGCATTATCATCTACAATATCATTATCTTGCATAGTCTGTACAATTTGTTTAAATAAAGCGGTTTCCTTATCTAACCAGCTGTTTACTAAATTTGAATAGTTTTGTGAAGATATAATCATTTTATTGTTATACTGATCTATAATAATATTTCTAGATATAAAATAACTTCCTATAGATGAACAAAGTAACAGTAGTATAGTTAATAATAGAGTTAAAAAAGTTATTTTGCTTTTAATACTTTTCACAATAAGTCCTCCTTTTGTTATAATAAAAAATAAAATATTGTAAAAGTGATTCTGTGTGGCAATTATGATTGATATTATTTATATATCGGAGACTGTTTTGGTAATTTAATATATTATATATTGATTTTTTGAAAAATCATCACATATATTTCGATTTTATTGATTTTTAAGAAAAGTAATGTAAAAATATCTACTTTTATATATGATATGACTTTGTTAAAATATATTTAGTGACTTAAAAGCTTTTAAAAGGAGGTATGTAAGTAGTGAAAAATACATCTGTTGGAGGACAGGCTCTAATAGAAGGAGTTATGATGAGAGGGACACAGGGTATAGCCACAGCTGTAAGAAAACCAAATGGTGAAATTATTGTTAATGTGGAAGAAAGTATACCCTACAGTAAAAGAAATATTTTTTTAGGATTGCCTATTATAAGAGGATTTGTATCCTTAATAGAATCTTTGATTATAGGTATGCGTTCGTTAAATTATTCTGCTTCTTTTTTTGAGGAATATGATGAGCCATCTAAATTTGATAAGTGGTTTCAAAATATATTTAGAGAAAAAACTGAAAGTGTAATTATGGTAATAACTTTATCTATATCCTTAGTTATTGCTACACTTTTGTTTTTTATATTTCCTACCTTTGTAGCAAATATATTTAAAAAATTATCAGTGTATGATAGTATAATTCTTAATGTAATTGAGGGAGTGATTAGAGTAATTGTTTTCCTTATGTATTTATTCTTAATAGGGAATATGGAGGATATAAAAAGAGTTTTTCAGTATCATGGTGCGGAACATAAGACTATTTTTTGTTATGAAAATTCAAGTGAACTTACACCAGAGAATGCACAGAAGTTTACCAGACTCCATCCAAGATGTGGTACTAATTTTTTGTTTTTGGTTATGATAATAAGTATAATACTCTTTTCATTAACTGGGTGGGGAAATATTTGGGAGAGAATCTCATATAGAATAATTTTATTACCTGTAGTTTCTGGAGTTACCTATGAACTTATAAAATGGGTAGGAAAAAGTAATAATTTTTTATCTAAAATTATATCTTATCCAGGACTTATGCTTCAGAAAATTACAACAAGGGAGCCAGATTATAAACAATTGGAAGTGGCAATAAGAGCATTAAAAGGTGCAGAGGGGATAAATAGAGAACAAGATGAAAGTAGAGAAGTACTATAATGAATAAATTTTATAATGTTAATACACTTTTAAAACAGGGATATAAAATTTTGAAAGATAAAAAAATTGAAAGTTACATTTTAGATGTTCAGCTTTTATTAGGAAAGGCTATAAATAAGGATAGATTATTTATATTTATAAATGGAGATTATAAAGTTACTGAAGAAGAAGTCGAAAAATACTATTATTATTTAAAATTGAGAGAAAAAAAAATGCCTGTAAAATACATATTAGGACAATGTGAGTTTATGGGAATGGATTTTATAGTAAAGCCTGGAGTATTAATACCACGACCAGATACTGAAACTTTGGTAGAACAGGCCCTAGAAGAAATAGATAATAATGAGTGTTATAATATATGTGATTTGTGCTGTGGCACAGGAGCTATTGGAATATCACTAGCTAAATTTAAGGAGTATATAAATATAGTATGTTGTGATATATCAGATACAGCTTGTGAAGTGGCAGAACAGAATGTAGGAAGGTACAGGTTAGATAAAAGAGTAAAAGTTGTTAAAAGTGATTTAATGGAGTATTTTATTTTAAATAAAATAAAGTTTAATATGATTGTATGTAATCCGCCTTATATAAAAGAAAGTATTATAGATACTTTAATGGAAGATGTAAAAAATTATGAACCCTATGAAGCTTTAAATGGGGGAGAAGATGGATTAGAATTTTACAGGAAGATAGTTAAACAAAGTTTAAAAGTCTTGACTGAAAGTGGTATGCTTATATTTGAAATAGGACATGAACAGAAAAAAGACGTTATAAGCATACTTGCAAAGTATGGATTTAAAGATATAACTTGCATAAAAGATTTAGCGGGGAAAGATAGAGTCATTAAAGCAGTAATTTCTTAAGATTTAAGTGATATTATTTTTAGGAGTACAACATTTATTGTGATAAGTAAAAATGATATGATATAATAATAAGCTGTGAAAATATTTATACGGAGTGATAAAATTATGTTAGAAAGGCTTAATTTCATAGAAAATAAGTATGAAGAATTATCTATAAAAATAAGTGATCCTACGATTATAGCAGATCAAAAAAAGTGGCAGAAGTTATGTAGGGAACATGCAGAATTAGAAGGAATAGTTATAAAATACAGAGAGTACAAAGAAGCACTACAGGATTTGGAAGATAATAAAGAAATGCTGAAAGAAGAAACAGATAAAGATATGAGAGAAATGGAACAGGAGGAAATAAAAAGGTTGGGGGAGGTTATAGAAAAGACAGAAAGTGAGCTGAAAATATTACTTCTTCCTAAAGATCCAAATGATGATAAGAATGTATTTGTAGAAATAAGGGGTGGTGCAGGAGGCGAAGAGGCAGCTTTATTTGCAGCAAATCTTACAAGGATGTATACACGGTATGCAGAGATTAAAGGATGGAAGATAGAAACTATAAGTTTAAGTGCTACGGATATAGGAGGATTTAAAGAAATCGTATTTATGGTAAAAGGGAAGGGTGCTTATAGCAGGTTGAAATATGAAAGTGGCACCCACAGAGTTCAGAGAGTTCCAGATACAGAATCCAGTGGAAGAATTCATACATCAACGGCTACAGTGGCTGTATTACCAGAAGTTGATGATGTGGATATAGTGGTTAATCCCAATGATATAAGGATAGATGTATTCAGGGCATCAGGTCATGGAGGACAATGTGTAAATACTACTGATTCAGCAGTAAGAATTACTCATTTGCCAACAGGACTTGTGGTATCCTGTCAGGATGAAAAATCCCAACTGAAAAACAAAGAAAAGGCAATGAAGGTACTTAAGTCAAGACTTTATGAAAAAGCCCAGGAAGAAAGAAATGCAAGTATTGCAGAAGATAGAAAAAATCAAGTAGGTACAGGAGATAGAAGTGAACGAATAAGGACTTACAATTATCCACAGGGAAGAGTCACAGATCATAGAATAGGAATGACTTTATATAAGCTTGATTCATTTTTGAATGGAGATATAGATGAAATAATAGATGCACTGATAACAGAAGATCAAGCTCAGAAAATGAAAGACATAGGTACTAGATAAAAAGTTATCAGAGGAATTTAGAGAGGAGATGGAAACCGTTAAATTATACTAACGGGAAAGTATGAATATGGATAAAGCCATTAGAAAGCAAAAAAAATCTTATAAGATATTTATGCTGTCAATGGTTTTTATTTTTTTTCTTTTACCAATAGTTTTCATTTTAAACAGAAAGTTTTATGTATTTTATATGTTTTATCTTATAGTTTTAGAGGTACTTATTTTGTTGGCAATTATTGCTATAACTAATAATGAGTTTTTAAAATTTGAGTATGATGGGTATAGGCTAAAGGTAAATATGGGAGTTAGAAATGTTAAATTAAATATAATATGCAATAAGGTTATATTAGTACATGTAGAAAATTATGTAGTAAAAAATAATAATACAGCGGACTTTAGAATTATTTTTTTATTTACAACAAAATCTAGAAATAATAGAATTATCCCTATAAATAATGAATTTTTGAAAAAACATCCTTATTTAGCCCATCAATATAATAAACTTAAAATATTACGTCCTAATGTAGAATTTTATTATACTATAGTAAAGAATGGAAGATTAAATAAATATCTTTTTTTAGATGCTGTTTATAAAAGTTGTGTTTATGCTTATTATACTGAACAGACTATAGAAAAGATAAAATATTATAGAGAAAATTCAGAAAATTACAATCTATATAGAAAAAATATATCTATTTAAAAATATGATTCATATAATATAGATTATTGCAATAATCTATATTATAAATAATAGATAAAGGTGAGTCTTATTTTGTATATAGATATGTTTTATATAGTAGTAATGGGAAGTATAGTATCCCTTTTGGGAACTATGATAGGAGCTTCATTAGGAGCAGCGGTGAAAAAACCTTCCGATAAGTTACTGGGGTTCATAATTGGTTTTGCAGGGGGAGTAATGTTATCAGTAGTAGTATTTGATTTAATTCCAGAGGCCACTAATAAGTGGAGTTTTCCATATACTGTATTATTTGTAGTTTTGGGAGTTATAATTATTGCTATAGTTGATGATAAAATAAATATAAATAATTCTAATAAACATATTAGGACAGCATTTATGGCTTCTTTAGGGCTTATGCTTCATAATTTCCCGGAGGGAATAATAGTTGGATGTGGCTTTGCTGCAGGTAGTACACTTGGAATAAAAATGAGTATTATAATTACAATTCATGATATACCAGAGGGTATTGCAGTAGCAGCACCTCTTGTAGCATCTAAAGTTAAAAGTTCAAAGATACTTTTTTATGCTTTTATTACAGCTTTTCCAACTGCTATAGGGACTTTTACAGGTACTTATATAGCAAATATTTCTCCTAATATATTAGGTATGTGTCTTTCTATAGCCTCTGGAATAATGTTGTATGTTATATGTGGGGAGATGATACCAGAATCTTCAAAGCTTTGGGAAGGGATAACAAGTACACTTGGAACCTTAAGTGGTATTATTTTGGGGCTTATAATAGTACAGGTATTATAAACCTTAAGGTCTCATAGAAGATTATATTTAAATTTTGTTTTAATTTAAAGAAGGGATATGTTTTTATGAATACAAAAGTAAAAATTTTAGATGAAGATAATTTAGATATGAAAATTATTAGAGAAGCAGGAAATATAATAAAAAATGGAGGACTGGTGGCTTTTCCTACGGAAACCGTATATGGACTTGGAGCAAATGCTCTTGATCCCAAAGCAGTAGAAAAGATATTTAAAGCTAAAGGAAGACCACAGGACAATCCCCTGATTATACATATAGCTGAAATAGAAGAAATGAAATCCTTGGTTACAAATATATCATCTACAGCTTTTAAGTTTATACAAAATTTTTGGCCGGGTCCTATGACTGTAATTCTTCCCAAATCATCTGTTGTCCCTGATATTACCAGCGCTTCTCTTGACAGTGTGGGAATTAGAATGCCCTCTAATATTATAGCTAGAGAACTAATAAAGGCAGCTAGAGTTCCAATAGCGGCTCCTTCTGCAAATATATCAGGAAAACCAAGCCCTACGGATGTAGATAGATGTATAGAAGATTTAAATGGCAAAGTTGATCTTATATTAGGCGGAACTATATGTAATGTTGGGGTAGAATCTACGGTTATAGATTGTACTGTAAATCCTTGCTGTGTATTAAGACCCGGGGGCATAACTCTTGAGATGTTACAGAAGATAGAAGAAAAAGTTTATATTGATCCTGCCGTAATGAAAAAAGTAGAGGGAAATAATAAACCTAAGTCTCCTGGAATGAAGTATAAACATTATGCTCCTAATGCTCCTGTAAAAATAGTTAAAGGAAATTTGAATAAAACTATTGCAAAAATTAATGAAATGATAGAAAATTATATAGGTGAAAATAAAATTGTGGGAATAATTGCTACGGATGAGACAAGAGAGTTTTATAAAAATGCATTGATAATATCTGTAGGAAGTAGACATAATCTTTTGAGTGTATCTAAAAATTTATTTGAAACACTTAGAATTTTTGATGATAATAAAGTGGATGTTATAATATCAGAGGCTTTTGAAGAAAAAGGTATTGGATTAGCTATAATGAATAGATTGAATAAATCGGCTGGTTTTGATATTATAAAGGTATAATTCCCTAAGGAGGTCAGTTGGTGGAAAATATATTATTTGTTTGTACGGGAAATACTTGTAGAAGCTGTATGGCAGAAGCCATATTTAATTTTAAATCCGATATAAAAAATATAAGAGCTATTTCTGCAGGATTGTCAGTAGTACCAAATAGTGCTGCCTCTGAAAATTCAGTAATAGTTTTAAAAGAAAATATAAATATAAATATAAGTGGTAGAAAAGCGTTGCAGTTAAATAGTTTAATGTTAGAAAATTCAAAGATTGTTCTAACTATGACCGCTTATATGAGAGATATATTAAAACAAAATTTTATAAATTATAGGAATAAAATATATACTTTAAATGAATTCATTTTATTGAAGGGGGACATAAAAGATCCTTTTGGACAGGATGTACATGAATATAGAATAACTTATACTGAATTGGAAAGTAGTATTTCATTGCTGATAAAGAAATTAAAGGAAGATATAAGCATTATTTAAATGTCGTTATCTTCTTTTTTTGCGAGGGTATATCCTAGCTAAATTATTTGCAATATAATTTTAAATAATATATTATATATTTTTGGAGGTATTTTTTATGAAAATTGCTTTAGGTAGTGATCATGCAGGTTTTCCTTTAAAAAAAGAAATAATAGAACATTTGAAAAACAAAGGTTTAGAGTTTGAAGACTTTGGAACTTTTTCAGAAGAGTCCTGTGATTATCCAGATTATGCATTAAAGGTTGGGGAACAGGTTGCAAATAAAAATTGTGACTTTGGAATTTTAGTATGTGGAACCGGTATAGGAATAAGTATAGCAGCAAATAAAATACCAGGAGTTAGAGCTGCACTTTGTGGTGACACTTTCAGTGCTCATGCATGTAGAGAACATAATAATGCTAATATATTGGCTATAGGGCAAAGAATAGTAGGTGTAGGACTTGCACTTGATATAGTAGATAATTTTTTATTTACTAAATTTCAGGGAGGCAGACATCAGAGAAGAATAGATAAAATAGAACAAATAGAAAAAAAATACAGCAGATAATATACAATTAATTAACTATGATTGTTTACTGAAGATTATAAGGGAATACCCTAATAGAATTGGAGGATATATTTAATGAGTAAAGTAATACAAATAACACATCCACTTATATTGCATAAATTAGCTTTGATAAGGGATAAACAAACAGGCTCTAAAGACTTTAGAGAACTTGTAGAAGAAGTAGCTATGCTTATGGCTTATGAAGTAACTAGGAATCTTCAGACAGAAGAAGTAGAGATAGAGACTCCTATATGTAAAACAATTTGTAAGATGCTTTCAGGTAAAAAGGTGGCAATAGTGCCTATATTGAGGGCAGGGCTTGGAATGGTAGGAGGAATGCTAAAGCTTATACCTGCAGCAAAAGTGGGACATATAGGGCTTTATAGGGATGAAACTACCTTAAAACCTGTAGAATATTTTTGTAAGTTGCCTCAAGATATAGGAGAGAGGGAAGTAATTGTAACTGACCCTATGCTTGCTACAGGAGGTTCAGCTATAGATGCCATAACTATGTTGAAACAAAAAGGTGCTAAAAATATAAGACTTATGTGTTTGATAGCTGCAGAAGATGGTATAAAATCAGTTACAGAAGTACATCCGGATGTTGATATTTATACAGCAGCCATAGATAAAGAATTAAATAAAAACGGATACATAGTTCCAGGTCTTGGGGATGCTGGTGACAGATTATATGGGACAAAATAAAGATTGTTTTAATTTTTAATAAGGAAAGTCCAACTTGTAGTGGACTTTCCTTAAAATGCTTTTTTAATAATTCTTTTTAAGTCGGCAAAATTTTAATATATGACTATAATAGAAAAGGAATTATTCCCAAACATTATCTAATGGTTTATAATATATAATGTATTATTATATATTTAAGGAGACAGTTACTAACTATGAGAAAAGATTGGGATAATTATTTTATAGATATTGCCTTTCAGGTTGCAGAAAGGAGTACATGTCCTAGATTGCATGTAGGGGCAGTTCTTGTTAAGAATAGAAGGATAAAAGGTACGGGATATAATGGAAGTCCCAGAGGCTTGGAACATTGTGATGAAGCAGGGTGTTATATGAAAGATAATCATTGTATAAGGACCATTCATGCGGAAGTGAATTGTTTGCTTGAAGTATCACCGGATGATAGGGAAGATTCTACATTATATGTAACCCATATGCCTTGCCCTGAATGTCAAAAATTAATAATTAACTGTGGAGTTAAAAGAGTTATATATTGTGAGGAGTATACACCAGAGATTAATTGGTTTAAAAAAGTACCTGAAATTGAATTAATATGTATAAAAAGAGTAGAATAATACAATATATGGATAAAATGTTTTTATTCTTTTGAACCTTAGAAGAACTTATTCAGGCTAATAACAGTGATAACATCTCTTTAAAGAAAAGGAGAGTAGTAATGCTGGAAGTGTCAGAATAAACAAAAGATATGATTAAGGAAGGTTAATATGAATAGTTTATATCTATTTGCAATAGTATCAACAGTGCTTTCAGTTATATTTACACCAATTGTTAAAAGGATTGCTTTAAAGTTACAGGTTATAGATATGCCGGAGGAAGATAGAAGAATACACAACAAACCTATGCCTCTTTTAGGGGGATTGTCTATATACTTTTCCTTTATAATTACATTATTACTTAAAAAAGGGGATTTTACAAGGCCAGAGATGGGACTTGTATTGGGAGCTACAATAATAGTAATAGGTGGGTTTTTAGATGATAAATTTGATATAAAACCGAGATATAAATTGATATTTCAAATTGCAGCTGCTCTAATTTTAATTATTTATGGAGTAAAAATAGTAATAATTACTAACCCATTTAGCAGTGTATATCAATTTACTAATGTAGGAGTGATGTCTATTCCATTAACCATAATTTGGGTGGTTGGTATTACTAATGCCTTAAATTTGATAGATGGCTTGGATGGTCTGGCATCAGGCATTGGATTTATATCTTCTTTGACTATTTTAATTATAGCGTTGTTAAATAATAGATATGAAGCTGCAGTACTTGCTATTATACTATGTGGAGCCATACTGGGATTTTTACCCTATAATTTTAATCCTGCTTCTATATTTATGGGTGATACAGGAGCACAATTACTCGGATTTTTACTTGCAGCTATATCTATTGGAGGAGCTATAAAATCTGCGGCAGCATTTTCTATAGCAGTTCCTATTCTTGCACTTGGAATACCAATATATGATACTCTTTTTGCAATGATAAGAAGAAAGATAAATGGCAAACCTATTATGCAGGCTGATAGAGGACATCTTCATCATAGGCTTTTGGATATGGGGTTCAGCCAGAAACAAGCTGTTGGAACAATGTATGCTATAAGTGCAGTATTAGGTAGTTTTTCTATAATAGCCATGGAGATAAATGCACAGCTCTCTTATTTTCTTTTGGCTATAATTATGGTGGCTTTAGTTTTTATAGCTTGGAGAGCGGGGTTTTTTCAACATAGAGATTAAAGTATCCCGGCTATTTAATTTTATAGACACCTAAAAAATGGAGGTTTTAATATGAATAAACTTAAGATTGTTACAATATTTGGAACAAGACCTGAAGCAATAAAAATGGCTCCGTTAATTAAAGAATTTGAAAAAAGACATAATATAGAAAATAAGGTATGTGTTACAGCCCAACACAGAGAAATGTTAGATCAAGTTTTAAAGCTTTTTAATATTACACCTGACTGTGATTTAAATGTAATGAAGAGTAATCAAACATTGACAGGTATAACCAGTAGGGTGCTTCAAGGACTTGAAGAAGTGTTTGATAGAGAAAATCCGGATCTTGTACTTGTTCATGGGGATACTACTACTACATTTGCAGGGGCATTAGCAGCTTTTTATAAAAAAATAAGAGTGGGTCATGTGGAAGCAGGCCTTAGAACTTATGATAAATATTTTCCTTTCCCAGAGGAAATGAATAGAAAACTTACAGGAGCTATAGCTGATCTGCATTTTGCACCTACATCTGGCTCTAGAGAAAATTTACTTAGGGAAGGTATAGCAGAGGAAAAAATATTTGTTACTGGAAACACAGTGATAGATTCAATGAAATTTACTGTGGATAAAGATTATGTGTTTAATACTGATGAATTAAATAATATAGATTATAATAAAAGTAAAGTAATAATGGTTACTGCCCATAGAAGAGAAAACTGGGGAGAAGGCATAGAAAATATTTGTAATGCATTAAAAAAAGTAGTAGAGGAAAATAAAGAAGTAGAAGTAATTTATCTTGTACATTTAAATCCTAAAGTGAGAGATATTGTATATAAGATACTTGGAGGTGTTAACAGAGTACACCTTTTAAATCCGTTAGATACTAAAGAAACTCACAATTTAATGGACAGATGTTATATGGTTATGACTGATTCAGGGGGACTTCAAGAAGAAGCACCACATCTTGGCAAACCGGTATTGGTACTCAGAAATGTAACTGAAAGACCAGAAGCTGTAAAAGCAGGTACAGTAAAATTAGTTGGAACAAAGAAGAGTGATATAATAAAACAGGCAAGTGAACTTATATCAGATTCCAGTAAGTATGATGTTATGAGTAGAGCTATAAATCCTTATGGAGATGGTAAGGCGTCAGGCAGAATAGTTGCGGCTATTTTACAATATTTTAATATAGAAAAGGCAGAGTATGAAGAGTTTATTTGAGTATATGTTTTTAAATTTAAGTTAAATACTTTGTTAAGAATATACCGTATAATAATTTGGCTTTAATATATAATGGTATAGTGATGGATTTAACAAAGATTTTTTAAGTAGATATATACTTTAAATATATTAATTGTATATACTTTGTAAGGTTGTATTAGATATTGTTATTTTAGACTATATGTTGTTATATTATGATCTATTTTAGGTGAATTTATTTATCTTAAAATCAATAAAAATATTGATAAAGTGTATTTATTAGTAATATAAATTTTTATTTGTAAAAACTTTGTGTTTTTTTTAACAAAAACATTGACAACGTTGTAATTACTTAGTATAATGAACTTGTTATATAGGAAATAGGATATTGACATCGTTTAGATTACATTTCAGTTAAAAGAAAATAAACTTTTAGGAGGATTTACTATGAGAGAAGTAGTTATTGTAAGTGCAGTAAGAACAGCTATAGGAAGCTTCGGCGGAACTTTAAAAGATGTTCCTGCAGTAGAATTAGGAGCAATAGTTATAAAAGAAGCAATAAAAAGAGCAAATATCAAACCAGAACAAGTAGATGAGGTTATATTTGGAAACGTAATACAGGCAGGTCAAGGACAAAGTCCAGCAAGACAAGCTGCTGTAAAAGCAGGCATTCCTGTAGAAGTGCCAGCATTTACATTGAATAAGGTTTGCGGTTCAGGACTTAGATCAGTAAGTTTGGCAGCACAACTTATAAAAGCTGGAGATAATGATATTGTTATAACTGGTGGAATGGAAAATATGTCCGCTGCTCCATATTTACTTCCAAAGGCTAGATGGGGACAGAGAATGGGAGACGGAAAATTAGTTGATGGAATGATAAAAGATGGATTGTGGGAAGCATTCAACAATTATCATATGGGAATTACAGCTGAAAATATAGCAGAAAAATGGGGAATAACAAGAGAAGAACAAGATGAATTTGCATTAGCATCACAACAGAAGGCAGAAGCAGCTATAAAAGGAGGCAAATTCAAGGATGAAATAGTTCCAGTAACTGTTAAGCAGAAAAAGAAAGAGGTAGTTTTTGATACTGATGAATTCCCAAGATTTGGAGCTAGTATTGAAGCACTTGCAAAATTAAAACCAGCGTTCAAAAAAGACGGAACAGTTACAGCAGGTAATGCATCAGGAATAAATGATTCCGCAGCAGCATTAGTTGTAATGAGTGCAGATAAAGCAAAAGAACTTGGAATTAAACCACTTGCAAAAATTGTTTCTTATGGAAGTAAGGGATTAGATCCACAGATAATGGGATATGGACCTTTCTATGCAACTAAATTGGCACTTGAGAAAGCTAATATGACAGTTGCAGATTTAGATTTAATAGAAGCAAATGAAGCATTTGCAGCACAAAGTTTGGCAGTAGCTAAAGATTTAGAATTTGATATGAGCAAAGTAAATGTAAATGGTGGAGCAATAGCTCTTGGACATCCGGTTGGATCTTCAGGTGCAAGAATACTTGTTACATTACTTTATGAAATGGAGAAAAGAGATGCAAAGAAAGGCCTTGCAACACTTTGCATAGGTGGAGGAATGGGAACTGCTTTAATAGTAGAGAGATAAGATAAAAAAGTAGTGATTTAGATATAGAGAATAGGTTATTTGGACTACTGGTAAATTTTACCAGTAGTCTTTTGATTTGTATAAAAAAGATATTGAGCTTTTATATATAAATTAAATAGAAAATGTAAATATGCAATTGTTCACATGATAAAACTGTAAGTTATATTTTTATTAAAATATAATTGTATTAATAAAAAATACTAGTAGAGCTTACAATTTATTACTAAAAATAAATTACAGTACTTATTAATATATGACTTAGTTATTAAATAAAAATATAACAATTAAAAATACATTTTATAACTTAAATTTATAATTAATACTAAAATATAATATAATAATAAATCATACAACAAATAACATAATAATCTTATATACACATTTACTTTAAAAATGAAATAATCACTATTAATTTAATTACATTTAAGGCATATTTTGAAATATATGTATTGTAAAATTAAGTATTTAATAACAATTTATTCATTTAATAGATCTCAAATATTTTAAAATAGAGCATATTTGCCTATTTTAAGTTAATATTTTCATATATGATTAAATAGCTTTAAAAATAGAGTAAATGCTTTCTATAAATATCTCTTTACCAGACTTTGTGTTTTTTTTAACAATACATATTGATAAAAATTTAATTAGTTAGTATAATTAATATATATTAGAATTGTATGAATTAATTAAATTATTTTGAATAATAACGTTCAAGCTATAAACTTAAATAATTATGAAGTAATATCATACAATTTCGTGACTTATAAAAACTTTTTAATAAACTGACGTAGCTTATATTTTAAAATATGAGTACTAAGATTTGAAATATTCGAAATTTAAATGATTTATAACTTTACTAAGTATTTAAGTTTAAATAAATTTATTTTTAGGAGGGTTCATTTTATGAAGGATGTAGTTATTGTAAGTGCAGTAAGAACAGCTATAGGAAGTTTTGGTGGAACTTTAAAAGATGTCTCTGCTGTAGATTTAGGAGCAATAGTTATAAAAGAGGCAGTAAAAAGAGCAAATATCAAACCAGAACAAGTAGATGAAGTTATATTTGGAAACGTAATACAGGCAGGTCTTGGACAAAGTCCAGGAAGACAAGCTGCTGTGAAAGCAGGTATTCCTGTAGAAGTACCAGCATTTACGTTGAATAAGGTTTGCGGTTCAGGGCTCAGAACAGTAAGTTTGGCAGCTCAACTCATAAAGATTGGAGATGATGATATTGTTGTAGTTGGCGGAACAGAGAATATGTCTGCCGCACCATATTTACTTCCAAAGGCTAGATGGGGATATAGAATGGGAGAAGGAAAATTAATTGATGGAATGATAAAAGATGGACTATGGGAAGCATTCAACAATTATCATATGGGAATTACAGCTGAAAATATAGCAGAAAAATGGGGAATAACAAGAGAAGAACAAGATGAATTTGCATTAGCATCACAACAGAAGGCAGAAGCAGCTATAAAAGGAGGCAAATTCAAGGATGAAATAGTTCCAGTAACTGTTAAGCAGAAAAAGAAAGAGGTAGTTTTTGATACTGATGAATTCCCAAGATTTGGAGCTAGTATTGAAGCACTTGCAAAATTAAAACCAGCGTTCAAAAAAGACGGAACAGTTACAGCAGGTAATGCATCAGGAATAAATGATTCCGCAGCAGCATTAGTTGTAATGAGTGCAGATAAAGCAAAAGAACTTGGAATTAAACCACTTGCAAAAATTGTTTCTTATGGAAGTAAGGGATTAGATCCACAGATAATGGGATATGGACCTTTCTATGCAACTAAATTGGCACTTGAGAAAGCTAATATGACAGTTGCAGATTTAGATTTAATAGAAGCAAATGAAGCATTTGCAGCACAAAGTTTGGCAGTAGCTAAAGATTTAGAATTTGATATGAGCAAAGTAAATGTAAATGGTGGAGCAATAGCTCTTGGACATCCGGTTGGATCTTCAGGTGCAAGAATACTTGTTACATTACTTTATGAAATGGAGAAAAGAGATGCAAAGAAAGGCCTTGCAACACTTTGCATAGGTGGAGGAATGGGAACTGCGCTGATAGTTGAAAGATAGTTTAAACATATTTTAATAGTTAAGAAATAAAGAAAGTGTTAATTTAATGCTTTCTTTATTTCTTATGTGTTATTAAATATTCATTACTAGGGGCTAAATGGGCAGATTTAATGAGTAATTACTACAAGATATAACATTAATTTACTTAGATTGAAGAAAAATAAATAATTTAGAGAAAAATCAGACTTTTAGATTGAATTTTTAAGGTATATAATTAAAATTGTGTGTTAACAAAAGCTGTGTATTATATTAGTTGTAAAGGATTAAATGGTATTATCAAGTGATTCTTAGGTTCAGGTGGAGTTTGCTATAGAGAAATACTTATCTCCATCTGAGCCTTAGAAGAACTTATCTAGGGGCGTAGCAGTGCTTATCTTCCACTTTGAAGAAGATGGGGGGGGGTTAGCAATGGTAGCTTTCGGATAAATTTATTGTGTACTTTAGGAAAAGTATATAATAAGCTTTTGAAATTTTATATATTATGATAAAATGTGTTTAAATAAAGTAGCAATCTGATTTATGATATATCATTTGTAAAGGGAGGAATTGATGGATAAAAATATTCTACGCATGACAAAGATGGTATTTTTAATTAATGCTCTGATAGGTGTATTGTTGGCAGGATTATCACAGCTATTTTTAAAAAATTATGGATTATTTATTCTACTTGGAATGTGTATAGCTATGTTTAATTTTTTTCTTAATAGTATACTAGGAGCAGTAATGTTATATAAATTTAAAAATTCATCTTCGTTGTTGTATCTCATAAGTTTCATTATTAGGATTGTGATTGCTGCTGGAATAGGATATATTACCTTTAGATACAATAAATATGATGTAATAGCATATTTATTTGGTTATACATCCAATCTATTAGGTATATATATATATTCAGCTTTTGAAAGTGGTAAGAATAATGTATAACAATATTTTTAAAGAAGGGATGTGATGGAGTGGAAGAATTTTCACCATTGTTTTCAATACATATAGGAACATTTAAATTTGGTATAACTTCCAGTGTTGTGATACAATGGGTTATAATCTTAATTTTAGCTGTTTTAGCTAAGATTTTTACAAGAAATATGAGGAGACTACCGGATAAGAGACAAAATGTTATTGAAATGATTGTTGAGGCAGTACAAAATTTAGTTAAAGATAATATGGGAAAAGAGTACATATCATTTGTACCCTATGTAGGAACTCTTGCAATATATATTTTAGTAATGAATATCGCACCGGTAATTATAGGCTTAAAAGCTCCTACAGAGGACTTAAGTGTTGCAGTTGGTCTAGCTCTTATAACTTTTGTGTTAGTTCAGTTTAATGCTATTAAGAGAACTGGATTAAAGAGTTATTTTCTGGGTTACGCTAAACCTAATGTAGTATTAGTGCCCCTTAATATTGTAGAAAGAATAGTTCTTCCAGTTTCTTTGAGTCTCCGATTATTTGGAAATTTAACTGCAGGAGCTGTTATCATTGGAATGGTATATAAAGGATTGGGTAATATTGCATGGTTCTCACAGTTGTTAATACCTATTCCTTTGCATGCTTTCTTCGATTTATTTGATGGCTCAATACAAATGTTGGTATTTGTTATGCTAACAATAATGAATATAAAAGTTATTGCTGAACACTAAATATATTTAGTTTTTAATACTTAATTTATTCTTAAGGAGGATTTTATTATGAATTTAGATTCACAGTCATTTATATCAGGCATGGCAGCAATAGGAGCAGGGCTAGCTGCTATAGGATGTTTAGGAGGAGGTATAGGAGTTGGTACTGCTGCAGGAAAGGCAGTGGAAGGGGTATCAAGACAGCCAGAAGCAAGTGGTAAGATATTAAGTACATTCTTTGTAAGTGCAGCTTTATCAGAAGTAACAGCTATTTATTCTTTATTGATAGCTCTTATTTTAGTATTTAAAGTTTGATTTTATTATATACCTCACCAAACTCAAACATATACTTTAGAGGGGAGGATTGAAGTTTAATATGCAAGTTGATTGGGTTACAGTTGTCATAACAATAATAAATTTTATTGTATTATATATTATTTTAAGACATTTCTTTTTTAAACCAGTTGATAATATACTTACCAGCAGACAGGAAGAAATTAATTCAAAAATTAAAAATGCCTACGAAAATGAAAAAAAATCCAAAGAATTGGTTACAAAACATAAGGAATTATTAAAGGGCTCAAAAGAAGAGGGCAGAAATATTGTTGAGGGTTATAAGAATAAAGCAGAACAAGTTTCAGAAAATGTGTTAAATGAAGCACGTAGGGAAGCACAGTTAATATTAGACAGGGCAAAAAATGAAGCAGATAAAGAAAGAGAAAAAGCCCAGGATGACATAAAAAACCAAGTGGTAGATTTAGCTATTTTAGTGTCATCGAAAGCCTTAGAAGGATCTATTGATGAAGAACAGCATAGAAAACTTATTAAAGACTTTATAGCTAAGGTAGGTATCTAAAGATATGTATGAATATTTAGATAGAAGATATGCTCTCGCACTTTATAAAATCGGAGAGGAAAAAGGAAAAGTTGAAGAATATTTAGAGGAATTGAAAGATATTGCAGATATAATAAATAATAATAATCAATTTCTAGAATTTATAGAACATCCTGAAATTAGTACTGCTGAAAAGAAAAAAACTTTTATAAATGTTTTTAAAGGTAAAATAAGTGAAGATGTGCTTTCATTCTTGTTAATACTTATTGATAAAGGAAGAATTAATCAATTGTATAGCAAGCTTAAAGAAATGGGAAAGATATATCTTGAAAATCATAATACAGTTATTGCTACAGTAAAAACTGTTATTCCTTTAGAAGATGATGAAAGGGAAACTCTAACTGAAAAATTAAAGAAAAAATTTAATAAAGAGGTTTTGATTAAAGAGGAGTTAGATCCTGAAATAATAGGCGGAGTTTATGTAGAGGTAGATAATATGGTTATTGATGGAACTGTAAAGTCAAAGCTTTCTGAAATGAAAAAAATAATGCTTAAAGGAGAACAGAGGTGAGCCTATGAACGTAAAACCTGAAGAAATAACTTCAATTATAAAAAGTCAGATAGAAAAATATGAAAAAAAAATAGAAACAGTTGATTCAGGTACAATAATTCAAATTGGTGATGGTATCGCTAGAGTGTATGGCCTTAATGGGTGTATGGCAGGAGAACTCTTAGAGTTCCCCAATGATGTTTATGCTATGGCTCTAAATCTTGAACAAGATAATGTAGGATGTGTTCTTTTAGGTTCTCAGGAAGGAATAAAAGAGGGGAATACAGTAAAAAGAACAGGTAGGGTTGTAGAAGTACCCGTAGGGGAAAATATTATAGGGAGAGTTGTAAATTCATTAGGACATCCTATTGATGGAAAAGGTGCTATTAATACTACTGAAACTAGAGCTGTAGATCTTGTGGCACCAGGAGTTATAACCAGGCAGGCAGTTAAAGAACCTCTCCAAACAGGAATAAAGGCTATAGATGCTATGATACCAATTGGCAGGGGACAAAGAGAACTTATAATAGGGGACAGACAAACTGGCAAAACTGCTATTGCCATGGATACCATAATAAATCAAAAAGGAAAAGATGTAATATGTATTTATGTAGCTATAGGACAAAAGCAATCTACAGTAGCACATATAGTAAATAATTTGATAGAGACAAATGCTATGGATTATACTATAGTGGTATCTGCATCTGCTTCTGAGTCAGCACCACTTCAATATATTGCTCCTTATGCAGGCTGCTCCATGGGAGAATATTTTATGAATAAAGGAAAAGATGTGCTTATAGTATATGATGATTTATCCAAACATGCAGTGGCATATAGAGCTATGTCTTTATTACTCCGAAGACCACCGGGAAGGGAAGCGTATCCCGGGGATGTTTTTTATCTCCATTCAAGGCTTTTAGAAAGAGCTGCCAAACTATCAGATAAATTAGGAGGAGGATCACTTACAGCACTGCCTATAATAGAAACACTGGCAGGAGATGTTACTGCATATATACCTACTAATGTTATTTCTATAACGGATGGGCAGATATTTTTAGAAACAGAACTCTTCTATTCCGGGCAAAGGCCAGCTATAAATGCAGGTATATCTGTATCTAGAGTTGGAGGTAATGCTCAAATTAAAGCTATGAAACAAGTAGCGGGTACTCTTAGAATAGATTTGGCACAGTACAGGGAGCTTGCATCTTTTGCACAGTTTGGATCTGACTTGGATAAGGAGTCAAAAAGAACTCTTGAAAAAGGCAAAAGGTTAACGGAGATATTAAAACAGCCTCAATATAAGCCAATGGCTGTGGAAAAGCAGGTAATGATATTATTTGCAGCCAGCAGAAATTACATAATGGATATACCCGTAGAGAAGATATCGGAATTTGAAGAAGAATTTCTTAATTATATGGATATCCATCACAGAGAAATAGGAGATGAAATACGGGAAAAGCAAGTTATATCTGATGAATTAAGTGATAAGCTTAGAAATGCCATAGAAGAATTCAAAAAAATATTCTTGATAGAGGGATAGTTATTTTTATCTCAGGGAGGTGAAATATGGCAGGGGCAGGACTTGTTACAATTAAAAGAAGAATAAAATCAATAACTAGTACTCAAAAAATAACTAAGGCCATGGGACTTATTGCCACCTCTAAACTTAGAAAAGTGAGAAAAAAACTTGAGGCAAATAATAAATATTGCCAGCTTTTTAGTTCTATTGTAAATGAATTTGCAATAGAAGCTCAGCAGAATAATATTTATGTAAAAGGCAATAAAAGTAATAAAAAATTATATATAGCTTTGAATTCTGACACAGGATTGTGTGGGGGGTTCAATGCTAATGTGGTAAATGAGTTAAATTCTATAAAGTCAAAGGGAAGTGAAGATTTCCTTTTGATGACTATGGGACAAAAAGGAAAGATGTACTTTAAAAGGCTTAATTATAATATAGAATCAGAATATACAGATATTCCAGATGTCCCTACAATAAAGGAAACAGAAGATATTGTATATAAGGCATTGGAACTTTATAGAAGTGGTGAGATTGGAGAAATCAATATAGTATTTACTAAGTTCATTTCAACTATCAAACAAAATGTGATTGTTGAAAAGTTACTTCCACTGGAGGTCAGAGAAGTAGAAAAAAGAAATTTTATTGTAAAATTTGAACCCTCTGCAGATGAAATGATAGAAGATATAATAGAATTTCATTTAAGGCAAAAAGTACTTAATTGTATGATAAATTCAAAAGTAAGTGAACAATCTTCTAGAATGACTGCTATGGATGGGGCTACTAAAAATGCAAATGATTTGTTAGATGAATTAAATCTTCAATATAATAGAGAAAGACAAACTGCTATAACGCAGGAAATAACTGAGATAGTTGGAGGAGCAGAAGCTCTAAAGTAAGGAGGGATGTTCATGCCTAATATAGGCAAAGTAGTTCAGGTTATAGGACCTGTAGTGGATATAAAATTTGATGAAGAAAACCTTCCAGATATATATAATGCTATAAATATAGAATCGGGAAATACAAAAATTGTTACAGAAGTAGCCCAGCATTTGGGTGATGATATAGTAAGGACTATATCTATGGAGAGTACAGAGGGATTAATGCGAGGTATGGATGCTCTGGATACTGGAGCACCTATATCTGTGCCTGTTGGAAAGTCGGTTTTAGGAAGACTTTTCAATATGTTAGGGCAACCTATTGATGAAAATGGAGAGGTGGAAGCGGAAGAATATTCTCCTATTCATAGATCTGCACCAAGCTTTGAAGATCAATCTGTTAAACCTGAAATGTTTGAAACAGGCATTAAAGTTATCGATCTTATTGCACCCTATCAAAAAGGTGGTAAGATAGGATTGTTTGGAGGAGCAGGTGTAGGTAAAACGGTTATTATACAGGAATTGATAAACAATATAGCAAAAGAACATGGAGGATTGTCTGTTTTTACAGGTGTAGGAGAAAGAACTAGGGAAGGTAATGACTTATATTATGAAATGCAAGAATCTGGAGTTATAAATAAAACTGCTTTGGTATTTGGTCAGATGAACGAGCCACCTGGTGCAAGAATGAGGGTTGCACTTACAGGGCTTACTATGGCAGAACATTTTAGAGACGAAGGTCAGGATGTACTTTTGTTTATAGATAATATATTTAGATTTACTCAAGCGGGTTCGGAGGTTTCTGCATTGCTTGGAAGAATACCTAGTGCTGTTGGATATCAACCCACACTTGCTACGGAAATGGGCTCTCTTCAAGAAAGAATAACTTCTACAAAACAAGGATCTATTACTTCTGTTCAGGCAGTATATGTTCCAGCAGATGATTTAACAGATCCAGCACCGGCCACAACTTTTACACATCTTGATGCCACTACGGTACTTTCAAGATCTATATCAGAAATTGGTATTTATCCGGCGGTTGATCCGTTAGCTTCAACATCAAGAATACTCGATCCTAGAATTGTGGGTGAGGAACATTATAAGGTAGCTTCAGATGTTAAACATATACTTGAAAGATATAGTGAACTTCAAGATATTATAGCAATTCTAGGCGTGGATGAACTATCAGAGGAAGATAGATTGGTAGTTGTAAGAGCAAGAAGAATACAGAGATTTTTGTCACAGCCATTTTCTGTGGCTGAACAATTTACAGGATATGAAGGAAAATATGTACCTATAAAAGAAACTATAAGAGGTTTTAAAGAAATACTTGAAGGCAAATATGATGATTTACCAGAGACAGCGTTCTTATTTAAAGGAAGTATAGATGAAGTAGTTGAATCTGCTAAAAACATGGCAAAAAGTTAAATGTGTCTCAAAAAGGATAAAGTGTAGGTATTTTAAAAAGGAGAATTAATATGGCAGAAGTTCTGAAATTAACTATCCTTACTCCTGATAGAGAATTTTATGAAGGAGAGGTATTAGAGGTAACAACAGAGAGCATTCAAGGCAATATAACTATTCTTCAGGGACATATGCCTTTAATTACTACTTTAAGATGTGCAGATACTCGCATAGTAGAAAAGAGCGGCAAAGAATTAAAGGCATTTACCTCAAATGGAATATTGGAAGTAAAAAACAATCAGTTAAAAATATTATGTGATGTTTGTGAATGGCCAGAAGAAATAGATTTAAAAAGAGCAGAAGAGGCCAAAGAAAGTGCAGAACAAAGATTGGCTCATAAAGATGGAATAGATGTAAAAAGAGCACAACTGGCATTAAATAGGGCCTTAGCCAGAATTAATCTATTAAAATAGTTTATTAAAGTAAAAAGCACTATCAAGAACACTAACCAAGTGATAAATCTTGATGGTGTTTTTTTAGTTTGAACATGCACATTCTATTATGTAAATTTATATATTAATATAAGACCTTCCCTATGAAATCTTTATTTTTTGAAAGTAAAAATTAATCTACTATGTTTAATTTTATTAAAAATAATATGAAATGAAAATTTTTAAGAATAGTAACAGAAAAGTTGTCCATAATTTTTAAAGTAGAGGTAGGGAGGTGAAATATTCTGTATAATATTTACGGAATTATATTATTATGAAGAAACCAGGAATAATATTTTTTTTGATAATATATTTAATGTCTTTTCGATGTTATTTGGGGATACCAGTAAATGGTTATTGCGATAAATATATGTTTCAAGGAGATACAGTTTCCTTAGAAAAGGTAGATTTATTTAAGTATATATTGGACAAAACTCATGGTTGTCCTAAAGAATGTGGAGGTATGTTGATTTTTACCACTGATAATTGTGGGCAAAAAACAGTAGAGGATATATTTATAAAATTAAATGAATATTACAAGTTAAATAAAAAAGTGTATAAAAATGCTGAAATATATTCTTTGGATTTTAACAATAGGTATGTTGAAGGCTATGTGCAAAGTGTGAAATATGAAAATTATAACGTTGTAACGATTAATATTATACAAAGAAGTAATATGTATGAATTCAAAAACATAAAAAATACCTTAAATAAATGCATACCAAAGAAAATAAAAAAATATAGATATTTTCAGTATGTTAAGGCAAGGGTTGAAAATGGAAATACAGAGGTTTTAAATGAACAGATAAAAGAAATTTTAACCTATTGTCATGCGTGTGACATTAAAACTGTAACTTTACAAGGGGGATATACTAATACAGCGTATACTGGCAGGTATAACAGTGTAGAAAATGGTGGAGAAAAAATAGATTTTAATTATGCAGTTATGAAATATGGAAGGGATACCTATATAATTATAGGAACTCCACAGATAATGGTAACATATTAGTTATATGTAAATTATTAGGCTATAATATGATTTTAATCTTAAGCATAGATACCATGTCGTATATTATTATGTGTTCTAAAATAATTGTCTGATAAATTATTGTACATAATATTTTGTTAACAAGATCCTATGTGATAAAAACTATCAGAGAAGCTTGTTTTCTTATTTTTAAGTGAAACAAGTTTACCATCTTCGGCTTGTGATTTATTTTTATCCAAATGCTACCATGGATAGTACTCCTATATTCTGTAAAGTAGGGGATAGGCACTGATACGCAAATGGATAAGTTCTTCTAAGATTCAGATGGAGAGGAATTTTTTATAAGCAAACTCCATTTGAATTTCTGAATCACTTGATATTATTTAACGTAAAAATAAATATTATTTTAGGTTAAAAAATATTTATTGAGTTGGTAGAAATTAATTAGCATATCAGCAATTATAGAATGGAGGAACACTATGAGTAAGATAGTAATTAAAGGGGGAAATAAACTCCATGGAGAAGTTAACATTAGTGCTGCTAAAAATTCGGTATTACCCATTATAGCGGCTTCCATTTTAAGTGGGGATAAGTGTGTTATAGATAATGTTCCTATGCTAGAGGATGTTTTTGTGATAAGTGATATATTAAAGAGTATATCTGCAGATGTAGTTATAGATAAAAATTTAAATAGAATTATTATAGATACTTCTAATGTAAGTTATTGTGATCCCTGTAGCGAGCTAGTGAAAAAGATGAGGGCATCCTTTCTCATAATGGGACCCATGATATCTAGATTTGGAGGATTTAAATTATGTCTTCCGGGAGGATGTAATATTGGAACCAGACCAATAGATTTACATTTAAAAGGGTTCGATGCTCTTGGTGCAAAAGTAAATGTAGAACATGGATTTGTAGAAGCAAAAGCTAAAAAGTTAGTGGGAAATAAAATATATTTGGATTTTCCATCAGTGGGAGCTACAGAAAATATAATGATGGCAGCAGTAACTGCAGAAGGAGAAACTATAATAGAAAATGCGGCGGAAGAACCAGAAATAAAAGATTTGGCAAACTTTTTAAACGGTATGGGTGCAAAGATTACTGGGGCAGGATCTAGAGCTATTCATATACAAGGGGTAAAAAAATTAAAAGGTAGTAATCATAGTCCCATATGTGACAGAATAGAATCGGGAACATTTATGGTAGCAGCAGCTATAACTAAAAGCAAAATAAAAATAAATGGCATAAATGAGGAATATTTGAAACCCATAATTGCTAAACTTACTGAGGCTGGGGTTTATATAAAATGTCAGGGAAATAACTTAATTGTGGACGGAAATAGAGAGCTAAATCCTATAGATATTAAAACTATGCCTTATCCGGGGTTCCCCACTGATATGCAATCACAGATAACTAGTTTGTTGAGTACAGTTAAAGGTACAAGTATTATAACAGAAACTATTTTTGAAAATAGATTTATGCATGTAATGGAAATGAAAAGAATGGGAGCAAATATAAAAATAGATGGAAGAAGTGCAGTTATAGAAGGAGTTGATAAACTTACAGGAGCAGAAGTAAAAGCTACAGATCTCAGAGCAGGGGCTGCACTTATACTTTGTGGATTAGCGGCAGAGGGAAAAACAGAAGTTACAGATATATATCATATAGATAGAGGGTATGTAAATATTGAAGGAAAACTAAAAGCATTGGGAGCTGATATTGAAAGAGTGAATGAATAATTTTTATATTATTAATAAAAAAAGAAGAAAAGTATACTAAAAGTTTTCTTCTTTTTTAATACCTGAAAGGTATCCCATGGAATAATTTCAGTTTTAGCGTAATAAAAATATATTAAGCTATAATATGGGAGAGCAAAATGAAAAGATACATTATGAACTTTTTTAAAAAATTTGTTATTTTAATATTCATGAGTATGGCATTTATAATAGTACTTTCCTTTGGGATAAATTATATGAAAATTAGCCAACACACTTTACCTGAATTTTTAATGAGATCCATAAATAAAAATTATAATTATAATTCACAGTATATAAAAGTGTATATAACTGAAAAGAATAAAATAGAAAAAATGAATCTGGAAGAATACATAGTGGGAGTTGTGGCGGCTGAAATGCCAGCAGAATTTTCAAAAGAAGCAATTAAAGCTCAAGCTGTAGCAGCTAGAACTTTTGCAGCAGCTCATATGCAGGTATATGGGGGAAAAGAATATGAAAGTAATACAGGGGCAGATGTATGTGATACAGTGAAATGTCAGGTATTTACAAGTAAAGAAGATAGGATAAAGAACTGGCCCCAATCTAAAAGAGAAGAATATTGGAATAAGATAGTAGGTGCAGTAAAAGATACTTCGGGACAAGTGCTAGCTTATAAAGATAAATTGGTTATGGAACCTTATTATTTTGCGGTAAGTGGAGGAAAAACAGAAAATGCAGTGGATGTATTTGGAAAAGGAGAAGAATATTTAAAAAGTGTAGAAAGTCCTGGTGAAGAAAGTGCATCTAAGTATAGAACTTCTATAAAATTATCCTATGCTAATTTTATAGATAAAGTAAATTCTAAGTATCCCAATTCAAGATTGTCTGTAAAGAATTTAGCTAACCAGGTAACTATACAATCCAGAAATGAAGGCGGTTCTGTTAAAGAAATTAAATTAGGTTCGGTTACCATATCTGGAGTAAAATTCAGAACTATTCTGTCATTAAATTCTTCAGATTTTAATATCTATTTTAAAGATAGTGTCATTATTGAGTGTATTGGATACGGGCACAGAGTGGGAATGAGTCAGTGGGGAGCAAATGCTATGGCTAAACAGGGGAAAACTTACAAAGAAATATTGGCTCATTATTACAATAAAACAGAACTTGAAAATTTAGAAGCATTTTATAATAAATAAATTTTAGATAATAAAGAGATGAAATTTTATTTTATCTCTTTATTATTTTTTACAAAAAATTATAAAGAAAAGATTATAAAATATGTATTTTTTGTAATTGTCTGGACAAACTACAAAAAGGAGGTGTTCATATGGACAGAAAAATTTTTAGTAGAGCATTTAACTTTTTAAAAAAGGAGGGTTTTTATATAATTTTATTTATTTGTCTTTGTGTTGTGGCTACAGTTGCAGTAATTACTGCTAGAAATAATAAAAATCAAAGTGCTGAACTGCAAAAAAGTGTAAGTTTACAACAAAAGCAGACTAAAGAGACGGCCAAGGCAGATGAAAGTCCTTCGTCCAGCTATGATAATGCTCTCCAGGTAAAAAAGAGTGAAAAGGCAGATACTAATGAAAAAACAAATACTAATCAATCTGAAGAAACTTCAAAAAGTGTATCTGGCTCAGCTAGTACTTCCTTTCAAAAACCAGTGGAAGGAAATATTGCAAGAGCATATTCAGAGGATCCGGTATATTGGGATTCTACAAGTACCTATAGACCTAATTTAGGATACGACATACAAACAAAGTTAGGGAAACCTGTATTTGCAGCTATGGATGGGAAAGTAGAAGAAGTAAATAAAGCTACCCAAGATGGAGTGGAAGTTGTTATAGATCATCAAAATGGATTAAAAACTGTTTATTCTAATTTAGATGACAATGTAGAAGTTAGCGTGGGTCAAACATTGAAAAAGGGAACTGCTATAGGAATAGTAGGAAGAAGTACATTAAGAGCAGCCTATGAAAAATATGGGGATCATCTACACTTTGCAATTTTAAAGGGCAGTGAGTTTGTAGATCCAGCTAAATATATAAAGTATTAGTACTAGGCCATTTCTCACTATTTTATGGAGAAATGGCTAATACATCATGAATTTAAAAATGTTAATGAGCATATTTATAAGTATAGGGGGACGAGCAATTGTGAAGAATTACAAAAACGTAAATTATATGGATATAAAGTGTTTATCCCAACGGTACCATTGCTAATACTCCCAGCTTCTTCAAAGTGGGAGATAAGCACTGCTACACACCTGGATAAGTTCTTTATTTATTGCGGTGAGTGTTATAAAGGAGTTGAATGAATTTGAAAGATTATATTGAAGAAAGAGTTTTAGAAGTTGCCAAATATATAATAGGTTCTAAAGCTACTATAAGAAAAACCGCTAAAGTTTTTGGAGTAAGTAAAAGTACTATACACAAGGATATGACAGAAAGGTTACCAAAGATAAATCCGCAAATTGCCCAAGAAGCTAAAAATATATTGGATTATAATAAGGCAGAAAGGCATATAAGGGGTGGAAAGGCAACAAAGATGAAATATAAGGCCATTGAAGGGTAAAAACATTCCCATTACAATTAGAATATGATATGATAATAAATATGATAATTTTATATTTTTATTATGAAAAGCTAGTAAGATTAGGAGTGAAAAAGGAATGTTTTTTAATATAGGAACTGATATGGGTATAGATTTGGGAACAGCTACAGTACTTGTTTATATTAAAGGGAGGGGAGTAATTTTAAAGGAACCGTCAGTTGTGGCTATAGATAAGATTAAAAATAAGGTGCTTGCTGTAGGAGAAGAAGCGTGGCAGATGATTGGAAGGACACCAGGAAATATTGTGGCCATTCGTCCACTAAGAGAAGGGGTCATATCTGATTATGATGTAACAGAAAAAATGTTAAAGTATTTCATAAGTAAGGCTTGTGGGAAAAAGAGAATGTCAGCACCTAGAATAGTGGTATGTGTTCCTTGTGAATCTACTGAAGTTGAAAAAAGAGCTGTAATTGATGCAGCTAAGAATGCAGGGGCAAAGAAGGTGTTCCTGATTGAAGAACCCTTAGCTGCAGCTATAGGGGCAGGAATTGATATAACAAAAGCCAGTGGTAATATGGTAATAGATATAGGTGGAGGAACTACAGATGTAGCGGTAATTTCTCTGGGAGGAATAGTTGTAAGATCTTCTATAAAGATAGCAGGAGATAAATTTGATGAAGCTATAATGAAATATATAAGGAAAGAACATAAATTAATGATTGGAGAAAGAACTTCAGAGGATTTAAAAATAAATATAGGTTCTGCATTTGATAGGGAAGAAGAGGTAACTATGGAAATACGGGGAAGAGATTTGATTACAGGACTTCCTAAAAACATAGTAGTATCCTCAGAGGAGATGAGAATAGCTTTAAAGGAAATTGTAAATTCTATAGCTGATACAACTCATGCAGTGTTAGAAAAAACTCCACCAGAATTAGCAGCAGATATAGCTGAAAAGGGTATTTTTATGACTGGTGGAGGAGCATTATTAAATGGTTTAAGTGATCTAATAAGGGAAGTTACAAAAGTACCTGTTTATGTGGCTGAAGATCCTGTGTCCTGTGTGGCTTTAGGAACAGGAAAAGTTCTTGAATATTTGGATAAGATGGAAGTTTTTTTTACTGGTGATGATATAACGTTGATAGAGTAGTTACATATAAAAATATATTTTAAATATATTAAAGATGCAGATTACCTAATTTATTATACTATAGATTAAGTCTATTTAGGGTAGACTCTTATTTTATGGATTTAAGATAATATGTTGTTATAATATAAATAATATGAATGAATTAATGAATAAAGTATTACTTCAGCCATATTTAAAATCAAATTAAGACGTATATTATTAGAATTATTAAAAAGATTTTCATTTTCATTTGAATCCACGATACCTATTATGGAGAAGTCACCCACATTTGGCAGAGATTTTCCTACGCCTTTACCAGGATGTACAGGGAAATCCCTTACTTGAATTTCCCCTATGCTTTCTAAAGTTCCTAAACAAGCATCTATTCCTATAATAGTGCTGTAGGGATGAAGTAACTTTATTTTTCTTAATTTATCTTCTATGTTTAAGGCATGTATAGGATCTGAAATTGTACCATAAGTAGGTAAAGGAAAGTGTTTGGACTTTAGTAGGGTACCTACTAAAGGTCCTAAACAGTCCCCTATGTATCTATCCGTACCAATACATACAATAATAGTATCTTTATTGATATAATTCTTTAGAAAATAGGCAAGTTCGTGATAGGACAAAGGATTTTTATAATTAACCTTTACTCTATTCAATATATTCACCTTCCTTTATGTATAGCTTTATAAATGTTTTTATCCGAAAAGAGCATTTAGTTAACTCCCAATTTTCTAAGAACGGGAGATGAGAACTTGTGTGTCCTGGATAAGTTTTTAAGATTCAGATAGAAGCGAGTATTGTTTATAAGGGAACTTTTGGCTGAATCTATAAATGACTTCATAGAGAACATTATATATAATGTATATGATAAAAAGAGGTAAAATATTAAATTTCAACTATATACATATGATTTTTAAAGAAATTTAAAGAAATATGGAGTAATAAAAGTTTAATATTATATTATACGGGTATAGTAAGTTTGAAAATAAATGAATGAGAATGTATACTAATCTACGTTAGGTATGTGTTTTTGTGTCTTATAAAGATATATAGCCTAGGAGTAAGCTGGCATAGCTCAGCAGGTAGAGCAACTGACTTGTAATCAGTAGGTCGTGGGTTCGAAGCCTACTGCCAGCACCAATGTGGAGGAATTCCCGAGCGGCCAAAGGGGGCAGACTGTAAATCTGTTGTCAGTGACTTCGATGGTTCGAATCCATCTTCCTCCACCATAGAAACTTAGGGCGCATAGCTCAGCTGGGAGAGCATCTGCCTTACAAGCAGGGGGTCACAGGTTCGATCCCTGTTGTGCCCACCATTTTATAATAAAATAAGCTGGCATAGCTCAGCAGGTAGAGCAACTGACTTGTAATCAGTAGGTCGTGGGTTCGAAGCCTACTGCCAGCACCAATGTGGAGGAATTCCCGAGCGGCCAAAGGGGGCAGACTGTAAATCTGTTGTCAGTGACTTCGATGGTTCGAATCCATCTTCCTCCACCATAAAAGGCACTTTTAAGTGTTTTTTATTTTACTTAATTATTGTTTTCATAATTTAAAAAATTCATTATATAAAACTCTTATCAAGAGAGGTGGAGGGAAAAGGCCCTGTGAAGCCCGGCAACCAGTGTTTAATCATTAAGGTGCCAATTCCAGCAGTTTTAAGCCTGCAAGATAAGAGAGTAGTTAAATTTATTTAACCTCTTCTTATGAAGTGGTTTTTTTATTTTATACAAGGAGGTATTAAAAATGAGGAAGCTATTTACATCTGAATCTGTTACGGAAGGACATCCTGATAAAATGTGTGATCAGATTTCAGATGCTATCTTAGACGCTATTTTGGAACAAGATCCTCAGGGAAGAGTGGCATGTGAAACAGCAACTACTACGGGGATGGTTTTAGTTATGGGAGAGATATCCACCAATTGTTATATTGATATCCCTAAAATAGTCAGAAAAACTATAAGAGAAATAGGGTACACTAGGGCTAAGTATGGATTTGATTGCGATACTTGTGCAGTACTTAGTTCTATTGACGAACAATCTTCAGATATAGCTATGGGGGTTAATGAATCCTTGGAAGCTAAAGTAGGTAGCATGGAAAAGGTTGATGCCATAGGGGCTGGAGATCAGGGAATGATGTTCGGATTTGCAACCAATGAAACTCCAGAGTATATGCCTATGCCTATAAATTTGGCTCATAAGCTTTCAAAGAGATTATCACAAGTTAGAAAAGAAGGTATATTGGATTATTTAAGACCGGACGGAAAGACACAGGTTACTATAGAATATGAGGATAATAAGCCAGTTAGAGTAGATACAATAGTGGTGTCTACCCAACATGATGAATTTGTTACAAAAGAACAGATTGAAAAAGACATAATAAAAAATGTCATAGGTCCGATTGTTCCTCCAGAATTTTTAGATTCTAATACTAAATATTTTATAAATCCAACGGGAAGATTTGTAGTTGGAGGTCCGCAAGGAGATTCTGGACTTACAGGCAGAAAAATAATAGTTGATACTTATGGTGGCTATGGAAGGCACGGGGGAGGAGCTTTTTCTGGAAAAGATCCTACTAAAGTAGATAGATCTGCTGCTTATGCTGCCAGATGGGTAGCTAAAAATTTGCTTGCGGCAGGAGTTGCTGATAAACTTGAAATTCAGATTGCTTATGCTATAGGTGTAGCAGAACCTGTTTCAATAAATGTGGATACTTTTGGTACTAAAAAGATATCTGAGAAGAAAATAATTGACATAGTAAATAAAGTGTTTGATTTAAGACCAGCAGTAATAATAAGAGAATTAGAGCTAAGAAGGCCTATATACAGGCAGGTCGCAGCTTATGGGCACTTTGGAAGAACTGATATAGACTTACCTTGGGAAAAATTAAATAAGGTTAACGATATAAAAAATTATCTTTAACAATAAAAAACTCTGTACTATAATTATACAGAGTTTTTTATTTTAATTATTTTCAATAGGTATATAGTTAAGTATGTTACATAATACTGTCTTTGACAGAAGCGTTTGGTATGAATAACATTACTGTGAAATTAAGCTGGATTCTTTGTATAATGTAAAATATTTTAATAATTAAACTTATATTTATTTTTTTGGATTTAATATATCCTCTAGGTCATTATCTGATAGATCATAATAATAATAATTTTTGTAAAATTCTTTTACTTTTTCTCTAATGTCTAAATCATTAAATAAGTCAGGATGGAGATTTTTGGCGAGCCATAAAGGTTGTAATGCACCTTCTGCACTCCTTACAGACCATAAATATACTCCTTTAGGATTAAGATAAACTTGTTTATTTTTTACAGCTGTTAGAGATTGCCACTGATTTGAACTGCTTGTGTCCATGATATAATCGTAAGTGTTTTTACTTGTGGCTATAATCACATCTGGCTGATTTTTGTATAGAAATTCAAAATCTACACTGGTACCTTCATTGCTAGTGCTAGATTCTTTAGAAATATTTTCTGAAGCTATATTTATACCTCCAGCAGCCTCTATGTAGGAAGTATTTATGTCATTGGAACCAATTGTGGTAAGTGACCCTTTTGGGGTACCACTGGCAACAAATACTTTAACTTTTTCACTAGACTTAGTTTTGTTACTAACATATTTTATATTATTATCATAGTATTCATTAAATTTTTTAGCTTTCTCTTCACTGCTTTCTCCAAGTACTTTTCCAACCATAGTAATAGTATTTTTTATATCTTCAGGAGTTTCTAATTTTAGTCCTAGAAAAGCTATATTAGCTTTTTGTAGTCTTTCTTGTTCAGTTTGAGTAAATGTACCGAAAACTACTTGTGGGTTTGCTTTAAGTAAAGTCTCCATGTTTAAAGTTCCATGGCCTGAACCTGTGTAGGCAGCGGGAATTTCTGTTATCCTAGGATAAACTTTAGGAAAAAAACCTGTTTGAACCCCTTGGGCTGTTGCTACTAATTTATCTGCTCCACCAAGTATTAAAACTATCTGATTCAAAGCTCCAGATGCAGCTATTCTAGTAACCTCATAGGGTATTGTGACTGTTTTACCAGTACCATCAATTATTTTTCTTGTTGAGGATGTTGAATTTTCTTGCTTGGTGGATGTACTATTTTTTTCATTTCCACAGCCTGTACTAATAATTGACATGAGCATAACTGAAATTACTATAGATAAAATTAAAATTTTTGAATTTGTTTTTTTCATAGTAGCTCTCCTTCATTAATAGTTTTAATAATTTCTTCTCCATCATTTACAAAGGTAACTATTAGAGATATTTTACCAGGTATACTTTTAAAACCGTTTTTTATCTTACCTCTGTATTTATAAGGGGGATCATCTACTATGTATTGGCATTCTGGTATCATACCCAATTCTTTTACTAAAAATCTGGTAATTCCAGATACATATGTAGACTCTCCAATAGTAAAGAAATGTTGTGGGAAAGTGCTTTCATAACGAGTTAACATTTCAGTTAATCTTTCCATATAGTAATAAAACATTGACTCCTTTTTTTCTATAAACGGGTTTACCAAATTCATATCTAATTAAAAAAATTTTGCAACTTTTCTTAAAAATTCACTACATTTATGTGCTCCTGTTGGAAATATTTGATAATAAAAATAAGGTGTTCCAAAGTGCTTTTTTAAAAGTTCCATTGTTTTTAATGATGTCTAGGCAGATATCATTATATTAAACTCAGCAGAAGGAATTTCACTCCAACAGTTTACACTTGAAGAAAGGCCCAATAATACATTTACAGAAAAACCAATTTGCTCTAACATATTTTTTAAAGTTTCTATATTTCCACTCCAAAAAGGATCTAGATAAGGGGGAGGTGACCAAAGAGGTATTTGTTTTTTCTTAACAGGCATTTCTTTTATATCATTACCACTAAAATTAATAACATTATAAAATTTTTCCTCTTTATGGATAGTCCTTATAAGTTTGTTGAAGCTCTCAGCTTTTTTGGAGTTAAATCCAGAATCCCATGCTTTAGAATTGTAAAGTTTGCATATAATTGTGATTAAAGGAATTGAATAATTATTATGGATAGAATCAATAACATTTTGTATATCTAATGCTGTTGTTCCTGAGCTACAACTGGCGGTAATAAAAATAACTTTGTGATTTAGACTTTTCATTGCTTTGTCTATTGCTTGTTGTAGCTTTCCATCAATTCCTAGAATTACATCTATCTCTGTGATATTGATGCTAATTAATTTTGCGTTTTCAATAGGTAAGCCACGCTTTTTTAATCTTATTTTAAATTTAAGATTGAAATCCACAAATGACGATGCACATCCAAAGGCGATTGAATAATTACTACACTATCTTTTATTGTAGAAAGAATACATTGAAATAATAGGTGACTGACATTCTGCACATTGCATAAAAATTAGGTTATGTGTATTATGTTTGAATTTTTCTTTATATGTATATCCCCCCCCTTTGAGATTTTAAAATGTATGTTTCAAATGGTAATTTGATAATATATAGCAGTTAAGTATAAGTCATTAGTATAATTATTGCAATGCTTTATTATGTTTAATACAATTTTATTATATTTCGTATAATTTTGTGTTTATTATAATATAAAGAAAATTATATTTCAATAATTTTTTCAATAATTTTTTAATGATTTATTATTTATAATAAATTTTATTTTTCAATATGATATTTTAGATACAGTTTTTTTGAATTTTGTTTTAAAAGATTAGATTAGTGCCCGTAAAGTACTATAAGGTTAAATGTTGCACGGATACATTTATATATATATTTTTATAATGTGTAAGTGTATAATAATGGTGAATAGTGTTATTATGTTTTTAAATTTTATAAATAATTTTGTATTAAGGTGAGTTATATGCAGGAATTACAGGGGATTGTAGAAGATATAGTATTTCAAAATAAAGATAATGGGTATGCGGTGGCTAGGATAAAAGAAAAAGAACATATGATAACTATAGTTGGTTGTATGCCCTATATAATAGAAGGACAAAATTTAAAGGTTTCGGGAGAGTGGGTAGTTCATCCTGAATTTGGTCATCAGTTTAAAGTTAAAACATTTAAAGAGATAATCCCAGACACTTTAGTTGGAATAGAAAAGTATTTGTCTTCAGGTGTTATATCAGGCATAGGACCAGTTACTGCAAAGAAAATAGTAGAAAAGTTTGGAAAAGATACACTCCATATATTAGATAACAATATAGAAAGGCTAAAAGAAATAGAAGGTATAGGAACCAGAAAAATATCTCTAATAGAAAAATCTTATTGCAAGCAATATGAAATAAGAAATATAATGATATTTATGCAAACTTATGGAGTAACTCCTAATCAGTGTGTAAAGATATATAAAAAATTAGGAGCTAATTCAATAAATATGGTAAAAGAAAATCCTTATATTCTTACAGAAGAAATATCAGGAATAGGATTTAAGATAGCAGATAAAATAGCAAGGGGTCTTGGTATAGAAAGAGATTCTCCCTTTAGAATACAGAGTGGCATAAAATATCTGATAAATAAATTTTGCAGCAGGGGAAATACCTATATGCCTATAGATATATTGATAGGAAATGGAATGAACATACTTGGAGTCACTCAAAAGGAATTGGAGAAGAATATATATGAAAGTTCCTTAAATGGAAAAATAAAATTGGAAAAATGGGAAGACAAGATCTGTGTATTCTCTATGACTTATTATTATTGTGAATTAAGTGTGACTAAGAAAATATTGACCTTAGCTTTTAACAAATATAAAGATATAGATTTAGATATATATGAAGAAATTGAAAATTTTCAAAATAGGAATAATATAAAATTTGCTTCTTCGCAAAAGGAGGCAATTAAAGGGGCAGTAGAAAATAGCGTAGAAATAATAACAGGTGGACCTGGGACTGGAAAAACTACTATAATTAATTGTATAATTCAGTTATTTGAGAAATCTAATTTAAGGGTTTTAATGGCAGCACCTACAGGAAGGGCTGCAAAGAGGATGTCAGAGGCCACAAAAAGAGAGGCAAAAACAATACATAGATTGCTTGAAATAGGAGTAGAAAGTGATGAAGAGGCTTTGTTCTTTTCTAGGGGAGAAGAATCTCCTCTTAACTGTGATGTAGTAATTATAGATGAAGCTTCTATGATAGACATAGTGATGATGAATAACTTATTAAAAGCTATTTCACTAAAGACCAGACTTATAATAGTGGGAGATTCACAACAGCTTCCTTCTGTAGGACCTGGAAATGTACTTAGGGATCTTATAGACAGCAAGTGTATTAAGGTAGTCAGACTAAAAGAAATATTTAGGCAGTCGAAAGAAAGTATGATTATAGTAAATGCCCATAAAATAAATTCAGGAGATATGCCCCTTTTAAACAAAAAACTTAAAGATTTTTATTTTATAAGAGCATTGGAATTTTCTAATATACTAAATCTTTTGGTGGAACTAGCAAATAAAAGATTACCTTCGTTTAATAGGAATTGGGATAAAATGAAACACATTCAAATACTATCTCCCATGAGAAAAGGAATTTTGGGAGTATCAAATTTAAATAGAAAACTTCAGGAAGCCCTAAATCCCAGAAGTAATAATAAAAAGGAAAAGTATTTTAGAGATATGATTTTTAGAGTTGGGGATAAGGTAATGCAAATTAAAAATAACTATACTTTAAAATGGACAGAAATTTCAGGAGAAAAAGGTATGGGAATTTTTAATGGAGATTTTGGATGCATTGAAGATATTGACGAAGAGAAGGATACAGTAACTGTCATATTTGATGAGGATAAAAGGGTTGTATATGATAGTATGTGTTTAGATGAATTGGATTTAGCTTATGCCATAACTATACATAAAAGCCAGGGCAGTGAATTTCCGGTTATAATTGTTCCTATATTTATGGGACCGATTTTGCTTATGAATAGAAATTTATTATATACAGCTATAACCAGAGCAAAAGAGATGGTAGTACTTGTGGGAGATTTAAGAGCTTTAAGCTTTATGATAAGTAATAATAAAAGTTTTGACAGGTATTCCTTATTAAAATATAGAATAATGGATATAATGGAGAGTGAAGTGGATGTTACTTTGGAACCAAACCAGTTCCGCTGATAGAAAAGGGGAAATAAGTGAAAAGATATTAAAATGGAGTTTTACTAAAGAGTCTTTTTTGAGTGTCATTTCTGTTCCATATAATTCAACTAAAGGTTTTATTCAGACTATTCAACGTTATTTAATTGAAAACAAAAATGTAATTTATATAACCAATGAGGAATTAAAGGATATTAGTATAATAAAAGACATAGAAAAATACAGCCAAATTACAGATTATACCTATGTGGAGCAGCCGGAAAGTTTTACAGAGTGTAGGTTTAAAATATGTAATTTTGAAAATGCTCTAAAACTAAAGGAAAGGTTTAAACTGATAATGTATGATGACATAAATAGTCTTTCAAAATATAATAAATATGAAATATTTGATTTGATTGATAAATTAAGTTTTATGGACAGTAAAGCTATTATATGTTCAATAGAGAATATGTTTAAGCATTCTAGTGAAATATTTATGCCGATTAGAAAGGGAATACAAATAGTAGAACCAAGAGTGATATCTACAAGGCTTGATATGAATAGGAATATACCATTTGTTATATATGAATATTTAAAATGGTCTATAAATATAGGAAAAAAGATCATAATATATGTCCCAGATGAACAAAAATTACAAAATGTATATTTATATATTTGTAAATATTGTAAAGACTTTACTGACAACATAATTCCTTTTTTTCATGAAGAATCTGATGGAGTTTTACTTGAAGAATTTTCACATGAAGTAAATGGAATATTGATAACTGATTCTTTTCATAAAGATATATATAATATAAAAAGATGTGATATAATGGTATATTTCGCTGATAATCTACAATTTGATTATAAAAAATTTGTCTATTTATGTAGGGGACGAGATATAGGAAGAGGTGAAAATAGCCTAAAAGAAGAGGTTATATTATTAGCTAATTTAGAAAGTATACATATAGAAGAAGCTAAAAATATAACCAGGGATTTTAATAGGAAAGCATGGAAAATGGGTTTGTTAGATATTTAAAATTTTTATTAGAGTGCGTGCTGGATTTAGTGTATTGTGGAGATGAAAAGTGTATATTATGTGGAGAAGAATTATATAAAGATAAAATTATATGTACCACTTGTGCAGGCAATATAAAAATTTGTAAAGATAAATTTAATATAAAAGTTCATGATAAATGGTGCACATGCTATAGTAGTGCCTATTATTCAGAGAGTATGATGGAACTTATTTTAAAATTAAAATATAAAAGTTCTTTTAAAGCAGGAGAGGCTATAGCTAGATATATGAAAGATACCATATTTAATAATGGAATTGAATTTGATATTATAACATATGTGCCTATGACGAAAAAAAGTATTAAAAAAAGAGGGTACAATCAAAGTGAATATCTGGCAAAGTTACTTGGAGGGTATATGAATAAACCTGTTGTATCCTGCTTAAATAAGGTAAAGGATACTAAAGATCAAATTGGATTAGGTAAAATGAACAGATGGGATAATATTCAGGGAAGTTTTAAGATTAATAATGAATATTCTATAGAAAATAAAAAAATTTTAATAATAGACGATGTGTTAACCACTGGTGCTACGATATTTCATTGTTGTAGTGAACTTATTGAAGGTGGGGCAAGAAAAATTAGTATATTGACTGGAGCTAAAAGTAAGGTATAATTTTATTAGTTGAGTTAGGTTTGTGGTTGAAAATCGATGCTAGTCGCAGGCAAAACGATCCACGTAAGTTAAATAAAATATTTAATGAGCATGGTGCGGCTTAGAAGTAAGTCCTGCCGTAAAATACGAGAGGATTAATAGTGAGAGGGTAATTCCGGGTAGTGAACGTTCCAGCAGGCGAGTGTGGGGGCAAAGACCAGGTCAACTAACTTACAAATGCACTATTTGTGCGGTATGGCAGCCCCAAAAAGGCTGCCATATTAATTTAAAATTCTAAAAATTCCCGACCTATTCCCGACCTAGAAAAACTGATATACAATAACTTACCCCTTTGGTACGATAATTTTGTAATTTTCTAAAGCCTTTTTAGTATTCTCCTTATTTATGTGAGTATATATATTATGTGTAATTTCGCTACCCTTTTTATGACCTACAATTGCCTGCGTAATGGATTCAGGAACGCCATCAAGAGCCATCTGTGTTACAAATGTATGTCTAGTCCAAATGTCCTATATTGTATATCAAGAGCATTAAGAGTCTTCCTCCATTGGCTTATAACATACCTCTTATTAATAGGATTTCCTACAGCATCCGTAAATATAAGGTTGTATTTATTATTAAAGCTATTTCCTGCCTTAAGTTTGTCTTTATCATTTTGTAATTTTGCTTTTTTCCACATATCATCAAAACTATCTGGATATTCTATATCCCTAACGGAAGATAATGTTTTAGGAACAGTTATTTTTGTACTTCCACCTATGACTTCACCATTGGAATCAAAATCTTTTGTATATCTTATGGATTCTTTTATGTGGAGTATTCTGTTTTTAGTATCAATATCACTCCATTTTAAGGCTAATATTTCACCCTCGCGCATCCCTAAAGAAAAACCTAGATAAGCAATATTTGCTATTCTGCTATTAGTTGCATATAAATGTTTGAGTATTTTATCTCTTTCATTGGGAGTGAATACTCTAACTTCGGTGGAGTTTTTTTCTTTTAAATAGGCTACTTGTCCAGGTACTTTTACGTTTAGGCATGGATTTTTAATTACAGCATCATTTTCTATCTCGTAATTGAAAAATCTTTTTATAAGTTTATGAGTCTTTAATAAGAGAGGATAATTTTTGCCTTTATTAAATAATTCATTTAAAAATGTCTGAATCATAATAGGTTTAACATCCTTGACTTTTCTTATGCCAAGCTTGGAATCTTTTATATATAACCTATATATGGATTCATATGTCTCGTATGTACTCATTTTTATTCCACTAGGCAGTATAATATTAATCAACCATATGTTAAAAGCACTGTTTAATGTTTCATTTTCAGCAGTTTTATTTATTCCATTCTTAATACTAATTTTTTTTAGTAAACATAGAAACTATCCAATTCCAACCTGTAATGGAT
>ENA-UOOI01000561-UOOI01000561.1-fermentation-metagenome-genome-assembly--contig:-NODE-561-length-46668-cov-18.108854_pt1 | contig 46668 bp, 37 predicted proteins | sample MGYA00245779_ERZ724027 | MGnify/ENA primary metagenome ERZ724027 (study PRJEB28704, sample SAMN03018318) | fermentation metagenome | biome: anthropogenic terrestrial biome; feature: soil; material...
GCCTGTGCTTTTATCGCTTTCAGAAAGATTAAAATAATTTAGGGATAAGCTCTAAGTGTCTATACCAAGTGTGATACTATGTCAAGAAAAAGTACAAATTAAAATGAGAAAACTCTAAAGTACTTTTGGAGCCTATAAAAAATTTTGATGCTTATTAAGTAAAATTATGATATAATCCTTCCGTAATGACAAAAATACAATGGAGGATGAATATAATTTGATTAATGTAAATAATGTTAGTTTAAGATATAAAGGGAGAAAACTTTTTGAAGATGTAAATTTAAAATTTACCCAGGGTAATTGCTATGGAATTATAGGGGCAAATGGTGCAGGAAAAACTACATTTTTAAAAATATTGTCAGGAGAAATAGAGCCTGGTACAGGGGAAGTGAATATCTCAAAACATGTAAGAATGTCTGTACTAAAACAAGATCATTTTCAATATGATGAATATGAGATTTTACAAACAGTAATTATGGGTAATTTAAGACTTTATGAAATAATGAAGGAAAAAGATGCCCTTTACGACAAACCCGATTTTACAGATGAAGATGGAATAAGAGCATCTGAGCTGGAGGGTGAATTTGCAGAATTAAACGGATGGGAAGCAGAATCTGAGGCTTCTTCACTGCTTCAGGGTCTTGGTATAGATATAAATCTTCATAACAAAAAAATGTCTGAACTTACAGGTGCCCAAAAAGTAAAGGTACTTCTAGCACAGGCGCTTTTTGGAAATCCCGGCATACTTATTTTGGACGAACCTACCAACCATCTGGATGTTAAATCTATAAAATGGCTGGAAGAATTTATTATTAATTTTGAAGGCACTGTTATAGTTGTATCCCATGACAGATATTTTTTAAACAAAGTGTGTACATATATGGCAGATGTAGATTATGGAAAAATAAAAATATATGCTGGAAATTATGATTTCTGGTATCAGTCAAGTCAGCTGGCGCTTAAGATGGCAAAAGAACAAAATAGAAAAAAGGAAGAAAAGATTAAGGATCTTCAGAGATTTATAGAACGTTTCAGTGCCAATGCTTCAAAATCAAATCAGGCTACATCCCGTAAGAAATTACTGGATAAGATAACTTTAGAGGATATAAAACCCTCCAGCAGGAAATATCCCTTTATGGGTTTTAAGCCTGAAAGAGAAGTGGGAAATGATATATTAATAGTTGACGGAATTACAAAAAGTATAGATGGAAAGAAAGTATTAGATAATGTCAGCTTTACAGTATCAAAAGGGGATAAAATTGCCTTTATATCGGAAAATGAGGTTCAAGAAACTACATTGTTTAAAATTCTTATGGGGGAATTGGAACCAGATACCGGCAGCTATAAATGGGGAGTTACTATCTCTAGATCATATTTTCCAAAGGACAATTCAGATTATTTCAATGAACAAGAATTAAATTTGGTGGATTGGTTGAGACAATTTTCAGAGGAAAAGTCTGAAAGTTACATAAGAGGATTTTTGGGCAGGATTTTGTTTTCGGGAGAAGAAGCTTTAAAGCAGGTAAATGTTCTTTCAGGAGGGGAAAAGGTACGATGTATGCTGGCAAAGATGATGATGGAAAATGCCAATGTGCTTATTTTGGATCAACCTACCAATCATCTGGATTTAGAATCTATTACCGCATTGAACAATGGACTTTTGGATTATAAGAGTATTGTTCTATTTTCATCTTATGATCATGAATTTATCCAAACTGTAGCAAATAGAATTATACAGCTTACCCATAGTGGGTTTATAGATAAAAGGTTAACCTATGATGAATATCTAGAAAGTATTCAAAGTTAGTGATACAGCCTGTTTCAATATGGTTTTTACATTTTGAAACAGGTATTAGTGAAAAATTCATATGAAAAGTGTCGTACTAACGGTGCTTTAGAGAATTGGGAAAAATGAAAATAATATATAAAAATTAATTTAAATTACACTTGACAGAATTGTATGGATGGAATATTATGAACATAACAGTTGTATATAACAGTGTTATATTTGGAGATGATAATATGAGCAAGGAGGATTTAAATACTCTGCAGAAAATTATGGAAGAAGGGAAAAAAGAGTTTTTAGAGAAAGGCTTTAAGGACGCATCTTTGAGAAATATTGTAAAACAAGCAGGTGTGACTACAGGAGCATTTTATGGGTATTATACTGACAAAGAGGCATTGTTTGAAGCGTTGGTTTTACCAGCAGTAAATGGATTGAAAGATATGTTTGTACTAGCTCAGCAGGAATTTGATCGGCTGCCTGAAGCTGAAAAGAAAAAAACTGTATATGATTATTCCTCTCATGAAGTGAGGAAATTTATTACATATATTTACAATTATTTTGATGAATTTAAATTGCTTATTTCCTGTGCTGAAGGAACAGCCTTTTCGGATTTTATCCATGACCTTGTAGAGGTTGAGGTTGAGTATACATTAAGATTTGTTGAATCTATAGGTAATGATGTAATAGCTTCTGGCAGGGCAACGCTGGAACTTCTTCATATTATTTCCAGTGCGTTTTTTTCTGCTGTATTTGAGGTGGTTAAACATGATATGTCAAAGGAAGCTGCAGATACCTACATAGGAAGTTTAAAACAATTTTTTACAGCTGGATGGCAGAAAATTTTAAATCTATAAAAAATACTTATGTAATGTTGGTACATTAAAAATATATGGGGTTCTTGAGAACCTCAAAAAAATTATTATAAAGTTAGATTAATCTAACAATGGGAGGATGAGAGAATGCAAGCAGAGAAAAAGAAATTTATATTAAAAAGATTTACACCCTATATGGGAAAAAAGAAAATCCTTTTGCCCACAGCATTAGTATTGTCGGGATTGTCCGCAGTTCTTAACATTGTACCTTTTATGCTAGTATGGTATATAACACGGGATATTTTATCAGATCCCCATTCTATTAATTTAACAAGTATCAGCTTTTATGCATGGCTTGCTTTTGGAAGTGCTATAGGAGGAATTGTTGTGTATTTTTTTGCACTTTTGAGTTCCCATCTTGCAGCTTTTCGTGTGGAGATAGGGATGCAAAAGGTTGGTATGGAAAAAATTCTTTCTATGCCCCTTGGCTTTTTTGATAAGCACTCCAGTGGTAAAATACGAAAAATCGTAAATGATGGAGCGGGAACTACGCATAGTTTCTTGGCACACCAGCTTCCAGATATGGCAGGCAGTGTTGTATCTCCCATTATTCTTATAGTATTAATTTTTACCGTAGACTGGAGAATGGGTTTAGCATCCCTTGTTCCAATTGCTTTAGGCTTTATAACTATGAGATTCATGATGAATGCTGAAGGAAAAAAATTTCAAAAGTTATATTTTGATTCTTTAGAAGAAATGAGCTCTGAATCTGTAGAATATATACGAGGTATTCCTGTTGTAAAAACCTTTGGTCAAAGCATCTTTTCTTTTAAGCGCTTTTATAACAGCATCCTCAAATATAAAGAGATGGTTCATGCTTATACCCTGCTTTGGCAAAAGCCTATGTCGTTTTACAGTACTGTTATGCAATCGGCGGTATTCTTTTTAATACCAATGGCCATATTTCTAATAGGAAGAGGAGAGAATATCCCCCTTGTACTTGCAGATTTTGTTTTTTATATACTTGTATCCCCGATTTTTACTATGTTATTGATGAAGTCCATGCATTTTCAGCAAAATACTATGATAGCACAGCAAGCTATCGACAGACTGGATAGTCTACTTGATTATGGCAGCATGAGCTATATGAAAAATAATAAAAATATAAAAAATCATAGTTTGGAGTTTAAAAATGTAGTGTTTTCATATGAAGGCAGTCATAAGCCTGCTATTGACAAAATTAGCTTTAAATTAAACCAGGGGGAAACCATTGCATTGGTGGGGGCTTCAGGAGGAGGAAAAACCACAATTGCAAGACTGGCAGCACGTTTTTGGGATGTAGATGAAGGGGAGGTCTTAGTAGGAGGAATCAATGTTAAAGATGTTCCTAAAAAAGAACTGATGAATAATATTTCCATGGTATTTCAAAATACAAGATTATTTAAAGATTCATTAAGGGAAAATATAGTTTTTGGAAAAGAAAATGTGAAAGAGGAAGAAATAAATAAAGCCGTTGATTTTTCACAGTCAAGAGAAATTGTAGAAAATCTCCCAGAGGGACTTGATACGGTTATTGGCTCAAAAGGGACGTATCTTTCAGGAGGGGAACAGCAAAGAATTGCTATTGCAAGAGCTATTGTAAAAGATGCTCCTATTGTATTGTTAGATGAAGCTACTGCCTTTGCCGATCCAGAGAATGAGCATCTGATCCAAAAAGCTTTGAAAGAACTTAGCCGCGGTAAAACCACACTGATGATTGCCCACCGTCTTACAAGCGTACAGAATGTGGATAGGATTCTGGTTATAGAAAAGGGAAAAATTGCAGAAGAAGGAAGTCATGAGGATTTACTGAATAGGGGAGGTCTCTACAAAGCAATGTGGGAGGAATATCAAAAATCTGTAGCATGGAAAATAAGTGCTAAGGATTTAGAGTTAGGAGGTCAAAATGTTTAAATATTTTCAAAATAAATATGCTTTATCTGAAAAAGGTGCAAAGGATCTTTTTAATGCAATCGTTTGGACAATTATTATGGACATCAGCTTTATGGTTACGGTGGTTATAGGTTTTAAATTTTTAGATGAATATATGATATTACTTTTTAACCCATTAGGAAAGCCTCAAAATGGCATTATATACTATGTTGTTTTGTCTGTGGTTTTTTTTATAGTAATGTTGGTTATTGCGTATTTTCAATATAATTCAGCCTATACCAAGATTTATGAAGAAAGTGCCAGAAGAAGGGTAAGTCTGGCCGAGACGTTGCGAAAGCTTCCGTTGGCTTTTTTCGGAAAAAAGGATATTTCAGATTTAAGTTCGACTATAATGGAAGATGCTACACAAATAGAAACCCTTTTTTCACATTCAGTACCTCAGATTTATGCAGCAGTATTGACTGTTTTTGTCATGGGTGTGATGATGTTTTTTTACAATTGGAAGTTGTCTGTGGCAGTATTTTGGGTAGTTCCAGTTTCGGCATTAGTATTTTATCTGTCAAGGAAGTTTCAAAAAACCATGCATACAAGGCTTTATAATATAAAAAGAGATATTTCAGATAAAATTCAAGAGGGACTTGATTCCGCACATGAAATAAAATCCTATAACAGAGAAGCTGCTTTTTCCAATATGTTAAATTTAAAATTGGATGTTCTTGAAAAAATGATGATTAAAGGAGAACTTGTGATAGGGGCATTTGTCAATCTGTCTTATGTATTTCTAAAGCTTGGATTACCCAGTGTTGTACTGTATGGTGCATATCTTTTATCAACAGGAGAGATAAGTATATTTACTTATCTGGTATTTCTTATAGTCACTGCACGAATCTATAATCCAATTATGGATGCAATGAATAATTTTGCACTGCTTCTGTATCTGGATGTGCGAATTAATCGTATGAAAGAAATGGATAAAATGCCGAGACAGGATGGAAAGACTGAGTTCAATCCCCAAAATCATGATATAGAATTTAAGAAGGTTGATTTTTCTTATCAGGATGGTATCAAAATTTTGAATAATGTGAGCTTTACTGCAAGACAGGGTGATGTTACAGCCCTTGTAGGGCCTTCAGGAGGAGGAAAGAGCACTATTGCAAAGCTGTCTGCAAGATTTTGGGATATAGACAGAGGCACCATTGCCTTGGGTGGAGAGGATATTTCCCAGTTTGACCCTGAAACCTTATTAAAGTATTATTCTATAGTTTTCCAGGATGTTACACTTTTTAACTCAAGTGTTATGGAGAATATACGTTTAGGGAAAAAGGATGCATCAGATGAAGAGGTTATAAGAGCAGCACAGCTTGCCCAATGCCATGAGTTTATAAGTAAGCTTCCCCAGGGATATAAGACTTTAATTGGGGAAAATGGAGAAAAATTATCTGGCGGAGAACGACAGAGAATATCCATAGCTAGAGCCATTTTAAAGGATGCTCCCATTATACTGCTTGACGAAGCTACAGCATCTCTCGATGCAGAGAATGAAAGTAAAATACAAAGTGCACTTGGGGAGCTTATAAAAAATAAAACGGTTTTGATTATTGCTCACCGTATGAGAACAGTGTTAGGTGCAGATAAGATTGTGGTGATTAAAGACGGGGTCATCGCCGAGAGTGGACCACCTTTGAAATTAAAGGAAAAACAAGGGGTTTTTTCAACTATGTTAAAAACTCAATATCAGAGTAATTAGCAAGCAAATTCTAGAAAAAATATAATAGAGAGTGTGTGAAGGTATAGAAAACCAATCTAACCAGCACTTTCTCTCAAACAATTGGGGGTGAAGTTTGCTTTTATAATATTTTTAGTGGCATAATTCAACAGGCTTATGAAATTCTATATTCATCTAAGGATCTTATATATGTTCTTTTAGCCAATGTCTGAAATATTGCAGCTGCTCAGCAGTATGAAAATAGTGTTCTCCATTTTCCATCACTTGCAGATTACAGTTGAATTTTTTAACAAATTCAGATATAGTATCAAATTCGCATAATTTATCTTCTGAACCGTAGAGGATAGAAGTTGGATTATTCCAGGCAGTAACAGGGTGTTTTTTTATATAACAGTAGTAATCCCAGTAGAGAGTTTGTCCAATTGGTGTGGAAATCTCCCTTTTTATTTTTAACTCGTTTTCACTTATGTTAAACCATGTCATCATATTATTTATTATACGTTCCATGTTTAATACAGGAGATAAAAACAGGCATTGCGTAAATGGGGTATGATTATACTCCAGCAGACTAAAATATGCTCCCATACTGCAGCCAAAAAGACTTATGCTATTTGACAGGGATTTGGCATAATTCATAACAGTACCAAGATCACAAAGGCAATTTTGTACTTTACAGACATAAGGCTCATGTCTGCGATCTCCATGTTCAGGCAGGTCAAAGCTAAGTACCTGGTAACCTTTTGATAGTGCTTCTTCTGCCAATAGGACAATTACTTCATCAGCCTTATGGGACATATTACCATGTACTGCTATAAATAGTTTATCTGACTTGTCTCCCCACAAAATTGCAGGGATATTGTTTATTTTTAAAATATGTTTTATCATTTACTTTACCTCATTTTATTAGTGAAATTCTGTTATTGGGATGACAGCATCAGGAGTATGTGGATGCTCCCCAAGTATTTTTTCCATCCAGATCATATCGTACCAGGTACCAAATTTATAACCGCATTTTGTAAAATGAGCTACCTTGGTATAGCCTAAATGTTCATGGAAAGCGGTACTGCTATTGTCAAGATACATATCTTCACCAGAGGTATATGCAATACAGGCATTTAAGTTGATAATGTTTTGATGTTTAAGAATATCTTCCAAAGCAAGATACAGCTTTTTTCCAAGACCATTACCTCTGCAATTTTCCCTCAAATATATGGTGGTTTCCACCGCCCAGTTGTATGCTGCACGCTGCTTGAAAGGTGCTGCATATGCATAGCCAGTAATTTGGTCATCTTCCAAGGCAACAATATAGGGATACATTTTTAAAGTATCACTAATTCTTTGTGAAAATTCTGCAATAGATGGTATGGTATATTCAAAAGTTATAGCGGTATTTTCAACATAGGGGGCATAGATCTTCAAAATTTCTTCTGCATCATCCTCTGTGGCCATTCTGATAGAGATATCTGTATTCATATTTTGAAGCCTTCTTTCATTTCTATTTCGTTATAAGCAAATGCTACTTGAGCCTAGGAATCACTTGATGAAGATCATACCATACATTGTTGTATCTTACCACTGGTTCAGTAAAATGAATGAAAGGGTTCAGTTTATTTTTTCTTTATTTTTTTTATATTTTTAATATATTTTTGTATTTTATAATGAATATAAAATAAATATTAAGAAGGTGATTGGAATGGATGATAAGGTTTTAGAAGTAATACATGTTTCTAAAAAACGAGGCCATAAAATAGTGTTGGATGATATCAATTTTTCCATAGATAAAGGTGAAATATGTGGCTTTGTAGGGAGAAATGGTGCAGGTAAAACCACATTGATTAAAATTATAACAAGTATGTTATATGCTGATAAAGGTAAGGTTATAATCTGTGGAAAAAATCTTAAAACTGAAAGAGAGGAAGCTTTGAGAAATGTGGGGGCATTAGTAGAAACACCAATAATGTATGAATATATGACAGGAAGACAAAATTTAAATCATATATCCAGTGTAATTAAGGATGTAACAGAAGGTGACAGGGAAAATGCTATAAAACTTTCAAATTTAGGAGTGAAAATTGATGAAAAGGTAAAAAAATATTCATTAGGTATGAAACAAAGACTAGGGATTGCAGAAGCGTTAATGGGAAATGTATCATTGTTGATACTGGATGAGCCTACAAATGGACTAGATCCTGTGGGGGTTTTTGAATTTAAAAGTGTTATAAATAATCTGGCTAGAAAAAAGGGAGTAAGTATTTTTATATCTTCTCACATCTTAAGTGAAATAGAAAATATATGTACAAAGATTGTATTTATAGATAAAGGAAAAATTATAAGTGTTCAAAAGATGGATAATAGTATGAAAGCTGCTAATGAAAAAAATATATTTATAAAAACGGATTCTCCTAAAGAATCTTCAAAAGTTATTCAAAGTATACCCTATGTAAAACTATTAAAAATAGAAAACAAGGGAATTTCAATTTTAATTAATAGTGATATAAATGACATTTTTGAGATACTTAAGAAATTACATGATGCTAAGATAAGCGTACAAGGTTTCTTTGAATTAAAGCAAAATTTAGAAGATAAATTTATAAAAATGATGGGAGAGGATAGGGATGAATAGATATATATGGCAAGAATTTAAAAGAGTTATAATAAAAAAGAAAATTATCCTTATCATTATGCTTATTATTACCATAGTTTTTGGATTGAAAAGCATTTTAAAAACAAAAAGTTTAGAAACACAGATTCAAAATTATAAAATTCTTCTCAATAATCAAAAAAATGGCAGGGATAAGGCTGATAGTGAATTGAGAAAGGCAGATTTTGCAAGAGATATATTGGAAACTGAAAAAGAAATAAAAGATAAAGAAGAACAGCTAAATCAGATAAATAGCTATGATAAATCAAAATTAGATGAACAAATTCAAAAATTAGAAAAGGAGAGGGATCCCAAAAATGAATACAGGTTACTCCAATTAAGATATGAAAGAAAATATGATATAGAAAAGAGTGAGTTAATGCCAAAGGGGATGTACGCAGCTTTAGAAACTCTGATAAATTTTATACCTATTTTTATACTTAGTACCATTATACTATTATCTGATATGGTGTCAGGAGAATATTCGCCAAATACAATTAAGGCTTTGATTATCAGACCTATTTCAAGAAAAAAAGTTATAGTATCTAAATTTATTGTTTCAATAATTTTAAGTACAACTGCTATAATCACAAGTGCTGTAATATTTATAGTGGAAGCTGGAGTTCATCTGGGTTTTACAGATTATAGGTTACCCTTTGATGTAGGTGCAAAGTATATTTTAGATAAATCACTGATTTTAAGTTCAATAACTTCACAAATGAAATATGTAGGGGGAAGCAGGAAAGTAATTCCACTTTGGAGTGCAGTTGTAGAAGTATTGTTCATTGTAATAGTTATTTTGGCAGCTATTGTATCAATAATACTTTTTATATCAACAATTTGCAGAAATTCACTTGTTTCATCTATTGCAAGTTTTATAATAATTGCAGGAACAACAGTGTGGTATATATTAGGCTTTATGGGGAGCTATCTTGTATCAGCCAAGTATGGAGTATTTATAAAATTTTTGCCTATACCATATATGATTAATAGTATAGGCACCTTAAGTGGAGATATTTCTGTACAACTTACCAGCAGTATAAATATTTATTTTGTTTTTACAGTGTGTCTGGCATGGATTTTCATTGCTCTGTTTTTAAGCACTTATATTTTTGGAAAGAGAGATTTTGATTAGTTATTCAGTTCTTTGCAGAAAAAAATGATATAATTTTAAATTAGGTGATGTTTATGGAAGAAAAAATATTGATAATAGATGATGACAAAGATATAAGAGAAATGCTTGCAAATTATTTTATAAAAGAAGGGTATGTTGTACAGTCTGCATGTAATGGAGAAGATGGATTGAAGATTGTAAAATCAAAGACAGTTTCTTTAGTACTTCTGGATATAATGATGCCCAAAATGGATGGCTATACAATGCTCCTTAAACTTAGGGAATTTTCCAGTATACCTGTTATATTGCTTACCGCAAAAGGACAACAAGTAGACAAGATAAAAGGATTCATAGATGGATGTGATGATTATATAGTAAAGCCTTTTGATTTTACTGAGCTTTCATTAAGGGTTATGGCTATACTTAAAAGAACAAATATTAGTAATACATCACAGAACCATGTACTGAAAATCAAAAACATTGAAATCAATACTTTAGAACATACAGTGAAAAAGGATAATGTGGAAATAATATTAACCCCTAAGGAATATGAAATTTTATATACCTTGGCCTATAATAGAGGCAGAGTGTATTCAACTGAAATGCTTTATGAAATGATCTGGAAAGATAATTTTATGCAAAATGACAATACTGTAACTATGCATATTAAAAATTTGAGGGAAAAGCTTGGGGATAGTGTTAAACAGGGTAAGTATATAAAAACTATCTGGGGAGTAGGGTATAAAATTGAAAAGAATATTTAAACTTAGGAGTGAATTGGTTTTTTCTGCTATCATTTCATTAATTATATCACTTATACTTGTGGTTTTTTTGAAGGAATTTGTTTTAGGATTTTTTTTAAATGATTCCAAAGATACTTCAAAATATGTACATGAAGATATGATTACTAAAGTTGAACAGGATTTAAAAAATATGGATATGAATAATTCTGGTAACATACAAAAGTATATGGATGAAAAATTCAGCATGTTATACTTTATTTTTATAGTACATAAAGATGGGAGAATAATAGCTTCAAATAACAAGGAAATAAAAAGTATAGATTCACATGAAATTGTAGATGGCAAAAAGACATTTGAATTTTTGAATACACATAGAGATAACCTGGTTAAAATAACCAGATGTGATTATTTAAAAGAAGGATGCTATCTATACTATATATACATTGGCTATGGAAAATTAGAAAAGGGAAATATAGTAGGTATAATGACAATCATAGTTTTTATAATTATTTTTTTCTTGTCTATATGGAGACGTATATCCTATGTATCTAAAATAAAATCAACAGTTAGAAATATTACAGAAGGCAATTTATCCTGCCCTGTTCCATTAAAGTACAAAAATGAACTGCGGGAACTTGCTGAGGACATAAATTACATGGCTTCAAAGATTGAAAAAGAAGAAAAAAATAGAAATGAATTTTTGACTAATATAGCTCATGATTTAAGAACACCATTAACTACTATTCTTGGATACATAAATATGATTAAAAATGACAAATACGAATCAAAAGATGAACTTAACAGTTATATAAACATAGTGGATAAAAGAGGGATATATTTGAAAAATATGCTTGAGGATTTTTTTGAATACTCAAAACTCTCTTCTAAGGATATTATCCTTGAAAAAAAGAAAATTGAAGTAAATGAATTGGCACGTCAGATATTTGAGGAAGAGGAGGAGGAATTTACTGAAAAAGGTTTGAAACTTTTGCTTGATTTATCCCGAGAACCTATTCATATTGAATCAGATCCTAATTTATTTCTAAGAGCGGTGAATAATCTCCTAGTTAATGCGCTGAAGTATTCTAAAGAAAATACAATTGTTCAGTTTGGTGTTGATAAAGAAACTTTTAACAATAGGTTTTATGCAGTGCTCTGGATATCAAATATACCCTATGATTCCATCTCCCATAATGATTTAGAAAATTTTTTTGACAGATTATATAAAAAAGATTTATCAAGGCAAGAGGAAGGCAGCGGGTTGGGATTATCGATTGTTAAGAATATAATAAAGCTTCAAGGAGGTTTTGTAAAGGTATATGGGGAAGGTGATAGCTTGGTATTCAAAATATATCATCCCTGTTAGAAAAGAGCAGGCCACAAGTGGAACAGTACTTATCCTCCACTTTGAAGAAGATAGGGGTGTTATCAATGTTAGACTTTGATGCTTTTACTTTTGGGAAGAGTTTCCACATTTTTTACAAAGTGCAAGTATTTTAATAAGAAAGAGAGCATGATGCTCTCAAATTCTATTCCACATATCTAAAAACCAGTTTGCTTTCTCTTTTTTAAGACTTTTTTGTATTTTCATTATCTGATTTTTTGTCTTTATTTTTTTGAACCTTAAAAGATTGAGATTTTTTTATTTTATTACCTGCATCTTGAAATTGATTAGTTTGCTTTTTTAATCTAATAATGGCAATTATAGATATTATTATTAAAATTAGGGCTATCAAAAGTATCCACCATGGAAGTCCTGATTTATTTTCAGTCATTTGTACAATAGAACTGAAAGTAACTGGTATTTTATCATTTGCTGGATCATTAACTTCTACATTATTAATTGAAAGTGTATTGTCAATAATAGAAATTTGTTCTGATATTTTTTGTAAAGTATCCATATTGCTTAAAACTGATTGAAGTGATTTTATATTGGAATTATTATCATAAGCTAGTACATATATTCTTTTATAAAAATTCCAAGGAGATCTAATTACTTGAATTATTGTTTTATTTTTTAAAATCTCTGGTACTATATTAAGATTCTCTTTGATTTTAAATTTATTGTTTCCTAATGGAATTATGGGAATTGAGTTTTTAATTTTGTCCGGAAGATTGATATTATTAAATGAACCTATAAAAATCATATCTGTATCTTTCTGTTCTTTTGTCATTGAAGTATTGTCATTTAATATATCAAAATCAAAGGTCTCTTTAAAATTTTGTCCTATACGGCTAGCAATAATTGCCGATACATTTAAATTGTCATTATCAGTATTTTTCGAAAATGATATTAAAATTTTAGGCTGCTTATCGGTATTATATAAATTGAAATATGGAAAGTTATCTAGTGATGGCTGAATACTTGATTTTCCAGGAATTAAACGTATTTCGGAATCAGAATTTATACATGTCCATGCACTGTCATAATAATCTTTTGAACAATCTATTTTCCCTATATAGTTATAGACTTCAATATCTACTTTTATTATTGATTTTTTTAAAGCACTATCTGGAATTTCAACTTTTAAATTGCCATCTTCTGAATTAGATTCTGACAGTTTGGAGCTATTTATAACTTTTCCGTCTATATATATAGTAATTAGAGAGTTATCTGAAAGTAGTATCTTTGAGTGTTTGAATTTTAAATTTATATAAGAACCTTTTGCGGCCTGTACACCATTAGGCTGAAAAAATGAAAAACTAGTTTTTTGATGGAATGCTCCAGCTAAATTTATGTCGGAATATCCCCAATCGGAAAATTTATATATGCCATCCTCGTTTTTGATAAATTTATTGTATTTAGTGGTTATATTGGAATCTACAGCCAGTGAGTTGCTTTTTACTTGATTTAAAAGTGCATTATTAGAAATAAAATCGGTAGCTTTACCAATTCCAGCTGAGTTTTCACCACTTATTACAGTATTGAAATAGGGAGTTTCTTTAGTTATATCTGAAATTGATAAAAATCCTTGATTTGGGGTTAATTGAGTTTTTGGTAAAATTAAACTTTTATTTTCTTTTAATTCTTTTGTTGGTGCAATGAATATAGAATTTACAGCAAATTTTTGATTTAGGTCACCTTCTGTAACATTGTAATTTATAAGAGTTCTATCTGGATATGAACCACCAATAGAAGAACTTAATTTTAAAAGATTTGAGACTAAATTATTATTCTGAGATTTAGGTAGTACAAAATTAGCTATCAAAGATTGTTTATCACTAAAATCCTCAAAATATGCAGAATAAAATTCTGAAAGTGATGGTGAATATACACTTTTATCTGAAATATATAATTTCGAATCATTATATAGAGTAACCCAGTTGCCTAGATTATCAATATCAGCACAGTCACCTATTATAGAGCGGTGATTGCTTTCAATTTTAATGGTATTTAGTTCCCCTAATTTTAATGTATTAAGGGGGATATTTATTTTCCAAAAACCATAGTATGTTTTTTGTATATTATTTATCAATTCTGTGGTAATAGGGATATCATTAACACTTAAAGACATATTTGAAAGTTCATTTATTAATGTGTTAGAAATAGCATAATGTATAATTACATAGCAGTCATCGTTTAATACAGCGTATTTAGGAATTTTAAAGAAAAATGATGATGAATTTTTAGGCATGGTAAAGTTTTGATTTTTATCAAAAAGTTGTAGACCATAGCAGTGCATGGGAGCATTGTCCTCTGCCGCAGCTAATACGTTTCCATTTAAAAGTATAAAAGAAATTAACAAACTTACTGCAATTATAAAAAGGGATTTTTTAAACACTTTTGTCCTCCTTTAAGTATTTTTATTTAAAATTGTGTTGTTTCGTTTTGATGTCAATCCATGGTGAGTTTTTTCCCAATAAAAAGGGTTTTTAATAAGCTGAAATAATGCCTTATATGCAGCAACACTCATTAATATCCAATAAATAGGGGTTAGAAGTGCATATTTAATTAATCCGTAAGAAAATGGCTGTTCTTTTTTAAGTGCACAATCCCTTATTACCCAATACATACCAATTGCATTGGTATATATAAAAATAAAGTTTCCAAAAAAAAGTTGAATTGCTGCTATATGATAAAATATTCCAGGAAATAAAGAATTTATCCATAAAGCCTTAGTAGCATACCACCATATAAGCATTAACCAAAAAAATGGATTAATAATAGGTAAGAGGGGTGTACCCAACACCATAGCTTGATAGCCTATAAAACCTTCAAACCCCAGTGATTTATAAAGTTGTATGGGGTGTCTCATATGTACAAGCCATGTCTGCATATATCCTTTTATCCATCTAGATCTTTGTCTAATCCAGTTTTTTAAATGTGAATTTGCTTCTTCCCAGGTACGAGAATCTACCACTCCAGTTTTATATCCTTTTTTAAAAAGTCTTACACCTAAATCTGCATCTTCTGTAACATTAAAGGGATCCCAGGCACCAACTTCTCTTAAAAAATCTATCTTAAAATGGTTAGATGTTCCACCAAGTGGTATAGGTGTTTTTAATTGCATAATACCAACTAAAAGAAGTTCAAACCACATACTATATTCCTGGGTAAACCATTTTGTTAGTATATTCTGATTACTATTAAAATAATTAAGTTTAGCTTGTATACATACGAATTCATCAGGTAACTTTTTATAGCAAAGATAAACTTTTTTTAATTGATCCGGTTCCGGTCTATCCTCGGCATCATATATAACAACATATTCTCCTTTTGCTCTAATTAATCCATAATTACATGCTTTTGGTTTCGTTTTAGGAGTGGAGTTTGGGACTACAATAGCTCTATAATTATTTGGTAAATTCATATCTTTTATAACATCAATAGTTTCAATATCATCTTCTTCAAGAAGTATACAAACATCTAATTTATACTGAGGATAATCAATATTCTGTATATTTTTTATTAAATCCTTGATAACTTCTGATTCCTTATAAACTGGAACGAGTATAGTGTATATGGGGAGTTCTTTTTCATCAATTTTATCTAATTCTTCCTGTGTGAATATCAATTGGGCATTTTTATTGGCACCTTTTATGATGATTAGGAGCTTTAATGCTGCCATAATCGCGTAAATAGCTTGAAAAAAAAGATTTAGTAAAAAAAATGTGCATTTATAATTCAAAACTATCATAAAAATAAGTACTGATATAATAAATATTACAACTACTCTCTGGTTGTTAGAAAAAGTTACTATGGCGGAATTTTCCGGTTGCTCGTCATACAACTCAAACACACTTTTTTCTGTTTGAGTATAGCTATAAGCTTCATCCCAAAAGTTATCTATTTCAATCATTGTAGCTAAAACTTGCTCTACAGGTTTATCTAAATATAATTGAATTTTTTTAATATCATCATCAGAAAGTATTTCACTTACTGCAAGTAGATACGAATTTTCTCTATCATTTATAATTATGGCATTATATTTAAGAGCTATTTCATAAGGTATTTTTTTTAAATTTTTAAAATTAATGTTTCTTCCTACTCTTCCTACGTTGTTTTGAGTAGCTAAGTCCCTGTATAAATCTTCTGGTGTTATGTATTTCAAAAATAAAAGTACATCACCCAATTTACCTCCACTTTTTTTTTGAAGTTCTAGTGCTTCATCAAGTTGTTCTTTTGTTATCTTGCCCTTTTCCATAAGTAATTCACCTATAGGTATTTTGGGTCTATTATCTATGGCTAAAAAATCATCCAATTGTTTTTGGGTAATGTATTTTAGGTATACAAGAATGTCACCTATACGTCCACCATTATCATTTTGATAATTCATAGCATTAATTAATTGTTTTTGATTGATTAATTTTGATTGAATTAACCTCTCTCCGAGTCTTGAAAATTTACTTGTATTTATAAAATATTCTAGATCTTTTGATGTTATAAAATTATTTTCAATTAATATATTACCAATAAGTCCACCATGTTCTTTCTGGTATTCAACAGCAAATTTTAGTTGTTCTTCAGTTATATATCCTCTGTTCAAAAGCTTAGTACCAATTTTTCCCGTACTCTCTGACATTTTATATCACCTTCTAATCAATAACTTGGAATATTTTATATCCTTCAAATTCTTTTTTTAAAGTACACCAATCAGTTCCCTGCCTATATAGGGAAGGATATTTTTTATTAAATGAATCCAATACTCCAATACCATTATCAGGATCGGGTACTATTATATATTTAATTCCATATTTGGCCGGGTAATTTAAATATTTATTAAAATTCAAATTACTACTGACAACAATATTATCGATATTTTTAATATTGAGAATAATTGCAGAAGTTAAAAATGAATCCATCATTACTTTATCATCTGGAAGTTCTTCATTTATATATTCAGATATCTGCGTACATTGTTCACTAACTACAACATAATGTTCCTCTATAGCAATAACCGGACTGGAAAGAGCTATTACAGTTGATATAGATGAAATAATTAAAAATACACATAATATGTTAAAAAACAATGGCTGTAATGTTTTTTTAAATTCTGATAATTCATATGGAATCCATGCAATACATATTGGCAAAGAGTAAGAAAAAAATCTAAGCCATCCATAAGAACTTCCTTTTATAAGCATTAGAAAATGAAAAATTATCATAGATATTATAAGTACAAATAAAATAAAAAAATCATTTTTTACTAATCTTTTAGTTGTTAACCTGGTTATGATAATTGCAAAGAATGGAGGTAAAAATGGCAGGGCTCTTTTAAGGATATACAATATAATTTCTAAATAAGAACCAGCAGGTTTAGTAAATTGGCTTTGAGTTGCATTAGAATAAACAGAATTTAAAAAATAAAAGGGGTTTCCGGTAATTGTCCAATTCAAGAATATCCATATCAATATTGTATAAAGTATAGGTGCGTATAAAACAATGGTTGTCCCTTCTGCATAATAATATTTTTCCCTTTTTAAATTATGTGGGATAAACTTTTTTTCTTTTTCATTAAAAAATATATTTATCAAAACCCCAATACCAACTGCTGCTGAAAATGGTATTGCTTCATATCTGCATAAAAAAGCTACTGCTAGAGCAAATGAAATTTTTACAATATACTCTGGTTTTCCCTTTTTCATCCACAAAGTCATATTGGTTACTATATAAATAATGGCTAGGAAAAAGGGTTCCTCGCTCATTCCATTCATTCCATAAAAAAATATGAATGGATTTGTAATATATAAAAGAATTATACATATTGAATATTTTCTCTGTATGTTGAATTTTGTAAAAGTTTTAAGTAATAGCACGGCACTAAAGCCAGCTGAAATTGAAGTTATTATTACAGCTGAAATACCTGATGAAACAATTGGTCTCCAGATTTTAGATAACGCCACAAATGGCAATTGAAGTATACTTGGCAGTGGATTCCATACAAAACCAATAGATGCAAGCCTGATAGGTTTTACATAAAGAACATAAAAAGCATTAGCAGTTCTGCTAAAAGCATCATTTAGTAATATACCTTTAAAATAACTAAAATAAATACCGGCAATAAATTCAGTTATAAATACAACTAAAAATAGTAGTAATGAAGATTTTGTTTGTAGTTTTAAAAATATACTTTTATTATAACTTTTTGCCATAGTTATTTAAAAGCTCCTTAAATTATTTCTCCATGTCCATAATCTATTTAAATTATAATTCCATAATACTGCACCTAAAATACCTCCTAAATTTGAAATGTTGTAATTGATTTTCAGTTTATAGTGTAAGGAATATAATATAACTATATTTATAATTATTCCACATGATGATATAGTAAAAAATTTTAAAATTTCTAAAATGATTTTTTCGGTTTTTTTGTCTTTCCATGTAATATTTCTATTTAAAATAAAGTTTCCAAACATAGCAATTAGTGCTGAAAGCGTTCCTGAAATACTTATATTAACTCCATAAAATATAAAAATATTATAAAATATCATATTTATAAGTACACCTAGAGAACCTATCATTGCAAATATAAATATTCTTCTATCATCTACACTATACAATACTAATCTAAATATATGTTTTAAATAGTTTATCTGTTCAATAAAGGACATTTTTGAATTTCCATAACTTCTTTTTTCAAATTTATAGGGTATTTCTTTTATTTTATTATATTTTGCCCTTACTAAAATTTCTATAAGTATTTTCCATCCTATAGGATTTAAAATAACATCATCCAATATATTTTTTTTGAATGCAAAAAATCCACTGGTGGGATCACTTATATTTTTTAATTTACTTAAAAATATTTTTCCAATAATGGATGCTGTATTTGAAATTATTTTTCTGGAAATAGTTAAACCATTTTTGTCTTCATCAGTTAAATGTCTACTTGGAATTACTATGTCCCAACCTTCTTCTACATACTTTATCATTTCTGGAAGTAATTCAGGAGGATGTTGTAAATCTCCATCCATGACAACAATTATGTCTCCCTTACTCATATTTATTCCACAAACTACAGCGGTTGACAAACTTCTTTTTCCTATTCTATGAGAATATCTTATATTTTTATGTGTAGAGTTTAAACTTTTTAAGTATTCCGGTGTATTATCTAAACTATCATCTATAAATATAATTTCGTAGTTATAAATGTTATTAAGGGCATTCTTTATTCTATCTGTTATTTTTATAACATTTATTTTCTCATTAAATGTAGGTATTATTATACTTACCATATGATCCCCCTAAAAATTATATTCCTTTATTTAATTTTATATGTTTGTACAATTATTTTTAATCTTATATTTATAGTTTATTAAAGTTATAAAATAAAAAAACAATAAAATTTATTAGTCTTAAAAACTAGTAAACTTTATTGGTGGGTTGCACTATTAGCTCCAAATTCCCAAAGTGCCCAAGTAAAAAGGAATGTTTCATTGCTCCCAACTGTAGTGGTATGTAATTGTTTAAATATTGATATATACTTAAATATTATCATGGCGTAAAAATTTTGTCAATATGTAATTTTTTGAATAAAATTACGAAATTAAAAAAGTATATTGTAGCTTCTATGTTGAACTAGGTTAAAATAATAGGGGATTATAAAGCAAAAATACTCCTGCAAATGAAAGAATGAGATAAAAGTCAGCTTCGTAGTAAGCTAGAAAAGATAGCCTTTTATCTGAACTATAAAATTCTTTCTTATGACTATCCTTAAATAACTTTTTAAATAAAGAATAAATTATCCATCCTAAAAATGATCCAATTGTATTCATCATTAAATCATCTATATCAGTAGAACGCATATTCAAAAGTTGGCTTAATTCAATTATCAATGAAAAAAGTAATGCTGTACCTATTACTTTTCTAGGTGATTTGAATTGTCTCCAGATAAATGGTAGTAAAAAACCAAGAGGCATGAACATTATGATATTTGCCAAATGAGTTGCAATACCTCCAGAAATAGAACTAAATGGCAGCAAATTAAGTTTAGTTAATATATAAATGGTTTCATGTAATTTGGTATAATGTGTAAATTCATAATTAGTTCCAATACCAGTACAAATAAATACAAGGATTATATATATGTAAAAAATATAGACCCATACAAAATGGCTTAAACCATACCTGTGGCCATTTTTATGTTCTTTTTTAATCATAATTATTTGAAATATAACACAAAAGAATATAACACATAGGTACTCATAACTTTATAGCTATAGTAAACATAATAATTTCATCTCCAATTAGTATGATTTTTAGTCTTACAGTATATATAACGATTTTAAAATATAAATTACTTCATAGTATGTGAAACAAGGGTATTTTACCATTTTAAATAAATACCCTTCTTAAAGTCTATTTCAATACATACTGGGCTAGTACACTTTGAAGCTCATATATATTTAGACTTTTATTGAATTGTTTTTCTATAGGCAGCTGGGTTCCTGAGATCCAAATTTTTAGTTCTGCATCTAAATCAAAATTTCCCGATGTTTCTATGCTGAAGTGAGTAATGTTTTTATATGGAATTGAATGGTATTCTGTTTTCTTACCAGTAACTCCTTGTTTATCCACTAATATAAGTCTTTTATCTGTAAAGATAAACATATCACGAATTAATTTATATGCTTTTTCAACATTTTCTGAAGAGGTCAATATATTATCAAAATCTTTTTGTACCTGATTTATATTTACTTCAGAGGCATTTCCCATTATACCGTCAAATAATCCCATTTAATTTTCCTCCAATTAATTATAATATTATGATTAAACTTAATTATATAGGATAAAAGGTTAATGGTCAAAATATACCTTTTTTAAACTTTAAAAAGTGAAAATAAATATTGTCTAAAGATATGTTTTTTAATAAATATGGCTTCTTTATATATAATTTTAATTTATAAGGGAACAATATATTTGTAAAAAAGTTTAAGGAGGGAATTTTTATGACAGCTGGCGAAAAACAATTGGATTCCGGTAATTTAAAAGTATTAAAGGATCAAATTGGATATGAAGCACTGATGAATAGGAAATTTAATGATTATTCGGGAAAGTGCGGCGATATTCAAATAAAGAACTTGTGCAATGAAGCTGCCCAGGTTCACAGACAAAATTTTGTTTCTTTAAAAACATACTTGGATTCACATCAATAAAAGAGAGGAGAATTAGAATTATGGATGAAAAGGAGCTTATGCAAGACCTTTTGACAAGTGAAAAACAGGTCATTTCAGCCTATAGTACAGGAATAACGGAAACTTCCTGTGTCAATTTAAGAAATACCCTGGTAAACAATTTTAAGAATGCCCAGGATGTTCAATATAAAATTTTTGACACTATGAGACAAAAAGGATGGTATCCTACAAAGGATGCTCAGACATCAGAAGTACAACAATTAAAGGATCAGTCCAATCAAATCATGAGTTCATTAAAATAAGGAATATAAGGAGTATGTATTTTTTAGATACATACTCCTTATATTTTTTAGTATAGGTGAGTTTAAGAATTATTTCACAAACATAATAAATATTGTAGAAACCGCTCCAAAAATTTTGGATTTATCGTATAATGTTAATAAGATGACAGCATATTATGATAAAAAATGTCTTCAATTATATAATACATAGAGGAAGGGAAGGGTGTTTATGCCTTATATAGGTTCAAGAGTTACAATGGAACTTTCAAAAGAGAAAAAGGAAGAACTGAAGAAAAAAATGGGAGAAATTATTGCTAAAATTCCAGGAAAATCTGAAGAGTGGCTTATGATAAGTTTTGATGATAATAAAACTATTTATTTCAGAGGAAAAGAAATGGATAAGGCAGCTTTTGTGCAGGTTAAGATATTTGGAACTACTGAAAGAGAATATAAAAGCAAAGTTACCCAATTGATATGTGATCTTTATGAAAAAGAGCTCCATATACCTGGAGACAGCATATATATAACTTTTAGTGAAGTGAAGGATTGGGGCTTTAACGGTAAAATGTTCTAAATGATTTAGGTATGGTAATAGTTTAAGGAGGATTATTTATGGAAGATAAAAAACAAGATGAGCTTGAAGAGTTAAGTAATGAAGTGGACATAATACTCTCATACAAAGATGTCATATCCAAAGAGGAAATAAATAATTTTGTAAATAAATTCTCCTTATTATCTGAATATGATATAAGAGAAAAGATAAGTGAGTTAACGGGGAATAATATATATATACAGGAATTTAATAATAAAGTTATAAAAGAAGAAAGTGAAAATATAGAAAAAATAAAGGACGTGGAAAAAGAGAATACAGAGTCAGTATATACTATCTCTGAAGAGCTTTCAGAGGAAAAAATGTGCAAGGATAAACCCTTGAATAACCAGGAGAAAGTATTTGACATAAATAATATTCCAGAAGTTTCCTTTATAAGAGCTGAAGTGAAGTATGGCCAGCTTTCCCTAGAGTGGGGATGGCCCCGAGGCATAGAAAAAGTAATGCTGTGCTATAGAATGGATAAGTTTCCCTTAAACTCAAGAGATTCCTCCTGTTGTCGTATTTTGATGGAGAGAAAAGGCAGTTCCACTATAGGAGATTATACCATGGAAAAGGTGCTGGAGAGAAATTACTATTTTTCTATTTATACCTTAGTAGAACAAGGGGAAAAAGTTATATTTTCTCAAGGACAAAGAAGACTTGTGGTAAATAAAATACCAGAGGAAATATTCTACGAAATAAAAATAAAAAGAAATATTTTAGGAAAATTAAAAACTGCAGAATTAGTTTTATCCACAGATAAAAAAGAAATAAATATTCCACCTCTTGTGCTGGTGGGAAGAGTGGGAAATATGCCTCTTCAAAAATCCCAGGGAGAAAGTCTTGTTACCACGGATTATGAAACTCTTACCAAGGATGAAAACTTGTTTTTTTCTATACCTGCTGGTAGTATAGGGAGAAATATGTATGTGAAATTGTTTTTTATGGAGGATGAAAATAGCAAAAGGTATAGAATAATATCTCCTGCAAAGGATAAACTGTATTTTAAATAATTTTAGATATGGCTGCATACCAAGGAGGATTTAGCATGAAGTTTAATTTAAAAAAGAAATATTATTATATATGTCCCTATTGTTTTTCAAAGCATAATTTAAGTGATGTGAATTTTATGTGCAAAAATGATCCCGATATATGTAAAAATGCAAGAGAAGGTATCCTGTTAAAACCGGATATGGGAGAAAGTAAAAATGAAATAGTAGATTCTATGATCTGCAATGAATGTGGGGAGAGAACTCATGTGAAAATATGTCCAACCTGTAAGGAAGAATTGCCCTTTGCTATAGGACAATATGATGATTTGGTGTTTGCTGTAATTGGGGCAAAAGAGGCAGGAAAAAGTCATTATATAGCAGTTTTAATAAATAAAATAATGAATGAAATAGGGTCTGCCTTTAATTGCAGTCTCTCTGCGGTAAATGATGCCACCATAAACAGATACAGAAATGATTTTTATAATCCCGTTTTTAAAAGAAATGAGCTTATAAGGGTAACTCGTTCAGCTAAAACAGATTCTTCTGTAAAACAGCCTCTCATATACAATCTTACATTTAAGGAACAGGGAATTATAGGGAAATTTTTTAAAAGCAGAAGAATAAGTAATGTAGTTACCATTGCTTTTTTTGATACTGCAGGTGAGGATTTGGATTCTGAAGATACCATGAAAACTGAAAATAGGTATATATATAATTCCTCTGGTATAATATTTCTTCTTGATCCGCTGCAATTAGAAAATGTAAGGGAAAGACTGCCGGAGGGAACAGCCCTTCCAGAGGAAAATACAAAAATAGAAGATTTGCTCTCAAGAACTGCAAATTTAATCAGAAAGGCAAATGGCATAAAAGTGAATAAGCTTATAGACATACCCGTGGCTGTGGCTTTTTCAAAAATGGATGCAGTGGAATCTTTAATAGACCCTTCAAGCAGTATAAATTATCCAAGTAAACACATAAGCAAGGCCTGTTTTGACTTATCAGATTTTGAAGATATGAATGGAACTATGGAATCCTTGGTGAGAAGTTGGGGAGGGGAAAACTTTGCAGAGCAGTTAAGTTTGAATTTTAAAGAATATGGATATTTTGGGTTAACTGCCCTTGGGTGTGACTCCAGGGATGGAAAAATAACAAAATTAAGACCTCACAGGGTAGAAGATCCATTTTTGTGGCTTTTGTATAAATATAAACTGATAAGGGGAGAAAAGAGGAAGTGATATGAGTTATGGCAATTAAACAACTTTTTTATACTTCATGCAAAAGAGGGCTGTCTTCTGGTATGGGCTTTCAAACATACTCTATGTCAGAGGGTATTACAGAGGAAGAGAGAAAAGAAATTGAAAGCTATTGTGTATATGTACCTCCAGACAACCTACCTACACTGCCTTCTCAGGATGAAATAGATAAATTGTTTCCACTGTCTTTTTCCTATTTCAGACTGAAAAATAATAAATACTGTATATGCAGCAGCAAATATATAGGCAAGGATTATTCGGGAAGATACGGAAATTATTTTTGTCATGTACTCATATCCGAAAAACCCTGGGATTTTTACCCTATAGAACTTTATGGTTCTCCTGTTTTTAGAACACATCTTACAAAGGAAGAACAAAATAGAGAAAAAACCCGCTATCTTCCAGAACTTGAAGAAATATCAGTAGGCAATATAGTTAATTTTGATACCATAAGTGAATTTCTTAAAAAGGAAATAGTAGATAAAAAAAGGAAATTTTTTATACAGCTTATGGAATCCCTTCTAGATTATAGTGAAAGTAAAAAAACAATAATATGTTGTGACCAAAAAGGTAATATGCCCTTTTGGATTGGAGCGGTTTTAATGTGTATACCTCAAAAATTGGCCAGCCAGTTCAGCTTTACCACTTATTCTTACAATCCCCAGGACTTAAACTATATAATTTGTGGTGTAGACAAAAATGGAAGTAAATTTAATTTTAAAGAAGGACAAAAATCCTATAGATACTCTATCCATGATTTCTCAGAAGAGATTAAAGAGGTCAGTGGCAGTAGCAGTAGTTTTATAAAATTGGCTGAAGTAGGGTATACGGTGTCTAAGGAAATATTCATGCCCTTTATAGATTTTATAAGTGAGTTTGAATATAATTTTTTGGACAAGAATATAGATAATTCTGTAAGTTTGTACAATATGGTAAAAAAAGGGGTACAGAGATCAAGTATTGAAAATATTAAAAAGGCATTGAGTTTTGCAATTGGATATAAATCTAAAAAAGCTTACGATGAAATCTTTAAATTGCTTGATCCAAACCTGGATAAGATAAGCACCCAGGTGGACTTAGAACTTTTGGAGATAATAACAAAATTTCTATTCAAAGCTGGGCAGGAAGTAGGCAATAGGAAGTATATAACAAAAACTTATGAATTCTTTTTTAATTCTGTTCATTATCTTCTGGTAGATGTTGAAGAGATTCCCCAGCAGGATATAATAGATTTATATGATAGAATAAGAACAGTTTATAATGTAGAACAGTTTACGAGAGCTTCACTTAATATAGATAGAATAAAAGATATTGAAATCTATGTCCGGGGAGGAAAGGTGAGACATGCAAAGTTCTATTTCAATACTCTGGTAAGGGATATAATTGTGTTTAATGATAAAGCTGATGGCAAAAACAGAAAAGTTCTATTTGGCATGGAAGGGGAAAACAAGAATACAACTATTTTATTTAACAAGTGTCTTGAAATTTTAATAAAGTCCCCAGAAGATATTTTAGATATACTAAATTCCTTTAAAAGAGATTATGAATACTTTGCAAGGATAATTTTAAAAACCTATTATATAGGCAGTTATTCTAAAAGGCTTCAGGAAATTGGAGAGACTTTGGCAAATTTTATTATAGAAGAAGGGGATAAAGACAGCAGGTGGAAGAGCCAAATATATAATGAAATAAATAAATTAAAGGGCTCGGAAAGCTTTTTGTTTTCCATATATGTTTTTGAACTAAAAGAAAAAGTTGGTGAAGAAAATTTCTTTATAGATTACTGTGAGGAGGTATTTTATTTTTTCCAAGATTACAGGAAGAAAAAATTTTCAAAATGTCTTCAATTATATCTAAGCAGTAAGGATATTTCCCAGGAAGAATATAAGGAGATCATAGATTATATAGAGAAAAATTCTTTAATAAGCCTTATACATAAAAATGTACTTGAAAAACTTTTTACAAGTTTTGAAGAAAAAATTGGTATAGAACAGGGGGAGGAAGAATTTTATATTATAGAAAAGGCTGTATACATAAAAAAACAGTTTAAAATAAAGACTCCTCTTCACATATCAGAATTGCTGTATATAGGAAATAAAATTCAAAATTCCAAAGAGCAAAATAAAACTGCATTACTTAAAGAAATTAAAGTAGATTTTTCTCGCATGGATGAATGTGCCTATGAAAAATATTTAAGGTGGCTTCTATCTGGTATATGTGTATTCCTTAAAAATCCAGAAGAACATTTTAAAGTTAAAAAAATATTATTCTGTGAGGTGCATGCCAGTATTTTTTACAATGTATATATAGATACCCTGGAAGATATCATGTTTACCAAAAGGTATAAAGATGTGCTAAAGATTTATGGTATAGAAGGGTATAACCTGTTTTTAGATTTTATAATATGTACATTTAAAAATTTGGAGGATATGGAGGAAAACATAGCAGGGGTTTTAGATGATAGAATTATAAATATTCTTTCGAAAATTTCTGAAAGAAAATTAAAAGAGTATGATAGTTGCTTTAAAGAAAAGGTAAAAAAACTTGTACAGGTTGAACAAATTATCACAAAATGGCAGTATATTATAATCAAAGTACAGGAAAAGAATAAAAACAAAAGCCGGTTTAATTTTTTTAAAAGACAATAGGAATAATATTAATTAACTGCCAGGAGGTGATTTTTAAGAGATATGCTTGATTTTATTTCATTGGTATTTTTAGGTACAGCAGGTATAATTGCAGGGATGGTTTGTGGATTTTTTAAATGTGCCTTAAGCTATTTTAAAGCTTTTGAATATAGTTTTAGTAGAAAGTATTCCCTTAATACCAAGGCAAAATTCGGGGAACCTGCACAAGAAAAATATTTTTTCAGGAAACAATATGAGGATTTGTCAAATACTTATGAAAGTGCAAAATCTATTAACAGCGGTAATATTTTAATGTTAAAAAACAGACTTAATACAAAATCCTATTTTACCTATTACAAGTTAAAAACTTGTGAAAAAGTAATATATGTATTAGGTAATTTAATAAATGCAATCTGTGTTTCAATACATTTTTTAATAATAACGATTATAAGCAGTCCTATTTATGTGTTCTATTTTATAGTGTTTTGTGGTGAAAAGTTCAAATTTAAAAGAGGAAAAATAAGAGGGATATGTCCAAGTTGTCTTTCTCAATTTAATATACCCCACTATATATGTCCAAACTGTGGAAGAATTCATAAAATGCTCATTCCAGGGCCCTATGGTATAATAAAGAGAAGGTGTAAATGTAAAGAAGTAATTCCCTGTACCAATTTTGGGGGAAGGTATAAATTGAAGGCCCTTTGCCCTGTATGCGGAGAAGATATTGAAAGCAGAGAGTCTTCTCCACTGTGTATACCTGTGGTAGGGGCTGAATCTTCCGGGAAAACTTCCTTTGTATATTCTGCCATAAATACCTTAATGGATCATATTTCAAAGGAAAAAAATTGGAGCATATCATTTCTAAATGAAAGCTTTAAGTATACCCTCTTGAAAGATTTAGAATCTTTTAAGAGAGGTATTCCACCTAAAAAAACCTATAGCAATCAACTGAAGGTATATAATATTTTTATAAATTCACCTAAATTTTCAAGTGAAAAACTTCTATACCTTTATGATATTGGAGGGGAATATTTTAATTCAAAAGCCAATATAAGGACACAAAAACATTATAGGTATACTGAAGGGATGATTTTTGTCATAGATCCTCTTGGTATGGTGGGTACACAAAAATATATTTTGGGGAATGTATTTTTAAAGGACAGCATAAAGCATATAAATGTACATGATATTATAGATCGTTTTATACTGGCATTTAGGGAAATTAATGAAATTGAACCTAAAAAACTCATACCCATACCTTGTGCCATTATAATAAATAAAATGGATTTGTTTGGGTATAATGGACCTATAGAAGATTTCTTGCGGGAGATGGGGGAGGATGCCATAATAAAGAAGTTTGAATATAACTTTAAAAGGTATAAATTCTTTTCCAGCAGTCTGCTTCAATATGAAAAAACTGCAGCAGCAGGGGTTGTAAAGTGGATTTTAAGTGAGATAAATAGTGAGCTTAAATAAGGAGTGTATTATTGTGAATAACAAGACTAAATGGATTTTAGTTGTAATTTTAATATACGTACTTCAGATGGCTTGTATTCCTTTTTCAGGTGTTCTGGCAGCACAATGGGGAACAGGTATGGATGTTATCTTTGTACTGGATTCCAGTGGTTCCATGGCAGAAAGTGACCCTGAAAAAATAAGGGAAGAAGCTATAAAGATGTTTCTTGATATGGGTCAGATTGAAGGCAACAAGGCAGGGCTTGTTGCTTATTCGGATAGCATAGTAAGAGAACATAATTTAGACAGTATAAATTCAACGGAAGATAGAGATAGAATAAAGAGCATGGCCTCTGATATTTCTCTGGGGCAAAAAACAGATACGGGGTTGGGACTTTTAGAAGGGGTAAAATTAATGGAAAGTGGACATGAAGCTGGAAACAATCCTGTTATAATTTTATTATCAGATGGAAAAAATGATCCCCAAAGGAGTCAGGAACAGTCTTTAGGTGATTTGAAAAATGCCCTTGGAATCTGTAAAAGTAAAGGTTATCCTGTATATACCATAGGACTTAATTATAATGGAACTGTAGATAAAACACAGCTTGGTGACATATCAAGTTCCACTGGAGGTAAAAATTACATAACAAATACTGCTGCGGATCTTCCTGCAATTCTTAGGGATATATATGCAGATAATTCAAAGCTGAAGGTTCAAGAGGGAGGTACTATTAAAGCTAATGGAGATTTTCAGGAATTTAAGGTGAATATACCAAACTCAAATGTGCTTGAGGCAAATATTTCAATGCTTTCAAGTGCTCCTGTGGAAGTAAAACTTTTAGATCCTTCAGGAAGTGAGGTTTCCATACCTTCTAAAAATGCCCTTTTTACTTCATCTTCAAAATATTCAATGCTTAAGATTCTAAATCCTGTAAAGGGTCAGTGGACAGTTAAGGTTAAAGGAGTAAGTGGAAGTGACATAAAAGTAAGTTATATATTTAACTATGATATTCAACTAAAGGCAACTTTTACTCCCAAAAATCCAACTAAGGGAGACAAAGTGAAAGTTGAAGCTTATTTTACCAGTAACGGGGATAGGGTTAAGGATAATGAACTCTATAAAAATGTAAATGCAAAACTTATTGTTGAAAATTTAAAGGATAACTCCACCAAGGAAATACCCCTCACTCAAGAAGAAAATTTATTTAAAGGTGAGTACTCTTATCTGGAAGAGGGAAAATACAAGCTTAAAGTAAAAGTAGATGGAGATAGTTTTTATAGAGAAAGCAATACATTGGTTATAGGAGAAAATACTGAAGATAAGGCAGCGGCATCTGAGAACGGGTCAAAATCCTTTATTAAAAATCCCATAACTTTAACTGTAATTGGAATTATACTGGCTGTTATTTGTGCCTATATAATTATTATGGCGGTAAGAAAGAAACGTATCAGTGGATTTGGTCGTATAGAATTAAATATAAAAGATGAAAATACAGGGGAAGCTTTATCTCCCCAGTTTAGAAATTTAGATAGCTACAGAGGAAGCTTTACTTTGTTTGATGTACTTGGACTTAAAGAGGAATATTCAGAAACTGAATCCATAAAATTTGTATTTAGAAATGATGACAGCCTGGAGGTGATTAATAAATCACAGTGCAGCCTTCAAAGGTCTGGAAAAGTACTTGAAAACAGCCAAAAGGTAACACTTTATAATGGAAATAAAATAAAAGTGTTTTTAAATAAGGTTCCAAAGAGCATATTGGTGGAATTTCACGCAAAATAGGTATAGGAAAGGAAGATAGATTATGAACAGCAGAATTAGAGAACACCTTCAAGACCTTGAAGTAAGCAGGGGCGGAGGGATTATAAGTGATAAAATAAGAATAGAGACCATACCAAACCCTATGCTTATAATAGGACTTGGTGGAACAGGCATAGATGCAATGCTCAGATTGAAATACCAAATCAACAAGAGATTTATTCTGGAGGAGGATACCCTTTCAAACACAAGAAAGGATAAACCTAAAAAAGTAGAATTTTTAGGTTTTGAAACCAATCAGGGAGAAAAGAATAAAAGATACCCTGGAAATGGAGGGGTGGGTCTTGACCCTCAAAGTGAACTGGTCATGTTGTCAAATGCAGAAATAAGGTCTATTTTAAAAGATCGTAAAATATTGGATGACTGTATAAAGGAGTGGTTGTCACCGGAGTTGTCCTCTGAAAGTGGTACGGATGGTGCCGGAGGAGTAAGACAGATAGGAAGACTTTTGTTGTTTACAAAAATCAACGAAATTGTGGACTGTATTGAAAAGAAGATAAGATTGCTGCAGGAAGATAAGGAAGAAACTCTTCATGTATTTATACTTTCTGGCCTTTCCGGGGGAACAGGAAGCGGTACTTTTATAGATATAGCCTATATAGTAAGGGGAATAATGAACAATATATATGGCTCAAAGGGTGATGACAAGGTTAATATAATGGGGTATTTATTTACACCGGATGTAAATCTGTCAAGATCTGCGGATAATCAGTCAGCACAATCTTACATAATAAAAAATGGCTTTGCGGCACTTAAAGAACTAGATTATCTTATGGGTATGGGGGATAGACATGAGAGATTTACACAAAAATATAGAAACAGACTTACAGTGGATTCACCAATGCCCCCTTTTAATCTGTGTCATCTGATTTCTGCTACCAATATAGATGGAAGACCTATGAGTAATGGCTATGACTACTGTATGAATGTAACAGCAGAAAATATTGTAAACTTTATGTCCAGTGAAGTAAGGGAATCTGGCGGTGTGTTTGCCATACAGGATTATATAAGCAATTTAAAACAAAATACAGACAATATGGCAAAACCCTATATGGCAAACTACAAATATGTAATTATAGGAGCAGCTTCTGCAGTACTCCCTCTGGAGGAGATAACCACCTATATTGCCTATAAGCTTTTTGAAAAGATGCAGTATATGTTTAATAATGTTCCAGAGGAAAATGAAGTGGATAAGTTTATAAGAAGGCTTAAACTGGATGAGGACGCAGTGACGGAAAGATTCGAGGAACAGCTTCAAAACAGAAAGCCTATAACAGGATATAAGGATAGGGAAAAATATAACTACAGCAATGTAATAAAAAAACAGTCAGTTAATATTGACGAGGAAATGAAAGAATATTTAAGAGACTGTATAAATGAATACAATAAGGTGAAAACTCAATATCCAGGTCATATTGAAAAAGAAGCAAGACAATTGGTGGATGGAATTTTTAAAGATCCAAAGAGAGGACCTTTTTATGCTTCCAGAATATTATTTTCCAAGAGCTTTTGTGTTATAAAGACACTGGAAGTTCAAATCACATCGCTGAAGGAAAGACTATCTAATATATCAAGAGAGATAAAGCTTAAAAAAGAACTTTCAGAAGATAGGTTTCTGCAAGCTAAAAAGGCAATTTTATTCACCAAAGAGGGAAGAAAAAATGACTTTATAGAAGCAAAAAGCGAGGAATATATATTAAAGGCAGAAGAAGAAAAAGTTATAAGAATGATAGAGTTCTATGAAAAAGTAATTGAAAATTTAAGTCAGTTAAACCACAAGATATACAAAGTGTATACGGATATATTAAATGAATTAAATAAAATATTCAAAGAAGATGGAGATATATTGGCAAAAGGGGAAGAAATAGAAGGAGCCCTTGGAAGAACTTATTCCTGGACGGTGGTTAAGGTTCCGGATCTGACAGACTATATAGACAGGGTTGTAAATAAAGAAACTGCAGATGAACTTGTCAGAAGATTTTCCTACAAACTTTTGGAAGAGTCCCAAAAATGGCTGGATGAAGTTCACATAGATGTGGTGGGATCAATTTCAAATTTTGTCTCTGAAGAATATGGAGAAGTGATAACCCAGTCTATGGAAGAGTTTTTATCTCTTCAATATGGGGAGGATAAATCCATTATAAGCATAATAAAGGATAACATAGCACCAAAACTTGATAAGGATGCAGTTCCCATTTTCCACATAAGCAACATGGAAGCTGTAAATTTTCCTACATGGAGTATGGTTTCAGTACCTACAAATGCCAAAAAGATCCTGGAAGGAATCAAAGAATACAAGAGAAATTCCCACAAAGGTGACTCTATTAACATTAAAGAAAGTACTGTAACCAACAGGATATTCTGGTTGAACACCAAAAATGGAGTACCCCTTTATTCCTATGCTCCTATAAAGCACTATGAACAAATATATGAAAAAACCTTGTTTGAAAGGGATGGAATAGGAAGACATCTGTATCAAAGTGAAAGCAGGAACTGGATATACCTTCCATCACCTATTCCTGAGGAGTCTTGGGGTACAACTTATGTAAATGAAAGGGTAAAGGACTATAACGAAGAGGTACGGGAACTCTTTAAAAGGGGATTGGAACTTGGATGTGTAATAGATAGTGGAAAGGGAAGCAATGAAAGATACAAATGTATTATTACAGAGAATTCTAATATAGATGAGTTTATGAAAGGGTATAGTATTTACCAGGAAGCGGATACGCCAAATGTAGGAGAAATAAAAAGGGCTATAGCAGATATTGAAAAACTTTTGAAAGAGGGAATTACTCCAGTTGAAAATCATGATATGCAAAAGTATTATATATTTGAAAGTAGTGATGAAGAAAAAGCACAGAGTAATCTTATAAGAACCCCAGAACTTACAAGACTTCTATTACAGGAAGTAGAAAAATATGAAGCAATTATGGATAAAAAAGAAGAGCTTGAAGGTATTATAGAAGGTTTAAGTAAAGTGCAGAAAGATAGGGACAATTTTTTAAGGGCACTTTACACAGATACCATAGTAAAAAAAGGAGTATTTTATATTTACAATGGAGGAGAAGACAGCAAAGTAAGCATAGAACCCTTTATAAATACTTTAAAAGAGAAAGAATATCAGCATGAGGCCTTATTTAAAAAGTATGCTTCACTAGATGAAAGGGATAAGGTAATTATAGATGTAACCTCTGATAGAAGGCTGGAGAATCTTTCTATGGAGGAAGGTACAAAAACCCTTATTTTAAATATAGATGCTCTCCTTGAAAATTTTAAAGATTGTATAGAGGAACTTGATATAAGAAGGTACCAATTGGTAAATGGAGATGAACTTTTTACCTTCTACAATGAGATGCTTCCAAGACTGAAGGAAGTAAGAAAACAGCTTGAACAATAATTTTGAGGGTAAGGTAAGTCCTTGCCTTCTATTTCCCCGGGAGGAATTTTTATGGAACATATATTGGAAAATTTCAAGGAGGAATATGATTCAATAATTCAAAAAAGAGTTTATGGCAACAAGGGCAGCAGAAGTGCAAATAACCCCATAATTTTTGTGCTTTTAGGAAAAGAAGCAAAAGAAGCATATGAACATATAAAAAACAGTACAACAAAGAAGTGGGATAATGGAGAAGGTATACTCTTTATAAATATTACAGAAGACAGTATAGAGGATAGAGACAATTCTTTTAATTTTCAGTTTCAATTTGAGTTTAAAGATAAAAAGTGCTTAAGAAAAAATATAAAGGAAAAATTCTGTAGTGACAAGAAAAGTTTAGAGAGTCTAAATAAAAAGATAACTCTTGCAAGAGACAAAATATTATCTAGTGGAAGTTTGTTTAATTCTTTTGAAAATATAAGTATTTCTGTAATTACTGCTTCTTGTGATCCTTTTAATGTGATCCTTCCTGAAATAACCCTTCTTATAAGAAAAAAAATGTTGGAGGTATTTAAGACAGGTACTTTGGATCTTTATGTCCTTATAAAAGAAAAGAATATGGAAGATGAGTTCTTCTCAAAAGCAGTTTCAGTAAGTTTTTTCAGGGAAATAGAATATATGCAGAGGGAAGATTTTACTTTTAATGAAAAGATAGATATGTATGGAGAGGGTAGGGATCTTTTTGTAAATTTTAATGGGGCGGTATTTTATATGACCTATGTGTTGGAGGAAAAAAATGAAAAGGGCATAATACCTGAAGATTCCATGAAAAACAATTATGAAATAATATCCTGCTTGAGTTTTATAAAAAATAGAAATTCAGCTTTAGAAAGTTATACCCACTCTGAAAATCAACGCTATGATAATACGAGATTCAAGGCAAATATATTAAGAGAGGGTTCTTTAAACAGATATATTACTGCGGGACTTTCTAAAATTGAAAGACCGGGAGGTGTTATCTGTATAACGGTACTTAAGTCTTTACAGGAGAGAGTTGTGGAGAAATTAAAGGAGTTATCCATAAAGAAAGTGGATTTTATAACTGAAATATTAAAAATAGATGAGGTAGGGTTAAACTCAAAAGTTTGCCGTATTTTACCTGAAAACATATCTATTAGGGATATGGAAGGTATTATGATATCACCTGTTTTAAAGGTAGAGGGATTAACTTTTAAGCAAATTGAATATAAGTTATACGGGGATAGATGTAAAAATTTTTTTCGGGAAAACTTTATAGTACCTTCTAAAAATGCTTTGAAAGCTTTAAATATTGAAGAACAGGTTAAGTCTTTGGTAAGGGAACACATAATAGATAACACCAAGCTTGGAATATACTGTGCTTTTAATTGGACAGGACAAGAAAGCGGGTTGTTAAAACATATAAGAGATAGGATAAATTCCATAGGTATAATGATAAATAATGTAGAAAATGAATTGGATAGTTTCTATGAATCAAGGTTTGTAGAAGGCTTCAGCCTTAAAAATATTTTTGTAAGAGGCAAAAGTATAAAAGAAGCCAAAATAAAAATATTTGAACATATATATGAAAGTAAGCTTGAGATTTTAAGGCTTCATATTTCAAAGAGTATAATAAAACAATATGAAAATGTTTTATTAAAAATCCATGGTGATATTTTACAACAGGTAGAAGACCTTGATTATATAGGAGAAACCGTTGAAGGCTATGAACACAGCATAATAAAAAGTGAACATGACTATGCCCTGCAAAATATAAAAGTTTATTATAAAAATGTGGTAAATAATATTTTAGATAATCTTGAAAAAAATTATGGTGAAGGTTTTTATCTGGAAGATAAATATATGGGAAATATTTCAGTGTTATTAAGGGAAGGAAAGGAAAAGGTACTTGAAAAAATTATACTTTTTTGCAGAAAGCACATTTTAACACAACCTGAATTTAACCTGTCTTTTGAAGAGGAGTTTAATGAAAGAGCAAATGTAAATGTCTCTGACTATAATTCAAAGGTACTGTCCAGAGAGGAACTTTACCGCAGACTTTACAATATACTTGAGGATAATTCTGCACTTAAAAGCCATATTATGAATTATGATGTAAAAGGGTACCAGGAAAAATATTTTTTTGGAGATTACAGCAGTGATTTTATAAAGTATGCTTTTGATTTTGACAGAAAGACAAGAAATTATAAAATAGGATATATAAACGAAATAAAAAGCAGTGGTATTGAAAAGTTGAATTTAATGGGAGGTTTTGGTGCAAAGGATATTATATATATAATATCTTCTGTGGAATTTTATAATTACTGTATAGAAAATGGATATATGCTTCATGGTATAGATGCAGAGTTATTGCCTCCTATCAGTTTTTGAAACGCCTAAAGGAAGGTGAGGGTTATGAGGATAGTTGAACTTTTAGATGATGAGGATGAAATATACAATATACAATGGGAACTGGACAAGGATAAATTTACTATAAGATGGAGCTGGCCTGAAAATATTGACTTAGTTTATATAGTAAAAACAAAGGTTCAGGGTAACTTATCCTTGCAGGATATAAGTGAAAACAATGCCAAACTGTATACCAGAGAAGAATACAGGGAATTTAACGGATATTTTCAATCTGTACAGGGAATAAGCCAATATACATATTATATATTTCCTGCAGTGGAAAAAGAAAATGAAATTTTGCTTTTAAGTCAGCAAAACGAAAAAAATAAAGTATTTATAAATACGGGAAAACCTGAAATATACTATGAAATAAAACAGTTAAAGCCATTTAGAAATTTTTTTTCAAAGGAAAAAGTTCTAAGAATTATTATAGATTCAGAGGTGGATTTAAATAAAGATGTGTTGTGCTATGTAAAAAAAGCCAATTCCTATCCTCTTAACAGGGAAGATGGCATAGCTTTTGATTTTATTGATAATATTTCTGCAGGAAAGAATGTGATGCCGGAGATAAGAGTGAGAAAGAATGAATATGTAAAAGTTTTTATAAAGGATATAAATAAATATGGCAGTGCTTATACTTTAAAAGAAAGGTAAAGATGCTTTGAGTTTAGTTATCTTTCTTAGGAAAGGAGTAGAATCTATGGGCTTTCTAAGTTTTTTTTCTGAAAACAGAAAAAAACAAAATAAGGAGTATATAAAGGCAACCTATGAAAAGGGGCCTTTTATAATAAAATGTCCCTTTTGTTTTAAAAAATTCAAAAATGATCAAGTGGTTTTCAGGGCTGCCCATTTTGAAAAAGGGGATCCTGAATATGAAAAGAAGATAGATGAGGTACTTAATGAATACAATAAAAACATAGGGAAAGGCCTGCTTGGAGAGATAAATCCTGTGGTAAGGGCTGAGGGCCTTCCAGAGAGCAGTAAAAAGAGAGTAGATAAAGTGCTTATAGAAATTAAGGATAAGTACGATATAACTACTAATGAAAGGCTGTGTCCTTATTGTCATAATGAACTTCCCTTAACTTCAGGGAGAGGGCCTTCTAAAATTATTTCTGTGGTAGGGGCTTCCCAGGCAGGCAAATCTGTTTATATGACAACTCTTTTATATGTTCTTGAAAGGTATACCTGTGAAAGAATAGATGCCTCCATGATTGCAGGAAGTTCCACATATAATGATGAAATAAGGGAAAACCAGGAAAGAATTTTTGAAAGAAATGTAATGCCAGACCCTACCCCAAAACAGCATATGGAACCACTTATAGAAAACTTGAAATTTAAAGATGATAGGATACCACCTATTACCCTTATTTTTTATGATGTACCTGGAGAGGGTATGACAGATAAGGTTTATATAGAAAAGCACGGAGAACATATAAAAAATTCCGATGGCATAATATTTCTTGTAGATCCTCTGCAGATGAAGGCTTTAAGAAAGAAGATAAGCATTTTAAACAGAGAGTTTAAAGGAGATTTTACGGAAAAATATCAGGAATCAAAGGATATAGTTGTATATTTATTTGAAAATTTTATATCTAAACAGTCAAGGGAGAGAACCTCTATACCTACGGCGGTAGTGATAACTAAAAGTGATATGCTGAGGAATTTGAATGATGAAGAATACATAAGTAAAAACAGCAATATATTTAAAAATTACAACCACAGAAAGTTTTTCAATTTAAATGAATTTGAAAATATTGATGGGGAAGTGAGAAAATTTTTAGCCAGAGTAGAAGGGGCTTTCAAGGGAGCCATGGATACCTACTTTAAGACTACAGGATATTTTGCGGTATCGTCTCTTGGCTGCAATCCTCACAATCTTAAAATAGACACCAGTACAAGTATAAATCCTTTGAGAGTGGACGAACCTTTTTTGTGGCTTCTTTACTGCATGAATTATTTAGATGGGGGAAGGGAATAAAATGATTGCTCAACACTATTATACAAGAGATAGAAAAGGAGTTTTCAGTAAAACTCCAGGCTATGACACTGTAGCTAAAAGTTCTGAACTTGAAAATGAATTTATAATAAACACCCTTCAGGAGTTATGTTTTTATGAAGTTCCCTCCCCCCTTGTGGGAGAAGAGGATATATTTAAATATCCTGCGGCACTATTTTATGCAAATGTGGAAAATAAAATGATAATTGGACAATCTGTCTTTGGAGGAAAAGATTATACAGGGCAGAGAAATCGCTATTTTACTCACAATTATATAATTCCAGAAAAAGAAAGAGAAATTTATATAGAAAATCCCGAAAAAATAATATATGCTTCAGGATTTAAAAGAGATTATGATATAGAAAAAGGAAGTATGCTGCAGCAAATAAGGGAAATTCCATTAGATAACCGAGATAATTGTTTTAACTCCATAGAGAATATGTTTTCTGCAACTGGTATAAATACAGAAATATTTACAAGTTTAATTAAAGCCTGTTTCAAGTCAGTTAAATACTGCAGAAAAATATATATTGTACTTAATGTGGATTACAGCCATATAAATACTGTTTCAAGGGGAATACTTAAATATCTATATAGAGTACTTCCCTTTGAAGTTAGGAGAAACTTAGGTTTTATAACCTATATGAAAGAACCTAAGCTAAAGGATTCAATAAATATTATATTTTTAGCCCGGGGGAGTATAAAGAGACTTTCTACAGAAATAAAGGCAGGTTATGTATTTGATCTTTCAAAGAAAGATTTTTATTTGGATGATATTGGAGAGGAAAAACATGAATTTATAGAGTTTGTTATGGATAACATTGAAAATACAGAGAATTTAAAAAAATTTTTCTCCAGAGCAGATAGTACTCTTTTAGGGGGTAGATTAAATATATGTGAGTATGATGAATTTTTTAAAGAACCCCCTCAGAAAAAAAAGGAAGCACCTTGTGAAAATACTATAATACCTGTAGAAAATAAAAATAGTAATTTGTTTTTTAAGGATATTTTTAAAAAAATTTTTACCTTTTTTAAAAATAGTTAGAATTTAAAAAGTTATTTAGGATGTTCTTTTGAATTTGCATTAATCTTAATATGAGCAAGAATTATCAAGAACTAATTTTAAATTAAGTATATAATTAATATATCTTCTTGAAAGGAGGATGTATATGGATTACCGCTCAAAGGTGAATGACTCGCTTAAGTATATTGAAAAAAATCTAGATGATAAGATTAGCCTTCAGGATCTTGCACAAAAGGCTAATTTATCAAAGTATTACTATCATAGGATATTCCACAAAATAGTAGGTCAATCTGCAGCCAGATATATAAACAAAAGGCGCATGGAAAAAGCCTCAGAGGAACTTATCCATACAAATCAATCCATCTTGGACATTGCTCTAAAATATCAATATGGTTCTCAAGAATCATTTTCAAGAGCTTTTAGGAGGATTTATGGCTTGACACCAGGAAAGTACAAGAGGGTGTATGGAAGTAATAAATCAAATAATGTTGTAAGTATCAGAACATATCTCAATAAAATCACGAATATTGCTGCATAAATGGCATAGGGAGGTTAATATGAGTAATCTTGTACCAATGGTAATTAAACACACATCCCGTGGAGAGCGTTCTTATGATATTTTTTCAAGACTACTAAGTGATAGGATTATAATGCTTAATGGCATGGTAGCTAATGAATCGGCAAGTTTAATTATAGCACAAATGCTTTTTCTAGAATCTGAGGACAACGATAAAGATATTCATTTTTATATTAATAGCCCTGGTGGTTCTGTAACAGATGGGTTCGCCATTATGGATACAATGAATTATATTAAATGTGATGTTTCTACAATTAGTATAGGTCAATCAGGGAGTGCCGCTTCATTGCTTCTGGCATCAGGGGCTAAAGGTAAACGCTTTGCATTGCAAAATAGTGAAGTGCTCATTCATCAGCCTTCAATATCAGGAGGACTTCAAGGGCAAGCCACAGACATAAAGATTCATAGTGATTGGCTTGAAAAGACAAAAGAAAAGCTAAATGAGATATATGCTAATCTTACGGGTAAGTCTGTAAAAAGGATTAAAGAAGATATGGAAAGAGACTATTATATGACAGCTGAACAAGCAAAAGATTATGGATTAATTGACGAAATTTTATCTGAACGCTATTGTTGTTAATATTTGATAATCATTTTCAAAATGGAAGATAAGTAATGTTATGCACTGGATGTAAAAGGTAACGTATTTTAGGCGCTAAAGACACTAAGAATACTGTTAATACGGTTCAGATGTAGATAAAAATTCCCTTATAACAAACTCCACTTAAACCCAAGAAGTACTTGAATATATGCTAAGTAGCATTAATAAAAATGGCAGTAGGAAATTTTTTATTTTCAATTGTCATTTTTGTTTTATGTTAATTGATATCTGGAAAATAAAATGTGTATTCTCCATCTTGAAAAAGCTTGGAGGTTTACTTGATTACATCCTGAAGAAAAAGTTATATTGACAAAAGATATATCTCTAGTGTATTATAACTATAGTACACTAGAGATATATCCAAATAGTATTATCTTGAAAATGGAGGAAGATTATATGATAGAAATAAAAAATGTGTCAAAAATTTATAACATGGGTAAAGAAAAGGTAATTGCACTGGACAATATAAGTTTAACTATTAAAGAAGGGGAATTTACAGCTATAGTAGGACCTTCGGGTTCAGGCAAATCTACTTTGATGCATCTTGTAGGAGGGCTTGATACACCTACATCGGGAAGTATATTTGTAGATGGAAAAGATATAAGCAAGTTTAAAGATAAAGATATGTCAAGGTACAGAAATAAATCTGTAGGCTTTGTATTTCAATCTTTTAATCTTGAAAATACACAAACTGCCCTTGAAAATGTGATGATGCCCTTAATATTTTCTGGTATTGATAAAAGAAGGAGGAAAGTAAAGGCAGAAAGAGCCCTTGAAATGGTGGGACTTAGAGACAAAATAAAAAATAAGCCCACAGAACTTTCGGGAGGACAGCGTCAGAGGGTGAGTATAGCAAGAGCTCTTGTAAATGAACCTAGAATAATTTTTGCAGATGAACCAACGGGAAATTTGGATTCAAAAAATGGACAACTTATAATGAATCTTTTAAGTGATTTGAATAAAAGAGGGTATACAGTTATTATGGTAACTCATAATATGGAAGAGGCAAAAAGGGCAAAGAGAATTATAAGTATAAAAGATGGCAAAGTACAGGAGGTAGAACAGGATGAAATTTAAAGACATATTAAAAATGGCTTTAAATGGCCTTGGAAGCCGAAAAGGAAGAACCTTCCTAACTTCTCTGGCAGTTGCTATTGGAACTATGCTCATAGTGACTCTTGTTAGCATTGGAACATCAGGTGAGAATTTAATTTTAAAAGAGATGGATGTTTCACAATTAAAGCAAATTCAGGTAATGAACTTTAAATATTATGATATGTATGAAACAGATTCTAGTGATATTGATGTGAACGATATGTTTAAAAAAATTGATGGAGATGCCATTGAAAAGTTTAAAGCTATAAAGAATGTAGAAAATGTACAGGCATTTGTAAATACATCTGCAGAAAGTGTAAAGATAGAAAATAAAGAGAATAATCAGGGAACTAGAATAAGGGCACTTTACAATAATGATAATTATTTTACAGATGAAAAAATTGCATCTGTGAGAGATAAAAATAAGGATAGCAGTTTAAAACCTATAATTGCAGGGAGAAATTTAATGAAATCAGATAAGGAAGCAGTACTTGTAAGCAAAAAATATTTAGATTCCATGGGTATAAAAGATTACAATGAAGTTCTGGGGAAGGATGCACTTATTACACAGTCTAGAACCAATAATCCCAATGTTATTCTACCTCCCTTTCAAATTAAAGGAAAAATAGTGGGGATAATAGGAGATAAGTTCCATGAGGATGGAATAATAATATCCTCACTGGACATTGCTTCAGAAATCAGCAGTTATACTTCTCTTCAAAAGGACTATATAGATAATTTGGGCTATGACAGTGTAATTGTATATACCAGGGATTCAAAAAATGTTCCTGACATAGCAAATTCAATAAAAAAAATAGGGTATTTATATGCCAGTTACCAGGATATGATAGAAAAAATACAGAGTACCTTTAAGGTAATAAAGGTGATACTTGCCCTCCTTGGATTAATAGTGTTGTTTGTGGCCAGTGTAGGTATTGTAAATACCATGACTATGGTTATATATGAGAGAACCAGATTCATAGGCATAATGAAGGCATTAGGCGCAGATAGAAATAATATCCACAATATATTTATTACCCAGTCAGGAATAATAGGATTTATAGGAGGAATAATGGGAATTGTATTTAGCAGTATAAATTTAATCATAATGCAGTTTGCCTTGAACATGTACATGAAAAGCAGGGATATAACACAATCTGTCAATTTGAATATGCCTCTTTGGCTTCCACTGGCTACTTTGGCTTTTTCCATTGCCATTTCCATAATATCAGGGATTTATCCGTCAAGAAAAGCTTCAAAGATGAATCCTGTAGATGCTTTAAATTCATAAGGGGGAGATTTACATGAAATTTTCAGATTGTTTAAAAATGGCATTTTTAGATCTTGGCAGAAGAAAAATTCGTACTGTACTTACATCCTTTGGCATAGCCATAGGGGCAATGCTGGTGGTATTAATGGCAGGTTTTGGACAAGGAATTCAAAAAATAGCTATGGATCAGATAAAACAGATGGATACCATGAGAATAATTCAAGTAAAACCTGAACAAAACAGTAGTAAAAATTCACAACAAAATAAAAGCGAATTTAAAAAGATAGACAATACTGTGCTTGATGAGTTTAAGAGTATGAAGAATGTAGAGGAAGTCAGTGCATCTATTGACACCCAGATACAGAAGGTTTTTATAAATGGAAAAGAGATTTCTGAGGTGAACATTAAAGGAAGCAATCTGGAATTTCCCATATTTTTAAATTCACAGCAAAATGAGATAAAATCAGATAAAAAGAAGAGTAAAAAATATGGATATAAATCCATCATTGCAGGGGAGATTATAAAACAGGGAAATGAAGATTCCGTACTCTTGGGTCAAGGCCTTGCAGATAAAGCTGGTATAAAGGATTATAAAAGTATTGTTGGAAAGAATGTAGAAATGAGAGTTTATTTGCCTTCTATTCCAGGACTTCCTGAAAAAGAGCCCCTTGTAATAAATGCAAAAGTTTCAGGGGTGGTAAATAAAAATTATGACAATGGAAAAAATGTAATAACAGCTTCCAGTAAAACAGCAGCAAAAATTCAGCAATATTACACAGAAGAAGAAAATTATCTGGAGGAAAAAGGATATAATAATGTAAGTGTGGAAGTAAATACCGCAGAGAATGTGGAAAGTATAGATAGCAGTATTAAGAAAATGGGATATGTTACAAATTCACAAGTTGAAAGCAGTAAAACACTAAAAACTATGATGACCATAATAAAGGCACTCTTAACTGCAGCAGGTGTAATAGTACTTCTTGTAGCATCCATAGGAGTAATAAATACTATGACCATGGCGGTATATGAAAAGACCAAATCTATAGGCATAATGAAGGCACAGGGTGCATCAAGAAAGAATATAAGCAGAATGTTTCAAATTCAAGCTGGAAGTTTGGGGTTTATAGGAGGACTTTTTGGAGGTATAGCAGCTCTTGTATTAGGTTTTGTTATAAACAGAATTGTGGTAATGTATAACATAGGAGGTATACAGTCTGGTATGAAAATAATAGATGTTAATATTTCAGTTCTGATATTTACCCTGTTATTTACTATACTGGTATCTGTAGCGGCAGGTATGGTTCCAGCTAGAAGAGCTTCCAAATTGAATCCAGTGGATTCACTGAGAAATGAATAATAGGAGGAAGTTATGAACATTCAAATATTTGGTACTAGAAAATGCTTTGATACCAAGAAAGCAGAAAGGTATTTTAAAGAGAGAAAAATAAAGTATCAATTTATAGATTTAAACCAAAAAGGACTCAGCAAGAGAGAACTTGAAAGTGTTAAAGCTTCTGTGGGTTTAAATAACTTAATCAATATTAAGGCCAAAGAGTATAATGCATTAAATATGGACAAGATAAGAAGCAGCAGTGTAAAAGAAGAAATACTTTTAGATAACCCTAAATTGTATAAGACCCCTATAGTTCGAAATGGTAAACAAGCCACTGTGGGATATGAACCTGAAGTATGGAAAAACTGGGAGTAATTGATATTAACCACGCAGGTCAGTGATGATATAATTTCATTATTGGCTGGCGTGGTCAATTTAATTGATTTTAAAGGAGGATAATATGATGAATTTTAGAAATCTATTTAAACCCATTACCATAAATGGACTTTTTTTAAAAAATCGTCTTGTAATGTCTGCACTGCACCACGGGTATACTCCTAACGGATTTGCCACTCTAAGATTTAATAAATATTATTGGAGACGGGCAGAGGGGGGTGCAGGGCTGATTATAGTAGGGGGATGTGTTATTGATAATTATCGGGGATATGCTGATATTATGAGCCTTGAAAGTGATGATTATATTTTGGGCTATAGAGAGTTTACAAAGGGCATACATAAACGTGGTGCTAAAGTAGCGGTGCAGCTTATGCATACTGGAAGATACAGTAGAACCAAATATATTACCGGAGATAATGCTGCACTTGCCCCTTCTGCAGTTTATTCCCGTTATACAGGTGAAACACCAAGAGCTATGACAAAAGATGAAATTTCACAAGTTATAAAGCATTGGGCTGATGCTGCAGTGAGGGCAAAAAAAGCAGGTTTTGACGCAGTGGAAGTTGTAGGTTCTGCAGGCTATTTGATTAGCCAGTTTCTGTCCCCTGTTACTAATCTGCGTGAGGATGAGTATGGAGGAAGTTTTGAAAATCGCTGTCGTTTTCCTCTTGAAGTACTGTCAGCCCTGCGAACAGCATTAGGAAATGATTATCCTATTTTTATGCGTGTTGCTGGAAATGATTTTATTAAGGGGGGCAATACAAATGAAAATTGTGTGGCCTTTTGCAAAATGTTGGATAAGGCTGGCATTGACATGATAAATGTAACTGGTGGCTGGCATGAAACAACTATCCCTCAATTGCCGGGGGATGTTCCGCCGGCAGGTTATGATTACCTGGCACAGGGGGTAAAAGATGCGGTTGATGTTCCTGTTATGGCATGCAATAGGTTTAATGATCCTGTTGTGGCAGAGCGTACTTTGGCATTAGAAAAAGCAGATCTTATAGGAGTTGGACGTACCCTTATAGCGGATCCTGACTGGCCAATTAAAGCAAAAGAAGGCAGAATAGAGGAAATTAGACGCTGCACAGCATGTAATCAAGGCTGCCTTGGACGTATGTTTTTTGACAAGCCTGTTGAATGTCTTGTAAATGGATATGCAGGAAGGGAATATCTTCTTCAAGATACAAAATCCAATCCGTCTAAAAATATTCTAGTTGTGGGTGCAGGGCCTGCAGGCTGTGAATTTGCAATAAGGGCAGCGGATAAAGGACATAAAGTCACTATTTGGGAAATGAAAGATACCGTTGGAGGACAGCTGCATCTGGCCAGTGCTCCTCCATCAAAAGGGGAATTTCAAAATTTGGTGCATTATTTTAATGCCATGTTGAAAAAAACAGGGGTGGAAGTGGTACTTAATAAAAAAGCTACCCCTGAAGAAATTGAGAAAGAAAATTTTCATGAGGTAGTAATAGCAACGGGAAGTGTTCCATCATATATTAATTCGTCTGGAGAGGGTGCTATTCCTGTGGTTACCTTCTTAGATATTCTTCAAGGCAGAGAGATGGCAGGCCGCAATGTAGTGGTGGTTGGTGGAAGTTCCGTTGGATGTGAGACAGCGGCTTATCTTGCCCATGAAGCATCTTTGTCTAAGGAACAGCTTTATTTTATGGAATCTCAAAAATCTGAGAGCAGAGAAAAAATATTGGCTATGTTAAATACTTCTAGGCGTAATATATCTGTTGTAGATATTGCAAAAATTGGTTCTGGATTTGATCCTGGCTGCGGCTGGCCTGTAATAAAAGACCTAAGACGGCTTGGTGTAAAGCAATATTCTTTTTCAAAAGTATTACAGGTGACTAATAAGGGAGTTTTTATAGAATCTGTCAATGGGAAAAACAGAGAATCAATTAAAAAAGAGATTCCCTGTGACACCATTGTCCTGGCAGTGGGCTCAAAGCCAGATAGCTCTCTTTTTGATACACTTTCAACTAGAGGTATTCCTGTACATAATATAGGAGATTCCAAGGGTATTGGTAATATTCTCAGTGCAATTCGTCAGGCCTGTGATTTAGCTATGGAGTTTTAATTCATTACTGGATTTACTGTTCAGTATGGAGTTGTTGTGTTAGCATAAAAAATATGTTAACACAGCAGCGTTTTTGGGCATTTTATTCTTCTCTTTAATGTTGGCTATAATTCTCATACTTAGCTATAAAAACAAA